>Ga0181516_10000996_pt1 | contig 22961 bp, 20 predicted proteins | sample PEATcosm2014_Bin_25_FD_121104 | JGI IMG/M metagenome (GOLD analysis project Ga0181516, IMG submission 121104) | Peatland microbial communities from MTU Mesocosm Facility, Houghton, MI, USA - PEATcosm2014_Bin01_10_metaG | ecosystem: Environmental > Terrestrial > Soil > Wetlands > Peat | place... | reverse complement strand
TCTGCAGCGGATTGCGCGCCGGATATTTGTTGTCGGTCAGCGCCGCGTAGAGTTCCTTCTCGCGGAAGCGGCCGCGATCGACGACCTTGAAATTGTCGAACAGGATGCCTTCCTGTTCGATATTGGTGGCGTTGGGCGACATCGAGCCCGGCGAAATGCCGCCGACATCGGCATGGTGACCGCGCGAGGCGACCCAGAACAGGATTTTCTTGCCGTCGAAAGCCGGCGTGCAGACGGTGATGTCCGGCAGATGCGTGCCGCCGTTATAGGGCGCGTTGATCACGTAAGCGTTGCCGGGGCGCACGGCGCCCTTGTTCTCGCGAATGATGGTCTCCACCGCGCGGTCCATTGAGCCGAGATGCACCGGCATGTGCGGGGCGTTGGCGACCAGCGAGCCGTTGCCGTCGAACACCGCGCAGGAGAAATCGAGCCGCTCCTTGATGTTCACCGAATAGGCGGTGTTCTGCAGCGCCACGCCCATCTGCTCGGCGATCGACATGAACAGGTTGTTGAACACTTCGAGCATGACCGGATCGGCGTGGGTGCCGATGGCGCGGGCGCGGGCGAGCTTTTGCACGCGGCGCAGCACCAGATGGTTTTTGGCGGTAAGCTCGGCTTGCCAGCCGTGCTCGACGACGACGGTCTGGTGCCGCTCGATGATGATAGCCGGGCCTTTTACCTTATGCCCGGTCGAAAGGGCATCGCGCGTATAGACCAGCGCCTTATGCCATTTGCCGCCGGAGAAAAAGCGGGTGCGCCGTGCCGGCGCCGGCAGCTTCGTGCGCTTGGTCTTGGCCGCCTTTTCCTTGAACGTCGCGCCGCCGCCGACAGCCTCGACCGAGACGGCCTCGATCACCAGCGACTTTTTCCCATCGATGAAGCCGAATTGCGCCTTGTGGGCCTTTTCGAAGGCCGATTGCATCTTTCGCAGCGAGGCGAGGGCTTTTTCAGTGCCGGCGTCGACGACCAGCGGCGTATCCGTTCCGGCGTAACGTATATGCGCGCGCACGTGCAGCCTGATGGCTTTCGCCGCAACGCCCTGAGCGGCAACCTCCTCGGTCACAGTGCGCGCCAAGCGCCGCGAGACGCGTTGCAGGGCCCCGCGCGCCTTGTCGCCGAACGCCTCCTCGATGGCCTGCTGCCGCACGCTGCGGATGTCGGCGAGGCCCATGCCGTAGGCTGACAGCAGCGACGACAGGGGATGAATGAGCACGCTGGTCATGCCGAGTGCATCGGCAACCAGACAAGCATGCTGGCCGCCGGCGCCGCCGAAGCAGTTGAGCGCATAGCGGGTCACGTCGTAGCCGCGCTGCACCGAAATTTTCTTGATCGCGTTCGCCATGTTCTCGACGGCGATCTTGATGAAGCCGTCGGCAACCTGTTCGGCCGAGCGGCCGTCGCCGATCGCCTTCGCCATCTCCGCAAACGCCACGCGCACCGCACCGGCATCGAGCGGCTCGTTTTGTCGCGGCCCGAATATTTTGGGAAAGAAATCGGGAATGAGTTTGCCGGCCATGACATTGGCGTCGGTCACGGCCAGCGGCCCGCCGCGGCGATAGCATTTCGGCCCGGGATTGGCGCCGGCCGAATCCGGGCCGACGCGAAAGCGCGCGCCGTCGTAATGCAGGATCGATCCGCCTCCCGCCGCTACGGTATGGATGAGCATCATCGGCGCGCGCATGCGCACGCCCGCCACCTCGGTTTCGAAGGCGCGCTCGTATTCGCCGGCAAAATGCGACACGTCGGTCGAGGTGCCGCCCATGTCGAAGCCGATGAGCCGAGTGAAACCGGCCGATCGTCCGGTCTCGGCCATGCCGACGACGCCGCCCGCCGGCCCCGATAAGATCGCGTCCTTGCCGCGAAACAGCTCTGCCGCCGTCAGTCCGCCCGACGACATCATGAACATCAGACGCGTGTGCTCGGCCGGCTCCCGCTCTTGCGAGTTAAGTTCCCCAGCCACTTGCGCCATATAGCGGCGCAGGATCGGAGAGAGATAGCTGTCGACCACGGTGGTATCGCCGCGACCGACGAGTTTGATCAGCGGCGAGACTTCGTGGCTGGCGGAAATTTGGGAAAAACCGAGCTCGCGCGCCAGCGCCACCACGCGCTTCTCGTGAGCGCCGTAGCGGTAGGCGTGCATCAGCACGATGGCGACGCCCTGGATGCCATCGGCCTTGGCGCGCACAAGCTCGTCGTGCACGGCATCGAGATCGATCTCGCGCTCGACGGTGCCGTCGGCGCGCACCCGCTCGTCGACCTCGGCGACGCGCTCGTACAGCATGTCGGGCTTGATGATGTGCTTGGCAAAGATTTTCGGCCGCGCCTGATAGCCGATGCGCAGCGCGTCGCGAAATCCCTTGGTGATCAAAAGCAGCGTCCGGTCGCCCTTGCGCTCGAGCAGCGCATTGGTGGCAACCGTGGTTCCCATCTTCACCGCGCCGATGCGCTCGCTCGGGATCGGCGCGCCGGCCGGCAGCCCGAGCAGGTGGCGGATGCCGTGGACCGCGGCGTCGCGATAGGCTTCGGGATTTTCCGAAAGCAATTTGTGAGTGACGAGCGCGCCGTCCGGCCGCCTGCCGATGACGTCGGTAAAGGTGCCGCCGCGATCGATCCAAAATTCCCAACTGGCCGACATGTCACCCGTTCGCGCTCGATCCAAGCCTGCTTTTATGCCACATTGGGCCGGAACGAGAGCCCGCAAGACGGTTAGTTGAGGACGCTTCGATGCACAAGATCGCAATCTCGGCCGCCGTCCGAGACCGCATGACGGCGCGAACCGGCAAGTTGCATCCGTTCGACGAGCATCCGGGTCACGGCCCTGCGGCGCGCCTTGAAGCCGATACTGAAACCCTTCGCGTTGCGGGTTGAAGGCATACGCGGGTCAACGGCTGTCTGCCTTTGGATTGTCGTGCGCCAGAATGCCGGCGATGGTCTTGATCTCGTTGCGGGCGTATTTGGGCAAGCCGGCGCTGAGCGAACTTCCCGAATTGAATGACGATTGGCCCATCAAGACCTGCGCCGGCACCAGATTGCGCAGCACCGGCATGTTCTCAAATCCGCGCCTCTCGTCGAGCACGCTGGCTTTGATGGCCAGCGCCATGAATGCGGTGACGACGGTCTTGTCGGCATCGGCGGGATCATTCTGAAATACACCGAAGAATTTGCCGAATTTCATGATCTGATTGACGTAGAAAATATCCTGTTCGAGTACGCCCGCGACCGGCGTGTCGAGCGCGGTCAATTCCCGCAATCCGGCCTGATCGAGGTCGGCCGGCGGAAGCGCCGACAATTCGCTCTGGAAATCGATGTGGTCGGCGACTTTCTTGCCGTCGCGCAGCTTGTTGACCAGCATGATGCCCATGGGAATCTTGCCTTCGAACTTGTAGCTCGATTGGATGCAGATCGACGTCGCGCGGTCGCTGCACCACTTGCGGTCGGGATTGTCGTTACCGGTGCCGGCTTCGTCCGTGAACGGCCCGACGTCGGCGGCGGCAATCGTCTTATGGGTGATGGCCGGATCGATTTTTTCGAGGAAGGGCAGCGTCACATCATGCGAAAGGTCGATCGCGCCCGGCGACTGGTCGAGAATAAATCGCGCCTGCGCCACATACATATAAAGCTTTTCGGTGACCTGCGCGGTGCTGCCGTTGACGGTCTTGCCGACGACGGGCTCCGTGTAGCTTGGGAACAGCCCCAGGAATTTTTTCTCGGTGGGATCCTTGTTCGTCCATTCGTCGAAGCGGACGAGCGCCGTTTCGCTGGCGACCGTGTCGGCGCTGGTGTGATCGCTGAACACGATCGTGCCGGATTTGAGCTGCGCTACATCGGTTTTGCGCGCCGCGGTCACATCCTCGATGCTGAAATCCTGCGCGCCGGCAGCCCAAGGAAAACTAGGTAAGGCAAAGCCAAGCAAGCCGAGAAGCACGATCGTGTGCCGCGTCCACATTCTAAATTCTCTCGTGAATTTTTTACCGATGGAGTCGGCTCAGTTCAGCCGCCCGCCCCAGAAGTAATCCTGATTGCGCGGCTGCGGTTGTTGGCTGCTCCACGGCTGGAATAGACCGAATAGACCCCGGGACGGCTCCTGCTGCTGCGGCGGACCGGATCGCCAACCCTGGTTCGGAAAATAGGACCGCCCGCCCGACTGGCCGTTACCATTCGAAGGTCCGCCCCAGAGCGGATTTTGGTCGTCGCCGTCCTGGCTTTGCGAGGCATAGGCGTCGTCGCGCGAAACCAGCTGATATTGCGTATCCGCGACTTGGCCGTCGGCGCCGCGGCGGAAATGTTCGATAAAGGCTGGCCCTTGGCTCTGGTTTTGTGGCGGGCCAAATCCGAAGCTGAAGCTTTGCGGCTGACTTTGCCCGCCGTTGAGACGGTCGCCGCTGACATAGTCGATCGGAATATCGACGAGCAGACGCCTGGCCTCGGGCGAGGGCCCGTTGAGCGGGGCTTTCGGCGCGATATGTTCGGCCCAGATCGCCTCGATGATCGGCTGGAAGATCGGCAGCGCCACCCGCGCGCCGGTTTCGTTGGAGCCGAGCGAGCGGCGCTTGCCGTCGCCATTGTCGTAGCCGACCCAGACCGCGACGGTCACGTCGTTGGTGAAACCGATGAACCAGCCGTCAACCGCGTCCTCGGTCGTTCCGGTCTTGCCGGCGACATAAGTTGACAGCCCGCCGATACCGCGCGCGGTGCCGCGCGCCACGACGCCCTGCAACATGGTCTTGAGCTCGTAGAATGCCGCGCTGTCGGCGGCGCCGATCCGCGGCAACGGTGCGTTCGGATATTGATAGATGGTCTTGCCGTCCTGCTCGATCGAATCGATGCCGTGCGGTTGCGGCAGCGCGCCCTCATTGGCGACGGCGGCATAGAAGCCGGCCAGATCGATCATGCGCACCGGCTGCGCGCCGAGCACGAATGGATAGTAGCGCACGCATTGACTGTAGATTTTCGCCGCCATCGCGGTGGCGCAAACCTGATCGAGGCTTTTCACCGGATCGGCATCGATGCCGCCGTCGAGCAGATGCGCGGTCACGACATTGATCGAGTTCTCCAATCCGCGGCGCATCGTGAACACGCCGTCCTCGCCGAAATCGGCGTTGCGCGGCGACCAGAAATCCTCCGGCCGCAGGCTGCCGTCATATTCGCGGCTGATCGCGTCGCGGCCGTCAACGCCGCTGCCGATCGGTGGAAATGTGATCGGTTCGTTGAGCACGAGCGTGTTCGGCTGCAGTCCATGCTGCAAGGCGGTGAGATAGGTCAGCGGCTTCATCGCCGAGCCGGGCTGGCGCTGCGTCTGCGCGGCGCGGTTGAGCTGGCTTAGCGGATAGGAAAAGCCGCCGGCCATTGCGAGGATGCGGCCGGTTTTGTTTTCCAACACTAGCGCCGCGCCCTGCACGGTCGGCCGTACGCGCAATTGCGCCTGGGCGCCGCCGCTGAGGCCGGCAACTTTGTTTTTGCTTTTGGCGTTGTTGTTCGCGGCGTTCTGCGAATTACCGCCTTGATTGCTGACTTTGGGCTCGACAACATTAGCGTAGACGACGTCATAAAGGCCGAGACCGCGCCGGATCGCGCTGCTCGAACCCATCAGCGGCACGATGCGCCCGTCGGGAAGGCCGACGCGGATCGTATCGTCGCCTTTTTTGGCGTTGCCCTTTTGCACCACTACGACCGGCGTCCAATGCACGTCGTAGAGCGGCAGGCGAGCAGCTTGGAGCGCCTGCTGCCAGGCCGGGGTGCCGGCGTGGTTGTCGACTTCGAGATTCCGCACGGCGTCGGCGATGTTCGCCTCCGGCCCGCGAAACTGCACGCGCCCCGACGACATTTCGTAATGCGCCAAGCCTTCCTGCAGCGCCACTTCGGTGTCGTGCTGCAATTGCGTATTGATGGTCGAGTGCACGGTGTAGGAATCGGCGGTCAGGCTGTTCACGCCGTCGGCCTTGGCCTCGCGGCCGAGAAAATCGACGAAGTTGAAACCGCTGTCGCGGTGCGGGTGCGCGAAGGCGACAAGCTGCGGCGGCGCGGCGAGCGCCTGGTCCTTCTGCGCGGTGGTGATGACGCCGTCCTCCTGCATGCGGTCGAGCACATAGCCGAGACGGTCCTTGGCGCGATCAGGATGGCGATCGGGATTATAATAATTCGGTCCCTTCAGCATGCCCGCCAGCATCGCGCCCTCGGCCAATGTCAAATCCTTCGCCGATTTGCCGAAATAACTGCGCGCCGCCATTTCGACACCCCAGGAGCCGCGGCCGAGATAGGCGGAGTTCAGATAGAGTTCGAGGATTTCGTTCTTGCCCAACGTGTTTTCGAGCCGCGATGCCACGATCATCTCGCGGATCTTGCGCTCATAGGTGACGTCCTCGCCGACCAGGAGGTTTTTCACGACCTGCTGCGTGATGGTCGAACCGCCCTGCGGGCGTCCGGGGTCGGCCAAATTGCCGATGAAGGCGCGGATAATGCCGTGCTCGTCGACGCCGTGATGCTCGTAAAAGCGCCGGTCCTCGGCGGCGATGAACGCCTTCTGCACGAAATCGGGAACGTCGGTGAGCGGCACCCAGATACGCCGGTTGCCGGGCAAGAACACGTCGGCAAAATCCTTATCCGCGCCGTCGCGCACCGTGCTCATGCTCGGCAGCTTTTTGCCCTTCAGCGTGGTTTGATCGGGCAGATCGGCCGCGGCAGTGTTGAAGAAGTTGATCACTTGGCCGAGGTCGACGACCGGATTGGTCAGCGGCTCATTCTTGCAGAACTGATGGTAGGCGGTATTGAGGTCCGCGAAATTGACGCCGTGGAAGGCCGGCACGTCGCTGCTCATCGCCTTTGGGTCGTTGAGCGCGGTGGAAATGAGATCGTCGACATTGATGGATTCGATGCCGAACGCCTGCACCATATGTGTGCAGCCGTTGCGCAAAATCTGCACCACTTCGGCCTGATCTTGCGCGGCGTCGAAATGCGTTTTTACCGCCTGCGGCTGCGTCGTGACCTCGCTCAGCGCGAGCGCCGTCGCAAAAATCTTGACCAGAATGGTGTCCATGGGGACTGCGACGCGACGGCGGGGCCGGGTTCGAGGGACGCAACGGTACAACGGCGATTATACCGATCTGATCCTTACAAAAAGACTTTTTTGCGGGAGCGCTCAAGGTGGCTACGCCACAATTATCGCGGCGGTTACACTATAATTACGCAGTCATACCGCCGTCACGTCTTGGCCGGGGACAGACCGTCAAAGTGACGGCGCCGTTGTAGGAAGGCGAGCAGGGCAAGCGCCGGCAAGCCGGCCGCGCCGCAGATCGCGAAAAACCACGCCCAGCCCACGGCGGCGGCAAGGAAGCCCGCGCCCGACGACAGATAGGTTCGCCCGAACGCCGCGAGCGCGGTGAGCAGCGCATATTGTGTCGCCGTATGCAGCGGGTTGCGGCACAGCGCCGAGAGGTAAGCGACAAAGATCACGGTGGCGATGGCGCTGGTGAAATTCTCGGCGGTGATCGCGAAAGTCAGCCACGCGGCATTGTGGCCGAGCACCGCTTGCCAGGAAAAGGTGAGATTGGCGAGCGCTTGCAGGATACCGCCAATCCACAAGCTAGCCGGCAGTGAATAAGCGCGCGCCAGGAAGCCGCCGGCGAAGCCGCCGAGCAGCGTCGCGGCAAGGCCGACGCCCTTGATGATGGCGGCATATTCGTTGCGCGAAAAGCCGAGATCGATCACGAACGGCGCCGTCATCGCGCCGGACAGCGCGTCGGTGAATTTGAACAACACGACGAAGGCGAGCACGACAAAAACGAGGTCGCGCGTCAGAAATTCGGAAAACGCGCCGATCGCCGCTTCCGCGACCCGTTGCAGCGTGGTCTCGCGGCCATGCGCGGCGTCGGCTTTTATGGATTTTTCCGGCTCGGCGGCGACCAGCGTGGTCGCGACGCCGATGAGAACCAGAACGGCCATTGCCGCATAGCCCGCGGTCCAGGCGGCGTGGCGGTCCAGGCCGAAACCGGACTCGAATCCGCTGACCAGGAACAGCGCGCCCGCGGTCGAGGCCAGCATGCCGATGCGGTAGGCGGCGACGTAAGACGCCATGCCGGCGGCTTGCTCGCTCTCATCGAGGCTTTCGACGCGAAAGGCATCGACAATGATGTCCTGGGTCGCCGACGCCGTTGCGACGAGCAGCGCGCCGAACGCCACAAAGAGCGGCGATAGCGCGGGATCGCAGGCGCCGAGGAATACGATCGCCGCGATCAACAGCAACTGCGACAGTAACAGCCAGCCGCGCCGCCGGCCGAAGCGCCGCGACAGCAGTGGGACGTCGAGTGCGTCGATCAGCGGCGCCCAGAGGAACTTGATCGTGTACGGCGTGCCGACCAGCGCGAACAGGCCGATGGTGCCGAGATTGACCTTCGACTCGGTCATCCACACCAGGAGCGTCGAGCCCGACAAAGCCAGCGGCAGGCCCGACGAGAAACCGAGGAACATGACGATCAGGACGCGCCGCTTGAGATAGACGGCGAGGGTGTCCGAGAACGACGGGCGTGAGGTTGCGGTGCCGGTCTCAGCCTCAGGCGTTTCGGCCATTCGCCGCTACTCGCCTGCTTCCAATTTGAAAGCCGGCGCAGCGATGACGTTCGATGCGGCCGCCGCCGCAACTGGGGCGCCAAGCTCAACCTGGGTGATGCGTTCGCCGCGCGATTCGATCTTCTCGATCGAGACCATCGATTGCCGGACGTCTTCGTTCGCTTGATTGAAGTGGGTTTGCAACTTGCGGATACGCTCGCCGAGCAGGCCGACGTCCTTCACCAAGCGCCCGACCTCGTCGCGGATCTGATCGGCCGCCTCGCGCATGCGCGCGTCCTTCTGGATTTGCTGCACCACCTGGACGGCCAGCATGAGCAGCGACGGCGACACCACCACGACGCGGGCGCGATAGGCCTTCTGCACGATGTCGTCGAAGCCGTCGTGCAGTTCGGCATAGACCGACTCCGACGGCACGAACATCAAAGCCATTTCCTGGGTCTCGCCGGGGATCAGATATTTTCCCGCGATGTCGGCGACATGCTTGCCGACGTCGGCGCGCAGCCGTTGCGCCGCGGCCTTGCGCTCTTCGTCGGTCTTGGCGTCGCGGTAGGCGGTGACGCCTTCGAGAGGAAACTTGGCGTCGATCACGAGCAGCCGTTTGTCGGGCAGAAATACGCAGCAATCCGGCCGCGTGCGGTTCGACAGCGTGTGCTGAAACGCATAGGCGCCCTTAGGCAAGCCATCCTGCACGATCGCTTCCATGCGGCCTTGCCCGAACGCGCCGCGCGACTGCTTGTTGCTGAGCACGCTTTGCAGCGACGTGACCTGGGTGGCGAGTTCGGTGATGTTCTTTTGCGCGTTGTCGATGACGGCCAATCGCTCGTTGAGCTTTTGCAGGTTCTCGGCCGTGCTTAGCGTCGTTTTCTGCATGGAATCGCCGAGCCGGTGCGCGACCGTATCGAGCCGCTCGTTGACCGCGTGCTGCAATTGCGATTGGCGGTCGCCCAACATCCGGATCATGGCTTCCAACCGTGCCGCGGCGTCGGTCTGCGCCCGCTGAAGCTCCGCCATGAGGGCCGCTTGCGGATCCGCGGCATTGCGTGCGCGCCACAGCACCACGCCAATTACCAGGAGCCCGGCGCAGCCGGCCAGAATCGCCGCTAGGATCAGGCTGTCGGTCATCGATCCCTCTGGGTTTTCCTGCGATTCGCTGCCCGGAACGAAGAGCGAACGGTCATACCCGCTCGGCGGCGAAGGCGCAATGGAACGCGCGCATTGACCCCGCTTTCTACAGCCCTTAAATCGCCGACCATGGCCGTGCGCGACATCATCAAACTTCCCGACAAAAGGCTCCGGCGGGCTTCGGAGCCGGTCAAACACGTCGATGCCGGCCTCCGCAAGCTGGTCGATGACATGTTCGACACCATGTACAAGGCGCCCGGCATCGGGCTCGCGGCGGTCCAGATCGGCGTCGGCAAACGTGTCATCACGCTGGATTTGTCGAAGAAAGAGGACAATCAGGAGCCAAAGGTCTTCATCAATCCGGAGATCACCTGGACGTCGGACAAGACGGCAAAATACGAGGAAGGCTGTCTGTCGATCCCGGACTATTACGAGGAGGTCGAGCGGCCGGCGGAGGTCAAGGTCAAATACATGGACCTCGACGGCAAGAAGCATGAGATCGAGGCCAAAGGCCTGCTCGCGACCTGCCTGCAGCACGAGATCGATCACACCAACGGCGTTCTGTTCATCGACCATCTCTCCAAGCTCAAGCGCGACCGCGTCATCAAGAAATTCGCCAAAGCCGCCAAAAAAGTGGAGGCGTGATTGGCGCTCCGCCTCGTGTTCATGGGCACGCCGGACTTCGCGGTGCCCACGCTGCTGGAGCTTGTCGGCGGCGGACACGAGGTCGTCGCGGTCTATACGCGCGCGCCGCAGCCGGCCGGACGCGGCATGGCGCTTAAGCCCTCGCCGGTCGCGCGCGAGGCCGCGCGGTTCAGTCTCCCGGTGCTGACGCCGAAAACCTTGAAAGACGCCGATGCCGCGGCAGCGATGCACGCGCACGGCGCGGACGCCGCCGTCGTGGTGGCGTATGGCTTGATCCTGCCGAAGCCGATCCTGGATGCTTTTCCGCTCGGCTGTTTCAATTTGCATGCCTCGCTATTGCCGCGCTGGCGTGGCGCGGCGCCGATCCATCGCGCCGTCATGGCCGGCGACGGCGAGACCGGCGTGATGGTGATGAAGATGGACCAGGGCCTCGACACCGGCGCTATCGCGATGGCGGAGCGCATGCCGATCGGACCTGATGCGACCACCGGCGAATTGCACGACGAATTAGCCCGGCGCGGCGCGAAATTGATGCTGGTTGCGCTCGGCGCGCTTGAGCGCGGCTCGTTGACGCTGACGCCGCAAGCCGCTGCGGGCGCGACTTACGCCGATAAGATCGACAAGAGCGAGACCCGCATCGATTGGATCAAACCGTGGCAAGCCGTGCACAATCATTGCCGCGGACTGTCGCCGTTTCCCGGCGCCTGGTTCGATCTCGCCGGCGCCGGACGCGTCAAAGTCCTGCGCACGACCAAAGGTTCCGGCGCAGGCGGGCCAGGCGTCGTGCTCGATGACAAGCTGACGATCGCTTGCGGAGACGGCGCGGTTCAGCTCGTCGAATTGCAGCGCGCCGGGCGGCAGCCGATGAGCGCGGATGAATTTCTGCGCGGCACACCGGTCGCGCGCGGCAGTGTATTGCATTGATGCCCCGCTACAAGCTCACCATCGAATACGACGGCACGCCATATATCGGCTGGCAGGCGCAGGACAGCGGTCTCTCGGTGCAGGGCGTGCTGACCGACGCGATCGCGGCCTTTGCCGGCGAGCGCGTTGCGGTCCAGGGCGCCGGCCGCACCGACACCGGCGTGCATGCGCTCGGTCAGGTCGCGCATGTCGATCTCGCCAAGGATTGGGATATCGATCGCGTGCGCGACGCGATCAATTTCCATCTGCGTCCGCAACCGGTCGCCGTGCTTGCCGCCGAACAGGTTGGGGCGGACTTCGACGCGCGGTTCTCTGCGGTCAAGCGGCACTATCTCTATCGCATCGTCAATCGGCGCGCCGATCTCACGCTCGATCTCAACCGCGCCTGGCGCGTGCCGCGCCCGCTCGATTGCGAGGCAATGCATATCGCCGCGCAAAAGCTCGTCGGCAAACACGACTTCACCACGTTTCGCTCGATGGAGTGCCAGGCAAAATCGCCGCTGAAGACGCTCGACGTTCTCGACATCGCGCGCGAGGACGACGAAGTGCGCGTCGCAGCGACGGCGCGCTCGTTCCTGCAACACCAGGTGCGCTCGATGGTCGGCTCGCTGGTCCATGTCGGCGAGGGCAAATGGAGCGTCGACGACCTTGCGGGCGCGCTCGTTGCGCGCGACCGCGCCGCCTGCGGCCAAGTCGCGCCGCCGCATGGGCTTTATCTGGCAAGGGTGGATTATTAGCTGGTCATTGCGGACGCCGATGCGGGTGAGAGATGTCGAGCAGTGATGTTGATGTCGTCGTGGTCGGCGGCGGCGCAGCGGGTGTTGCGGCGGCGCGGCGGCTTGGCCAGGCGTCAATCCGCTGCCTGCTGGTCGAGGCGCGCCCCCGGCTTGGCGGACGGGCGTGGACCGTTCACGATAGCGGCCGCCGCGCCCTCGATCTCGGCTGTGGTTGGCTGCATTCGGCCGATCGCAATCCGTGGGTGGGGGTCGCGGAAGAACAGGGCGCTGCGATCGACAAAACCCCGCCGCCGTGGATGCACCGGCCGCTTGAAGCGAGCTTTCCAAGCTCGGAGCACGCGGATTTTCGCCGAGCCTTCGCCGAATTCTATGCGCGGCTGGATGAGGCGGCACAGGGCGGAACCGACGCCGCGGCTTCGACCCTGCTCGATCCGGCGTCGCGCTGGAACGCGCTTCTCAATGCAATGAGCACTTACATCAGCGGCGCCGAGCTCGATCGCATATCGCTGAAAGATCTGGATCGGTACCAAAGCACCGACGTCAATTGGCGAGTCGTCGACGGTTATGGCACGCTCATCAGCGCCTATGGCGCCGATGTTCCACTGCTGTTGGATTGCCCGGTCAGCGCTATCGACCACAGCGGCAAGCGGTTGAAGATCGAAACGAGCAAAGGTGCAATCGCAGCCGATCAGATTGTCGTGACCGTGCCGAGCGCAATACTGGCAGCAGAGCGGATTCAATTTGTTCCGGCCTTGCCGGAAAAAGTTCAGGCGGCGCATGGTTTGCCGTTGGGACTGGCCGACAAGCTTTTCATCTCGCTTGAAAACGCCGAAGAATTCGAAACAAGCGTCCGGCTGTTCGGGCACACCGACCGCGTGGCCACGGCCGGCTATCACATCAAACCGTTCGGCTGGCCGATAATCGAGGCTTACTTCGGCGGTTGCTGCGCCGCCGCGCTCGAAGCGGGCGGCATGGCTGCATTTTTCGACTTCGCGGTTGCCGAGCTTGTCGGCGTGCTCGGCAGCGACTTTGCCAAGCGCGTGAAGCCGATCCGCATACATTGCTGGGGCGGCGATCCGTTCGCGCTCGGCTCTTACTCATTTGCCCTGCCCGGCTTCGCGGATTCCCGGCGGACGTTGGCCGAACCGGTCGACAGCCGCCTGTTTTTTGCCGGCGAAGCCTGTTCACGGCATGATTTCTCGACCGCCCATGGCGGCTATTTCACCGGCGTCGCCGCAGCCGACCAGGTGATTGCGGCGCGACGTGCGATAACGGCTTAGCCGAAATACTTCTCGATAATCCGCCGATAAATCGCGGTCAGCGTGACGAAATCGGACACCGGCGCGCATTCGTCGACCGCATGCATGGTCTGGCCGACCAGGCCGAATTCGAGCACCGGGCAATAATCCTTGATGAAGCGCGCGTCGGACGTGCCGCCGCCGGTCGAGAGGGTCGGCTTGCGGCCCGTGACCTCGGCGATGGCCGCAACCGCGAGATCGGTGAACGGGCCGGGCTTGGTGACAAAAACATCGGCATTCGACGGCTGCCACTCGAACGCATAATGCACGCGTCCGGCCGCGGCGGTTTTCGCGCGCTGTTCGATCAGCGTCTTGAGCGCAGCCTGGCTGTGGCGGTCGTTGTAGCGGATATTGAAGCGCGCCCGCGCCTCGCCGGGAATGAGATTGACGGTGGGATTGCCGACATCGACCGACGTGAACTCGAGGTTCGACGGCGCGAAAAGCGCGCTGCCGTCGTCGAGCGGCGCTTGCAGCGCCGCGATCAGCATCACCAGCCCGCGGATCGGATTGTCGGCGCGATCGGGATAGGCGACGTGGCCCTGGCGGCCGGTGACGATGAGCGTACCGTTGAGCGAGCCGCGCCGCCCGGCTTTGATCGTGTCGCCGACCATTTCGACATTGCTCGGCTCGCCGAGCAGACAGTGATCGAATGTCTCGCCGCGCGCGGCCGCCCATTGCAGCAATTTGATCGTGCCGTTGACCGCAACGCTTTCCTCGTCACCGGTGATGAGGAGCGAAATCGAGCCCTTCGGCTTGCCGCCATTCGTGCCGAGATAATCGAGCGCGGCCGCGACGAAACAGGCAATGCCGCCTTTCATGTCTACGGCGCCGCGGCCGTAGAGCTTGCCGCCCACCACTTCGCCGGCAAACGGCGGATGCGACCATGACGCTTCACTGCCGGCCGGCACCACGTCGGTATGCCCGGCGAATACGAGATTGGGTTTTGCCGTGCCGATGCGGGCGTAAAGATTATCGACCGGCGCGGTGCCCGGCTCGGTGAACACCGCGCGATGGACGGCAAAGCCTGCTTGCTCCAACAAGCCCTGCAAAAAGTTGAGTGCGCCGCCCTCGTCCGGCGTCACCGAACGGCAGCGGACCAGATCGCGGGCAATGGCGACGGGGTCGGCGGTCATCATGGCAGTCGTGATCGCGCGCTAAGGTCCAGTCAAGTCCGCGGCGTCGCGCCGGGCGCGAGCGGATCCGGTCCGTGCTGGTTCGGACCGATCGTGCCGCGGCGAAAGCCGAGCTCGACCAGCAAAGCGAGGCCGAGCACCGTGAACGGCACCGCGATGGCGAGCGAAATCATGCTCGGTTCGTCCTCGGTGCCGGTCAAGCCGAGCACGGCAAGCAAGTCGAGCACCGCGTTGGCGCCGAAGAACGCGATCAAAAGCCACAGCGGCATGTTGCGGTCGTGACCGCGTTTCACGGCAATGGCGAATTCAGGATAAGTGAAAGCGAGGTCGACGATGGCGCTGAGCCGGTCGCCCTGGATCTCTTCGGCGATCACGTGGCCGACAATTTCGGCGACCGTGACCGCGGCTATCGCGATCCAAAAGGTCTTGCGGCCGATGCGGCCGTCGAAACTGTTGAGGAGATAGGCCCAATCCATCGGCGCGACTTAGTTGCACTACTCGGGTTACATTTCGGCTTAAGTCTTGACTTCGATCGCGGCTCAATCCCGCAACAGTTCGTTGATGCTGGTCTTGGCGCGCGTCTTGCCGTCCACACGCTTGACGATCACGGCGCAATAAAGACTTGGCGTTGGCGCGCCGGACTTGCTCGGCGTTCCCGGCATCGTGCCCGGCACCACCACCGAATAGGCCGGCACTTCGCCCTGGAGCGTCTTGCCGGTGTCGCGATCGACGATCTTGGTCGACGCGCCGATGAAAACGCCCATCGACAGCACCGCGCCTTCGCGCACGATCACGCCTTCGGCCACTTCCGAGCGCGCACCGATGAAGCAATTGTCCTCGATGATCACCGGCCCGGCCTGCAACGGCTCAAGCACGCCGCCGATCCCGGCGCCGCCGGAGATATGACAACTCTTGCCGATTTGCGCGCAGGAGCCGACCGTGGCCCAGGTATCGATCATGGTGTTTTGATCGACATAGGCGCCGAGATTGACGAAGGACGGCATCAGCACCACACCCGGCGCGATGTAAGCCGAGCGTCGCACCACGCAGCCCGGCACCGCGCGAAACCCCGCGGCGCGAAATCGGGCTTCGTCCCAGTGATCGAATTTCGACGGCACCTTGTCCCACCACACGGCGTGGCCGGGAGCGCCGGAAATTTCGCCCATTTCGTTGAGGCGAAACGACAGCAGCACCGCCTTCTTGAGCCATTGGTTCACCCGCCAGGAGCCGTCAGCGGCCCGTTTGGCGACACGGGCGGCGCCGCGGTCGAGCAGGTCGAGCGCGTGTTCGACCGCATCGCGCACTTCGCCTTTAGTGGACGGACCGATCTCGTCGAGCCGCTCAAAAGCAGCGTCGATGGTCTTAGCCAGATTTTCCGTAGTCCCGGACGACATGGAACAGGGCCCCGCTGCGCGGTTTGTCGGGGCGCGCTCGAACGATGTCAAGCGCCGCAGGTCCGCGCCGGCGGCCAAGGCGGCTTGCCGGCTATTTCTAGGCGACGCCCTTTCGCGCGTCGGCGACGCCGCGCAAAAAGCCGGCGAGGTCGTCGGTGACGTGATCGACATGCGGTGAATCGCGGCCGGCGAGCTCCCACTCTTCGCGCAGGACCACGCGGGCGCCTTCGGGCACCACCAGCACGGTGGTCATGCCGAGCCCATGCGGCACTTCGAGATTGCGGGCGAGGTCTTCGAAGATCACGGCCCGTGTCGGATCGATATTGTGACGGGCAAGGAAGCGCTCGTAGACTTGAGGCTGCGGCTTCGGTTCGTGCTCGGCGGCTTTGATATCGAATACGTCGTCGAAGTGCTTCTCGATTTGCAGCCGCCGCATGACCTCGCCGGCGTGATGCCGCGTGCCGTTGGTGAGAATGAACCTGCGGCCGGTCAATGCCGCGATGGCGGCGCCGAGCCCAGGATTGGGTTGCAGCGGCGAATATTCGATCTGATGCACGATTTCGAGAAACTGGTCCGGTTCGAGGCCATGCTCCTCCATCAAGCCGCGCAGCGTCGTGCCGTAGCGCCGGTAATAGTCCTTTTGCAGCCGGTACGCCTCGTCACGCGAGATCTTGAGCAGATTGACGATGTAATCGCGGATGCGCTCGTCGACCTGTTGCCAAAGGTTCAGATGATGCGGATAGAGCGTGTTGTCGAGATCGAACACCCAGGTCTCGATATGCTTGAAACCGGGCTTGCCGAATTCTGGGTTGCCGGATCTTGGCTTGCTGCTTGGGGCAGGGGATTGCGTCATTTCGGGCGACTCGATGTTGCCACAGTTCGCGGCGAGTAGGATTTGATCCGAACCGAATCAGTTTTAGCAGTCATCGCGGCCGGGGCAATCAATGCGAAGGACTTTACGAAAGTCGATTCCTTTCGTGTGGGCAATGCTGATCGGCACGCTGGCCGGCGCGTGCGTTGCGGGCGTGGCGCTCTACGCGGCACATTCCTGATTTTGCGTTAGCCGGCCTCGCGCCAGGACGTTGCCGGAATAAGGCCCTTGAGCGCGCCGTCGTGCAACCGCACCGGATCGCGTTCGCCTTCCATCGCCAGCCGCAGCACACAGCGCGCCAACTCATCCGGCTTCACGGTGGTGTTGCCGACAGCTTTGAGCGTTAGCCATGCTTCGTCGAATGCGGCCTCAAGGACCACAAGCGTCTGGGGATCAAAGGAACTATTGTGGAACCCGCGCATGGTCCCAACCTCACCGCACTATTACGGACATGTTCTGTGGGTACCCGGCGGAGGTTCGGCGTAAACTTGGCCGAGTTTGTGACACGGCGGCCTGATTCGGATCAACTGCTTTTGATTTGATTATGGCGGTTTCCGCGAGCGCCACGACAAGAGCCTTAAGATCATCGCCACAACTGAAACGCGATCAGCGCCGTCAGCATGATGGCGCTGCCGAGTCCTTGGATCGGCGTGATCACTTCGCCGAGAAACAGCGCGCTCAAAATCATGGCGATGAGCGGCTCGAGATTCATGATCAGCGCGGTACGGAACGGTCCGATGCGCATCGTCGAGACGAAGATGAACAGGATGCCCGCGGTGGTCGCAAGGCTCAACACGACCATCGACACCCAGCCCGCGGTCGTTTGCGGAGGATTTATGTCCCGCGCGGCGAGCGAAGCGCCGACAAAAACCACCATCGACGCCAACACCGAGTACAGCGTCGTCAGCCGCGCATCGGCGCCGACGAGATAGGTGCGCGTGACGATCAAAACGCCGGTGCGGCAGCACGCCGCGCCAAGCGCATAGGCGACGCCCACGAATGCAAGGCCCGCCGGATGCGCGCCGATCATGATCGCGAGGCCGCAAAATGCGACGACGGCGCACAGAGCGCCCTTCCACCGCAGCGGTTCGAGGCCGACCAGCGCAGCGGTAATCCCGGTCATCAGCGGATAGACAAAATAGGACAGGATCGCCGTTGGCACGTCGATCGCTTCGATTGCCTTGAACAGGCAGAAACTGAGTCCGGCGAACAGCACGCCGACGCCCATCGAAATCCAGCGCACGCGCGCATCGGTCTTGGGCTTCGGCCCGATACGCAGCCAAGTGGCGACGAAGGCGAGACCGACGATGCTGCGAAACGACAGCATGGTGAGCACGTCGCAGCCGACCGCAATGACGATCTTCACAAGGATATCGGCAACGCCGAGCGACATTGCCGCGGCGATACCGGGAGCAGTGGAAAAGCCGATGCGGGAGGCCAAGCGATCAGGACTCTGGTGGGCCGCGTTATGGGACGCCGGCGCGGCGGCTGCCGCCGTAACGACGGAAGAAGCAAACGAGCGGTGAATGAGTTCCTCTAAGCCGCGATAGCTTGAGGCAGGATCGGCGAATCGGCGTCGAAGCGCTTGCCGGCGCCTAAGCAGAATGCCGGCCGCAACAGCCGCTCGGCGATGACCTCGGTGTTCTCGTTATCGCGCAGAATAAAACGTCCGCGATCGTCCCAGAGCACCGACACGTCGGCCGGAAAGCCGGGCTTGAGCGCGCCGAGACGATCGGTGAGCCCGAGCATCTGCGCGGGATGCGAGGTCACCATCGGTACTACGTCTTCGAGCGGGATGCCGAGTGCGATCATCGAACTCATCGCTTGCGTCAGGCTAAACCGAGCCTGACCGCGGAACGGATGGTTCTCGTCGTCGTAGTGCTGGTTGGGCGTGCCGGCAGGAGCCGGCACTTCGGTGTTGTAGCCATGCATGTCGGCACCCAGCGTGTGCGGGACGACGCCGGCATCGAGCGCTTTGCGGGCGATGCGATAGGAGAAATGGCTGCCGTGGCCAACGTCAACCTTGAGCCCGCGATCGAGCGCGGCCCGAATGACGTTATGAACTTCGCCGCGCCGATTGACGAAGCCGCCGGGATGGCGCGTGAACGGATGGGCCAGAATGTCGCCGGCACGCAGCCGCGGTATCACCCGTTCCAGGATCGTGTCGGCGTCCTCGCCGTTGGCTCCGCTCTCCGGCAGGCCCCAGAGCGTGCCGAAGTGCACGTAAAGCGGAAGGTCGGCGCGCCGGCCGATCTCCGCGGACATTTCCAGGACCTTGATGCCCCAGCGCGCAAAGCCGCCGATCTCAGCATGGCCCTTAATGCCACGCACAATGTCTTTGTTGGCGTTGGCAGACGCCACCGCCGCGTCGACGTCGACGCAGTCCGGACTGTAAAGATTGGGGTAGTAATGGCCCTCAAGACCGCCGACGAGATAGGCAGACAGGAACGCGTAAATCCGGGTCGCGGCCGGCTCGACGATGAAGCGCCGAAAACCCGGCAGCGTCATGCACGACGGCCCGCCTTGGTCGATCACAGTGGTGACGCCCGAGCGCACGCCGACCATATCGGGGTTCAAGCCGAAGCGTCCGGTGACGTACTGATAAACGTGGCCATGTGTGTCGATCAGACCGGGCAATACAAGCTTGCCGGAAACATCGATCGTCTCGATCGAGCTTGAAGGAAGAATGCTTTCCGCGATGGCGGCGATGCGGCCGCCGCGGATCGCAACGTCCCGAATCCCGTCGATGCCGGACGCCGGGCAGATGACACGTCCGCCGCGGAGCAGAAGGTCGTATTTCGGGTTGTCAGCCATTGCGTTTTCTCATCGATCGCCGCCGCGGCAAAGCGGGGACGTCAAAGTGCAAAATTTACTTCGCATTTTTAGCAAGGACCGTGCCCGACTGTCGAGCCGCCAGCTAACTATGAATGAGCGTGCCGGCGCCGAGCTCGGTGAACAATTCGAGCAGCACCGCATGCGGCACCTTGCCGTCGAGAATGACGACGCCTTCGACGCCGCGATCGAGCGCGTCGATGCAAGTCTCGACTTTCGGAATCATGCCGCCGGATATGGTGCCGTCGGCGATCAGTCGCCGCGCGTCATCGACCGACAGTTCCTTGATGAGGGTCTTCGATTTGTCGAGCACGCCGGGCACGTCGGTGAGCAGCAGCAGGCGTTTGGCCTTGAGCGCGCCGGCGATCGCGCCGGCAAAGGTATCGGCGTTGACGTTGAAGGTGCCGCCGTTTGCCGCGGCGGCGACCGGCGCCAAGACGGGGATCAGTTCACGACCGAGAATCTGATTGAGCACGGTGGTATCGACCCTGTCCGGCTCGCCGACATAGCCAAGATCGATCACCCTCTCGATGTCGGAATCCGGGTCGACGATGGTGCGCGTCAGCTTGCGCGCGATCACCATATTGCCGTCCTTGCCGCACAGACCGACCGCTTTGCCGCCGGCCGCGTTGATGTAGCCGACCATCTGCTTGTTGATCGAACCCGCCAGCACCATCTCGACGATGTCCAGCGTTTCCTTGTCGGTGATGCGCAGTCCCGCCGCGTAGTGCGACTGGACCCCGACTTTCTTGAGCATGGCCTCGATTTGCGGGCCGCCGCCGTGGACGACCACCGGATTGATTGCCGTCTGCTCCAACAGGACGATATCGCGGGCGAACTCGCGCGCAAGATGCTCCGCGCCCATGGCATGGCCGCCGTATTTGACGACGACGATTTCGTCGTCATAGCGCTGCATATAGGGCAGGGCTTCCGACAGGATGCGGGCCTGCGCCTCGGGACTAACAGGGTCGCTCATGGTCATCGGCTTGGTCTTCCCGGCATTTGGCGAAAGCCTATGTAGCCGCGTGACGGCCCGGCGACAATGCGCTTGGTTCAGCGCACCCGCTCAGCCAGTAATCGCGCGATCGCGGCGCGCAACTCCGCGATACCGGCCCCGGTGCGTGCCGAGGTCGCGATCAGACCGGGAAAGGCCGCCGGTCTTTTCCGCATGGCCTCCTCGATCGCGGCAATACGCTCGGCCAGCGCGGCATCGTCGATCTGGTCGCATTTGGTGAGCACGATCTCGTGGCTGACGGCAGCCTGCCCGAGCGTATCGAAAGTGGCGTCGTCGGCGTCTTTCAAGCCATGGCGCGCGTCGATCAACACATAGACGCGCGCCAGCGCGGCGCGGCCGCGCAGATAGTCTTCTATGAGTTTGGTCCAGGCAACGACTTTGCTTTTGGCCGTGGCGGCGTAGCCGTAGCCTGGCATGTCGACCAGAAGGAGCCGGTGCGGCCCGCCGAAGAAGATCAGCTCTTGGGTACGGCCGGGCGTGTTGGAGGTTCGCGCCAGCGCCTTGCGGCCAGTCAGCGCATTGATGAGCGACGACTTGCCGACATTCGACCGGCCGGCGAACGCGATTTCCGATCCGGCCGGCTGCGGCAGCGAGGCAAGCGAGCTAGCGGCCGACACGAAGTCCCATTCGCCGGCGAACAGCCGGCGGCCGGCCTCGATTTCGGCCCGGCTAAAGCCGTGGCTCGGATCGGCGGATGTCATCCCCGTCGTCTCGCATTCGGCCGGAACCAAAATAGCGGTGCGCGGTTGCCAGTGCGCCGGGGACGAAAGCGGCATGAAATCATGGACGATTGGTCGAACGTAAAGCTCTGCGACGTCGTGAATCTGATGCTTAGCGGGGTGCTGTTTTTCTCGCCCCGGCTGTTCGATTTCTCGACTGGGCCGCAGGCGCAGACTGCCTCGCTTGCCGGCATCGCCATCGCGGTGATGTCGATTGCCGCGCTCGCCGCTTTCGCTGTCTGGGAGGAGTGGTTCATCTTGCTCGCTGGACTGGCGCTGATCGTATCGCCCTGGCTCCTCGGCTTCCAGAACAGCAATGCCATCACCACGGACGTCATGATCGGCATTGTCGTTGCGGCGCTCGCCGCGTGCGAGGTCTGGCTGACGCGTGATCAAGAGCCGCGGATCACCGCGCCCAACTGAGCACGCGGTCTGACACCATAATCGCCAAATAAAAAGGGGACTTCGTGTCCCCTTTTGACCGGCCGAGACCGGAGAATGCCGCTTTCGGCCACTTAGCCTACCGGTTCCTCGGCTCTGTCGCGTTCGACGACCGGCGCGGGCGCATAGGCGGGGTTCTTGGCCACGCCCTGATAACGCGCGGCGGCCGCCACCGCGGAAATTCCAATCTGCCGGTAGCGGCCTTCAAGCGAGCCGCCCTCCGCGCCCGCTTTGCCAGCACCTGCACCGGAAAGTTCTTGTGTTCCCTTCATGTCTTCATCGGTCTTTTTGGCCGTTTCGGCAGTCACGTACGTCATTATTGAACCCCGTTTCTGTTCGCGCTGAGTGATGATCAGTTTCTAGGCGGCGAGTGCGGCGGAAATGGGCGGCAAATCGTGCGTTGCAGCGACATTTCCAGCCGGCTGCGTCACGGCGGGTACTGCACGATTGTGGTAAACCCTTGCTTAATGTGTCGGGCCCATACTGGATGGGACGCTCAACAGGCAAACTGCGCGGGTTCCATGGCCGGTTATCCACGGTGTGCAACGAAACTGCGGCATTCCTGCAACACATGGCGCAGACCTTGCGGTCGGAGCCCCCGGAAGGCTGGCATCATCGTGATGGTTTGGGGTATTGGGATTCACGATATTCCTTAAGCTGGGGCGGCGCGGTCGGAGAAGCAGGCGCGTGATGGCAGTACGGTTGATTGCATTCTTGATCGTTGGGCTGGCGCTGGGCGGCTGCATGCAGGAGACGCTCGAGCCTGCAACGCAGGCCGGCTGGAATTCCCGCGACAAGCAGCTGATGTCCAACCTGCCCTACGAGCAGGCGGCTATTCCCGAGCCCTACAAGCGCCATATCGTCGATTACACGCGCAAGGAATCCCCTGGCACGATCGTGGTCGATAGCGACAATAAGTTCCTCTATTACGTGCTGCCGAAGGGCCAAGCGATCCGCTACGGCATCGCTGTGGGCGAAGAGGCCCAGGTCTGGAGCGGCGTCGCCAAGATCGGCCGCATGGAAGAATGGCCGGCTTGGGTGCCGACCCCCGGCGAGCAGGCGAGACTCGGGCCGTTCCCAGCTTTCGTTACCGGTGGACCGCATAATCCGCTGGGCGCGCGCGGGATGTATCTGTACTCCGGCAACAAAGACACGCTGTATCGGATCCACGGCACCAATCAGCCGGAATATATCGGCCAAGCGATCTCGTCGGGCTGCATCCGCATGACCAATGAGGACGCGATCGATCTCTACAATCGGGTGAAGGT
>Ga0181516_10000995_pt1 | contig 22964 bp, 14 predicted proteins | sample PEATcosm2014_Bin_25_FD_121104 | JGI IMG/M metagenome (GOLD analysis project Ga0181516, IMG submission 121104) | Peatland microbial communities from MTU Mesocosm Facility, Houghton, MI, USA - PEATcosm2014_Bin01_10_metaG | ecosystem: Environmental > Terrestrial > Soil > Wetlands > Peat | place... | reverse complement strand
TTCGGTCGGCTTCGGTCTTGGACTGGAAGCGGGCTGGGAGGTCCTGCGCAACGACCCGTCCTGGACGGCGCGCACCAAGCTCGGGGATTTCGGGGTCGGGGCACCCAGCCTGGGGCCGGGCCGGTTCCACTTCGCGCTACAGTGGGTGGCGGGGTAAAAAGGACTTGAACGCCCCCATTGTTTCAGTTTGAAGTCGAGGCATTGAAAATGGTGGAGTTTAAAGTTCCCTTGATTTGAGACTAGAGGAGACCGTCGCGGGGGTTGTCGTGCAAAGTCTCGCTCGTCAGAAAAACCAAGTCATGACCTGCGACGCCCGAACAAGTTGTGTTCTGGCGTTATTCCTCGAGGAGTTGACCATGCGACATGAACGCGTGTATTTGGCCTTCTTGATGCTCATCTCGATTTTAGCAGCGCAAGCAGTGGCTGGGAGCCCGTTCAACCCGGCGAAAAACGACCCGAGCACACCTCAGTACGATACAGCGTCTGCTTTTATACCGGCCCTGGGATCCGGTTCTACCAGTGGTGGAACTGGAGGTGGAGCGGGTAGAGTTCTTACCCTGCCGATCTCGGGATTGAATGTCGCCCCAATGGATGTTGGGCCTCTCCCTGGCGGAAGGGTTGCAGATGTTGCAGCGGTCAGTCCCGTCAACATCGATTTATATTCTAAGCAGTTCGGAACACCGCAACAAAAATTCCAAACCCCTGCATTGGAAAAGGATAAAGGCGTATCCATCGCAGGTGTGAATACCATGACAGGTCGGTTCTCCCAGTCGATTTCCCTTGGTTCTGTGAGCATTTCAGGTGGCACAACGTATCCGTTGTTGCTGAGCTATTTGAGCCCGCCACCAGACGGTATGAATGAGGATTCAAGAATGACGATTCCATCGGATGCCGGATACGGCTGGAACTTGGATTTTCCGTTCATTGTAGTTGATCACAAGGGAACAACCGCTCTCCAAGATGACGATTATTTCGCCTATTTAGGACCTTGGGGGAGTGGGAAAATGGTTCCAGTGACCAAATCAAATGGGGATGATGTCTTTCAGTTGGACAACAATCCGAATATTGAGATTCACTACACAAATTCTTCGACAGAGCTTGGGGTTGCGGGCTGGGTGGCGTGTATGCCGGATGGAACGACAATAGTTCTTGGTGGACGATCTGATGCGATTCGCAAGACTCTCAGGAAGGGTGGGCATGTCGGGCTAGAATATGAAATGACTGAGAGCGACGGCAAGGTTACTCCAGTTCTAGCTGCTCCTGATTTCAACTATCAATGGGACGTGACGGAAATACGCTCACCGGGCAATCGTGGAATCATTCGATTCGATTGGCAACAGACCAATGGGCAGGCTGGCTGGCTGGCATCCAACGCTGTTTGTGCCAACCAGCCAAACTGTGCTTCCTTCGTGAGAGAATCTTGGCCGAGTGCGATTTGGTCGGCCTACCCAAATTTTAGCGTTGATCCAACATCGGAGTTGGCGGTTTTTCCAACCAATGACCTGCAGCCTCACGTGATTGATAAGGTGACATTGGGGTGGGGTGTCAAGACGGCAGCGGAAGTACTCCCCTACAATGTCCTTCAGGGGAACATTCAACCAGGAACGGAGATCCAAACCAAGTATTTATCTAGTTTGGTCTTCACCTCCGAAGGAACGGAAACCAAAGAGTTTGGATTTCAGTATAATATGGTATCACCAAATGTGGACGGTGTCGCTTTTCCAAAAAGATTCTTGAAGGAGGTAACTGAGGCGAATGGCCCGTCTGTTCCCGCAGTGGACATAAATCATTGGTACATGGAGTATGACGGTGCTTCGGGTTGGCTTTCTAACTTGACAGATCCGAATCGAGTCGCAACCAATTACAGCTTCAAGACCTTAAGTTCTCCCGCGTTCGAAAATGGTGGACCGGATTCGTCTGAACAGATCATGAATGTGCCATTCGGGTATGGTACAGCGGTTGCGCCAGGTTATAATGATGAACATGATAATTCCACTTGCATTGGTCAATTTTGCTATGCAATAATTTCAGATATATATTCGGGAACTTCACAAGAATATCCGGGTTTCACCGAAGGGACTTCCATGCAAGTCTTTATGAAATCGAATGGAGATATGCGAAAAATATTTGAGGGATCCTTCGCTAAGGCATCGGTCATACCGCAAGACGGATACTTCATCGTTACCGATACGGGGGAAGACCCGCAGACTCCAATTGCTGGGAATACGGTCAATCATGTTTATGTTTATCAATGGGACGGAACGAAATTTGTGGAAAGCGATCCGTTTTTGGGCGATCGCCTATACAGCACAGGCTGGCCCATGCTCTATGGAAAGCCTTTGAAAATCACACAAGTGGTGCCAAGTCAGGGGGACTACTTTTTAGTGAAGTTCCACATTGATTCATACATTCCGCCAGTTTACGATTTATCCGGCCGATTATCAGATCCAAATCTTGGAGATCATTTACCGGATGGATGGGATATAATCCCAGTGGTACGGGACTCAAGTGGGAGTTGGAAAGCTGTGAATCCAACAAAAGATGCCTGCCTATTTTCAAATTATTCTTCATTGGGTGTGGATCTAACACTAAGTGATGTTACGCCTCAGAATGGAGAGTGTATGGAGTATCTCGCAGATGGAACTTTTTTTGCCAATGGCTTTGGGTTTACAAACATTCAAATCGCCGCAATGCCCGATTTCTTCGTCTTGGCTCACGGACAGGCGGGAGTTATTGAAGTATTTCGTCGAAACTATGGAGGTAACTATTTTGTGAATGAAACTGCGAGAATGAGGATCGGATCTTCGCTTCCATCAACTTTGTTCCAAAGTGGGAGATCTTGGCAATTTAGCCCGCCAACCCAATATCCAAATCCAGGAATGCCAATTGGAAGTGCAAATGCTGGACCTAATTATTTTTCAGTACAGACGAAAGATGATGGGGATGAAGGTGGCAATGGATTTGGGACTGTTTACGTTTGGCGATGGGATGGTGTCTATTGGACTCCTACTAAGCTCGATAAACCCGGTTGGGTAAGCCCGCAATATGGGCAATTTTCGGGCACTGTCTTTACCCCGAACGGGTACTCTGGGGTCTATACCGACGCTCAATCTCCCTATGAAATTTTTAGACATAACGGAGTTGGATTGCCTAGTGACGATCCTGATGTGCAAATCGAAGATTGGGATGGAATTTCATTCCTGGATGGAACCTATCCTCGAGTAACAGGTTCCAATAACTTTACGGCTTTTGAACAGGATTTGGTTGAAGGTGACGGAGTGATATTCCAGGACTATTATCCCAACCAATCCTCATACCTGTATTACGGAACAAATGACATCTCAAAAGAGATTCAGATTCCCGGTGGTGATTTTTCCTTGAGTGATCTTCGGGTATCTCGATATGAAGATTGGATTGTTGGAAAGGTGCAAAACGGGAATGAGTACGATTTTTATTATACCCCTTTGGCGCGAAACCCAAAAAGTCCACAAGCAGGAATTATTCCTAGTTTTGCGAATTGGATAAAGTTTGCATCCGCACCATTTCAAGCGTTGCCATATTCAGATGCTGCGTGGCCGAGTTCAGATGGATTAAATCAACTGTCACTGAATATAGCACCCAAAGTATCAATTGGTCCCGGAGTCTGGATGAAGAACTATGGCTATTTGAATAGCCTCCATACGTCATTTAGCCCGCTGTATAGTTCCGGTCCCGTCGCACGAGACTCTGCACTGGAATTTCAAGTTGTTTCTTCGGTCACCACGCAATCTCTTTACAAGACCCGCACTGGAAATGTGACCCAAACAATTAAATTTGATTATGGGACAAGAAGGGACTTGGATTACGACGGCTTGAGACTTCAACCAGAATCCCGAGTCACGACGGCGACTTGGTTGGGTCAAGATTTGACATCGGTCCTCAAGACCCAGACGATCTCCTATCTTTCGGAGAGATTGTCTTCACCCTTGGATGGGACCGCCCCTGTTGCCAATCCGAATTCAGTGGAAACGGCGACGTCGGTTGGACTTCCATCAAATTCCTGGTTATACGCTGGAAATGTCTCGAAAGTTGTCTCTACAGCGTTGGACGGCATAACCACTACGACAAAACCGATCTATCAATTGCGCATGAATGGACTGTCCTCGGAAACCGCAGGCTGGGCGAAGGGTGCCTCACAAATCGCTCATGTTGGTGATACGATCGTGGTGAGTGACCGGGGTTCGACTATGACCAAAATCTCCATGCTCGGGAATTTCGATGCGGCCTCGGGGCAACCCCAGGTCTCCTTGAGTCTCATCGGGAACACCAAAGGCGACGGAGCATTGTATCGGCACGAGGCTTCCGTTGCAACATACAATCCAGCCGGGAAACCCACGGCCACATGGACGGCGCTCTATGAGACTCCGGGTGACGCTCTAGCTCTGCTCGCCAGTCCGGCACCTGTGACACGAGCTATCGTCGATGGCACCACTCAAGATGATTATGGAAAATCCATCAATATTCCCACCTCGGGGACATCGGTAACTTACGGAACCAACAACATCGATCCACAGACAGAATCCCTGTTGGCTCCCTGGACTCGAGGGGCGGATTCCACGAAGCTCACAACGCCTGGAGAGTTTCTTCTTCCCCAATCGAGCATCCCAGATCTTGTTTCAACGACCTCGTTGCTCCGTTCTCCGACTGGAGGTCCCCAATACACCCTTGATTACAGGACGAAAATTTGGACATCCTACGTTTATGAAGGGATGAGAGGGCTCCCCTCTGCTGTGGCGTGGAACGCAAACCCCAACAACTTTGCGGTACTCACTGGCGAAGACGGAGGATTGTCCATCAATGGGACTTATGATGGTCTTTGGAACGGAATGGATTTGGGAGTTGGACAATGGGAAGCTGGAAATGCCGTCCCAGATAATAGTATTGCCCACACGGGACGATATTCCATGCACCTCTCTGGCATTGGAAATAGTTATTGTTCTTCAGTTGATGCAAATGGTGTAAGCTATTGCTGGTTGTTCGGCCCGACTCGCAACGTCTATTTGAAGAATGTGGCAAATCTCACCAACGGAATGACCGTTTCGGCTTGGATCTATTCCTCTGGAATCCAGCCAGTTTTGGCCATCGAGCAGCGAACTGCAGATCACACTCCAGTTGGGGAGCTCAGAGCAAGCCCAGTGGGGGGCACCTTCATACCCAACAGTTGGCAACAATGGAAAGTTGTGATTCCAGAAACTTCAGTCTCTCATGCCAATTTTGGCACTGGCCAACCCCTCTTCAGCAATGATGTCACTGGAGCCAACGGCGACTATTTGCGGGTCTGGGTTGGGTTCCAATCGCCAGTTGTCAATTCCGTCCCGAGCGCAGGTAATTTGTGGGTTGATGATTTCGTGATTTCTCCCACGGACGCTAAGGTCACTCTCCAGAGCTATGATTACGCTGGGCGCGTGATCGGTGCCATCGATCCAGACGGGCATACGACCACCACGGAGTTTGGCCCCAAGGGAGAGGTCCAAGCCGTTCGGGATGAACGAGGTAGAACATTCGGGCAATCCACCGTCCTCCAACCCGCGGAGAACTGAAATGCGCAAGACAATCCTCTTTGCCTTGATTGTGACTCCCCTTGTGCACTCCCAGATGCTCCTCGGAGATTTCCAAGATGTCAACGGGACTGTACCCACCTACACGGAAGTCACCCTGACCACCTCTCCGATCCGAAGCATTTCCTGGTCCCTGCCCAATGGCAACCTGCTTCCCAATTGGAGCTTTGAAAACTCGCAAGAGTTTTGGACTGGAGGCGCAACGGGAGATCCACGACACCCCTTCACCTCGGCTCATTCTGGGTATTTTGTCGGGTATGCAAACCCCAACACCAGCGGTTCTGGGCTGATCTCCGGGAAGGTGCTCTTGAAGGCTGGCCAGTCGACCTACACCTTCTCCGTCTTCTACAAGGGACTTGTCGGGACCCCGGGGTTGAGTCCCCAAGTGACCTACTCGGACCCTGCGACGGGGGCCGTTCTACTTTCGACCAACGGGACTGCTTATGCGGCGACTTCCGCATGGACTGAGTACAAATGGACATTGACGCCACCCTCGGGTCGGGATTGCAACGTGCAGATTTCGCTGATCAACGGGTCGGTGCCCGGAAATCTCATGGGTCTCGCTTTCGACGATGCCTTGCTGGTGGAGGGAGACGGCTCATCGCCCGCTTTGAACCGCAGCCAGATCCTCACCAACGTTTCCCTTTCGGACCCGACAGGGTTGGCGCTGCAGACAGCATCGGGATCCGGCAGCGACGCCAGCTTCATCGTCTCGACGGCGGGATATGACAATTTCTGGCGTCAAAACTCCCAGTTCCTTCCTTATCCCGCAGCGAATTCTGCTGCCTTGTCGGAACAGCCTTCTCCCATGACCAGCGCCAAAAGCGCGTGGCCTGCGGCAGGAAGCACGCCCTTCACCGCGACAGCCTTCCCGAGTTCCTCTGCCATCGCCCAGACGCAGACGGCGTCCACAGGCGACGCTTGGGCATTGAATGCGGGTCAAACAGCGGCATCTGGAACCGTACTGATGAACATCGTCCCTTTCACGGGTCTCCAGATGCCTGAAAATTCCTTCGAGACGTACATCCAGACCGCTGCCGAAAAACCATACGCGATGCATTGGATTCGCGACCAGGACAACAATTACGCGGTGTCCTGGACCGATGCACGAGGGCAGCTCCAAGCCACGGCCAAGCTGCTGGACAAACAAGGGAAGCCGACCCCGAGAGAATGGAAATGGGCCTTCACCACCTATCAGTACTACCCGAACGGGGTGCTCCAAGGCGTCACCGTGCCATCCACTTCCAGCCAGGTCCAACCAACAATAACCAGCTACGACTTCCAAGGACGAGTTATCGCCACCTCCAGCCCGGACGAGGGATTGACCAGGTATTGGTACGATCAGGCAGGACGTCTGAGGTTTTGGCGGACTTCCACCATGCAAGACAGCTATGGTGGCTGGGCCGCATGGAGATCCTACGACAACCAGGGGCGTCCCATCAAGGAGGGGGTCTGCCGACCTCTCCCAGGGAACAATGTCCTGCAAGCCATGGCGGAAGTTCCGGGTTCCGAGCAGAGTTACTCCTACGTGTCCAGTTCCACCTACACCAAGGGCTGGATCTATGACCGCTTGGACCCCGCGGATTTCCAGGAGCGGACATCCGTTGCTCTCACCACGGTGGTTGGAGCAACCAATTTTGCAGGTGCCAACGGGCAAGGCAGATTGGTGGCCAAGTACAACCTCAACCCGTTCTACAACCCGACGAAGGCCAATGATCCAGCCTTGTCGACCCCTGCCGCCAAATTGGTGGTCGACCTTTATTCCTATGATGGATACCAGCGCCCACAAGTTTTGGGCAAATACATTGGCGGAATCACGGACCAAACAATGAGATCCCAGTCCATAGAATACCGGTACGATAGTGCAGGACGTGTGGCGAATCTTCTTGTGGATAAGAATATGGCGCAAACGACCCTCGTGGATGGAACCCGAGCTGAGGATGCGAACTATTCCTACAGCTACGATGACAAGGGGCGTGTTTATTTGATTCAAGATAGTGCTCTTCCACTAGCCAATTATCAATACGACATCTATAGTCGCCTTTCTGTTGTGAAGTTAGGGAATCTTCATGTTGCACCCATCATTACTGCTTTGGCCTATCATTTGCACGGACAAATATTGGGTTTGAGTACCACCGTCAATGGCAATGCGTCTTATTTGGAAGAATTGGGATACGAGGCTCCGCAGCTGAATCAAGCATCCACAAATATAGTTGCGCCCACTGCCAGTTACGATGGACGAATCACCCAAGCTGTCCATCAATTTGGGACTGATTTAGACATAGTGGATCCAACTAAGGCACCGGGAACACAGACTATAAAGGCCGTAAACTATACTTATGATCCTGCAGGTAGGATGAGTGTAGTGCAAACCTTCATTCCCCAAAATAATGTGACTTACAGCCAAAGCGGCTTCGCGTCATTGCAGGTCCCTTTCGATAATAATACGGTTCCAAACTTGTCTGCATCCTATACTTATGATGACGATGATCGATTAGCCAATGTGAAGTGGGGCTCTGCTTTGGCTGACACCTTCAATTATAAGGCTGGATTAAACCAGTTGGACAATGTGGCGGGAACTATAGAACCGGGAAGTGCACGGGATGCGAGCGCCCCGGCAACATTCTCTTACGATGCGGCAGGGCGTCTAACTAAAGATATTTCGCAATTCAAGGAAATCACTTACGGATATGATGGCCTACCTACTGACTTAATTTTTAGTTCGGTTCTCGGGCCCTTGACTACCTATATTTATCCCCTTTATGATGCAGATGGTCAAATGGCTAGCTACGCTAGGGCATTGACGGGTCCTACTACTCAAGGACTGGTTGGGAAGTATCAATACATTCGTTTAGGGGGATTCAACCATAAAGAAATAAATGAAAGTTGGACGGTTTGGAATAATTACCTCACAGCATCCTACAACAACTCGTTCGTGCTTTTGAACTACCGGGGACAGAACGCCACCGTCGGTCGCAAATTCCCGGGCAACAGCAGCCTGCAGAGACAATTTTTGATCAAGGACCACCAAGGCTCCACCATACGCCTGGTCAACGAGGACGGAACGACAGGTGGAGCTTACGATTACGAAGCCTACGGAGATGTGCGCACCCTCAGCGGGGAAGCGACCAATCTCACCCAGAAGTACACGGGCAAGGAATTCTTCCCCGGTCTAGGCTTGGCCTACTTCGGAGCCAGGTGGTACGATCCACAACTCGGATTGTGGACTACGCCGGATCCGATGCATCAGCACATGAGCCCGTACGCTGCCTCGGTAAGCCCGGTGAACTCCACTGACCCCAACGGACTTTGGGATGACGCCGAAGTGTGTGGCGACGACGGAAGTGGAGATTGGTGGGGTGGCAACAATTGGAGCAGAAATTTCGTAGATGCCTCTGGGAATGCTGCATCTTACGCAAACTTGATGAATGCGAAGAGTCAGTTTAATTGGGCGTCGCAGTTAAATGCGGACATGCAGAATTTCAATCATCTAGCGAATTCTTCTGGTTCTCAAAATTGGAATTCCACAAATTCGTCTATTGCGCAAAGCGCTAACACCGGTGATCTTTCCAATATCGGTTCTGGTACTAACTCCACAGGATCTTCGCTTCTCTCGAATACTGCTGACGCTCAACCTTTCGCCGATGCCTTGCAGGGTGCATTATATGCCTTAGTTCCTGGCATGGCTCAAGGCTTGGGATTGCCGCAAAGTGCTGGGGCACAAACGTCGGTTCCTTCCGGAACATCCGTCGATGCTCTTGAAATGGGGTCGAATGGAGGTCGTATTCCAAATGGAGACGATCCAATGGGAGCGGTGGGGCTAGTCCTCCCCGCCGCGCAAGCAGCCGTACATGCGGCTGGCCCTGCTTTGTCCGCCTTGGGCGGATTGTTTAGGGCGGGTGAAGGTGTTGGTGACCTTAGTTCGGTTTATAGCACAGCATATGAAATGCGATTGGATCCAGCCGATTTTGGGAAAAGCCGTTCTGTGCACTTTAATCGCGCAAATGCTGCATTGGATGCTGAATTACAAGCGAACCCGGAATTTGCTTCTCAGATGGAAGAATTGATACCTGGAGTGGGAGAGTCTGTGTCAAAGGCGGGTGGAAGGGCGACCCCATCAGGTTGGGTTTGGCATCATGAAATCGAATCTGGTGTTATGCGTTTGGTGCCAGAAAGTCAGCATACACCTAGCTCGTTGTTCTGGAATGTACTTCATCCACAATGGCGTGGTGGTTATTCCATTTGGGGCATACCAAATGGGGCTCCAAGCAACTTTTAATAAGGGGTGTGGTTGATGAGAGATCTCGGAGAACTGAATATTAATGGGAAAGGCAACGATATTAAAAATATTGTGCCTACGCCTGAAGTCGTTGCGGCATTTGAATCCCGCTACGGAATAAAGATTCCGAGTGAGTATTTGAGTTTGTTGCAATTTTCTAACGGGGGACATCCTGAGCTTGATTCTTATGAAACTGAGTTAGGTTGGCTCTCAGTTAATCGCTTTTACTCGCTCGATACCGAAAATGGCAGCGTAGACAATTTGTGGGTGGCGATGGAACAGTGGCGTGTTGTTCTGGGGGGGATGAGTATTCCTTTCGCAAATGATGGCGGTGGGAATGTGTATTTTCTGAATTGTGGCGTGCTTCCACCAACGGTAAATATATGCTTACATGATGAAGGCTTTCGGAAAATTGAAATTAGTGGATCGTTTGGTGAGTTCATTGATGGGTTGAAAGAAAATCCCGATTTTATCTGATACTTCAAGTCCACTTCCCCTAATTGCTGCTCTTAATTGTGCCCCGTTACTCGGGGTCACAATTGAAGGCGCATATTATGGGGCGAGATCCAATAGATATTTCTCTTTGTAAAAATGGAAGTGCTTGATCGATTACCCTTCTCCGATTGTTAGATTCAAATTGCAGAGAACTTGAAATGACTTCCCTTCTCCAACGCCAACTTGATCGCCTCCTTGCGGATCCAATTGATCCTGGAGAGCTGATCTCTTCCGATCCCACGCAGTTGGTGCAGGAGCTGATGGATCGCGCTGTGAAGGGGAAGGTTTCGGATCTGCACTTCGAGCCGTCGGAGCTGGGCATCACCGTTCGGTTTCGGTTGGATGGGATCTTGAGGGTGGTCCAGGAGATCCCGCTGCGGATGCGGGCGGAGGTTCTGTCGCGGCTCAAGGTCATGGCTTCGCTGGACATCGCGGAAAAGAGGCGTCCCCAGGATGGGCGCATCCGGTTCCAGCACATGGGGCAGGGGATCGACATCCGGGTGTCCACCCTTCCCACGGAATTCGGCGAGAAGATTGTGTTGCGGGTGCTGGACCAGTCCGCGGTGGATCTGGATCTGGAGAAGCTGGGGTTCGAGGGCAATCGGCTGGAGCTGTTCGAGCGCACCTTCCGGTTGCCCTACGGCATGATCTTGATCACCGGGCCCACGGGAGCGGGCAAGAGCACCACCCTGTACAGCGTGCTCAAGCGGTTGCGGTCGCCGGAGGTGAACATCACCACGGTGGAAGATCCCATCGAGTACCGGCTGGAAGGCATCGTCCAGACCGCCGTGAAACCGGACATCGACCTCACCTTCGCCAAGGCGTTGCGGACCATCCTGCGCCAGGACCCCAACGTGATCATGGTGGGCGAGATCCGCGACCTGGAAACCGCCCAGATCGCCATCCGCGCGGCGCTCACCGGGCATTTGGTGTTGTCCACACTCCACACCAACGATGCCCCCAGCGCTGTGACCCGGCTGATCGACATGGGCATCGAACCCTTCCTTGTGAGCTCCGCCGTCAACCTGATCGTGGCCCAGCGCCTCGTGCGGCGAACCTGCCCGGACTGTGGGGCTCCGGATCCTCGTGCGCCCTCCCTTCTGCACATCCTTGCGGAACCGGACACCAACGGGGAATGGACACGAGGCAAGGGGTGCTCCACGTGTGCCAATGCTGGTTACAAAAGCCGTATGGGGATCTTCGAGATGATGCCGATGTCCGAGTCCTTGCGGGCGCTGGTGGCGGCAGGCGTGGATGCAAACCGGTTGCGCGACCAAGCCTTGCGAGAGGGGATGTCTACCTTGCGTCAGGAAGCCTTGGCCAAGGCCCGCGTGGGCCTCACATCCCTGGAGGAAGTGTTGCGCGAGACAGCGTCGTGAGGGCTGTTCACTGTCTTTGCGTATGCGCCGCGATGGTGGGCGCCCAAGTGACCCTGCCCGATGGACGTGTTGTGGACACCACCAGCGCGTTGTGGCAGCAATTGCGAGCATCCGGCCAAAATCCCGTCGCCGCCCTCTCCATCATGCCGAATGTCTCTGCGGCCCAATTTCCGGCAACGCCGCCGGCTCCCAACTCGGGCGCCACCCCGTTGTCTGCCGTTCCCGCTTCCAGCCAGGATCTCTCGCAGGCGACCTCCGTTTCCAGTATTCCGGCCATCCCAGTTTCTGCAGGAACGTGTCAGGCCCAGTGCGACTCCCTTCTGCGCGTGCTGGTCCCCGATTCCTTGATGCTCCCCTCCCTGAATCTGCGCGGGACCGAGGTCCGCGATGTCCTGAGCGCTCTTGGATTGCAATACGGGGTGAACCTGCTGATTGACCCCTCGGTTTCCGGGACGGTTACCCTGAATTTGCGCAACACCCGGTTGCGCGACGCCATCCGGTTGATCGCGCACGAGGCTGGACTCACCCTAGATCCCCTTCCGGGGGCGCTCAAGGTCTGGCGTCCTCCACCGCCACAGCCCGCGCCGCCGCCGGAACCCAAGTGCATCGTGCATTGGAACGACGGGATGTTGTCCCTGGATATGGGCGGAGCCTCCATCGACAAGGTCGCTCGCGCCATCGCCGAATCCACTCAGGTGAATGTGGAGGTTGACAAAGGCGTCGTAGGCAACGTGACCCTGCTGGTTCAGAAAGCTCCGTTGGCGAAGGCTCTGTCCATGGTCGCCGACAACGCTGGGTTGCAAGTCCGGTCGTCCGGCGGGATCTACACCTTCTCCGCCTTGCCCTGGAAGCCCACCGATCAAGGCGGAGGGGGATTCGGGGCGCATGTCTCCGTGGACTCGGATTCGCTCCTCACCGTGGAGGCCAACGAAACTCCGCTCAAGCAACTGGTGCCACTTCTGGGCTCCAAGCTCGGGGTGAACATGGTGGTGGTGGGGGCGCTCACCGGCACCGCCACCCTGCGTGTCACTCGGGTGCCGCTCGGACAGGTCCTGGACTTTCTTCTCTCCGGCACGGACTTCACCTGGTGGCAGAGGGAGGGTGCCTGGTTCGTGGGGCCGGTGGGTACCGCGGGGGTCACCAATACCGAACTCATCGTGCTCAAGCACCTGAAAGCCGAAGACGTCTTGGACATGGTTCCCGCCAACGTGGTCCGCAACGCCCAGCTCAAACTGGTCAAGAGCCACAACGCCATCATGGTCCTGGGTTCGCGCGAATCCATCGAAGGGATCCGTCAATTCGTGGAAAGTGTGGACTACCCGGTGCCCATGATCCTGATCGAGGCCTTGGTGGTGGACGTGAACCTGGACAAAGTCCGCAACATCGGGGTGACGGCCGCCATCGGAGCCTCGAACCTCGGAGGAAGTAACCAGAACCTGTACCCCAACTTCGAGCAGATCTGGGCGGGAAATGATGTGAAGGCCGCCCTTGGCGGTATCCCGGGACTCCGGGGGGTCGTTAATCTGCCGGCGAACTTCGCCCTCAAACTCAGCGCGCTGGAACAGGAAAGCATCGTGGATGTCCGCTCCCGCCCCCAGGTGGCGACCATGAACGGGTCCGAGGCCACCATCGACATCGGCCAGACCCAATACTTCCTGCTCAACACCTCGACCAACCTCCCTGGAGTCTCCGGGACCACGGTGCAAACCAACCAGCAGTTCCAGCAGATCAACGCCGACCAGATCCTCACGGTCACGCCCTACGTGACCGGCAAGGGGGAAATCACCTGCGACATCGTTCCCGATTTCTCGGAGCCCGTGGGGACGCTGGACCCCAACACCCCTCCCACCATCAACCACCGCAAGCTCAAGTCCAAGGTGCGGCTGCGGGATGGGGAAACCATCATTTTGGGCGGACTCATCAGCGAGACCATCAACAACACCTACAACCAGGTCCCGCTCCTGGGGTCCATTCCGTTCCTCGGTCAATTGTTCAAGAACCGGGCCACGAACAAATCCCGCAGCCAGCTCCTCATCTTCGTGACGCCGCACATCTACTACGGAGCCGACGCCAACGTGGATCCGGTCAAGGTGCTGAACGACCTGGACAAGTGATGAGGGATTGGGTCGGGCTCGTCGCGGACCGGCTTGGTCCCTGGTCGCTGTGGGGGATGGATCTTTCGCCCAACGACGCACGCCTGGCACGATTGGAACGTCGCCCCGGCGGATGGAAGTCCGTTTGGTGGGAGCGAGCGGACGGTTCCGCTGTCGAGGATTGGTCCAAGAAACACCGCCTGGAATCGCGAGGCTTGCGGGTGGCCATGGGTGGATTTCCGTTGTACCACGTTCCCCCCGGATCCAACGATCCTTCGCTTCCCGCCACCCTCCCGGAAGATCTGGAACGAGCGGTCGAACCGCGGTCGGATCCACGCTGGGATTTTTGGTGGAGACCCGGATCCCTGGGACACGCCTTGCAAGAATCCGGTATCGATACGCCAGATTCCGTCCACGCCGCGTCGGCGCTTCTGCCTGGACTTCTGGATCCCGCTTCATGCCCGTCCGTTTGGATTGCTGTACGGGTGCTGGCGCGTTGCGCCCAGATCTGGTTTTTGTGCGGTGACCAGATCGAGCGCTTCCTGGAGATCGACGGAGGTCGCGAAGACCAAGCCCTTCTCGATGCCGAATGGAGCACCTTGCAAGAGGAGATTTCATCCGAACTCCCCCCGTGGTCTAGTGCTCCGATCTCGTTTCTCGAATCCACGAGTTTGGACCTCCTTCCGTGCGATGCATCTGTCCTTGTCGATCCCCCGTGGAACAAACTCGCCTCCTCATTTCCGGAGGGGATGAAATTCGCCTGTTCGGCGGCGCTGAGCTTGGGCGCGGGAGCTTTGGAAGACGCTCTGAATGGTCCCCTCGAGACGGACACCCGGGGGCGCCGGGATGCCTCTCGGTGGATCCTGCGTGCCTTGGCGGTCGCCGCGGTGATTGGAATCGTATCGGCAGGCATTCTCCTGGACACGGCGCGGGTGCATCTTGCGACGGAATCCGTTAGCGCTGAGATCGGGAGGAACCGAGATGCCCTGCGGATCTTGGATCAGGCACGCGATCGCAGCGAGAGGATCAATAACTGGGAGGGGAGTTTCCAGGCGAGCGGGGGGCCTCTCGCGCCCAGATTGGCCGCATCGTCCCGGTGCTGGCCGAAAGGGGCGTGGATCGAAGATTGGTCCGGACGGAGATCACAGGACGGGATGGAGCAGTCGATTTCCGCGTGGACTTCCAACGGACCGGATGGTGTTGCCCGCTGTCTGGAGGGGGTTCCAGGGGGATTGAAGATCCAGTCCACAGAAACATGGTCCCCCGAACGTTGGAGCCAAGGAATGCACGACCGGATTCCGGCCGCCCTCCTTCACTTGGGCATCGTGGTGGAAAAACCATGAATGCTCGTTTTCTGGCGTGGAGAGCGGGGAGTATCGGTTTCGCCTTCGCATTGGTGGCTGTCGTGGCGAAAATTGGTCTGGGACCGGCCTGGGAATCAAATCGGCTTATGCGCGCAGAGCGTGATTCTCTGGAGCGACGCCTTGCGGAGGTTCATCATCCCCGGAAGGAGGAATCTCCATCCATATCGCCGACCGAGGATCCTGTGGCGCTGGTTCGTGCTCAGGCGGATTCGGCGAAAATCGAATTGCGGGGACTGCAAACCACCAAGTCGGGAGGCGATCTGGGGATTGCGTTGGAGACCCAACTTCCCTTCTCCAAGCTGGTTCCATGGGTTGGCGGTTTGGAATCCCCTCGACTCCCCTGCCAAATCCGCAGCTGGTCCCTCCATGCGACAGATCCACGCGGTGGTGCGGTCTTGGCAAAGATCGACTTGGAATGTCGGGAGCCATGATGCGCCGGCCACTGTTCCTGTTTTTGTTGGTGGCAGCCCTCGGAGTGTGGGGTTGGGCGCTTTGGCGCACGGGGTGGTGGAGAGGTGGATCACCTGCGGCGACGAGACGGATCCAGGCAAAATTGGTGGAATCTACGGCTGGGCAGGATGTTGGGCGCGACCCGTTCCGAGGGCCTTGGACGCCATCGGATCAGGTGCCAGTCCCGAAGAAGACCCGTTCCACGCACGCGGCTTCCAAGCCACCGGTCCCTGTTGGACCGCCGATTCCGGCTCCGATTCTCAAGGGGTTTCTTGGCGGAGATCCACCCATGGCCATTTTGGAATCCAACGGCAAAACGGAGATGGTCCATCCGGGGAGCTCGGTATTCGGCTGGAATGTGATCGCGGTCGGGAGTTCCGGAGTGGACGTGGAGCGCGATGGCCAGAAAAAGCACCTGCAGCCCTGATCGCAAGGGAGTGGCCCTGATCTTCGTGATCGGGGTGCTGATTCTCCTTGGACTTCTCGTGACGCTTTTGGTGGAACAGGTCAGGGGGATCGACGAACTGTCGTTTCGGGATCATGCCGAGACGCAGAAGACGGATCTTTTGGAAAGCGCGGTCTCCTACTGCCGGATGCGTTGGAACCGTGATTCCCTGTTGGGAGCGGAGACTTGGTCGGACATGATCTGGTTGGACCCGGGGAAGGTGGGGTTTCGCGCAAAGGTCCATCCTTGGGGTGCGGTGGTCCGATTGGATGCGAGGATGTTCCTCGGAAACGACACCGGGACCGTCCGCTCGGTCGCAATTGGAGGGTCGGCCCGCGAAGACTCCCTCCCGTGCCTGGGGGTCCTGGAGAGTGGTCAGAACTTGACAATTCTGCAAGGATCCTCCGTGAATGGAGCCTACTGGGGGAACGGAGCGGTGGGATCACCCTTTGGATTCGCGGTTTCCCAGGTTTTGGCGCGCCCCGACCTGCTCACCGCGAACCGTGCCATCCTGCCTCGCCCGGAGATCGCGGAGGCCTGGTGGGCGTCGGCCGATTCCGCTTGGAGAAGGGGAGCCCCGCTGGATTCTTCGGTCACGTTCGTTCGGATGCGTGGAGACACTTGCGATCTTACCGGCAATGTGGACGACCAGGAAATTCGCTGCGACGGCCTTCTCCGTATCCGGGATGCAAAGCTCGGAAACGTGACGACCCTATCGCGCAACTTGCTGGTGGAAAACGAGGTGGACGCTCGAAACGTGCTTTTGGCGGCCCGATCCCGAGCGAAGATCCGCGGTTGCCTCCACCTTTGGGGACAGATCTTGGCAAAGGACACCATGACCATCTTCGCCGATTCCGTGGATGGGGAGTTGGGACTGTTCCACCTGCTGGGAAGAGACTGGCCGAATCCGAATCGCCCCTCGGATTCCCTATCCGCAAGTCTCGTCGAGATCGCCACGCGGTGGGGCAGGGGCACGGTCGTGTACGCCGGTGACCACCAGGGAGGCTCGCAAAGGCAGGTTCATTTCCTCTCCAGTTCGACCACGAACTGGGACGGGATTTGGATCTCCCAAGGGGAGTCCGAGCTCCATGGGAGGCTTCATGGTGCCGCGATCGTCCAACTTCTGGCCTATCACGACCAGAAAGGCATTCCCTGGGAGGGGCGACTGGACTCGGCAGCTCTGAAAGGGTTTTCGGGCAGTCGCGTTCGGGTTCTTCCGTGGACCGGGCGCGGTGAGCCAGCTGTCTGGAGTCCGCGGTGAGAGTGCGCCGTGCCATGACCCTCATCGAGGTGCTGATCGCCATCGCGATCGCCGGAGTGGCGCTGTTTCCCGTGGCGAGATTCCTCTATCGGTCTTCCTGGAACCGTGCCGGGATGGACCGGTTCATGGCGGAACGGCAACTGGACTCCCTGGTGCGCTCCGTCGCTCGTTGTGCGGCTCCCGGCGATTCCATCCGCTTGGAACTGGTGGATTCCACGGGCAAGTTCCTGATTCAAGGCCACCGATCTCCGGACGGGGCGTTTCTGGTGGATGGATCCTGGCACAATCCCCATGGTGGGCCCGGAAGGGAGATTTGGCTTGAACGGTTTCCCTGAAAGTCCCACTAGAACATCAGGGGTAACCCTCATCGAGCTCTTGGTGGCCATGAGTCTTCTCGGTGTTGCGATCGCAATCGCATCCATGATTTTTGTGTCGGGGCACAAGCAGGTAGTCGGGCGCTGGCGGGAAACCCAAGCTCTGGACAGCGCGTGGCTGATGAGAACGGAATTTCGTGATCACTGCCAAGACTCATTGTCAGGAATTCTGGTTGTCTCTTGGGGGAGAAGAATGGATTCCTGCCTTTACTACAAAACAAGTCTTCCTATTATGCATTGAATTGCACCACAAAAAAACTCCACATGGCAAGCCATCTCCAAGTTCCGAATCTGATTGCTAGACGTTGTCATGCAAAGAGGTAACGATCATTTTCTAGTGCAACAAGGGACAATAGTGCCATAAATGCCTAATGTTGTTCGTGCTGAATATTGGGGAGCCACCGTCTGCTGGAAGGGAACAGAAGAATTTGGCATGTAGACTGTAGACGCGATGTAATCAGGGTCCTTGGTCTGATCGATGATGGAATAGTCGGTATGGGACACTCCAAACTGAATTTCCATTGCCCCGTTGGCGGGGATTTTATACCCATTCTTGAAACTCAAATTGAGATTGACAGTTGAATCATTCACAAGGCTTAACGTCGGGACGACTAGGCCAACCCCTTGGACATTGTACTTCCAAGTGGTGTCGTGGATTTGGAAATACCAAATGGCCGAATTCAGGGAAAGAGTGCTCTCATGCATTGCATAATGGATCACTGCCGTATCAAGAGATGCATCACTAGGGCCTGAGTTCGAGACTAAGATTCCAACCTTTCGCCACTGGTTATTGTCTCCAGTAGTATCCATGTTTCGAGTCTGAACTAGCAGTCCGCTGTATGAAGTGGTGATGAGTAGAAGTAGTGAGAGCATGGATCCTCGCAATGCGGAAATTGAGGCCCGTGGACAACAGCACTAGGATTAGCCAGGGCGGTGGGAAAATGTCCGTACTGTACCTGTCCTGAACCCCGCAGGAAGGTACATCACTCAGATCCGCAAAATCTAATGCTGTCCTGGAGGATCTGGCAAGTTTCGAAAAAAATATTCACGCCGCCAGCCCTCGGTGGCTGGCTAGCGGTTCGCCGGGATCCTCCACCCGATGTTCTGGACGTCGTTCACCAGGATGCTCTGGTTGCCCTCCTTCTTCCAGCCGTAGAGGCGCACGAGGTAGACTCCGGAGGAAGCGGGCCGACCGTTGCGCGCCCGCCCGTCCCAGGCGAAGAACACCTCGTAGAATCCGCGGGGATCCAGAGGAACGGTCTTGTTCCCGATCGCCGTGTTCACCGGAGTGAGGTCCGCGGAGGTCACGAACACCCCCAGGTTGTCGTACAGGAAGAAGCCGCCCAGCACCTCGCGGTCGGTGCGGACCACCACACCCGTGACATGCGAGGTGTCGATGCCGGGTGAGGAACCGTCCGGCAACTGCCACGGCGAACCGGGGCCGCCGCGCACGAGCACGGTCACGTTGGACTGGTTCGGCGGGATGGTCCACCCGGTATAGGTGCGCACCGGAGTGTAGGGCTTGATCGTGAGTTCGAGCGGGGTGGGGCCGAAGACCACCGGCGTCCAATGGGCGAAGTTCCCCGGGCTGTTGCCGGAGGTGTCGGAAACGCTCCCCTCGGGCTTGGCCGTGATCCGCACCGAGTCCCCCGGAGTCAGTCGGAAACTGTCGCTCACCGGGACCAGGAGGTCGATCTCGTTGGGACCCGTCGCGAGGTATCCGGCGTAGGGGACCGGAGCACCCGACGAATCGGCGCTCGGAAGGCCCCAGGAAATCAACGGGGCCAGTGCCGCGGCCTTGGTGGAGTCGAAGGAAACCGGCTCGGAGAAGACCACCTTGAGGGTGTCGAAAGCGCTGTCCTGGAAGGCGTAGCGGAGGGTGGCGCTGGTGATCACCAGATTCACCCCGTCCCGGAGGGCGAACCGGGTCTTCAGGGTGTCGGCACCGGCGTCCGATTCCATCCATCCCAGGCTGGCGCAACCGGCGGCCGGGCAAGAGGTCGAACCGAAGGAGAAGGCCGGATCCAGGTGCGCGATCACCAGAAGGCCGCCGGAGTCCACCTCCAGCCTGGAGAGGGGCACCCGTTCCGAATCCAGCGCCCCGGTGGCGGGGTCGGGCCAGAGGAAGCCCAGGGCCTGGGTGGCGTGGAGGGGATAGGGGAAGCGGAGCACGACTTCGTCGGCACGACCGTCGGCATTGGTGTCCACGATGCGCGCGGATCGCGGCAGCCGGTCCGTTCCCTGGATGGCCACGGACTTGGCCGAGTCGCCGGGCCGATTCCCGAGGAGGTCGGAGAGACCGGCGGCGGCCGCGAAGCGCAAGCTGTCGCCGGGAGCCGGCTCGGGCTTGGCCGGATCGTAGAGCAGGATCAACGTGTTCCCCGAGGGGTCCAGCGACTGCGCCGGCTGGCCCCCCGGGGGTCCAGATCCCCGCCTGCGCCAGGGCGCGCACCACGTCGGAATCCGTCAACGGCCCCAGCGGTTCGGACGATTGCATCCGAAGCGTGTCGAACTGTCCTGGCCTGGACGCCCAGGCGTAGACCGCCGTCACGGGGACCGGTGGCACGTGGTCCGCCATGGGGAACCCGAGCAGTGGCCAGGTTCCGTCCCAGGACCATTGTCCCAGGCTGTCGTCGGCGCCTGAAATCGAGGTCAGATCCTGTCCGAAGGCGCGACCCGGGCCTAGGTGGACCGAGAGCGTGAGCGAATCGGCGGAGACGGAAATCTCGGAGGGGAGCACGGTGACGGTGGTCGCCAGGCCCGGCCAGGAGAGGCGCAGCACGTTCGCGGTGGACCACGGCTGGTGCAGAAAGTTGGTCGCACCGTCCACGCGGTCGTCTCCGTTCAGGTCCACGAACCACCCCGAATCCGGGCGGGAGGCGAAGAACGTGACCGGCGTCCAGGTGGCCTTGGTGGAATCGGCCCCGCGGGAAGGTGCCGCGACCAAGCTGGTGGAGTCCACGGGGACCGCCGAGGTGATCCAGAAGGTCCCTTCGCCACCGGAGAGGACCAGAGTGTCGATCGTGGGCCCGGCGGGCCCTGCCAAGAACTGGAGACCGGGGAAGAGCGCGGAGAGGGCCACGGTGTCCTGGCAGGCGGGGCAGATCGCTCCCAGCGAGAAGGAGGCGATCCGGATCTTCCGGGCCGTGCGGACCGGCAGCGCGATGGCGGGCGTCGAGGCGAGGAGATGCCATGAACTGTCCACGAACCGCAGTCGTCCTCCCGCGAAGGTCAAGTTGACACGGACGTCGGTGCTGTCCGCCGCCGTGTTACCGACCACCAGGGCATAGGTTCCCGCCGCGTTTCCGCGGACCCAGACTTCACGCGAGATTCCGCCGGTTCCGGTCATCAGGGTGTCGCCCGGCGGCAGGGGTTGGACGCAGAGCGAATCCAGGCACAGCGACAGCCCCGGGACCGGGTGCACCACGAATGGGATCGATTTCCCCGAGGAGAGTCTCGTGTCCGGATAGAGTTCGGTGACGGGAATCCAAAGCCCGGTCCCCACTTGGCCGGTGTAGGGCGGTTTGGATCCCGCGAAGACGGGGATTGGAACGGTGGGAACCGTGAAGTCCAAGGTCTGGAAGATGGTGGAATCGCTGGAGGCGGAACCCCTCAACTGGTAATTCCCGGGAGGCAGTCCGATCATCTTGGACGTGTCGATCTTGACGGATCCGAAAGCGGGATCGACGGTGATGCCTCCGTAGGAGGTCCCTCCCCCCAGCACCTGCGGCGAGGGGAAGGGCGCGGGTCCCGACAGCACGTACTTGCCGATGGATTCGAACCTGCTGGAAATCGCCGCGCATCCCTGGCCCGGTCGCGAACCGAAGATGGTGAACGCGACGGTGTGGTTGGCGGAGTCCACGGTGTCCTTCACGGTGAAGTTCGCGCGCGTCTGGAGGTCCAGGTCCGTGGAGATCCGCAGGTGGGACTGGGTGGTGTGCCGTTCGCAGAAGAAGAAGTCCCACGGATAGGTCTGTCCGGCGACGAGTCCGATCTTCGGGGCCAGGGTGTCCAATCCGATGGTCGAGGTGAGTTCCACGTGCGTGCCGCCCAGGTCGATCACGAGCTGGTTGTTGATGAACACCCACACGTCGTCGTCGCCGCTGAAGGTGAACGTCTGACCGGGCGTGTAGATGAACTGCGCGTGCGATTCCAGGCAGAAGCTGAAATTGTGGAGTTTTCCATCTTCCTTGGCGGTATACCGGATGTCCGTGGGCTGGGTGATCAGGTTGTTGTGGGGATCCTGGAAGGTGTCGATGGGGAAGTAGGTCGAGTCGTAGTAGGCATAGGTATAGGTGCCTTGCGCGGTCAGGGCCAGGGGAATGTCGATGCAGGTCGTGGAGTTGATCCCGGCGACGTCGTGGAACCAATTCGCGAAATGGAGGAAGCACTTGGATCCCGCCGTGCTCTGCACGGGGGTGCCGTCGGCTCCAAGGGTGGTTTGGACGAGACCGGTCCGCAGTCCGGGAGTGACGACGTTCGCGGGGGCCTCGAAGTCGGGGCTGGTCGCGCTGTCGAAGTCGCGGATGGTGGCGGCGAGGTTGGTCACCAGGCAGACGCCCGTGATCCCGTCGAAATAGGGGCTGGTGGTCGGCGCGGCGAGGACGTTGGACAGGAAGATGGTGTCGCTCGTCCAGGCGAGCGGGATGTCCGCGGAGGTCGTCCCGGTGCCGTTGGAGATTCGGACCTTGGCGGGCGCGTCGAAGGCGCGCACCTCGTACCAGCCGCAGTACTGCTGCACGAATTCGGTGGAGAGCCAGGTCGCGCCGCCGTCGAAGCTCGCCTGGGGATCGACGCCGAATTGCCCGTTCCATGGATTGTAGACCATCAGGGTCATCGGTTCTCCTGGAGAGCTGGATTCGACGACCTTGCCGGAATCCGACCGGAGCCAGATCGTGTCGCCCGGTCGCGCCAGGGAATCCACCGCATCGCCGGCGAGGGCTGGGCGCTGCTGGTGCCCGACGCGGTGAAGTAGGGCCCCTTGCCGCCGGTGTCGTGGGCGCCCAGACCGCCACGGTGCGCAATGCCGCGTGGCTTCTCGCCCTGCGCGTGGAGGGGCTGCGGCTCTCGCGGCGCAAGGGGGTTTGGTTCATCGCGGGTCGCAGGACCCTGGGCGTGTGGCACTTCGACGCGCGGACCTCGCGATTTCGCCGGATCGCCCGCTGGAACGAGGGCTTCGAGGAGGATCTCGTCGATCCTTCGCGGGCGGCTCCGGTGGCCTTGGGTG
>Ga0181516_10000994_pt1 | contig 22972 bp, 24 predicted proteins | sample PEATcosm2014_Bin_25_FD_121104 | JGI IMG/M metagenome (GOLD analysis project Ga0181516, IMG submission 121104) | Peatland microbial communities from MTU Mesocosm Facility, Houghton, MI, USA - PEATcosm2014_Bin01_10_metaG | ecosystem: Environmental > Terrestrial > Soil > Wetlands > Peat | place... | reverse complement strand
TTCGGGTCGACGTCCGCCAGGCTCTTCGGTCCGTCGCCTTTCTGCTTCGGCGCCGAATAGTAGGAAATTGCGTCGTAGTCGATCGGCGTGTAGCGCAGGTGCGCCCAGTGCGGCTCGCGCATGCCGCGCCAGTGCGCCAGCGCGCGCAGGCGCCAGTCGAGCAGGAATTGCGGCTCGCGCTTCTTGCGCGAGATCAGACGCACCACGCTCTCATCGAGTCCCGGAGGTACGGTATCGGCATCGATGTCGGTGACGAAGCCGTGGCGGTAGCTGCGGCTGACCAGCGCGTCGAGATCGGTACTCATGCCTGCTCCCGCTTCAGACCGCGGGCGGCGATGCCGCCGAGCACCACGGTGAGGCCGCGATCGAGCGCGGGGACGCGACTGGCACTGGCACTGGGCGCGAGCCCCGCGAGCTCGAGCAACGAGATCTCCTGCAGCGAGCGGCGGATCGCGATATTGACGCGCTGCCAGGAATGCCCGACGCGGCAGGAGCGCTCGATGCCGCAGTGGCTGCTCGAACCCGCACACTCGGTCAGCGCCACGGGCCCGTCGAGCGCGTCGAGAATCTGCGCCGCGGTGATTTCGCTCGCCGGGCGCGCCAGCAGGTAGCCGCCGGCGGACCCGCGGGTCGAGACCACCAGCCCCTGGCGGTGCAGCTGCTTGAGCAGCTTCGATACCGTGGGGCCGGCCAGATGCGTCTCGACCGCGATCTGGGCCGCGGTGAAGCGCCGCTCCGGCTCCGCCGCGAGGCGCGCGAGGATCACGGTGGCGTAGTCGGTCAGCTTGCTTATGCGCAACATAGGCGGGGGATTACCGTTCAATCAGTAGGACTAGTTTAGTACCATATGGACGAAATGAGAAGGCTTGCTGTCAAATCAGGCGCTCTCTGACACGCTGCGGCGGCCGGCCGCGGTACGGCTTTGGTATGCTCGCGCACTCATAAATTGGAGGTCAGTCGATGTCTCACAGCGACCTGGAACGCGTTGCCAATGCCATGGTGGCCAAGGGCAAAGGGATTCTTGCAGCGGACGAGAGCACCGCTACTTGTACCAAGCGCTTCGAGAAACTGGGTATCCCCTCGACCGCGGAGACCCGAGCCGCGTATCGCCAGCTGCTGTTCACGGCGCCCGATGTGGCGCAGTGGATCAGCGGTGTCATTCTCTATGACGAGACCATGCGCCAGAAATCCAGCGATGGCGTGCCGTTTCCGGAACTGCTGAGCAAGCTCGGGATCATCCCGGGCATCAAGGTCGACACCGGAGCCAAGGCACTGGCGCGGTTCCCGGGTGAGACCATCACCGAGGGTCTCGATGGCCTGCGCGAGCGGTTCGTCGAGTATTACCAGCTCGGTGCGCGTTTCGCCAAGTGGCGCGCGGTCATCGATATCGGCAGCGGCATCCCGACCCGCGGCGCGATCGAGGCCAATGCGCACGCGCTGGCGCGCTACGCGGCGCTGGCGCAGGAGCAGAACGTGGTCCCGATCGTCGAGCCGGAAGTGCTGATGGACGGTGCCCATACGATTGAGCGCTGCGAGGAGGTCACGGATGCGGTGCTGGCCGAAGTGTTCAACCAGTTGCAGCGCGCACGCATCCATCTCGAAGGCATGATCCTCAAGCCCAACATGGTGATTGCGGGCAAGAAGTGCGCCACCCAGGCGAGCCCCGAGCAGGTGGCGGCCGCGACGCTGCGCTGCCTGAAGCGGCATGTACCGGGTGCAGTGCCCGGCATCGCCTTTCTCTCCGGCGGCCAATCGGCGAGCGAGGCGGCGCTGCATCTGTCGCTGATGAATCGCGGTACCACGCTGCCATGGCAGCTGTCGTTCAGCTACGGGCGCGCGCTGCAGGATGCCGCGCTGCACGCGTGGTCCGGCAAGCCCGGCAACGTGCCCGTGGGCCAAAAGGAGTTCCAGAAGTGGGCGCGTCTCAATGGGCTGGCGCGCAACGGCTCCTTCCAGGCCGGCATGGAGCAGCAGGCCGCTTGATCGCCGCGGGCGCAGGCGCTGATCGTTGAGCACGCGTGCGGCGGACACTGGCGGAGCGTTGATCGACGTACGGGACGTGCGTTACGGCATCGGCGATCACGCTGTGTTCAGCGGGCTGAACGTGCGCGTGGCGGCCGGCGGCATCACCGCCATCATGGGGCCTTCGGGGACCGGCAAGACCACGCTGCTGCGGCTCATCATGGGCCAGGTGCTGCCGCAGGCAGGCCGCATCAGCGTGTTCGGCCAGGATGTCAGCGCGCTGGCGCGCGCGGAGCTCTATGCACTGCGCCAGCGGATCGGAATGCTGTTCCAGAACGGCGCACTGCTGACCGGCATGTCGGTGTTCGACAATGTCGCCTTTCCGGTGCGCGAGCACGCACGGCTGCCTGCACCGGTGCTGCGCGAGCTGGTGCTGATGAAACTGCAGGCAGTGGGTCTGCGGGGCGCGGCCGAGCTGATGCCATCGGAGCTTTCCGGCGGCATGGCGCGGCGCGTCGCGCTGGCGCGTGCGATCGTCATGGACCCGGAAGTGCTGCTGTACGACGAGCCGTTCGTCGGACTCGATCCGATCTCCAAGGGCGTGATCCTGCGCCTGATCCAGTCGCTCAATCGCACCCTGCACATCACCAGCGTGCTGGTGTCGCATGACGTGCCCGAGATCAGCGCGATCGCCGACTACACCTACCTGATCTCGGGCGGCAAGGTGGTGGCGGAGGGCAGCCCGGCGCAGCTCAGGAGCGATGCCTCCGAGGTCGTGCAGCAGTTCGTCAGCGGCGCGCCGGATGGACCCGTGGCGTTTCACTATCCGGCACCCGACTACTTCACGCAGTTGCTCGAACGATGAGCGCACGCACCCCTTTCCACCTGGGTCGCAGCATCTTCAAGCTCGGCGCGGTGACGCGCTTCCTGCTGCGCGTGCTCGCGCAGACGCCGCCCTCACTGCGCCACCCGGGCCTGACGGTCGAGCAGATCTACAACGCCGGCGCCCGCTCGCTGGTCATCATCATGCTGTGCGGACTGTTCGTCGGCATGGTCCTGGGCCTGCAGGCTTACGATCTGCTGGCGCGCTTCGGCTCGGAGTCGGCGCTCGGCGTGGCCGCCGCGCTGGGCCTGTTGCGCGAACTCGGGCCGGTGCTGACGGCGCTGCTGTTCGCGGGACGCGCCGGCACCGCGCTCGCCTCGGAGATCGGGCTCATGGGGGCGACCGATCAGCTCACCGCCATGGAAATGATGGCGGTCGATCCGCTGCGCTATGTGGTGGCGCCGCGTTTCCTGGGCGGGCTCATCGCCATGCCGCTGCTGACGGCGATCTTCGATTGCATCGGCCTCTACGGCACGCAGCTGATCGGCGTGAGCATGATGGGTATTCCATCCGGCACCTTCTGGTCACAGACCGTCAGTGCGGTGAATCTGCGCGACATCAGGGAAGGTTTCATCAAGAGCATCGTGTTCGGCGTCGCCTGCAGCCTGGTGGCGGTCTACGAAGGCTACTATGCCGAGCACACCGCCGAGGGCGTGGGATTGGCCACCACCCGCACCGTGGTCACCTCGGCAGTGCTGATCCTGTTTCTCGACTACATCCTGACGGCTATGTTTCTGTGAGAGCGTTCGCGGAGGAAGTTCACCATGGCAATGTCTAGTCGCTCGCTCGATCTCGGTACCGGCCTGTTCGTGCTGCTCGGTTTTGCGGCATTGGGCTTCCTGACTACACAATTGCCCGGCAGCGGCTTACAGCTGCATCACGCTGCCGAGAGCTATAACGTCATCGCCAAGTTCGACAATATCGGCGGCCTGAAGGTGGGCGCGCCCGTGAGCATGGCCGGCGTGGACATCGGACGCGTGGCGGCCATCAGCCTGGATCTGACGGAGTACAAGGCCGCCGTGACAATGACGATCGACAAGGCCTATGCGCGCATTCCGGATGACAGCGATGCGGCGATCCAGACCTCGGGTTTGCTCGGTGCCAACTACATCGGCATCAATGCGGGTGGCTCGGATAAGTTCCTCGTCGCGGGCAGCCAGATGCAGTTCACGCAGTCGGCGATGGTGCTCGAGAACCTGATCAACAAATTCTTTGCCAACAGCGCCGGCAAGCCACAAGGAGGCGACAAATGATTACCCATTGCGTCAGCGTGCGCCGCACGCTCTGCGGCTGGCTGCTGTGCAGCTCGGCCCTGCTCACGGGCGGCGGCGCGCTGGCGCTCGCGGCCGATGATCTCGCCGCGCAGGTCGATGCCAGTAACCCGGGCACCCTGATCCAGACCGCCGCCTCGGCGATGCTCAAGGAGCTCGATGCGCATCGCGCCGATTACCGCAAGGATCCGAACAAGGTCCACCACCTGGTCGATGAGGTCCTGCTGCCGCACTTCGATACCGAATATTCGGCGCGGCTGGTGCTGGGCCGGCACTGGAACGCGGCCAGCCCGGATCAGCGTACGCGCTTCATCGACGCGTTCTACAAGTCGCTGCTCAGCAATTACGGCGATGCCCTGGTCGACTTTACTTCCGACCGACTCAAGGTGTTCCCGTACACGGGGGATCCGAATGCCCAGTACGCGACCGTGCGCACCCAGGTGCGCAAGGATGATGGCAGCCAGGTGTCGGTCAACTACGGTCTGCACAAGACCGATCAGGGCTGGAAGGCCTGGGATGTGGTCATCGAGGGCATCAGCTACGTCAAGAGCTTCCGCGACGATTTCGGCGCCGAGATCGATCAGAAGGGGCTGGATGAAGTGATTGCGCGCCTCGAGGCCGGCGAGAAGCCCGCCGCAATCAAGGGCAGCAGCAAGAGCTGACGCGTGAACCAGCCACAGGGCGGACTCAGCGCGGTGCGCGAGGCGCCCGCAATCGATGGCGAGGCGGCATTCGTTGCCGTTTCCAGCGGCCTCTTCCGGCTCGAGGCGTCGCTGACCTTTGCGACCGTGCCGGCGCTTCACCGGCCGGGCCTGGAGCGCATCGATGCCGCCGCCTCCGGGCTGCAGTTCGATCTGCACCAGGTGGGAGTCATCGACAGCGCCGGCCTGGCATTGCTGGTGGACTGGCTGGCCGAGGCGCGGGCCCGCCAGCGCGTGTTGCGCTATGTGCAGACGCCCGAGGCGCTGCTGGCGCTGGCCAGGCTCAGCGACGTCGAGGCGCTGCTGGCGGGCGCAAGCTCAACGCCCGAGCGCCAGCGGTGAGTCATAGCCGGTGAGCTCGAGGTAGCCGCGACCGATGCGGTGCTGGGACTGCATCACTGAAACTGCCCCCTCCCAGTAGATCGCCCCGCTCGAGAGCCGGGCATCGTTCTCCTGATCGTCCATCAAGGGTTCGAGCTCGAAACGGCGAGCGCCGACTCGTACCGCAAAGCTCACCGGATAGTCGACCGCGGTGCGCGGCGAGTGCCACTGGCGCAGCGCGGTGAATTCGATCGCATCGGTTCCGAGCGCGTGCACGCTGCCGTCGGGCTCGCGCAGCGTGCCGGCGCTCCAGTAGGAATGGCCCTGACGATCGCGCAGCCGAAAGGCCATGATGGCGCCCCCGTCGTCCAGATTCAGGCCGATCCAGTCCCAACCCACGGCCGCCGGATCCAGGTACTCGCTCGACCATTCATGATCCAGCCAGGCCTCGCCGCTGACCGGCGTGGGTTCCCCCGCGCGCGTGACGGTACCCGCGACCTTGAGGTGCGGCTCGCTGTAGTAGTAGCTGGCTGCGCTTGCGGCGGGCGCTTTCTGACTGAAGCCCCGATCCCCGTTGAGCATCGGCGGCTGTGATGGCCTCATGGTCAGCTCGAATGCGAAATCCTGCGCGCGCACATGCGCCACGTAGGCGCCATCGCGCCGCTCCAGGCGCCAGTCATCGATCCACACCTGCGTGTCCGATAGCGCCGCTTCCGCGAGGCCGAGCCCGGCGCGCCGAATGCGTTGATCCTGCCACAGGCGGCCGCGGGCCGGATCGCTGATCGCACAATGCGCGATCAGCAGCTGGCCGGGCGCGAAGGCACTCGGGTTGTCTTCCTGCAGCGCCGGGCGCGTGCGGAAGAAAGTGATCTGGAATCCAAGCTCGGTGTGCGCGGAGGTTTCCAGCCAACCGGTGAGGTACCACCACTCGATGCGGAACTGCGGGTGACTGCCGAAGTCACGCGGAAACTCGAGCGCATAGCCTGGAACCACGGCCGGGAAGTCCGCCGCCGCGATCGTGGCGCTCAGCAGCGCGCCGATCAGCGCCAGCAGCCTCGCACGGCTGGCGGGGGCGCTCACCAGTCCTCCCGTACCGCATGGATTGGATCGTGGCTCAGCGCCGCCCGCCCGCTCCAGAGCGCCGTGAGCGCCGACGCCAGGATCAGCGCCAGGCTCAAGGCCGCGAGCTGCGACCAGGGTATGGCCAGGTCGATGCTCCAGTTAAACGACTGCCGGTTGACGACGTACACCAGCACCAGGCTCAGTGCCGCGCCGAGCAGCAGACCATAGAGCACCGCGATGCCGCTGAGCGCGATACCCTCGCTGGCGAACATCCACAGCACCTGCCGGCGCAGCATGCCGATGTGACGCAGCATGCCAAACTGGGCGCGGCGGGCGAGGGCGGTGGCGCTCGCACCGACCGCGACACCGAGCAGACCGAGCAACACCGCGATCGCTTCGAGCCCATAGGTCACCAGAAATGCCCGGTCGAAGGCCTGCAGCGAGCGCTCACGCAGCTCCGGGCTCCCGATCAGCTCGTAGCCGTCGTCGTTGAGCGTCGCGCGGATCGCGGCTGACAGCGGCTCGAGGCGAGTGGCGGGATCGCGCCACAGCGAGGCCTCGCTGGCGCTGCGATCACCGGTGGCGGCGATGTAATCCTGGCGGCGCATCACGATCGCGCCGCCGCTGCGCACGTAGTCGCGCCACACCCCGGCGACGAAGCAGCGCTGGCTGCGGCCCGCCAGCGGCAATTCGAGCATCTGCCCGGGTGCGTAGCCGTAGAGATCCTGCAGCGCCTCGGAGATCCAGATCGGCGGCACCGAGGGCGGCACAGCCACCGATGCGGTCCGTACCAGCGGCAGGGTCGCCGCGGCGTCGCGCACATCCACGTCGCGCGCGATCAGCATCACGGGCGCACGATCGGTACCCAGGTAGAGCGGCTGCAGGCGTCGATATTCGACCCGGCTCACCCCGGCGATCGAATCGAGGCGTCGTTGCTGCTCCGGCGACAGCGCCGCGGTCTCGCTGCCCAGGGTGGCCCGCAACTGCAGATCCGCCGGCAATAGCCGCACCAGCCAGCGATCGAATGAATCGCGGAATGAATGCACCATGATTGCCATCGCGACCATCAGGCTGAAGCTGACGATGATCGACGCCAGGCTCACGGTCGAGGAGCCGAGGCTGCCCTGCAGCTGCGCGAAGGCCGTATCCGGTACCGCGTGGCCGGTGCGCGGCAGCGCAGCGACCACTCGCTGCGTCAGCGCCGGCACCAGCAGCACGGCGCCGAGCAGCAGCGCGGCGATCGAGAGGTAGCCGCCCAGCGGCAATCCGCCGATCGGCGGCAGCCAGGCGATCAGGGCGCCGGCAAGCAGCAGCAGCGACCCGGGCAGCGCCGTCGCGAGGCGCCGGCGATCCTCCTCCGCATCACCGGCCTTGAGTGCCAGTGCCGGCGGGCGCTGGGCCGCAAACCACGCGGGCAGGGCGCCGCCGGCGCACGCCGCGGCGGTGCCGAGGACTGCAAAGCCGAGCAGCGGTACGCCGTGCAGCCGCAGGGCCGCGCCGATCGCCGTCAGCTGCCGGTTGCCGAGATCGGCACCGAGATAGCGCAGCATCAAGGCCGCGATCAGCGCGCCGAGCAGCGCACCGAACAGCGAGCCGATCAGGCCGATCACGGCGGCCTCGCCGAGCAGTGCGAGCCGCAACTCCGCGCGCGTCACTCCGAGCGCCCGCAGCAAACCAAAGGCGACCCGACGGCGCAGCACCGACAGCCACTGGGCGCCGAACACGACGAACGCGCCGGTCAGCAGCGCCACCAGTGCCAGCACGCTCAAATTGACACGGTACGCGCGCGTGGCCGTGCTGGCGCGACCGCGCTCGAAGCGCGGCGTCACCGCGAACACACCGGGCGGCAGTTGTCCCGCGAGCCGCTCACGCACCGCGACCGCATCGCTGCCGGGGCGCAGGCGCAGATCGATGCGATTGATCCGGCCGAACCTTGCAAGCGTCCACTGCGCGGCGGCAATGTCCATGACGCCGAGCGCCTCCGGGTAGACATCGGCCGGCAGGATGTCGATGACGCGCAGAGATTTCAGGCTGCCATCGACATCGACCCTGAGCGTAGCGCCGCGCGTGAGTCCGAGTTCATCGGCGGCCGTACGGCTCAATGCGATCGCATCGTGCGCGAACAATGCGGTCACATCGCCGCCGAGCGCCGCCATCAGTTCGGGCTGCAGGGCCGCGGCACGGAATGGATCGAGCGCCAGCAACTTCAGCGCCGGCCGGCTCGATGGCACGACGCTCAAGCTCAGCTCCAGCACCGGACTCGCATTGCCCACCGCCGGATCGCGCGCCAGCTGCACGAACAGCGACTCGTCGAAGCCCGCGCCCGGTCCGCGAATCACGATGTCCGGGGCACCGATCAGTTGCCGCGCCGCCTGCTCGAACTCGGCCAGCGCGGCGGCGTTGATCAGGTACACGGCGGCGCCCAGCGCCACGCCCAGAGCGATCGCCGCCACGCTCGCCAGCAGTCTCGATGGCTGCTCGCGCAGCTGCGACAGCGTCAGTACACCGGCCGCGACGCGCGCCAGGCGCCACTCGATCATGCGGCGCGCTCAGGGGTGCAGTCGCTCAGGCGACCGCCCTCGAGGCGTACGATCCGGTCGGCCATGCGGGCGGCGGACAACGAGTGCGTGATCAGGATGGCGCCGGTGCCGCCGGCCTTGAGACGCTCGCGCAGCAGCGTCAGCACCGCGGCGCCAGCCGCTGCATCGAGATTGCCGGTGGGCTCATCGGCGAGCAGCAAGGCCGGCTCATGTACCAATGCCCGGGCGATCGCGATGCGCTGCTGTTCCCCGCCCGAGAGCTCGCGCGGGTAGCGGTGCGCAAGGGCGCCGATGCCGCAGCGCTCGAGCGCCTGCTGCGCCCGCGGCGTGCGCTGCGCGCGCGGCACGTCCAGCAGATCGAGCGGCAGCGTCACATTCTGCAGCACCGTCAGGTAGGGGAGTACATGAAAGGCCTGGAAAATGAACCCGACGCGAGCGCGCCGCAAGCGCGTCAGCGCATCATCGTCGAGCCCGCCGAGGTCACATCCCTCCAGCAGCACGCGGCCGCTGTCGGCGCGATCCAGTCCCGCGATGATGTTCAGCAGCGTGGATTTGCCGGCACCGGATTCCCCCATGATAGCCAGGAACTCCCCGCCGCGGAGCGTCAGGCTCAGATCCTCGAGTACCGCCGTGCCTGCGGCGCGATAACGTTTGTACAGCGCTTCGAGCCTCAGCAGCGGCGCGGCTTCGCGAGGCAGGGGGGCCACGCGGCGTTACTGGGTGGGCACCGGATCGCCCGCGGCATCGCTCATGTCGGGGAGATCTTCCTCGGAGGATTGGTCCCCGTGGATCTGATACGCGCGTCGCTGTAACCAGCTGTTGCGCAAGAAGGCGTAGGGATCGAAGCTCTGATCGATGTACTTGTCCAGATCGAGCAGGCTGGCGCGATGATCGACCAGGTCGATGCTGAACAGAGGCCAGCGCACCCACGGATCCTTGATATAGGCGCGCGGCGTGGTGTATTCATCCGCCAGCAGGCCGACCGAATCGCGCACCGTCGAGGGCCCCAGCAAGGGCAGCATCACATACGGGCCGCTGTGCACACCCCACTTGCCGAGCGTCTGCCCAAAGTCGGCGCTGTGACGATCCAGACCCGAGGGTGTCGCGACATCGAACAGTCCGCCGAGCCCGAACAGCGTATTGACGACCAGCCGGGCGGTGTCGCTGGCGCCGATGCGGAACTGTCCCTGCAGCAAATCATTCAGAATCGTGGTCGTGTAAGTCAGGTTGCTGAGAAAGTTGGTGACGGCGGTGCGGGCGCCGCGCGGCACGACCTTCACGTAGGTGCGGGCGGTGGGGCGCAGGACCGCATGATCGACCTTGACGTTGAAGCTGTAGATCGCGCGATTGGTGCGCTCGAAGCGATCGCGCGGATCGGGCTTGGCACCGGGCGGCAGGCTGGCGCAACCGGCGATGCCGAGCAGCAGTGTGGACAGCAACAGCAGCGGGCGCAGCGGCCGACCCGCGGATGCATCGTCGGAGGTCTTCATCGGAAGAAGTCTAACAGGTGTCGACAGGCCGCAGTTGCACCGCAACCAGCTGCACCGCAACCCGCGGCTGCGCAGGTCGTCAGCGACTGCCCACCATGTGATGCGAGGCCTGCTGCTCGCGCAACCAGCCGCGCACCTCATCGAGCTGCGCCCGAAAGCGGGCGCGCTGGATCGTTGTCAGGTTCGGCGCCGCGAGCGCCAGCTCGAGCTGCTGATTCGCCAGCGGCAGATTGCCGCCGGCGAGATCGTACTGCGCCATGTAGTAGTAGGCGTCACCCGGATCGCCGGCGGCGCTGGCCGCCAGCGCCGTCAGGCGGATCTGCGGCGGCGTCGGCTCGACGTTGTTGAACAGGTCGAGCAGGATCTGGTGCGCCTGATCGGCGCGCCCGGTCTGCATCAGCGTCTCGGCATAGCGGACGGTCAGCGGCACGTTGCGCGGAAACAGCCGGCTCGAGCGATCGAACAGGGCCAGCGAGGCGTCGGTCTGCCCGGCCGCGGTCAGCGCCTGACCGAGCGCGCCATACAGCATGGTCAGTTGCGGATACCGCGCCTGCAGTTCGCTGAAGGTGCGCACTGCGGTGGCGGCCTCGCCGTTCTGCATCTGCAGCAGCGCCTCGCCGTAACGCTCGGCCGGCGTCAGCGCGCGGTGCTCGCGCAGCGTCTGGTAGTACTGTGCGGGCCGCGCTTCGGGCGGAGTCACCAGCACCCGCACGCGTTCCTTGATGAACGCGTAGCTCAGCGATTCGGGTTGTCGAGTGCCGTGCCCCAGTTGTGCGGCAGCGGCGCGTGCGGTGGCGACGCGTTCGCTCGTGACCGGGTGATCCTGCAGCAGCGCCGGGATCTCGCCTTCGGCCAGCCCCTCGATGCGCGCCAGCGACTCGAAGAAGGTCGCCATTTCCTGCGGATCGAAACCGGCGCCTGCCAGCAGCTGGATCCCCACCGCATCGGCCTCGATTTCCTGGCCGCGCGTGAAATTGATGCTCTGCTGAAGTGCGATGCCCTGGCTCATCGCGATCGCGCCCTCGATGGCCTGACCGCCGCCGCCGCTGGCAGCGCCCAGCAGAATGGCCGCCAGCAACGCCGCCGTCGAGGCGAGCGACATGCGCGATTCCGCCTGCACCGCACGCGCCATGTGGCGCTGCACGACGTGACCGGTTTCGTGCGCCATGACGCTGGCGAGTTCCGCCTCGTTCTGGGTCACCAGGATCAGCCCGCTGTTGATGCAGATGAAACCACCGAAGGTCGCGAAGGCGTTGACGATCGGTTCACGCAGGGCCTGGTAAGTGAAAGTGCGGTCGTCTGCGCGCGCCTGTGACGACAGGCGCGAGCCCAGCTGCTGCAGATAGTCGGTGACCTCGGCATCCTCGAGGATCACATTCTGGTTGCGCAGCTCGTTCATCTCCATGCGGCCGATCTGCTCATCATCGAACTTGCTGATCATGGCCGTGGCCGGACCGCCGAGATCCGGCAGATCGCTCGAGAGCGGGGGCGCGCTGGGAGTCGTGCGCGCGACATCGCCCGCCCAGCTGGCTGTGAGCGTCAGCAGACAACCTGCAGCGGTAGCGAGAATGCGACGCATAAGGCCTTGAGACTATAGCACTTAAGTCTTCGACTCTTGAGGCGGCCCGGGGGTTCCGCGTGGATCCTGCGGCGCCACGGCGCGCGTCCTCAGAGGGCCTCGGAGGCGTAGTCCGCGAGCCGCGAGCGCTCACCGCGCACCAGCGTGATGTGACCCGAATGCCGCCAGCCGTGGAAGCGGTTGACGACATAAGTCAAGCCACAGGTGGTCTCGGTCAGATAGGGCGTATCGATCTGCGCGATATTGCCCAGGCACACCAGCTTGCTGCCCGGCCCGGCCCGCGTGACCAGCGCCTTCATCTGCTTGGGTGTCAGGTTCTGCGCCTCGTCGAGGATGATGAAGCGATTCAGGAAGGTGCGCCCGCGCATGAAGTTCAGTGAGCGGATCTTGATGCGATTGCGCAGCAGATCGTTGGTGGCGGCACGGCCCCAGTTGCCGCCTTCGTCGCTGCGCGTCAGCACTTCGAGATTATCCATCAGCGCACCCATCCAGGGCTCCATCTTTTCTTCCTCGGTGCCGGGCAGGAAGCCGATGTCTTCACCGAGCGGGATCGTCACGCGCGTCATGATGATCTCGAGGAAGCGGTTGCGCTCCAGGGTCTGCGTCAGGCCGGCGGCGAGCGCCAGCAGCGTCTTGCCGCTGCCGGCCGGACCGAGCACCGTCACGAAATCGATCTCGGGATCCATCAGCAGGTTCAGCGCGAAGTTCTGTTCCCGGTTGCGCGCCGTGATGCCCCAGACGCTGTGGCGTTCGCTGCGGAAATCGCGCACCAGCTCGAGCCGGGCAGCATCGCCCTCGACGTTGCGTACGATCGCCTCGATGCCCTCCGGGCCACTCTCGTGGACGAACAGGTTCGGGCGCCAGCCGCCCGCGGCCGGACCGGCAACCTCGTACCAGGTGCGGTCCCCGTCCTTCCAGGAACGCATGTTGTTGCCGTGCTGTTCCCAGAAATCGGCGGGCAGCGATTCGACGCCGCCGTAGAGGACATCGGCATCTTCGATGGTCTTGTCGCTGTAGTAATCCTCGGCATGCACGCCGACGATCGCGGCCTTGATCCGCAGGTTGATGTCCTTCGAAACCAGGGCGACCCGCGTCTGCGGCTGCAGGCGCTGCAGCGACAGCGTCTGGCCGAGGATCAGATTGTCCGCGCCACCGCCGGGCAAGCCGTCCGGCAGGCCCCCCGACAGCTCATGGGTCTGGAAGAACAGCCGCCCGGAGGAAGCCTTCTTGCCGTGATTACCGCTGTAACCCGAGGGGATCGACAATCCGGCGTCGATCTGCTCCTTGGTGACGCCGCGCATGATCTCGTCGAGGAAACGGCTCACCTGGCGCGCGTTGCGTGAGGCCTCGGACAAGCCCTTCTTGTTGGCGTCGAGTTCCTCGAGCACCACCATCGGCAGATAGATATCGTGTTCTTCGAAGCGGAAGATCGCCGTCGGATCGTGCATCAGCACGTTCGTGTCCAGCACGAATAGCCGCCGCGTCGCGGTGCTGGGGGCCTTCACAGCGCCTGCGCCGCTTCGAGCACTGCCTGTGCATGACCTTCGACCTTGACGCCACGCCACTCGCGGCGCAGCACCCCTTTGGCATCGATCAGAAAGGTGCTGCGCTCGATCCCCATCACCTTGCGGCCGTACATGTTCTTCTCGCGAATCACGTTGAACAACCGGCAAACGCGCTCGTCTGCGTCCGACAGCAGCGCGAACGGGTAGCCCATCTTGTCGCGGAATTTCTCGTGCGAAGCAACGCTGTCGCGTGAGATGCCGAACACCGTGGCACCGGCCTTGGCGAACCGCGTATTCAACGCCGCGAACTGCTGGCCTTCGAGCGTGCAGCCGGGCGTGTTGTCGCGCGGATAGAAATACAGCACCACTTTCCTGCCGGCCAGATCCTTGAGCCGCACCGTCTCGCCGCCGGTGCCGGGCAGCGTGAAGTCCGGGACCTTGGCATCGAGCGCCACCGTATCGGGCTTGGGTGCGGCAGGGCTCATGTCTTGACCGGCTCGAGAATCGCGTCGAGATTGAGCGAGTCGCAGAAGTCCATGAATTCCTCCCGCAGTTGCGCTACCTGCTGTTTGCCGGGGACGTTGATGATCATCTGCACCGCGAACATCGGTGCGCCGGTATGGGCCGCCGGGTAGCTGCGTGTCGACACCTCCATGATGTCGATGCTGCGGCTGGCGAAGAAGCCCGACAGGCCGGCCACGATCCCGGTCTGATCGAGGCTGACGATGTCGACCGAGTAGGGCAGCATGTCGATGCGCGCCGGCTTGGGCTCGGTGCGCTTGAGATGCACGCTCAGCGATTCGGTCTGCGCCAGCCGGGCGAGCTCGGACTCGATCCGCGCCAGCGCATGCCAGTTGCCGCTGACGAGCAGCAGCATCGCGAATTCCGAGCCCAGGGCAGCCATCCGGCTCTCGGCGATGCTGCCACCGCACTCGGTAATGACCCGGGTCAGTTCGTGGACCATGCCGGTACGGTCATTGCCGATGGCGGAGACGGCGAGATGCTGCTTCATTGCGTCCATAGTCAGTTGACGGACGGCAGTGTACCGGGACTGCCCGGCTTGGCGTAGCCGCCTGCGCTTCACTTGCCTGAAGTCCGCTCGCGCCCGTAACATCGCGCGCCCGGTCTTCAGGATTGATGTAATTGAATTTCCACATGAGATTTCGGTCGTTCCGCTGATGTTCCAAGGCAGCCTGGTCGCTATCGTGACGCCGATGCACCCGGACGGCGCCATCGATTGGGCCGCCTGGGAGCGGCTGCTGGCATGGCATCTGCGCGCCGGAACCAGCGGCATCGTGGTCGGCGGCACGACCGGGGAGTCCGCGACGCTGACGGACGGCGAGCTGCTGGCGCTGGTCGAGCGGGCGCGGACGAAGCTTGCGGGCCGCGCGGCCCTGATCGCGGGGGTCGGCAGCAGCAGCACGGCCGCGACGGTGGAGCGCGCGCGGCGCCTGTCGGTCGCCGGGGTCGACGCGTTGCTGGTCGTGACGCCCGCCTATAACAAGCCGACCCAGGAAGGGCTGTACCGGCATTTTGAGGCGGTGGCCGCCGCGGCCACGGTCCCGGTCGTGCTGTACAACGTGCCCTCGCGGACCGCGGTCGATATGCTGCCTGCGACCGTGGCGCGGCTGGCGAAACTGCCACGCATCGTCGCGGTCAAAGAAGCCGTGGCCTCGATGGAGCGGGTGCGCGAGCTGGTGGCACAGACGCCGAAGGACTTCGTGATCTTGTCGGGTGACGATGGCACGGCTGCGGCCGCCGTCGCCCAGGGGGCGAAAGGGGTGATATCGGTGACGGCAAATGTGGTGCCAGAAGCCATGGCGCAGTTGATGGCCGCGGCGCTGCGCGGCGATCGCGAGGGTGCACTGCGGCTCGATGCGCCGCTGCGCGCGCTGCACGAGGCGCTGTTTGTCGAAGCCAATCCGATCCCGCTGAAATGGGCGCTGGTGCAGCGTGGCCTGATCGAAGGCGGTCTGCGCCTGCCCCTGACTGAATTGTCCGACACGTATCACGGGCGCCTGCGCGCGGCGCTCGAGGTGGCCGAGGGACGTGCACCGCAGACGCAGGCGAAGAGCGCGTGAGGACTGTCGAGCTGCGTCCCTACGCGGCGCTGCCCGCGCTGTGCCTGTGCTGCTGCGCGCTGCCGCTGCTGGCGGGCTGCTCGCTTTATAACTCGCTGTTCCATCACTCCCATGACCACGGCTGCACCGAGAGGCCGTTCCAGGGCAATACCGAGACTCTGCCTGGCCTGACGGTGCCGCAGGACATGACGCCACCGGATCCGCGCAACCAGGTCAAGATCCCGAGCCTCAACGAGCCCGAGCGCGTGCGCCTGAAGACCGAACCCTGCCTGGCCCAGCCGCCCAGCTATGCTTCGGGCAGCTCGATCGCGCTGCCGACCCGCTCGGGCACGCCGATGGGCCAGCCGGCGCCGGCACCGCTGCCGACATCGCCCACCGAGCCGGTCGCGCCATACCCGGAGTCGCCATCCCCCGCGACGCCGGTCGTGACCGCGCCAGGGCCTGAGCCGGCGCAGCCGTCGCCGCCCACCCCTGAACCGCCCCGGTAGCCGCTGCTTTCCGGCGGTTGATAGAATGCTCGTGACAAGGTTCTTGGACTTTAAGTTATCGTTGTATCTTGTTGAATTAGCTGTAATGGAGAGGTGGCCGAGCGGTCGAAGGCGCTGGACTGGAATTCCAGTAACATCTTCACGGGTGTTCGTGGGTTCGAATCCCACCCTCTCCGCCACAGGTCAACGGTGATCCGCGCCGGTTCCTTCGCGACGACTAACCGCGAATCCCGTGAGGCCCGGAAGGGAGCAGCGGTAACGGCTCGGTCGGGTGCCGAAGATATGGCTGGTGCGGATCACCTCCCGACGGTTTCTAATAGCGAATGAGTTTCTATACCGCATTGGCGCGCAAATGGCGCCCGCGCAGCTTTGCCGAAATGACCGGGCAGGAGCACGTGCTGCGTGCGCTCACCAACGCGCTGTCGAGCGAGCGGGTGCATCACGCGTATCTGTTCGCCGGTACCCGCGGCGTCGGCAAGACCACCGTGGCGCGCATCCTGGCGAAGTGCCTGAACTGCGATTGCGGCGTCTCGGCCACACCCTGCGGCGAGTGCGCAAGCTGCCGTGAGATCGATGCCGGTCGCAGCGTCGATGTCATCGAAGTCGACGCCGCCTCGCGTACCCGCGTCGATGACACCCGCGAGCTGCTCGACAACGTGCAGTACGCGCCGACGCGCAGTCGCCACAAGATTTACCTGATCGATGAAGTGCACATGCTCTCGACCAGCTCGTTCAACGCACTGCTCAAGACGCTGGAGGAGCCGCCGCCGCACGTCAAGTTCCTGCTCGCGACCACCGAGCCGCGCAAATTGCCGGCGACCGTGCTGTCGCGCTGCCTGCAGTTCAACCTCAAGCGACTGCCGGTGGCGCTGATCGGCGCACGGCTGCAGCACATCCTGCGCGCCGAGCAGATCGAATTCGATGCCGCCGCGGTGCAGCTGCTCTCGCAGGCCGGCGATGGCAGCCTGCGCGATGCGCTCTCGCTGCTCGATCAGCTGCTGGCTTACGGCAATGGCAAGGCGCTCGAGGCCGACGCACGCGCGATGCTCGGTACGGTCGGGCGCGATCAGATCGCGCAGCTGGCACGCCTGCTGGCCAGCGGGGATGCCGCGGCGCTGATGGCGTATGCGCAGGGGCTCGATGAACGCGCCAGCGACTACGCGCAGCTGCTCGAACAGCTGGCGGCGCTGCTCGAGCGGGTCGCGCTGAAGCAGATCGTGCGCGACTATGAGGGTGACGAGCTGCATCCGGTGGAGGAACTGACTGAACTGGCGGCCGCGATTCCGGCCGAGGACGTGCAGTTGTTTTATCAAACGGCGATCATCGGCAGGCGCGATCTGGCGCTGGCCCCTGACGCGAGAACCGGTTTCCGCATGACGCTGATCCGCATGCTGGCATTTCGCCCCGGCGCAGCCGCAGTGCCCGCGGCCCCCCGGCCGGGCGGGACCGCAGTGAGCGCCCCGCCGGCCGAGGGCGCTGACTGGGCGAGCGTCCTGGCGGCGCTCGATCTGCAGGGTGCGCCCAGGCAGCTGGCCGCCAATTGCGTGCTGGTCGGACGGGAAGGGGCAACCGTGCGTCTGGCGCTCGATCCGCGCAGCGCACCGTGGCGCACGCGCGCGCAGGAAGACAAGCTGGCGCAGGCGCTGTCGCGTTACTACGGCAGCAACGTCCGGGTGGAGATCGACGTGCGCGAAAGCGAACAGGACACCCCGGCGCGCCAGATCGAGCGCGCGCAGGCCGAGCGGCGGGCGCAGGCCCGCGACCAGCTGGAAGCTGATCCGACCGTCGAGGCGCTCAAGCAGCGATTCGGTGCCACCGTGCTGGCCGATTCCGTGCGTCCGACCGAACCCGAGTCCTGATTGCGAGGTACTGCGAATGGCCAATATGAACAACTTCGTCAAGCAGGCCCAGGCGCTGCAGGCGAACATGCAGAAAGCGCAGGCCGAGATCGCCCAGCTCGAGGTCACGGGCGAGGCCGGAGGCGGGATGGTCAAGGTCGTGATGAGCGGTCGCCATGAGGTCAAGCGCGTGCAGATCGAGCCTGCGGTGATCGGTGAGGACCGCGAGATGCTCGAGGATCTGATCGCCGCGGCGGTCAATGACGCCGTGCACCGGGTGGAGGGGGCGACGCAGGCCAAGATGGCTGCCGCCATGGGCGGTCTGTCGTTGCCACCGGGCATGAAGCTGCCGTTCTGAGGCGGCGGCAGCTCGCACATCGATGAAGCATTCGCCAGCGTTGGCCGGGCTGATCGAGGCATTGCGAGTGCTGCCCGGGGTCGGCCCCAAGAGCGCGCAGCGCATGGCGTTCCACCTGCTGCAAAGTGGCCGCACCGGGGCCGGGGCACTGCGCGTGGCGCTCGAGGCCGCGCTCGAGCGCGTCGGCCGGTGCGGTCGCTGCCGCATGCTGACTGAAGCCGCGCTTTGCAGCATCTGCAGCAACCCGCAGCGCGATAGCTCGCAGATCTGCGTGGTCGAGTCGCCGGCCGATGTGGTGGCAATCGAGCAGTCGGGCGGCTACCGCGGTCGCTATTTCGTGCTGATGGGACGGCTGTCGCCGCTGGATGGCGTCGGACCGGACGAACTCGGGGCGCAGGAATTCGAGGCCCTGCTGATGCAGGAGGGCGTGCGCGAGGTCATCCTCGCCACCAATCCAACCGTGGAAGGGGAGGCCACCGCGCATTTTTTCTCGGACCTGGTGCGTGCGCGGGGTATCGTCGCCAGCCGCATCGCGCATGGCGTGCCGGTCGGTGGCGAGCTCGAGTATGTCGATGGCGGTACCCTGGCGCACGCGCTCGCCGGACGCCATTCGCTGACTTGAAGTTTCAGCGCCCGGCGCGACTGCCAGGGGCGGGCTGCAGCCGCTCGTAGAGCCGGCGCAGCCGCCGATAGCTCTCGTAGCGGCGCGCATCGAGCGTCGTGCCGACGGCATCGCGAACCGCGCACTCCGGTTCGCGCAGGTGGCGGCAGTCGGCGAAACGACAACCGGTGCTCAGGGCTGCCACGTCCGCGAACCCCAGCGTCGGCGCATCCAGTCGGTCGATGGCCGGCGCGAAGTCGCGCACGCCCGGCGAGTCGATGATGGCGCCGCCATCGGGCAGCGCATACAGCCGGATCGCCGTGGTGGTGTGACGACCTTCGTCGTCGCGCAACAATGCGCCGACGTTGGCGGCGCTCTCCGGAACCAGCACCCGGGAGAGCGATGACTTACCGACGCCTGATTGTCCGACCAGCACCGAGGTCTGATCGTGCAGCAGTGCCCGCAGTGCGGTCAGGCCCGAATGCGTCTGCGCCGACACGCGCAGCACCTCGAGCCCCAGTTGCCCGTAAGTGCGCAGTGCCGTTGCGGTGCTGTCGTCCAGCGGCAGTTCGGCCTTGTTCAGCAGCACCGCGGCACGAATGCCGGCGCATTGCGCCGCGGCGAGGTAGCGATCGACGATGAAGAAATCCGGCTCCGGCAGCGGCGCGACGACGATGGCGAGCAGCGTCAGGTTGGCTGCCATCAGTTCACCCAACCCGCGGGAGTCGCTCCGATACAGTGCACCTCGGCGCGGCGCGATGGTCGCGATTCGCAGCTCCGAGTGGCGGACATCGAGCTCGCACTCGACCTCATCGCCGCAGACGACCTGGGTATCACGGCCCGGGGGTCGCGCCAGAGATTCCTCGCCATCGGCCATGCGTACACGCAACAGACGGCCGTGCGCAGCGACTACGCGTGCGGGCAGCCGCGGCAGCGGGTCGCCACCGGAGCGAGCGGTGTGCGTGCGCGGCCGCTTCGACCGCCGGTCGGAAAAGCGGGCTGACATTCCTTGCTATGATGCCTGCTTTCGCGGCGCGAGGTGCCATGGCCAATCACGATTATCTGATCTGGATCGACCTTGAGATGACAGGCCTGCTGCCCGACAGCGATCAGATCATCGAGATCGCCACGGTCATCACCGACAAGGATCTGAACGTGATCGCCGAAGGACCGGAACTCGCCATTCACCAGTCCGAGGAAGTGCTGGCGCGGATGGATGCCTGGAACCAGCGCCAGCACGGCAGCTCGGGACTGCTCGCGCGCGTGCGCGCCAGCCGCATGACCATCGCCGAGGCGGAGCGACAGACGCTGTTGTTCCTGACCACGCATGTGCCGCCCGGCGCATCGCCGATGTGCGGCAACGGCATTTGCCAGGATCGTCGTTTCCTTGCACGACTCATGCCGGAGCTGGAGAAATTCTTTCACTACCGCAATCTCGATGTCAGCACGCTGAAGGAGCTGGCGCATCGCTGGATGCCGGGATTGAGCGCGGGACTGACGAAGCAGTCCGCGCACCTGGCGCGCCTGGACATCCACGAGTCGATCAAAGAGCTGCGATTCTATCGCGAACGCATGTTCGTGGCACCCTGAGCGACACGCCCTCATGGCTGAGAACTGCGGCACTAATTGAGCTTTTCGCGGCGGAATTGCGCCGCGCCTGCGTGCTATAGTCGTTGCATGCTCTGTGAAGCAGACATAAAAGTGTCATGGCGCGCGCGGCCGCGGGGCTTCGTCGCATTGATGGGCCTGTACGAGAGCAACTACCTGCGCTTCCTGCAGCTGGCGGGGGATCCGAAGCGCTTGCGCGGCCAGCTGGTGTCGCGGGTCGCGGGCGACTGCGAGCTGCATCTGGCGGTGCTCGAACACATGCCGTATACGAGCACACTGGCATTGACCTATCTGATCCATGTGGCGCCCGATGCACCGCACGAGCGGCTGCCGGATCTGCGGCTGCGGGCCTATCACGACGCGCGGCTGCTCGAGGCCGAAAGACTGGATGCGCAACAAAAAACCCGCGGCGCGGGCGAGCGGCCGGGGGAACGTGAACTGCATCAGCGCTGGACGCGCAACATGATGCTAAATAAGTGGCTGGAATACTGCGCGGAACGGGGCCACCGGTTCGTGCCGCACACGGACCCGTAATCGCGGTGGCTGCAGGCGATGGGCCATGCCGCCACTCATGAAATGGATTCGACAACTCGGTTTCCTGCGTCTGGGACGGGCTGCGGCCACGCCCGAGGTCGATCACGACCGGCTGATGCACCTGTTCCGCAATCGCGCTGAACTCAAGAAGGCGTACAGCGGAGTACAGGACGAGGTGCAGCGCCTCAGGGACCGCATCAAGCAGCAGGAAGGCGCGACCGCCCGGGTGCAGGAGATGCTGCAGGGTCTCGAGAGCCGCCTGAGCCAGCCCGATACCGCCTATCCGACGCTGGTCTTCTATCACCTGCGCGAGCTCTGGAGCTTTGGCCGCACGGTGCTGACGCAATTCGTGACCGAACTTGCCGAGCAGCAGGAAGAGCGCGAGCGCCGCGCCTTTCTGGCTGAGTACAACCGTCGCCAGTTCGACCGTCGGCAGGGCATCGATGCCAATCTGCGTCTGGCAGAGGGCCGCGCGGCCGATGCGCGCGCGGCCGTCAGCGAAGTCGAGCAGCGCCTGCAGGCATTGCGCCAGTTCTGGCACTACTTCAAGCGCCGTGCGCTGCGCCGGCGGCTGCAGGAGGCGAATCTGCAGGCGCTGATGTGCGTGCAGGAGCTCGAGGCCGCGCGCGCGGCTCGCGCCCAGCTCGATGCCGAGTCGCCGCCGGAATTTGCCGGACTGTCGATCCCGGCGCGTCGTGCGATCAACCTCGCCGCCGTCGGCTATGCGCAGATCATGTGCGACCGGCTCGCGCCGACGAATATGCTGGAGCCGGCGCGCGTCGCGGCCGGGCGGCGCGAGCCGCCGCGCGATGACTATGGCGAACGTGCGCGCTGCGAGCTGATGATGTCGGAGATTGCGCGCGCGCGCGTGTTGCTCGAGCAGCGGTCGAATCTGTCGGCTGAAATCAAGCTGCGTTCCGATCGCCTGGGCGAACTGGCCAAGTACCGCAATGAAAGCGACACGGTGCCGGTGGCCGAGAGCCTGTCTGCGGCCACGGATGGCTCGCGGGCGCTCAACGACGACATGTGGGAAATCTACCGCGTACTGTTGCGGTAGCGCGGCAGGTCAGGGCAGGTCAGGGCGTCGAAGCCGCCGCGGTCGTGGCCTGCTGCGCCATCGCCGGAGCGGCGCGCATCGCCTTGGCTGCGACCCCGTCGGCCATGATATCGGCCGCCTGCGCCAGGATCACATCAGGCTCATCGGCAACGACGATGTCCTCGACTGACTTGACCGGCGGCAGCCCGTCGGCCAGCCGGCGCGCATTTTCCTGACTCAGGCGCGACTGGTCCTGCGCCGTGCGCTCGGCCTGGCGCTTCTTCAGGTTCAGCGACAATGACTTCTCCTGCCTCGAGGCATCGATGCTGCTCAGGCTTGCCAGCAGCCACTGATAGTCGGCATTGTGGGTGGCCCGATCGAGCTGCTCGCTGGCCAGCGTCTGCACCAGCGAGCCTTCCGCCGGCAGCGCGCGGAACGGCACGGTGGCGATGCGATCCCACGGCAGCGCGTGCTCGAGCACGCCTTCACCGACGTCGGTCGTACTGATGGCGGAGGGCAGCAGGATATCCGGCGTCACGCCGCGCAGCTGGGTGCTCTCGCCGGTGACGCGATAGAATTTGCCGATCGTCACGGTCAGCTGCCCTTCCGTCGGCTTCGACGACCAGCGGTCGAGCGGAATCACGCTCTGCACGGTGCCCTTGCCGAAGCTGGTCTGGCCGATGATCAGGCCGCGGTGATAGTCCTGGATCGCACCGGCGAAGATCTCCGAGGCCGAGGCGCTGGTGCGGTCGATCAATACCGCCAGCGGACCGGCGTAGGTCTGGCCGGGATCAGGCTCATCCAGCACTTCGAGCTGACCGGTCGTATCCTTGAGCTGGACTGACGGTCCGTGATTGACGAACAGGTGCGTGAGCCCGATCGCCTCGGGCAGGTAGCCGCCGCCATCGCCGCGCAGGTCGAGCACCAGGCCGTCGACACCGCCGCTGGCGGCAAGCTGCTGCAGCAGCCGGCGCACATCGTGGGTGGTACTGCGATTTTCGGCACCGGGCGAGCTGTTGTCTTCCATGTCGTTGTAGAAGCTTGGCACCGTGATGATGCCGATCTTGTAGGTGCGGCCGTCGCGCTGCAGTGTGCGCACCTCTTTCTTGGCGGC
>Ga0181516_10000993_pt1 | contig 22977 bp, 18 predicted proteins | sample PEATcosm2014_Bin_25_FD_121104 | JGI IMG/M metagenome (GOLD analysis project Ga0181516, IMG submission 121104) | Peatland microbial communities from MTU Mesocosm Facility, Houghton, MI, USA - PEATcosm2014_Bin01_10_metaG | ecosystem: Environmental > Terrestrial > Soil > Wetlands > Peat | place... | reverse complement strand
ATTCGCGGCGAAATGCCCGAGGGCGCGAAACTGCTCGTCAAAGCGCTGCACGAGGCCCGGGCCAAAAATTTCCTGGGCAAAAACATCCTCGGCACCGGTTACGATTTGGAGATGCATGTCCACCGGGGCGCGGGCGCCTACATCTGCGGCGAGGAAACCGGTCTGATCGAGTCGCTCGAAGGCAAGCGTCCGTATCCGCGCATCAAGCCCCCGTATTTCCCGGCGGTGCTGGGCTTGTGGATGTGTCCGACCATCGTCAACAACGTCGAGACGCTTTGCGCCGTCAAACACATTGTCGCGCTGGGCGCGGGCGAATTCGCCAAGCTCGGCACGCCCAACAACACCGGCACGCGCATCGTCAGCGTCAGCGGCCACGTCAAGAAGCCGGGGTATTACGAGATTGAAGTCGGCAAGGCCACCATCGGCCAGCTCATCAACGACCCCGCATTCGGGGCGGGGCTGCGCGACGGCCGCAAGCTCAAGGCCGTGATTCCCGGCGGCTCGTCCGCCAAAATTTTCAAGGCCGGCGAGAAATTCAAGCTCAAGAAAAAAGTGGACGGCAAGGACGTCGAGCAGGAGGTGGACATGCTCGACCTGCCCTATGATTTCGATTCGCTCATGGCCGCCGGCAGCATGTCCGGCTCCGGCGCCATCATCGTCATGGACGATTCCACCGACATCGTCGCCGCCCTCGCCAACATCAGCGAGTTTTACGCGCACGAAAGCTGCGGCCAATGCACCCCCTGCCGCGAAGGCTCGCTCTGGATGAGCAAGGCCCTCCATCGCCTCACCCACGGCGAAGGCCGGAAGCAGGATGCCGATTACCTCGTGAAAATCGCCGACAACATCCCCGGCGGCCGCACCATTTGCGCGTTTGGCGAGGCCTGCTCCTGGCCCGTCCAAAGCTTCGTCGCCAAGTTCAAGGACGAGTTTGTGGCCAAGGGCGAAGCCGACGAAAAACGCCGCGCTGCCAGTCAGGGCGCCGGGCCCACGGGCGACATGAAGATTGCCGCCAGTCCGCAACCATCATGAACCACGCTTTAGACATCCACCGCGGAGACGCCGAGGCGCGGAGTTATGACAAAGGCGCAATAACTGAATGCAAAGCGCATCATTGATGGGCTACCGATTTACAATTCATTTTAACGAACAGCATATCAAATATGCTTCGCACAAATTTTTCTTCAGGCGATTTAGCAATTCAATTATGTCGGCGACATTCATCGCGGTGCTGATTGTTGTGTTGTTTGTTGCGGAGCGAAAAATTGATTGGCTCACCGGGATGGGTTTGGGGGTTCTTCTCGTTGCATCAACCTCGCTCATTTCATTTTACTTTCGATCGACTCAAAAGCGGCTGGCGCGTCTAAAAAAACAAGGCGGAACGATCGACTACGAACTGTCAGAAGAGTTTCTGAAAACCAAAACCAGTTCGGCATCGGCAGAAATCAAATGGGACGCGTTCAAGGCGATCTGGATATTTCCAAAAGCTTGGCTGCTATTGGCCCGCGATGGCGGTTACTTGACTTTCCCTTTGGATCAAATCAGCCTCGAAATTAGGGAATTTTTGAAACAGAGAATTTACGCTGTCGGCGGTTTAATTGAATGAGTGCGACCCCCACAACCGAATCGAAACCCGCGCCGCCGCCGGTGGATACCATCAAGGTCAAGGTGGATGGCCGCGAAATCGCCGTGCCCAAGACCATGCCGGACCCGCTCACCGGCAAGCCCGCGGCCACCACCATGATCCAGGCCTGCACGCTGGCCACGGTGGAAGTCCCCCATTACTGCTACCATCCCAAGCTGCCCGTCGCCGGCAATTGCCGCATGTGCCTCGTCGAGTTCGGCACGCCCGCCATGGGGCCCGACCGCAAGCCGCTGCTCAACCCCGACGGCACGCCCAAGATCGCCAAGTCCCCCCGCCCCGCCATCGCCTGCGCCACGCCCATTTCCCCGGGCATGGAAATCTACACGAACACCCCCGGCGTCAAACAAATGCGCGAGGGCGTCCTCGAATTTCTGCTCATCAATCATCCGCTCGACTGCCCCATTTGCGACCAGGCCGGCGAATGCAAGCTGCAGGAGTATTCCGTCGAATACGGCCAGGCCAGCAGCCGGTTCGCCGAGGAAAAAGTCCACAAACCCAAGCATGTGGACCTTGGCCCGCGCATCGTCCTCGATGACGAACGCTGCATTCTTTGCACCCGCTGCATCCGCTTCTCGCGCGACATCGCCGGCGACGACGCCCTCGGCATCGTGAACCGCGGCAGCCACAACACGCTGAGCGCCTATCCCGGCAGGGCGTTTGACAACAATTACACGCTCAACACCGTGGACATCTGCCCCGTCGGCGCGCTGACCTCGCGGGACTTCCGCTTCCAGATGCGCGTCTGGTTCCTCAAGGAAACCAAGAGCGTCTGCACCAGTTGCGCCACCGGCTGCAATATCATCATCGGTTCGCGCGAGGAAAAAGTCTACCGCTACGAACCGCGCGAGAACAACGCCGTCAATTCCTCCTGGATGTGCGACGCGGGCCGGCTCAATTACAAATGGATCGGCGCGCCGAACCGCCTCACCGAACTCCGGCGACAGAACCCCGGCGGCGGCGGCGAACGCATCACCTGGACCGTCGCCGTTCGTGAAATTGCCGAACGCCTCACCAAGGCCGCGCCGGGCTCGCTCGCCATCGTCGCCTCCGCGAGGCAGACGAACGAGGAACTGTTCCTGCTCGGCAAGCTGGCGCGCAAATACAACGCGCTCACGGATTCCGTCCCCCGCGCGCAACCGGGCGACAAGCTCCTCGTCAGCCCCGACCGCAATCCGAACGGCAACGGCGCGAAACTCACCGGCATTTCTCCGGCGCAAATGGGCGCGAACCTGCCGCAGATTGCGCGCGGCATCGAGAGCAGCACCATCAAGACGCTCATCGTCTTTGGCGAGGACGTCACGAAGCACGGCATCGGCCCCGATTTGCTCGCCCGGCTGGACACCCTGGTCGTCAGCGACATTTTGCCAAACCAGACAACCGCGCTCGCGCATTATCTTTTGCCCGGTTGCGCCCATGCCGAGAAGCGCGGCTCCTTCACCAACGGCAAGGGCCGCGTGCAGAAATTCGTGAAAGCCGTCGAACCGCGCGGCGACGCCCGGCCCGAATGGGAGTTTTTGCACGAGCTGGTCCTCAACGTCACCGGCCAGGATGGTTACGCGAGCATCGAGGGGCTGTTCAATTTGATGGCGCAGGAAGTGCCGGCGTTCAAGGGCCTGACCTGGGCCGGCCTCGGCGACACCGGCGTCACGATTCCGATTTGACAAATGCACAATCTCCCGACCATCCATCCCATTCTCGCGGCGATGACGCCGGGCGAGACCTTCGCCTTGTGGAGCGTGGTGAAGATTGTCGGCGTGGTGGCGATTCTGCTGGGCATGGTCGCCTATTCCGTGCTGGCCGAGCGCAAGGTTTCCGCCTTCATCCAGGACCGCGTCGGGCCGAACCGCACCACGTTCCCGCTCATCGGCAGCATCCCCTTCCTCGGTCCGTTGCTCGCGAGCTGGGGCATCTGGCAGCCGCTCGCCGACGGCCTGAAATCCTTCCTCAAGGAGGACTTCACCCCGGCCCACGTCCGCAAGGTTTATTTCTGGCTCGCCCCGGCCATCACCATGATTCCGGCCTTCCTGACCGTCGCCGTGATTCCATTTGGCTCGCAACTGGGCGGCCAGAAAATGGTCATCGCCGACCTCAACGTCGGCATCCTCTATACTTTCGGCATCGTCTCGCTGGGTGTCTACGGCATCGTGCTGGCGGGTTACGCCGCCAATTCCAAGTATCCGTTCCTCGGCGGCATCCGTTCCAGCGCGCAGATGATTTCCTACGAAATCGCGATGGGCATGTCCGTCATCCCGGTGTTTTTGCTCGTGGGCAATCTGAACCTGGGCAAGGTGATCGATTACCAGGCCGGCTATCTCATCCCGTGGCTGCTGCCAAACTGGCTCGCCTTCAAGCAGCCGCTCGCCTTCGCCATCTTTCTCATCGCGGCCTTCGCGGAAACCAACCGCCTGCCGTTCGACATGCCCGAGTGCGAAACCGAGCTCGTCGGCGGCTACAACACCGAATACAGCTCCATGAAATTCGCCATGTTCTTCATGGGCGAATATGCCAACATGATCACGTCATCGGCGATGATGGTGACGCTATTCTTCGGCGGCTGGACGCTGCCGTGGTTCGGCCTCGACCAGCCGGCGGGCGACAACCTGGTGATCGGCCTGCTCCACATCGGCATTTTCCTGGCGAAAGTGGCCGGCTTCCTGTTCGTGATCATCTGGGTGCGCTGGATGTGGCCGCGGTTCCGGTATGATCAATTGATGAGCCTGGGCTGGCGCCGGTTCATCCCGCTGGCGCTCGCCAATATTTTGGTCACGGCCGCGGTTTTGTGGGTCATGGGTAAATGAAATGATTGTCAAACGCGACAAACTGAACTTTTGGGAAAGGCTTTACCTGCCGGCGGTCCTCGGCGGGTTCAAGGTCACCATCCGCCATTTCTTCGGAAAAAAGGTGACGATGCAGTATCCCGAGGAAAAATGGTCCGTGCCGCCGGGTTACCGCGGCGCGCCCTACCTTGTGAAGGACCAGGAGAACCGCACCAAATGCGTTTCCTGCCAGTTGTGTGAATTCGTCTGCCCGCCGAAGGCCATCCGCATCACGCCGCCGGGACCCGCCGGCTCGCCCGAGGCCGGCAACGTGGAGAAGGCGCCGAAGGAATTTGAGATCAACATGCTCCGGTGCATCTTCTGCGGCTTCTGCCAGGAAGTCTGCCCGGAGGAGGCGATTTTCCTGATGAAGGATTATTCCCTGACCGGCACCAGCCGGGCGGAGATGATTTACAACAAGGAAAAGCTGCTCGCATTGGGCGGCATCCATGACGACAAGATTCAGAAATGGAAACACAAGGCCGCCGAGGCGAAGGAACAGGGCATCACTCCCTGACCGGCCATGTTGAATCCTTGAAATAACGAAATGCAGGACATCCTGTTCTACCTGTTTGCGGCGCTGACCCTGGTTTGCGGGGCGTTGGTCATCCTGAACCGCAATCCCATCAACAGCGCCATGTTCCTCGTGCTGTCCATCGCCTCGATGGCCGGCCTCTTCGTCCTGCTGCACGCCTTCTTCCTTGCCGCCGTCCAGGTGCTGGTCTATGCCGGGGCCGTCATCGTCCTGTTTCTCTTTGTCATCATGCTCCTCGATCTGAAGGAGGAGCAGCGCCGGAAAATCAATCTCTTCGGCATGATCACCGGCGGCGTTTCCGTGCTGGCCATCGGCGCCATCTTCTGGCGCTCGATTTCCGGCGCGGTCTTTCCCGCGGGCGGTACGAGACCGGACGGCGACACCGCGCTCCTGGGCCATCTCCTGTTCACCAGCTACGCGCTGCCCTTCGAGGTTTTGTCCGTGCTCCTGCTCGTCGCCATGGTGGGCGTGATTCTTTTGAGCAAGAAGGATTTGAAATAGCCCGGAAGCGCACCCATCAAATGAACATCAACCTCGATCATTACCTCGCCGTGAGCGGCGCGCTGTTCTGTCTGGGCCTGCTCGGCGTCATCATGCGCCGCAACCTGCTCGTGATTTACATGTGCCTGGAATTGATGCTCAACGCCGCCAACCTGGCCCTCGTCGCCCTGTCGCACTTCAACGGCATCCTTGACGGCCAGATCGTCGTTTTCTTCATCATCACCGTGGCCGCCGCCGAGGTCGCCGTCGGCCTCGCGCTGATCGTCGCGCTGTACCGCAAACGCCAGACGGCGCATGTGGAGGACCTCACGGCCATGAAACTGTAGCGAATGCCATGTTCGAAAACGCCGAACCTTTTGCCTGGTTGATTTTGCTGCCGCCCCTCGCGGCGGCCGGGATCATCGCCATGTTCACCCGCGAACACCGGCGCCTGAGCGCGCAAATCTCCATCAGCGCCGTGCTGATTTCGTTTCTCACGACCGTCATTCTGGCCGGCATCCTGCGCGCCTCCGGGGCCGATGCCATGCGCCCGACCAGCATGAACTGGCTTTGGATCGGCGATTTCGCGGTGGACATCAGCCTGCGGCTGGACCACCTCAGCCTCGCCATGGCCTTGGTCGTCACCGGCGTCGGCGGCCTCATTCACATCTATTCCGCCGGCTACATGCGCGGCGACCGCGCTTATGGCCGCTACTTCGCCTGCCTGAGCCTGTTCATGTTTTCGATGCTCGGCATCGTCCTCGCCGACAATTTCGTGATGATGTTCATCTTCTGGGAACTGGTGGGTGTCTCCAGTTACCTGCTCATCGGCTTCTGGTACGAGAAGGAAGCTGCGGCCGACGCCTGCAAGAAGGCGTTTCTCTGCAACCGCGTCGGCGATGCCGGTTTCCTGCTCGGCATTCTCCTCGTCTGGTCGATGTTCGGCTCGGTTTCCTTCGTGGAAATAAAACCGGGCGTCACGGCCTACCTGGCCGCGCACGGCGGACCGACGCCGTTGTTTTATCTCGCGGGACTGTTGATTTTCTGCGGCGCGGTCGGCAAGAGCGCGCAATTCCCGCTGCACGTCTGGCTGCCGGACGCCATGGAAGGCCCCACGCCGGTGAGCGCCTTGATCCACGCGGCGACGATGGTTGCGGCGGGCGTTTACATGCTTTGCCGCGTGTATTTTCTCCTGGAACCGAGCGGCGCGCTGCCGGTCATCGCCTGGGTGGGCGGATTCACCGCGTTGCTCGCCGCTGTCATTGCGGTCCAGCAAAACGACATCAAGCGCATTCTCGCGTACTCCACGCTTTCGCAACTGGGCTACATGGTCATGGCCGTCGGCGTGGGCGGCCCGGCGGCGGCGATGTTTCACCTGACCACGCACGCCTTTTTCAAGGCCCTGCTGTTCCTCGGCGCCGGCTCGGTCATTCTGGCGTTGCACCACGAACAAAACATCTGGCGGATGGGGGCGTTGCGGAGCAAGACGCCCGTGACCTACTGGACCTTCATGGCCGGCACGCTGGCGCTGTGCGGGTTTCCTCCTTTGAGCGGATTTTACAGCAAGGACGGCATCCTCTCGCAGGCGTTGAAGTCCCATCAAATCGCGCTCTTCATCCTCGGCGTCGTGGTCGCCATGCTCACCACCTTTTATATGTTCCGGCTGGTGCTGGTGGTGTTCTTTGGCGGCGAAAAATCCGACGCCGCCGGCCACGCCCACGAATCACCCCGCATCATGATCTGGCCGCTGCGGGTGCTGGCGGTGTTGAGCATCATCGGCGGCTTCATCGGCATCGGCAGCCTCTACGCGTCGCAGTTCAGCGCGGAAGGCGCCGCACCGGCGGGATTTGCCGCGCAACTCCTGGAGCCCTTCAGCGCCTCGCCGCTGGGGGCGTTGTTCGGGCTGTTCGCGGTCGTCCTCGGTTTCTCGATGGCGTTCGCCTGCTATCGCGATTGCGTCACCGACCCGCTGCCGGAACGGCTCGGCTGGCTGTCGCGCGCCATGCGCAACCGTTTTTACTTTGACGAATTGTACGAACGCGTCCTCATCCCGTGCACCCAGGAGGCCGCCTCGAAACTGGCGGACGCCCTCGACCGCTGGCTCATCTCCGGGCTGGTGCGGCTGGTGTCCGGCTGCACCGATCTGTTTGGGCGCGCGCTGCGCCAGGTCCAGTCCGGCAGCATCCAGGGCTACGCCTTCACGCTCGTGCTGGGCGTCGCCATCGTGCTTTACTTTGTGCTGGTAAAATAATCATGTCCATCCTCACCTACATTCTCGGCTGGCCGCTCGTGGCGGCATTGCTGCTCTGCCTCGTGCCGCGCGACTACAAGTTCGTGATGCGGCTGGTGGCCGTGGTGGTGAATTTCATCGTCATGCTGCTCGCGGTGAAAATGTTCTGGCAGTTCGACAACCTCGCCGACGGCTATCAATTCGAGCAGCACGCCACCTGGGTCAGGTCCCTCGGCATCGGCTACCACGTGGGCGTGGACGGCTTGAACGCGGGCCTGATCCTCATGGGCGCCATCGTGGCCTTCGCCGCGTCGCTCGCCTCGTGGGAGGTTCGCGAGCGCGAAAAGGAATTCTACATCCTGCTGCTGGTGATGACCGGGGGCATCCTGGGCGCGTTCGCGTCGCTGGATTTGTTTTTCTTCTACTTTTTCCACGAACTCGCGCTGGTGCCCACCTTCATCATGATCGGCGTGTGGGGCCGGGGCGAAAACAAGAACTACGCGACCTTCCAGATCACGCTCTACCTGAGCCTGGGCGCATTGATCTCCCTCATCGGGCTGATTGCGCTCTACCTGCGCTCGGGCGCGAACACGTTTGACATCGTCGCCCTCACGGACCACATCCGGCAGTACCCGCTTTCCGCCGCCGACCAGGGTTTCATCTTTCCGCTGCTGCTGTTCGGGTTCGGCATCCTGATTTCGCTCTGGCCGTTCCATATCTGGGCGCCGCTGGGTTACGGTTCCGCGCCGACGCCCACCGCGATGCTGCACGCCGGCGTCTTGAAAAAATTCGGCCTGTACGGCCTGCTGCGCATCGCCCTGCCCCTGATGCCCGGCGCGGTCATGCAGTGGGCGAACGTCATCGCCTGGCTTTGCCTGGGCAACATCCTTTATTGCGGGCTGGTGGCCATGCGCCAGAAAAATCTCAACTGGCTCATCGGCTATTCGAGCGTGGCGCACATGGGCTTTGTGTTTCTGGGCATCGCCAGCTTCAACCTCATCGGCGTGACCGGCGCGGTGATGGTGATGATTGCGCACGGGTTCCTGGCGGCGCTGACCTTCGCGTTGAGCGGCTATCTGGAGAAGCAGACCGGCACGCTGGAAATCGCCCAGATGGGCGGATTGCTGCGCCGCCTGCCCTTCGTGGGCGCGGTCCTGATCATGGCCATGTTCGCCGGCTGCGGCCTGCCGGGTTTCGCCAATTTTGCCGGCGAAATCACCGTGTTCTTCGGCGCCTGGAAACAATTCAACCTCGTCACCGGCCTCGCCGTCTGGGGCGCGCTCGTGATTGGCGCGGTTTACATGACGCGCGCCATCCGCGGCATTTTGCACGGCCCGCTCCCGGACAAATGGATGGCGGTCGTCGAATCCACCTGGCCGCTGCGAAAAATTCCGTACCTCGTGCTGCTGACGAGTTTGATTGTGTTCGGATTTTTCCCGGGCCTGCTGGTGGACAAAATCAAGCCCGCGGCGGCCAGAATATTGCCGGCCCCGGTCGCCGCCGCCGTCCGGCCCGGCCCGGGCGAAACCCTGGCCGTGGTGGACCAGCGACGTTGAACCATTTGAATGAATTCCCGTTTCATCATCCTTGAAATCGCCGTGGTGGCCCTTGGGTTGGGCATTTTGCTCGTGGATTTGTGGACGCCGCCCGCCGAGAAACGCAAACTCGGCTGGCTGGCCGCCCTGGTGCTCGGCCTGATCCTGGCCGGCAGCTTCAAGCTCCACGGCGACGCCGCCCAGACCGCGTTCGGCGGCATGTACGTGCTCGACGGGCTGGCGCTCTATTTCAAGCGCTTTTTCCTCCTCGCCGCCATCGTCGTGCTCGTGATGTCGGTGGAATTCGCCGACCGCATCGAAACCGGCGTTTCCGAATACTACGCGCTGATGCTCTTTGCGCTCGCGGGAATGATGTTCGCCGCGTCCGCCAACGACTTCAGCCTGCTCTTCGTCTCCCTCGAGCTCATCACCGTGACGTTCTACATCCTGACGAGTTTCCAGCGCAACCGCCTGCTCTCGCTGGAGGCGGGCGTCAAGTATCTCATTCTCGGCGCGCTGTCCTCCGCGTTCATGGTCTATGGCATCGCGCTCGTGTTCGGGATCACCGGCAAGCTGAACTTCGATGCGATTGCCGCGATGGGCGGCGCGCTGGCGGGGAACAAAGTGTTCCTCTTCGGCATTCTCCTGGTGCTGGTGGGCATTGGCTTCAAGATCGCCGCCTTCCCGGTGCAAATCTGGGCGCCGGATGTCTATCAAGGTTCACCCACGCCCACGACCGCCTTCCTGGCGGTGGGCTCCAAGGCCGCGGGATTTGTTCTGCTGCTTCGCGTGCTGTTCGGCGCGGTGCCCGGCGTCACGGCGCACTGGACCACGCTGCTGATCGCCATTTCCATCATCACCATTCTCTACGGCAACTTGTGCGCGCTGCCCCAGCGCAACCTCAAGCGCCTGCTGGGCTATTCAAGCATTGCCAACGCCGGTTACATGCTCATGGGCGTGGCCGTGCTGTCCAGCGCCGGGCGCGCCGCCGTCCTCTATTACCTCGGCGGCTACCTGTTCACGCTGCTCGGCGCGTTTCTCGTCATCTGCCTGGTGATGCGCAGCGTGGACGGCGAAGACATCTCCGCGCTGGCGGGATTGAACCAACGTTCGCCATTGCTGGCCGCAACGCTGACGCTCGCCATGACTTCGCTGGCCGGCATTCCGCCGCTGGCCGGGTTCTTCGGGAAATTCCTGCTGCTGCGCGAGGTTGTCCTCCAGGGCGCCTCCAACCCCGCGTATTATTGGCTGCTCGCCGCAGCCATTTTCGGCGTGCTCATTTCGGTCTATTACTATTTCGGCGTCATCCGAGCCGTTTACTGGTCGAAAGAAGCGCCGGACCTGTCGCCCATCCCGATTACGCCGGCGGTGCGGATCGCGCTCTATGGCTGCGGCGCGGGCATGCTTTACCTTGGCTTGTTCCCGAACACCCTCGTGGAAATCACGACCCAGGCCGTCGCCGTGCTGGGAAAATAGCCGGCCGGCGGACCGCACCGCTCACGGGGTCAACCTTTGGAAATCGATTCGCCGGACGTAGCCGGTGTCGTTTTCCACAATGAGGAGATTGCCCTGACTGTCCATGGAGACCGAGCGCAACTGGCCAAACTTGTAGCCGGGTGTGTAGAACCACTGGCCGTCCCCCGCATGATCGTGGTTGTAACCGTTGACGAAAATATGGATCACGCCCGTGACGTCCACGTACAAAAATTGTGCGCCATAATCGGTGGCGAGGAAGTAGCCGCCGATCGGCGGTTGCCAGACTCCGCGAACGCCGTAAAGGGCGTTGGTGGCCGCGAGGGTGCCGTCCACGACCAGGTTGGTGCTGCCGTTGCCAAACATGAGCGTGCGGGTGCCGTCGTTTGTGTTCACCAGCCAGACGGTGTTGTCACCCCGGTCGGTGGCGACAATGTTGGTTCCACTGATGATGATGTTGCCCAAGTCGTTGAATTCGCTGTTCAGGTTCACGCTGCCGCCGCCGGGGGTCCATCGCCGCAAATGGGAACTGGAGCAATAATAAATGAGCGACTCATCGTCCTTCACCCACAACCCGCGCCCGCCGCTGATGCCCTTGCTGTCCGTAAACAGGGTGGTCATCATGCCGTTGGTGTCCAGCCGGCGCACCTTGCCGTTGCCGGTGTCCAGCACATAAACGGTGCCGTCACCGCGCACCCACAAACCATTCGGCAAGTTCATCGCGACCGTGGTGGCCGGGGCGGTGTTGTCCGGGCCGACGCCGATGGCATGGGTGCCGGCAACGGTATGAATGCGGCCGTCGGGCGTTACTTTCAGCACCGAATCGCTGTCCTTGTCCACGATGAAAACATTGCTGAAATTGTCCGCCATCGCAAAGTGCGGACGGGAAAGCGCGGCATTGGTGGCGTAACCGCCTTCAAACCCGGGCTGCCAGTAATTCGTGCCATCCTGTCCGGGATTGCTGTAACCCGCGTCACCGTTGCCGGCGATGGTGTGCAGCAGACCATAGGACTGCACCAGGTTCGTATATGCCTGCGGAGTGTTGGTGGAAATCTCCACGGCCCGCAAACGGAAAAAGTCGTTGCCCGGCAGGACCGAAAACCCGCCGACCCCGGCGGAATTTGTGGTGAAATAGTTTTGCTGCGGAGTCCACGCCGTCTGGCCGCCGGCGCCGTTGAGCTGGCCGGCGACCTCCACCGTGCAAACCCCGCTGGTAAAGGCGTTGGTCCAGGATATCTGCCCGTTGGGATTGAACGACGTGATTTGAAAATCAGTTCCGCCGGCCTGCGCCAGCATCGGGCTGAACGCCAGGAACCAAAACAACTTCTCGGTCATTTTCATGAAGGGCGGACTATACCTGCGCGTTCATCAACGGCAAGAAAAAGGCATCCACCGCGAATTCTCGCCGGCAGGGCGCGGAAGGAAACTTAGACCACCCGCATTTGCACCGCGTCCACCACCTGGCTGCCGGCGCTGATGGAGCTGACCACCACCACCGTGTTTCCCTTGTGCAGCAGATGCCGGCTCAGCAGCGCGTTGAGTGCGAGACCGATGTTTTTATCCAGGTTGTGCGGATCGAACTCCATGACCAGCGGATACACGGCCCAGTTGAGCGTCAACTCCTCGGCGACGCTCTGGCTCTCGCCAATCGCGTAAATCACGGAATACTTGGGCCGCAGCCAGGACAAATATCGCGTCATGCTGCCGCTGCGAATCAGTGAAACAATGGCCGTGGCGCGGAGTTCATTGGCCATGACGACGGCGCTCTTGGCAATCTTCTCGCGTGGATCGGTCAATTCCGCGTGCTCCCAGTAGTTCGCTCCGCCGCTGCGCTCGATCCGGTGCGCAATCCGGTCAAAGACTTCCACGCACTTGACCGGATACTTGCCCACGGTGGTTTCGCCGCTCAACATGATGGCGTCCGCCTGCTCGAACACCGCGTTGGCCACGTCCGTGACCTCCGCCCGCGTCGGCATGGGTGATTGAATCATGCTTTCAAGCATGTGCGTGGCCACGATGACCGGCCGGCCCACGTGCAGGCACGTCTTCACAATCTTGCGCTGGATGATCGGCAGCTCCTCGTAGGGCACCTCGATGCCGAGGTCGCCGCGCGCGACCATGACGGCATCCGACTCGCGGACAATGGCATCCAGGTTCTTGATGGCCTGCTGGTCCTCGATCTTGGCGATCACCAGCGGCCGGTGCTTCCGCGCCTTGCTGACGAGCTTCCGGAGCTGGCGCATGTCCTTGGAGGAGCGAACGAACGAAAGCGCGATGTAATCCACGGACAATTCCAGGCCAAGTTCGATATCCGCAATGTCCTTCTCCGTCATCGCGGGGAGGCTCACCTTGACGCCGGGCAGGTTGATGTGCCGGCGGCTGCCGAGCTGGCCGTCGGTAAGAATCTCGCATTCGACCTTCGCGCCGTGCTTGGCGAGGACCTTCATCTGGATGGCCCCGTTGTCCACCAGCACCACGTCGCCCAACTGGATGTCATCCACGAACTCGGCGTAATTCACGTCCACCGAGTTGACCTCCTCGCTTTTCTCGCCGCGCACGGTGAAGATGAATTTTTCGCCGGGGCGCAGCCGCAACGGCACGCTCAGGTCCCCCGTGCGGATGGCCGGGCCCTGCGTGTCCATCAGGATGCCGATGCAGACGTTGCGCGCGGCCGCGGCGGCCCGGATGTCCCGGACCACGCGCCGCGTCCAGTCGTGCGCGGCGTGCGACATGTTCAGCCGGAAAATGTTGAGCCCGGCATCAATGAGCCGCCCCATCATCTCGGGCGAATCCGTCGCGGGACCGAGCGTGGCGATAATTTTCGTCTTGCGCATGATGTCCGGCCCGGCGAAATCCGGGCGCGCAAAGATGGTAGGGGGAACCGCGCCGGGAGAAAAGGATTAAGACGGATTGGCCACAAATGGACTTGCCATTTCCCGGCCGGAAAAGCATAAATGAGCACCAATTTATGGCTGACATCGCGAACCGCTACGGCGAAAACGTCCCCGGAAAATTCTACGTGGACAACCAATGCATCGACTGCGACCTCTGCCGCGAAACCGCCCCGGACAATTTCACCCGCAACGATGACGGCGGCTACTCCTACGTTTTCAAGCAGCCCGCCTCGCCGGAGGAGGAAGCGCGCTGCAAGGAAGCCATGGAAGGCTGCCCGGTGGAAGCCATCGGCAACAACGGCGGGGCCTAGAAGCCAGGTCACGCCGGCCGGTTTGCCCGTGTTTGTAGTCCTTGCGCAACATTCTGCCTTCTTAAATATACATCCTGGCCCGTCCCCGCCGGAATGTGAATAACTAGGCGCAAATTTTGCTGGCTTTTGCGCGGCAGTGGTCTATTCGTGAGAGCCGAACTGGTTTCGCAATCGCAGTTCAATCTACGGAGATCGGAGGTGGCATGGACGCTCCCCCGATATTCCGCGCCGCAAAACTATGATCACGGAAACTCAAGGAGTGGACATCCTGCTGGTCGAAGACAGCCCGGAGGAGGCGGAGCTTGCCCTGGAAGCCCTCAAGGCCCGGAACCTGGGCGACAAGGTCCTGCATCTCATCGGCGGCGAACAGGTGCTGGATTTCATCTGCGCCAACACCTGGTCCATCCAGCAGCAGGCCGAACACGCCCCCAAACTCATCCTGCTGGACTTGCAACTCGCGGGCATGGGCGGCCTGGAGGTTCTCCAGCAACTCAAGGTGCGGGAACGCACCCGCCCCATCCCGGTCGTCGTCTTCACCGGTTCGGAGGCGCCGACGGAACTCCTGGCCAGCTACCGCCTCGGCGCGAACGGCTACGTTGTGAAACCAACCGACACGCGGGCCTACGCGCAACTGGTCGGGGACATCGCCTACTACTGGCTCGTGGTCAATCGTTCCTTCTATTGAAGTCCCCGCAGACGCATCGCGGATAATAGAGCGCCTTATAACGGTTCCCAGCCTTTGCCCTCATGGCCAAATTTGAACCGGCCCGGATGGATAATCTCCGCCAGGATTTCCAGCGACTCCACCAGACGCGGCCCCGGCCGGTTGAAGTATTGGTTGCCGTCGGCGAGCATGACCCGGCTTTTCTTCATCGCGCGCAGCCTGGACCAGCCGGGCTGCCGGACAAGCGCCGCGGCTTCCGTGCGCGTCCTTGCAAGATCGAAGCCGCACGGCATCACGATGATAATTTCCGGATCCAGCCGCCGCAGCGTTTCCCAATCCATCCACGGCGAATGTTTCCCGGCCTCGCCCGCGGCGTTCGCCCCGCCGGCGAGTTCCACCAGCTCGGGCACCCAGTTACCCGCCGCCATCAAGGGTTCAATCCATTCCACGCACGCCACCGAGGGACGCTGCTTCAAGACGCACGTTTTCTCGATGATGTTCACGACCCGGTTTTTCAAGGAAGCCAGCACCCCGCGTCCGCCATCGGGCAGGCCAAGGGCGGACGCGACCCGGCGGATGTCCTCCCAAACGTCCGCCAGCCGGGACGGCGAAAGCGAGATGATTTGCGGCCGGCTGCCGAGCCAGCCGGCGACCGCGGCTTCCACTTCGGGCAAACTCACGGCGCAGGCCTCGCATTGCGCCTGGGTCACGATGACGTCTGGCTGCAGTTCCCTGAGTTTGGCCGTGTCCACGATGTAAATGGAAGTTGCATCCCGCAGAAGATTTTTGACCTGCCGGTCAATCGCGGCGCTGTCGGCGCCCGCCTCAAGTTTGGCGGAAGTGCAGGCCGGCAATGCGCGGATTTCCGGCGGATAATCACATTCGTGCGACCGCCCCACCAGCCGGTCCATCGCGCCCAGCGCGCACACAATTTCCGTGGCGGCGGGCAAAAGTGATACGATGCGTTGCGTGCTCAAGCGAGTCCGTCCATGTGATAAGCTCTTTTGCGCCGTTCCGCAAAAACAAAAAAGGCGCGGATGTTCTCCGCGCCTCTTGAATTGTCTCGGTCCGGCTCAGGCCTTCGTCGTTTCCTCCGGAATTCTCATGCAGTAGAACGAACGATACACGAAGATCAGCGCCACGAGGAAGAAGAAACAGCCGATGCCCGTCTTGGCGCCCTGGCTGGTCATGGTGACCGCGATTTGAACGGCCAGCAGCCCGAAGAGCGTGGTGAATTTGATCACCGGGTTCATCGCCACGGACGAAGTGTCCTTGAACGGATCGCCCACGGTATCGCCGACCACGGTCGCGGCATGAAGCTCGGTGCCCTTCTGGCGCAGTTCAACTTCCACAATCTTCTTGGCGTTGTCCCATGCGCCGCCCGCATTGGCCATGAAAATGGCCTGGAACAGCCCGAAGAAGGCGATGCCAATCAGGTAACCGATGAAGAAGTAGGGATTGAAGAACGGCAGCGCCAGCGCGAAGCAAAACACCACGATGAAGATGTTCCACATGCCCTTCTGCGCGTACTTGGTGCAGATGGCGACCACTTCCTTGCTGTCCTTGTCGGAGGCGGTGGTGGCGTCCAGGTGCATGTTTTCCTTGATGTAAACCACCGCGCGGTATGCGCCCGTGACCACCGCCTGGCAGGAGGCGCCCGAGAACCAGTAAATCACCGAGCCGCCCATGATCAGGCCGAGGATGATCTCGGGCTGCACAATGCTCAACGCCTTGACCGCGCCGCCATATTTATTTTCCAGCAGCATGATGATGCCGAAGACCATCGTGGTCGCGCCCACCACCGCCGTGCCGATGAGCACCGGCTTGGCCGTGGCCTTGAAGGTGTTGCCCGCGCCGTCGCCTTTTTCCAGTTGATACTTGGCGTTCTCGAAGTCGGCGTCGAAACCGAAATCCCGCTTGATTTCCTCCTTGATGCCCTTGCGGCCTTCAATCTGGCTCAATTCATAAACCGATTGGGCGTTGTCCGTCACCGGGCCGTAGCTGTCCACCGCGATGGTCACCGGGCCCATGCCCAGGAAGCCGAAGGCCACGAGGCCGAACGCGAAGATTGGCGCGGCGAACTGAAACTTCTCCGGCATGATCGAGAGCAGCGCCGGGTTTTGCGAAAAGAAGTAGGAGGTGGCCATGAGGATCATGATGACCAGACCCATCCAGAAGGCCGAGAAATTGCCCGCCACCAGGCCGGACAAAATGTTCAGCGAGGCGCCGCCGTGCTTCGAACAGTTCGTGACCTCCTTCACGTGCTTCGAATTCGTGCTTACAAATATCTTCGTAAATTCCGGGATTACCGCGCCCGCCACCGTCCCGCAACTGATGATGACCGACAGCACCCACCAGAGATTCTGGCTGATGCTTTTGTCCACCCCGTCCATGGCAAAATCACCAAGCAACAGTTTGCTGGCGATGAAGGTGATGACGATGGAAACGAAGGACGTCAACCAGACCAGATGGGTCAGCGGCGCTTCAAAATCGAAATCCTTCTTGCCGCCGAACATGGCCTTGCTGATGGCCTCGTTGATGAAATACGAAACCAGGGAGGTCACAATCATCAGCGCCCGCATCGTGAACAGCCAGATGATGAGCGTGGCGCAGATGTTCGGGCTGGCGACCAGCGCGAGCGCCAGGAAGGCGATCAACGCGACACCCGTCACGCCGTAAGTTTCGAAACCGTCCGCCGTCGGGCCGACCGAGTCACCCGCGTTGTCACCGGTGCAATCCGCGATCACGCCGGGATTCTTCGGGTCGTCCTCGGGCAGCTTGAAGACAATCTTCATCAGGTCGGAGCCGATGTCCGCAATCTTCGTGAAAATACCGCCGCAGATGCGGAGCACGGAAGCGCCGAGCGATTCGCCGATGGCAAAACCGATGAAGCAGGGTCCGGCCAGGTCCTTCAGGAACATGAGGATGCAAATCATGAAGAACAGTTCCACGGCCACCAGCAGCAGGCCGACGCTCATGCCCGAACGCAGCGGAATGCCGAGCGTGGCGAGCGGGTTGCCCTTGAGCGCGGAGAACGCCGTGCGCGAGTTGGAAACAGTGTTGATCCGGATGCCGAACCACGCCACGCCGTAGCTGCCCATGATGCCCAGGATCGAGGCCAGCAGAATGACCACCACGTTCCCGGCGGAATTGCCCTGAAGCACCAGGAAATAATAGATCATGCACGCCGCAATCAGCAGCCAGAGGATGGCCAGGAATTTGCCCTGCGTGAACAGGTAGGTCTTGCACGTCTCCCAAATGGTGTTGGAAACCTTGGCCATGCTCTCATGGACGGGCAGCGCCTTGGTCTGGGTGTATTGGAACAGGCCGAACACCGCCCCGATGAGACAAATCAGAATGCCCCCGTACATCAGCTTCGTCCCATGCACGCCCCCCAGCCCGGCAAAGGTGACCTGGGTTAAATCAGGAATGTGGATGTCCGCTTCGCCCGCAAACGCGGCCGACGCAGAGCCAAAAACAGCGATTAACAGCAGTATCCGGAGCCAAGTTTTGTTTTTTTGCATAGAACTAGTTTATAATTAACGGCGCAGGACTAATCCCAAATAAGGTGTCCGGTTGCCAACCATTTTTTGCCAATTTCACAACTTACACATGCAACTCGCACGCGTGGAGCGGCTTGCAGCGATTCGCGTGCCAATCCGCCCCGGCCCGGCAGGTTTGCAGCCTCCGTGCCGCCTGCGGACGCATCCCATCCCCGGATCAACCGTTCGGAGACGTGGACAATAACGTTCCTCCGGACGCAATGCAACCCTCGGCTTCCGCTAAAATACCTAGTGCGGTAATAAGGCGGAATCGTTCGCATTATGCATTGAAGCCAGATTCAGGTTGAAATACGCTGGTAATAAACCTCTTATATAAGACATTCCAACCTTGGCCTTTAGGCTTGGAACTTGGCACCCTCCTCCGCCCCTCACGCCCAGTATTTGTATTCAATCGCCGGGAAAATGTTGTCCAGCGATTCCACCCACCCCAGCCAAGCCTCGTCCACGCGCGTGGTGGTCAATTGCTCGTGCAACGCGATGAACCGCAGCAGATGGTCCTTCACGCGTTTGCGCGCGTAATCGGGGCTGGTGCCGGTGCGCAGGATGAAGGGCCAGTCGCTCGATTGCGCCAGCAGCAGCTCGCGCCCGGCCTGCTTGAGCGCGCGCAGCTTCAAGCCGGTTGCGTTCGGAAACTGCCGCGCCAGCTTCGTCATCCGTTCCTGGGCGATGTGCAGATGCGGCACGATCCATTCGTTTGTTTCGTTGAGCCACACGTTCCAGTAACCCTCCGAACCCCAGCTTGACGCGCTGGGCCGCGCAATCTGCTGCGTCGGATGCCGCCCGAGATATTCATGCGGTGTCACCAGCGTGAACACCTTCTGGTCGTAATACGCCTTGCGCACGAAATAATCCAAAAACTCCGGCCCCTCGTACCACCAATGCCCGAACAGCTCGGCGTCGTAGGGCGAAACTATCAGCGGCGGCCGGTCCATGATGGTCGCCAGATGCTGGATCTGGCCCATGCGCGCCCCCAAAAAATGGCCCGCGTGCTGGTCCGCCATCCGCACCGCCGCGTCGTGGTCGTAAATCTGTTTCTCCGGCGAATCGCCGGTGATTTTGTGGTACTTGATGCCGGTGAAGCCGCGTTCCTTTTCATCGGGCAGATGCGGTTTCACGTAATCGAAGTCCAGGTCGAACCCGATGTCGCGGTAGAAATCGCGGTAATTCACATCGCCGGGATAACCCTCGTGCTTGCTCCAGACCTGCCGCGCCGAGTCCAGGTCGCGCCCGAACGCGGCAATGCAGTTCGGCGTGAAGATGGGGGCGAAGACGCCGTAGCGCGGCCGCGGCCGCGCGTGCAAAATCCCGTGCGTGTCGATGATGAACCAGCGGATGTTCGCCTCCTGCAAAAAATTCTCCACGCCCGGCACATACGCGCATTCCGGCAGCCAGATGCCGCGCGGATCGCAGCCGAAACACGACCGGTAATGGTCGCGCGCCACCAGGATTTGCGCCCGCACCGACGGCGGATGGTTCGCCAGCAGCGGCAGCAGCGCGTGCGTCGCCGCGCAGGTGATGATTTCGAGCTTGCCCTGTTCCTGGAATTTGCGGAAGGCCCCGACGAGGTTGCGACCGTACGCCAGCCACGTCACCAGCGTCCTGCTGAAACGATGGTGATACATCCACGCCAGCGGCTGATACGCCTTGTCCCAGTGCGTGCGGTGAATCTCCTTTTCGGCGAGCGCGATCAAGCCCTCCAGGTGCCGCTGATAGCGGTCCTGCAAGAGCGGGTCCAGCAGCATCGAGCAGAGCGTGGGCGTCAACGTCAGCGTCAGGCGCGTCTCCATGCCGTCGCGCAGCCAGCCGTCCATGGTTTGAATCAGCGGGATGTAAGTTTCCGTGATGGCTTCAAACAGCCAGTTCTCCTCCAAAAACCGGTCATGCTCCGGATGCCGCACAAAGGGAAGATGCGCGTGGAGCACGAGTGAAAGGTGGCCTTGCATTAAGCAGAAAGTCGTTTCGTCAAAGCGTCAGCGCGCCCGCATTCGTCAATCACCGCCGCCCGCGCTCGGATGACCGCGTCCCGGCCGCCGGCCGTCATTCTTCCAGCCAGTCTTCGATGCGCCGGGCCAGCGCCGGGGTTTTTATCAGGATTGCCAAGCCTATCACAAGCGGAATGGACAAATAAACACAATGCCACGCCTGCGGCGCGGTCTGGTCGTGCTTGCATTTGAGCCAGTACAGGCCGAGGTCCATGGCCCCGACCAGCATGAATCCTCCCGCCACGAGCCGCACCAGAGTTTTGGACTTGCCCGAATAAGCGTCCTCCCCGCGCTGGCCGTTTGGCGTTCCGCCCCCGTCCTCCGGCGTCGGTGGTTCTTCTTCCCGAAGCATGAGCGCCTCAGGCCACGTGCGCCGCCAGCGGGGGCTTGAGCCGCGGATCCTGCGGATGCACCCCGACTTCGCCGCGGTATTCCGTGCTCCGGCCGAATTTCAACTCCGCCACGCGCCCGTCCGTCTTGTCCGATGAAACCGCGATCGCCGGCAGTTCGTATTTCCCGTCGGGCAGCGCGAACCGGTAGCTGAACGTGCCGTCGGGCCGCAGCTTGATGACGCGGCCGCCGATGGTCACCTCCGCGTCGGGCTCCGTTGCGCCGTAAAGAATCAGCTCCGCGTTGACGATGAACCAGAAACCCTTGCGCCGTTCCCGCGCGCCGAACGGGCTGGACACGCTCGAAAAACTGGAGATGCCGCCGAGCGGCGAAGTCGGAATGGCGAATTGCGAGGCGCCCATCGAGGAAATCTCCTGCTGCATCCGCCGGCGGATCAGCTCCGTGATTTCCAGCGAACCCATCCATACGCGCCGCACGCGGTCCATGCTGATGATTGACGCCAGGGCGAGTTCCTGCTCCGGCGTCCAGTTGGCAAGCTGCGCCTCGGAAACATTATGTCCGCTCGCGCGCAATTGGGCCAGCACCTCGGCCAGCGGCACGCTCTCCTTCACGGCCAGCTTGGCCAGCTCGATCAACCGCGCAAACGGCACATCAATGGGGATCGTCGCGAACTGCGCCGAGGTGTCCTCGGACATCGCGTCCGGAGGCGTCAGCGTCGCGCTCGAGGTGGAAACCGCGCTCCAGCGCCCGCCCGCCTTGAAGTAGCCGAGCTCCGCCACATATTTTGCGCCCGCCTGCGAGACGTGGACAAACCAATGGTTGGACTCGGGATGCACATGCACCTGCGTGAGCGGTTGTTCGCTCACTTCATCCAGAAAAATTCGCAGCACCATGTGCTTGTCCGTCGAAAGCGAGTTGTATTTTTTCTGCTGGTCGCGCGTGAGGTCCCAGCGCGCGTAAAGCCAGTGCGGGTCGCGCGCGGTCAAAAGCAGTTGCCGCGTGCCGTAGGCTTCCGGCAGTTCGCCCGAGCTTTCCATGCGGCCGGGATGTTCCGGCGCCGTGGCCAGCCCCAGGGCGTAACGCTGTCCCGGTCCGCTGGCGGCCGGCGCGGAGGGCTTGTCGCCTTCAAGCAAAATGGCGGGAATCGGCGGCGCTTCCTTTTTCGCGGCGGGTTTTCTCGCGGGCTTCGGCGCGGGGGCTTCCTCTTCGGCGGCAACCTTGGCAGCGGCGCTCTTCTTTGCGGCGGCGGCGGCCTTGCCCTTGCCGAATCTGGCGGCCATGGCCGCGCCTTGTTTGTGGAGGGAATCGGAGACTTTTTTAACGGCCCTTTTCAGGCCGGTTTTTTCGGATTTCATAAACGCCTTCCGGGGTCAGGTGGCAGGTTCATTCAACTCAGCCAGTCGATAATACGTCGTTCACCGGCATGGCGCAACGGGAAACTGGAACGGAAGTTTTACCCGAAAGATACGTAGAATTCCCGGCCCTTTCCCGATTTTGTGATTGAACCCCCGGAACGCTGCTGGTAGTCAATGGCCGATGTCCGTGATCATTGTAACCGGGGCTTCGGGCCTGATCGGATCGGAGACCTGCAAGCGCTTTCACACGGAGAATTTTGAGGTCGCCGGAATTGACAACGATATGCGCGCCCGCTTCTTCGGTCCGGAAGCCTCCACCCGGGGCACGCGCAAGCTCCTGCAGGACAATCTGAAGAACTACCGCCATTTCGACGCGGATATCCGGGACGCCGGCGCCCTGGAGGGCATCTTCAAAAAATTCGGCGCGGACATCAAGGCCGTCGTCCACACCGCCGCGCAACCTTCCCACGACTGGGCCGCCCGCGAGCCGCAGACGGATTTCGGCGTCAATGCCGCCGGCACGCTCAACCTGCTCGAAGCGACGCGCGCGCATTGCCCGGAAGCGGCGTTTGTCTTCACCAGCACGAACAAGGTTTACGGCGACACGCCGAACCGCCTGCCGCTCGTCGCCCTCGAGAAGCGCTGGGAGATTGAATCCTCGCATCCCTGGTGGAACGGGATTGACGAGACCATGTCCATCGACCAGACGAAACATTCGCTCTTCGGCGCCAGCAAGGCCGCCGCCGACCTGCTGGTCCAGGAATACGGCCGCTATTTCGGCATGCGCACGGTTTGTTTCCGCGGCGGCTGCCTGACCGGCCCCGGCCACGCCGGCACCGAGCTGCACGGCTTCCTGGCTTATCTGATGAAATGCACCGTCACCGGCCGGCCCTACCGCGTGTTCGGCTACGAGGGAAAGCAGGTGCGCGACAACATTCACAGCCACGATCTCGTGGAAGCCATCTGGCAGTTTTTCCGGGCCCCGCGCGCCGGCGAAGTTTACAACATGGGCGGCAGCCGCCATTCCAATTGCTCCATGCTCGAGGCGATTGAATTGTGCCAGGAAATCAGCGGGCGCAAGCTCGACTGGACGTACGTCGAAGAAAACCGTTCCGGCGACCACATCTGGTGGATCAGCGACGT
>Ga0181516_10000992_pt1 | contig 22987 bp, 20 predicted proteins | sample PEATcosm2014_Bin_25_FD_121104 | JGI IMG/M metagenome (GOLD analysis project Ga0181516, IMG submission 121104) | Peatland microbial communities from MTU Mesocosm Facility, Houghton, MI, USA - PEATcosm2014_Bin01_10_metaG | ecosystem: Environmental > Terrestrial > Soil > Wetlands > Peat | place... | reverse complement strand
TCGAGACTGCGGATGCGACTCGCGCCGCTGGCGAAGCGCGCGAATCGGTGCCGCTGTACCAGCGCGCGCTCGCACTGGATCCACGCTCCGTCGAGGCATACAACAATCTGGGCAACGCCTATCTGCAACTGGGGTCCTGCGAAGAGGCGGCGCGCTGCTACCGGCTGGCGCTCGAATTGCGACCCGATGAGGCGCAGATACACTGCAACCTTGGCAATGCGCAACGTCAGCTCGGGCAGCTCGATGAGGCGCTGGCGAGCACCCAGCGGGCCATCGCGCTCGACCCGGCCTTGAGCGTCGCACGCAATAATCTGGGCCTGGTCCTTACCGGTCTTGGTCGGCGTACCGAGGCCGTGGCCAGCTACCGGGAAGCGCTGCGCCTGAATCCCGGCTACGTCGAGGCGCTCAGCAACCTCGGCTCCGTGCTGCCCGAATTGGGGCAGCGCCGCGAGGCCCTGGCCTTATTCGCCCGTGCCGTCGAACTTGCGCCAAAACGGGCTCAATCCCACTGCGAACTGGGCAATCTGCTGTTCGAATTCCGCAGGGTTGAGGACGCCGAAGCCAGCTATCGGCGCGCGCTTGCGATCGAGCCGGGCAACGCCATGGCCCACGCGGGGCTCGGCGCGGCATTGCGCATGCAGAATCGGGCGACCGAGGCTGAGGCCAGCTGCCGCGCCGCGCTGGCCTTCGACCCGATCTGCGTAGCCGCACTGTCACTGCTTGGCGAGCTGCGTGCAGACCAGGGTCTATTCAATGAGGCCGAGACCTATTTCCGCCAGGTGATAGCGATTGATCCGGGATATCCGTTTGCCTACTTCAGCATGGCGACCAATCGGAAGATGACGCGCGATGAGACCGCCTGGCTCGCGGGCATCGAAGCGCTGCTGGCCAAGCCTTTGCCGCTGCGACATGAAATCAGCCTGCGTTACGCGCTCGGCAAGTACCACGACGACATCAGGCAATTCGACGCAGCGTTTGGAAATTACCGGCAGGCAAACGAACTGACCAAACGCTATGGCGTCAAATACGATCCTCAGGCAGTGACGGCCCGCATGGATCGGATCATCGCGAGCTTCGATGCTGCCGCGATTAGCAAGCTGCAAGCCGGCGGCGACAACTCAGAGCGCCCCGTGTTCATCGTCGGCATGCCCAGGTCGGGGACGTCGCTGAGCGAGCAGATTCTGGCGTCCCACCCGGCTGTCTTCGGCGCCGGTGAGCTGGCGTACTGGCAGAATGCGCTGGCCGCATTCCAGGACGCCGACACCAAGGACAAACCCGGCGCCGCACTGATTCCCGGCCTGGCGCGCGACTATCTCGCGCGCCTGGACACCCTGTCTCGAGCCGCGCTGCGCGTCGTGGACAAGATGCCGCAGAACTTTCTGGCCGTGGGCCTGATCCACGCGGCTTTCCCGAAGGCGAGGATCATCCACCTGCAGCGGCATCCGATCGATACCTGCCTCTCGATTTACTTTCACTATTTTTCGCACCTTCACCCGTACGCCAACGAGTTCGAAAACCTGGCGCACTACTACGGCGAATATCTGCGCATCACCGATCACTGGCGCTCGGTACTGCCTGAAAGCGCCCTGCTGGAGGTACCGTACGAGGCACTGATCGCCGACCAGGAGCAGTGGAGCCGGCGGATGGTGGATTTCGTCGGCCTGCCGTGGGACCCGTCCTGCCTGAACTTTCACCAGACCGACCGTGTGGTGATCACGCTGAGCAAATGGCAGGTCAGGCAGAAAATAACCAACACATCAGCCGGCCGCTGGCGCAACTACGAGAAGCACGTGGCCCCGCTGCTGCCCCTGGTCGACCTCGCCAGCCGGCGGTGAACGCCCCTGCCCTCAATCCGGCGTCTCCGATCGAGCAGGAGGTGCTTCGAATCCGTGCCTTGCAGACCGCGCAACGTTTCGAGGAAGCGCTCGGCGCGGCCGAGGCGCTGTTGCAGCAGGTGCCCGAAAACCGCGACGTGCTGCTGTCGATAGCGCTGAGCCAGCGCTTCCTGAAGCGGATTCCCGAGGCGCTCGCGACGCTCGAGCGGCTGGAGAAATTTCATCCCGAATTCAGTCGCCTCTACCAGGAACGCGGCCACTGCCGCGTGGTGCTCAAACAGGCTGCACCGGCGATCGAGGCCTTCCTGCGCGCTGTCAATATCAATCCGGCCCTGCCGGCGAGCTGGAACATGCTCGAGGGCCTGTACCGTCTCACGCACCAGCCGCAGGACGCCGCGAACGCCGCGGCTCACGTTGCCACCCTGCGCGGCCTGCCCCCGGAAATCGTCACGGCGACCAGCCTGTTCTCGGACGGGGATCTTGCCCCCGCCGAAGCCATTGTTCGCGAATTTCTGCTCAAACATGGCGACCATATCGAGGCCATGCGCCTGCTGGCGCGCATCGCTCGTGCGCACGAGGTGTTGCATGACGCCGAGATCCTGCTCGAGGCCGTGCTCAAACTGGCGCCGGACTACCAGGCGGCCCGCATCGACTACGCGCAGGTACTGCTCGATCGTCAGAAATACGGCCTGGCGCACGCGCAACTCGAACTCCTGCTGCAATCCGATCCCGCCAATCGCCTGGTGCGCACCCTGTATGCGACCGCCTGCATCGGGGTCGGAGAGCACGAAAAAGCCATCGGCCTGTACCGCACCCTGCTCATCGATGCGCCCAGGGCGGCGGACGTACATCTGTCCATAGCACACGCGCTCAAGACGCTTGGCAGGCGCGATGAAGCCGTGGCGGCCTACCGGGCCGCGGCAGCAGCGCATCCGGGCTTCGGCGATGCGTACTGGAGTCTTGCGAATCTGAAGACCTACCGCTTCACCGACAGCGAGATCGACACCATGCGAGCCGCCGAGTCGGACGGTTCGACGCGCGCCGTCGATCGCTACCACCTGTGCTTCGCCCTCGGCAAGGCATTCGAGGATCGCGGCGCCTATGAAGACTCCTGGCGCTGCTACGAGCGCGGCAACGCACTCAAGCGCGCCGAAAGTCGCTATCGGCCCGAGATCGTCGAAACCAACACGCGCAGGCAGAGTCAAGTCTGCACGCGCGAATTCTTCGCGGCGCGTGCAGGCTTCGGTGTCGCCGATGCCGACCCGATATTCGTGCTCGGATTGCCGCGCGCAGGCTCCACGCTGCTGGAACAGATCCTGGCGTCCCACTCCGCGGTCGAAGGCACCCAGGAACTGGCTGAAATTCCGCGCATCGCGGTCGAACTGCAGGGCCGCCAGCCGGACTTCGACAACCCGCGCTACCCGGGTGTGCTGGAGGGCATGTCAGCGGAGGAGTTCCAGGAACTCGGCCGCAAATACCTGGCCGATACGCGCCAGTTCCGCAGTAGCAAGCCATATTTCATCGACAAGATGCCGAACAATTTCCGGCATATCGGTCTCATCCACCTGATGCTGCCCAATGCGCGCATCATCGATGCGCGGCGCGAACCCATGGCCTGCTGCTTCAGCAATCTGAAGCAGCTGTTCGCCGCCGGGCAGGAATTCACCTACAGCATCGAGGATATCGCGCGCTACTACCGCACCTACCTTGCGCTGATGCGTCATTGGGACGCAGCCCTGCCCGGCCGCATCCTGCGCGTGCAGCACGAGGATGTGGTCGAAGACCTGGAGGGCAGCGTGCGCCGCATCCTCGATTTCTGCGGCCTGCCGTTCGAAGCCGCCTGCATCGAGTTCCACAAGACCGAGCGCAGCATCCGCACCGCCAGTTCCGAGCAGGTGCGCCAGCCGATCTTCCGCGCGGGGCTGGATCAATGGCGCAATTTCGAACCCTGGCTGGATCCCCTGAGGACTGCGCTGGGAGATGCGCTGCTTCGTTACCGGGACTAGGTCTGTGCCACAGCGGCTGCCAGTGCCGCGTACAGATCGGCCACCGAGGCGATCGCCAGATCGGCGCCAGCTGCCAGCAGCGCCTTGCGCGCCGTCGCGATACGGTACTCGCGCTCGGATGCCGGCAACGCCTGGAAGGCTGCGAGCGAAAGACCGATCAGATTGCCCGAGGCCACTCCGACCGTGAAGGCGCCGGCCGCCTTCCCCTCGGCGATCCCGGCCTCCGCATCATCGACCTTCACCACGCGCGAGAGCGGCCAGACGCCAAGCTCCGCGCAGGCCTTGTAGATCATCAATGGCGATGGGCGACCCACCGGGGTCTCCCCCGAACACACCAGGTGCTCCGGAACGTAGCCCTGTTCGGCTGCCCGCGCGAGCACGCCCTGCATCATCGTGCGCGTATAGCCGGTGGACGAAGCCACGCGCAGTCCCTCGGCCCGCAGTCTGTCAAAGCACTCGCGCGCGCCCGGGATGAGTGTCGAGGCGCGCGCGGCCTGCTCGCGCATCAAAGGCTCCAGGCGCGAGAGCAGCGCCGCCACCGCGCGATCGTCCGCAGCCGTGCCGTGCCGCGCCGACCAGGCCGCCGCAATCGACGGCACGCGCAGCAGGCTGCGCACATGATCGCTCTTGGCCTTCCCCATATCGCGCCGCGCCGCAGCCTCATCGATCGCGACGCCTTCGGCGGCAAACGCCTCGATCAGCGCGGTGACTGGCGCCCGGCAGCCGAAATCGATCATGGTGCCCGCCCAATCGAAAATCACCAGGTCGAATCGACTCCTGATGCTCATGCCGCTTCCCTGCTGCCGAACAGAGCCTCGATGAGTTCCTCGCCGATCGCAAATCCCGTGGACGCACCCGCGCCGCTGGTGACGATGGCGATCCGCACGGCCGCGTCGGGCGCATCGATCAGCACCGCACGATCGGGCGAGGACGCATAGGTGCCGATCCAGCGGCCGATGGTGGGCGGCGCCTCGATGCCCAGCGCCGCGCGGAATTCATCCAGGATCAGCGCATCCACCTGCTCGCGGGAGAAAGGATCCGGACTTTCGCCGTAGTCATGACTGTCGCCGACGACCAGGCTGCCATCCGCGCTTTGAGCCACGATCAGGTGCACGCCGTATCGCACCTGCTCGGGCCGCTCTTCGGCAAGCCGCGCCTTGAGCAGCGCGCCGCCGGCGAGCTCCGAAAATCCGTGGTAGCGGGCAAGCCCGAGGTCCGACATCAGTGTGGCGGGTATCCGGAATCCCGGATCCGCCAGGCGCAGCATCTGCAGCTTGCATCGCGTCAACGCAAAGGTCTGCAGGCGGTCCGGATACAGCGCGACAAAATCATCGCCTGGACACACCACCACGCACTCGGCCTGCAGAGTGCCGCGGCTCGTGCGCACGCGCGGCGCCTCGATGCCCTGCACCGCCGTACTGCGCAGGAAGCTCACCCCGTGCGCGCGGGCCAGCCAATCGGCGATTCGCGGGATGGCTTCGTACGGCTCTACGCGCAGCTCCGTGGTGCTCTCCAGCACCGCCAGCAGTGCCGGTGCAGCCAGCCACGGGCAGCGGCGCCGGGCCTCGGCGGGACTGAGCATCCGGCAGCCCTCGGCCATGTCGGAGGCCAGGAACGCCTCCAGCAGCGCCACGGATTCCGGCAGGCGCGCGGTCAGCCACACCCCGGTGTGAACGATGGGAATGCCGGCCGCGGCGGCTACCTCCTGCCAGACCGCGCGGCTGCGCCGCGCCCGCGGCCACATGGTGTAGCGCTCCTGCCCGCTCACCGTCACGAAGCCGAAGTTGCGCACCGAGGCACCCTGGCACCGGGCATCGCGTTCGATGACGATGACCCGCAATCCGCGCCGGGCGCCGGCCAGCGCCGTCGCCAGACCCAGGATGCCGGCGCCGACTACCGCCAGATCGAAGCGGGTTGCAAACACGCTCACTGCAACCACGCGCTCACTGGAAACGCGCACCCTGCCGCGCCAGTTCCTTGTGGACCGCGGCAATGTTGAGCCGATCCAGCGGCTCATTGCGCTGCAGGGAAATCGCCGCGGCGACGCCTGCGCCCTGGCCGCTGACGGCGCAGCACATCATGTTGCGCGCCGAGGCGTGCGAGACGTGATCGCCGCCGATGCATCGGCCCGCCACCAGCAGGTCCTGCACTCCCTTGGGCACCAGCGCGCGATAAGGCACATGCCAATAGCGGCCCGTGGTGGGAAGAATCAGGATGCCGTAGCCGTCGATGAATTCGGGGAAGATACCGATGGCATCATCGAAGCGCGCCTGTTCGCGCACATCGTTGCCCGTCAGATTGTAGAGCGCATCGATCTTGCGGGTGTCGCGCACGCCAAGAGTCATGCCGAAATTGCGCAGCTTGGCGCCCTCGCAGCCCGGCATGAATTTTCGCAGCGCCTCGAGTGCGTAGATGGCTTCACGCCGGCCGCGGATTTCGCCGATGGTCAGGTCGTTCGGATCGGTGCCATCGATCTCGGGCACGTGCACGAGATTCAGGTAGGTCAGATCGCCCTGGTCGGTGACGGTGCCCCAGGTGCCGGCAATCGTCTTCAGGTACGGCGGAATGATCCCCGCCTCGAGCGCCTTCTGGAACGGCTTGCGCAGGAATGGCGAGAACAGTTTGTCTTCCTTGCCCGTGGTCTCGTAGTCCCATTCGCCGTTGCCGGACCAGTCCGCATAAGTCTGCGGATCAGCCTTTACCGAATCGATGAAGCGCTGCTTGTTGACACCCGACATCGAGAACATGACGGACACGGCCATCATCTTTTCCCTGGGGGTCTTAAACACCGGTGCACCGGCGCGCGTCGCGATGTCCGCATCCCCGGTGGCATCGATGACGCGCCGGGCGAGAATCGCCTGCCGCCCGCCCTTGCTCTCGATGAATACGCCGCGAATGGCGTCCGCCTGCATGATCGGCGCCACGCACAGCCGATGCAGCAATGGCGTGACACCGGCCTCCTCGACCAGCACGTCCGCCACCCACTTGAACATCTCGGCATCGAGCGCATGGCTCAGCGACTGCGGCTCGGGCATGGCCGCGCCCATCTGCGTGGCGCGCGTTTCGAACTCGATACCGATACCCTCGCAGTCGACGGTCCGCTCGTGCCGGTACCAGGCAAATCCTTCGACCCCGACCTGGGTGATGTTGCCGCCGAAGCAGCCATTGCGATCGATCAGTGCCGTGCGTGCACCGGCCCGCGCGGCCGCAAGCGCAGCGGCGAGGCCGCCGGGGCCGCTGCCAACCACGAGCACATCGGTTTCCAGGACCACCTCGACGGAGCGTGCCGGCTCATCGATCTTTTTCATCTGCATCGAACCCTCAGGAAGGACGCGCTATAGTAAGCGAATCATGTTTCGTGCGACCGCGTTAGTGTTTCTGTGCGTGTGCGCGGCTGCCGCTGCCCCGACGCGCGCTGCCGTGCTCGATGTATCGGCCAGCGGATTCACGACGCGCAGCGAGGCGCACATCAATGCGGCCCCCGCCAAGGTGTACGCGACGCTGCTGCACGATGTGGGCAAGTGGTGGAACCCCGATCACACCTACTCCGGTAAATCGGCAAACCTGTCGATCGAGGCGCGCGTCGGCGGCTGTTTCTGCGAGCATCTGGAGCATGGCGGGGCGGTCGAGCATGCGCGCGTCATCAACCTGCAGCCCGGCACGCTGGTGCGGATGAGCGGCGCATTCGGGCCGCTGCAGTCCTCGGGCCTGGCAGGCACGCTGTCCTGGGCGCTCGCGGCGGCAGACGGCGGCACCCGCGTGCAGCTGACCTATGGCGTCGGCGGCTACGTGCAGGGTGGTTTTGCCGAGCTTGCTCCCGCGGTCGACGGCGTGTTGGGCGGACAACTCGATCGACTCAAGGCCTTCGCCGAAACGCGCAAAGTGCCGTAGGCTTCGGATATGGACCTGCAGGTAACACGGCTCACCCGGGCGATCGGCGCGATCATCGATGGCGTCAATCTTTCCGATGATCTGCCTGACTCGGCAATCGAGCGGCTGCGCTCGCTGCTGGTGGAGCACCAGCTATTGATCTTCAGGCGCCAGCCGATCACGCCGCAGGCGCAATGCCGCTTCGCCGCACGCTTCGGCGAGTTGCACATTCATCCAATCTATCCGGTGTTGCCGGAATTGCCTGAAATCATGGTCATCGACACCGGTGTGGACTTTGCCCCGGACAATGACAACTGGCACACGGATGTCACCTTCAGCGAAACGCCGCCGCTCGCGGGCCTGCTGGCGGCGAAACAGCTGCCCAGCGTCGGCGGCGATACGCTCTGGGCGAGCGCCGCGGCGGCCTATGAGGCACTGTCCGAGCCGCTCAAACAGCAGCTGCAGGGGTTGACCGCCACGCATTCGATCGTCAAGTCCTTCCCGGCACAGCGCTGGGCCAACGATCCTGCGCACCAGGCGCGCTACGAACGCGCCGTCGCCAAACACCCTCCGGTGACGCACCCGGTGGTGCGCACGCACCCCGAAAGCGGACGCAAGTGTCTGTTCGTCAATGAAGGCTTCACGACGCATATCAACGACATTCCGCAACGCGAGAGCGATGCATTGCTGGGGCTTTTGTTTGCTCATGCCGGTCGGCCGGAGTTCACAGTGCGCTGGCGCTGGAGCGTGGACGACATCGCGTTCTGGGACAACCGCATCACCCAGCACTATGCGGTGGCGGACTACCTGCCGGAGCGACGCATCATGCATCGCGCGACCGTGATCGGCGACAGACCCGTTTAGCGGGCGCTCCTCATCGCGGCCAGCCGTTCGATCATCTCGGCGTATGAGCTGAAATCGGGCGTGCGAAGTCCGGCAACCTTGCCCTCGTCATCCCAGTGCCGGAGGCGAACCGACTCGCGCCAGTAGGGCTTGGCCTCGAATGCCGCGATCTCCGCGGCCGTCATCGGGCCGCCCTGCAGCTTCAATGTAACCACCGACGCCGCACTCAGCTTGTCGAAGTAGCCTGAGTCGGTGGCACACAGATATCGTTTCGCGGGCACATGCAGCCGCACGGGCTCCGCGACCTCGGCACCAAAGCGCCTGGCGAGCCAGCCTCCGCCAATCAGTTCGTGGTGCGCATCATCGGTCCATTCGCCCAGGTCGTCGGGCGCATTGCCCACCAGATGACCGATGTCATGCAGCAACGCGGCGATCACGAGCGCCTCGGGCGCATCGGCCGCCTGCGCGAAATAGGCAGCCTGCAAACTATGCTCGCGGATGGTGACGGCTTCACCGAAATAGGCGGAAGCGCCACGCCGGTCATAAATCGCGCACAGCTCCTGGCTGATGTTCATGCTCGTGATCCGGTTCGCCCTCAGCGCTGCAGCAGCGCCGCCTGGCTGACGACGCTATCGCGAGTCAGATAGCAGCCGCGCAGATGGCGCGGGTGGCGCGCCGAGGCGAAGCCTGTGCGGCCGTGCAGGATTCGCTGATTATCGAACAGCACCAGATCGCCCTCTGCCAGTCGCGCGGTCAATTGGAAGGCGCGCTCGCGCAGCAGCTCGCCAAAACGCCGATAGGCGGCATAGAAAAGGCGACAATCCACGGCCGGCAGCCGCAGCGGAGCGATCGAGCGACTGTTGTAGTGAACTGCGATGATCGAGCCGCTGCAGTCGAGGCTGATCAGCGGACGTTCGGCATACAGATCCGCCTGTTGCGACCGGTATCGAAATGGAACGGCAGTGCGCGTCAGCACCGCGAAGCTATCCGGATCGGTATCGCGCAAATGCGCCGCGAGCGCCCAGCCGTCGGCGAACAGGTTGTCACCGCCATCCGGTGCCGCTACCAATGTGTGCAGTGCCTGGAAGCCCGGAACCGGCTCGCGATAGGGGTTATCGGTGTGCAGACCCAGGCCCACATCCGAGTAGGCGAGATTCTCGGGTTGCGGCACCGCGCGCACATCGAACACCATCCCGTAATTGGTTTCCGCAACACGCCCGACAGGCGCCATGGCATCGAGAATGCCGGAGTCGGTGCGCGGCACATCGCGAAGGAATGCGATCCCCTGCCGCAACAGCCGCGCCAGCCACTCGCGGCGCGCCGCGGCGTCGGTCGACAGAGCCCCCACGGACTGCCAGGCAAAATCGCGTGTGGCCGTAAGCCGCGCGCCTTCGAGCCACGGCTGCGGGCGCAAGGCAGTCTCGCCTGCCCCGGCGCCGCACTGCTGATACAGCCAATCCAGTTTGATGATCGAAGAGCGCTCCTCACCCTGCCAGTGGATGAGCAGATCCGCTTCCACCAGAGTTGCGCTGCGGATGCGCGGCTCCTCCGGCAGGTCGGTGACATCGATCAGGCGCTGGCCGCTATGACTGTCGCGATCCTCGGGCAGGTTGTCGCGCAGCCAGATGCTCGCGAACTCACCGTAGGTGCCATCGCTCCAATGGATAATCAGCGCGCCCTGCCGGTCGGTCACCTCGGTTGAAACAGCTGCCGGACTCATGGCATGGGCGCATGTCTTGCCGCGGCATCATCGCCGAGGCGGAACAGGTAGCCGGCACCCACCGCCGCGATCAGGCTCACAATCGCGAGCGCCATGAAGACCGCTCCCCAGCCATAGTCCACGGACGCGCGGGCCACCGTATAGCCACCGAGTACCGATCCCAGGTAGCCCACCCCATCGATAAGGCCGGAGGAAAGCGCCGCGCCCTGTTTACCGCCGAAATCGACTGCCAGCGCGCCGCCGAGGTAGGAGTAGGGTCCGATCAGACAGAACGCCGTCATGCCGATCGCGACTAGCGGCAGCAACGGACCCGTCGCACTCGGACGCAGCCACCCCAGCACCATCAACGCGATGGCCGTGGCCGCCAGCCCGACGGCCATGACCGCGGCGCGGCTGTTCGGCCCCAGCCGATCGCTGAGCCAGCCTGCCACGATCACCGACAGGGCACCGACAGCGGGAAACACCGCACTGGCGCCGGCGGCATCACCGATGTTGTAGCCAAAAAAGTCGCGCAGGTAGACCGGGGTCCAATCGTTGAAGGTCTCGCGCACGATGGTGCAGCCGAGCGACAGCAGGCACACCAGCAGGAAAGCGCGACTCCGGAACAGCGGCAGCACCAGTGCCGCCACGCTGGGCGGCCGACCGGTGGCAGCCCCATAAACGTTCTGCGGGTTGGGAATGGCCTCGGCATAGCCAAGACTGGTACGGCTTTCACGCAGCCAGATCAGATTGGCAAGCAGGAAGAATCCGGCGACCGCGGCTGCCAGATAGAACAGTCCGCGCCAGCCATAGCCGGCGTGAATCAGTGCGCCCATCCACTGGCGCGCGGCCGCATCGCCCACCAGATAGCTGATACTGAGAATGCCGATGATGGTCCCATGGGAGGTGAAATCGAACCAGCGCGAGGACACTTTGAGCATGCCGGCCCAGGCGATCGACTGCGTCAGGCGATTGCCGAGCCAGGCGAGCAGGAACACCGGCGGGGCCGCACCCAGCGTAAACACCACCGTGAACAGCGCCGCACCGCCGAGCCCGATCAGGAAGTTTGGACGGCCGCCCCAGAAATCCCCGAGACCGGTCAGGAAGATCTTGCCCACCGCGTATGCAAGCACGCCCACCGAGGCGATCTTGCCGATGTAGACGATGGCATCGGCATGGCTGACCCCGTGCGTTCCGAGCTCATCGATCAGCATCGGCGTCGCCACCGACAGATCCGCCCGGCAGAAATAGCAGGCGCAATAGCCGCCGAACAGCAATGCCACGGTCACAAACTGGCGGAACCGCAGGCCCCGGGGAGCCACGGGCTCGAATTCGCCGCCCATCGGCGCGCTCGCCGTCCCGATCTGTCCGGCACTCATGGGGCACTATACTAGGCGATCGTTTCCGAGAAAAAACCCATGCCCGAACCCATCCTGCTGACCCCCGGACCCCTGACCACCACGGCAGCAACCAGGTCCGCGATGCTCATCGACTGGGGCTCATGGGACAGTGCCTTCAACCAGCTGACCGCATCGGTCTGCCGCGACCTGACCGAACTCGTCAACGGCGTGGACACACATGTCTGCGTGCCATTGCAGGGCAGTGGCACCTTTTCGGTGGAGGCCGCCATCGGCACCCTGGTTCCGCGCCAGGGCAAGGTGCTGGTACCGGACAACGGCGCCTACTGCAAACGCGTGGTACGAATCCTCACCTACCTGAATCGGGAAGCCGTGGTCCTGCCGCACCGGGAAGACGAACCGGCCGACCCTGCGCGGATCGATGCGGCACTGGCCGCCGATCCTGCCATTACACACGTGGCCCAGGTCCACTGCGAAACCGGTACCGGGATCCTCAATCCCCTGCCTGAGATCGCCGCCGTGGTGGCGGCGCGAGGCCGCAGGCTCATCGTCGATGCCATGAGCTCCTATGGCGCCATCCCGATCGATAGTCGCCTCATCCCATTTGATGCCCTGGTCGCGGCGTCCGGAAAATGTCTCGAAGGCGTCCCCGGCATGGGCTTTGTGATCGTGCGGCAGTCGGCGCTCGAACAGGCCACGGGCAACAGCCATTCACTGGCGCTGGACCTGGCCGATCAGTGGCAGTACATGCGCAAGACCGGTTTATGGCGCTACACGCCGCCGACGCACGTGGTGGCGGCCCTGCGCGCCGCCGTCGATCAGTTCCGCGCGCAGGGCGGACAGCCCGCAAGACTCGCGCGCTACCAGAGCAATTGCTCGACGCTGATTGCCGGCATGCAATCGCTGGGGCTGCGATCGTTTCTGCCCGAGGCGCTGCAGGCGCCCATCATCGTGACCTTTCATGCGCCTGCCGATCCCCATTACGAATTCGGCGAGTTCTACCGGCGAGTGCGGGACCGCGGCTTCATCCTCTACCCGGGCAAACTCACCAGCGTCGAGACTTTCCGGGTGGGTTGCATCGGAGCCATCGATGACGATGTTCTGCGCCAGGTGGTCGCGGCGGTCGGCGAGGTTTTACGGGAGATGGGGGTCGAGACGATCTAGGCGGAGATGCCGATACGCAATGCGGCCGTCGAAAGCTGCAGCCGGTACTCCGCCACCGTGGCTGCCGAGCCCCGTCAGCGTCGTCAGGACCTGCGTCAGTCCGATCAAATCGTCAGGGACCGCTGGATTAAGCTCCGGACTCGATATCGAGTAAATTCGCGGATAGAGTCTGCCCGTGCCCAATCATCGATGCGCCCAGCTGATCACTGGACTTTTTCTGGCGAGTGTGCCGTTCCTGGCCGCGGCGAAGCCGCCGCCTGCCGCTGCCCAAATGGATCGCGATCTCATGGAGGTCACGATTCCGCAACTGCACCAGTACTACGCCCAGCATAGGTACACGGTGTCGCAGGTCGTCGATTGGTACCTGGATCGCATTGCGCGCTACAACGACATCTACCGCCCCATCGAACAGGTGTTCGCCAGCGATGCACGGGCAGCGGCGGCGCGCGAGGATACCGAGGCCGCTTCGGCGGCCGTGCATGCTCCATTGTGGGGAGTACCCATCGTCATCAAGGCCAACACCAGCATCGAAGGCAAGGTGACCACGGACGGGTGGGAAGGCTACATCGTGCCCGGTCACGAGTTGATTGCGCCGCGTGATGCCACCATCGTGGCGCGTCTGCGGCAGGCCGGCGCGATCATTCTGGGCCATACCAACATGCCCGATTTCGCCAACTCCGATACCAATCGCAGCAGCTCCTTCGGACGCACCGGCAATGCCTTCGATGTGCGTTTCTCTCCTGGGGGATCCTCCGGCGGGACGGTCACGGCCGTAACGTCAAATCTCGCGCTGCTGGGCAACGGCACCGATACCGGCAACTCGATCCGCATGCCGGCTGCGACCAGCGCCCTGATCGGGGTCTTTCCGACGCGCGGCCTCGTCAGCATCGCGGGCATCGCGCCACTGGATTGGCTGCTCGACAACACCGGACCCATCGCGCGTACCGTCACGGATGCGGCGATCGCCCTGGGCGTCATGGCAGGCGAGGATCCGCTCGATCCGGTGACGCAACGCACAGCGCAGCAGGCACAGCGCGGCCCCTACCTGCCATACCTGAAGACCGACGCCCTCAAGGGCAAACGATTTGGCGTTCCGGCATTCATCCTCAATGGCACCGGCATTCCATTTCATGGCACTCCGGCCGCGGTGCCGGATTTGGCGGCCGCTAAACAGGCGGCCGAACAAGCCGTGGCGCTGGACCCGCGCACCCGGACCGCGTTCATGCAAGCAGTCGAGGCGTTACGCGCCGCCGGGGCGACCGTGCTGGTCGATGATTCGATATTGCCCGACAGCTTTGCGCGCACCGCGGCGCGCATCAGCACTTATCCCTACGTGCGCGAAGGCACGGACCTGTTCCTGAAGCAATTCGGACCTACGCAATACCATTCGGCTGCCGAATACGAAACGGTGCTCGGTGCGCCTCTCGGGGAACCCACCATCGGCACCGAAGCTGCCAATTCGCAATTCGGGGATGTGAAAATCACGCAGCGCATTCTCGAGCGCGACCCGGACGCGGAGAACAATTATTTCGGCCCGCGCCGTCGTACCTTGGCGGCCTATATCGAAGCGATGGATCGCCTGCAGCTGGATGGCTATGTTTACCCGGCCATTCAGATGCCGCCCGTCGATGAAACGATGCCGCAGGACGGCCGCATCAGCGAAGGGCCCCACTCCGCCACCAGCTGGGTCAACATGCTGGGAGTCCCCGCGGTCGTGGTGGTCGGGGGCTTCTACGACAGCGGGCTACCGTTTGGAATGGAATTTTCGGGGCGGCCTTTCAGGGATGGCGATCTGCTCGGTTATGCCTATGCATGGGAGCAGTCAACCCGCTACCGCCACGCGCCGGTGCTCGTGGACAAGGGATTGCTGCCGAAGGCGCGCTGACCCAGCGCTCACCAATCAGGCCACGCCAGTGTAGAGCGCCCAGGCGCTGGCCAGATCCTGCACCACATGACCGAGCGATTTGTAGGCCGTTATGTCCTGGTCCGAACGCCGGCCGACGATGTCGCCGGCGAGCACCTGCCCGATTTCGCCGACTACATGGTCATCCCCGACCATGCCGGCTGCCTTGGCCCGCAGGAACTCTGCGCCCTGGTGTAGAACCCCTTCGCGGCTGTCAGCGATGAATCGCGATTGCGCCACAAACTCATTGTCCACCTCGACGGGACCGGCCATGCTGGAGCCGACCACGTTGACGTGTGTGCCAGGACGCACCCAGGCGCCTTTCAGCACCGGTTCCCGCGCGCCGGTAACCGTGCAGATGATGTCGGCGTCGCTGACCGCTGTCTCCACCTCGCTCGCGCTGCTGAACTCAATCTCAAGTTCGGCGCTCATGCGCCGACAGAATGACTCGGTTCGTTCCGGAGCACGTCCCCATACCTTGACGCCCTGTATTTTTCGCACCTTGAGCAGCGCCCTGGCGTGAGTCGCGGCCTGCTCTCCGTAACCCAGAATAGCCAGCCGGGTGGCATTCGCGCGCGCCAGCACATCAGTCGCCACCGCACTGGCGGCGGCGGTGCGAATGGCGGTGATCTCACCGGCATGAACCACGCATACCGGTGCCCCGCTTTCAGGATCGAACAGGACCACCACGCCCTGGTGCGACTGTCGGCCTTTGGCGAAGTTCTCCGGAAAGATGCTGATCAGCTTGGCGCCGAAAACCGCGCTGTCACCCATGGCGCCGGGCATGATCCCAAACAGATGCCCGTGAGCCAACGGGATGATCGATCGCAAATGCTGGCGTGTCTCGCCTTTCGAGAATGCAATCATCGCCTGCCGCACGATCGGAATGCAGATGTCGTAGGTCAGGCGTCTCGCCACCTCCTCGCGCTCGATCACCCTCATGCGGCCCTCATGCTGCCTTCAGGCGACCCTGAATGTGGCCCATGGCGCGCTGAACGTACAGCTCCTTCTCCCCCACCGGAGCGACGTAATGAATTGCTTTCTCTGCTTCATCGACACCGACCAGTCGGGCAATGACCCACGCGGCCAGATATTGTGATGCCAGGCAGCCGCCGGCGGTCGCCACATTGCCTTCGGCGTAGAACGGCTGATTCAGCACTGTCACCCCCGCTTCCTCAATCCAGGGCTTGCTCGTAAGGTCAGTACAGGCCGGCACACCACGGAGCAGGTTGAGCTTGGCAAGCAGCAGCGCGCCCGAGCACTGGGCCGCCAATAACTGCCGCGACGGATCGAACCGGAGCTGCTCCATGATGGCCGCGTCCTTGACGATCTCGCGCGTCAGCAGACCACTGCCGACGATGACGGCATCGGCGGCACGAGCATCCGCCAACGAGGCCTGCGCCTCAATGACGGCACCATTCATCGATCGAACTTGCGGCGTGGGGCAGGCCAATGAGACTCGCCAGGCGCGCCGTTTGACGCGGTTGAGAATGCCGAGTGCGATCAGTGAATCCAGTTCGTTGAATCCCTCGAAGGTGAGGATGGCGACGTGCATGGTGATCCCTGCTCCTGAATGACGGTCCGGGTGACAGCGCAAGTGAGGCTGATCTTAGCGTTGGCACGCGATACAATAAAATAATTGTCATAGATACACTTGCGGGGCCGTCATGGGTCGGGCGCGGTACAAACGGGTGGTCGATGCACTGGCGGCAGAGATCCGCTCGGGCGGAGTGGCTCCGGCGACCCGCTTGCCGACTCATCGTGAATTGGCGCGAACCCATCGGCTGGCGCTGGCTACTGCAAGCCGCGTCTATGCCGAACTCGAAATCATGGGCCTGGTAGTGGGCGAAGTGGGCCGCGGGACCTTTGTCCGGGATCAATCCTATCCGCGAGCCATCGGCGTGGATCAGCGAGTTGCCGTAGATGGAGCGGTCGATCTGTCGTTCAGCGAGCCGCTCGTCATGGGGCAATCGGATCTGTTACGGGACGCGCTGCGAAAACTGGCGTCCTCCGGCGACCTGGACGCGATTCTGCACTACTCGCCCTATGGAGGCCGCTCGCACGAGCGCGCAATCGTTGCGCGATATCTTCGAAATCGGCATCTGCGCCTCACCCCGGCGCAGGTATTGATCGTCAATGGCGCTCAGCATGGCCTGGCGGTGACCCTCATGGCCCTGCTGAAGCCCGGCGATGTGATGGCGCTCGACGCATTGACCTACCCCGGCATCCGGATCCTGGCCCAGGCGCTGCGGCTGGAACTGGCACCGGTGCCCATTGGCGCCGACGGACCCGACCTGGAGCAACTGGAACGATTGTGCCGGGAGAGGCCAGTGCGGGCTGTCTATACGATGCCCACCCTGCACAATCCGCTTAGCTGCGTCATGCCCGCTGCCGCGCGGCGCCGCCTGGCGACTATCGCGCGGGCCCATGACCTCCTCCTCGTTGAAGACGAGGCGTACGCCTATCTCATTGCCGATGCCCCTGCACCCGTGGCCTCGATAGCACCCGAACGGACGGTGTTTGTATCGAGTCTGTCGAAAAATGTGGCGACCGGACTTCGATTTGGGTTCCTGTCGGCGGCTGAGCCACTGATGGCACCGATCGAGCGCGCCATCCGGGCAACGGTCTGGAACACGGCCGGCGCGTTGACGGCGATTGCCTGCGGCTGGATCGAGGACGGCACCGTGGTGCGCCTGGAAGCGGAAAAGCGTAAGGACGCGGCCCAGCGGCAAGTCATTGCGCAGCGCGCGCTCGAGGGACTGCGCATCATTACTCACCCGTATTCATATCTGGTCTGGCTGGTGCTGGCGGACGACCAGCGTGCGGATCGGGTGGTGACACAACTGGCGCAGCGAGGAATTTCCGTCGCGCCCGCGGAATCGTTCGCGACGACCACCCATGTTCCGCATGCCATTCGAATTGCGCTGGGATCCGTCGGGATGCCGTCGCTCAGGGCGGCACTGTCGGTGGTCAGCGATGTGGTCCGAGCCGACTCGTCCTGAAGGGATTTTATGAACGTTGCGTTAGCGACTGTGAAGGCCTGCGTCTTCGATACATTCGGCACTGTTGTCGACTGGCGTAGTTCAGTGATTGCCGAGGCCAGGTCGTGGGGCAACGCTAAGGGCTTGGATATCGACTGGGCAGAGTTCGCCGATCGCTGGCGCATGGGCTACAGCCCGGCGATGGACCGAGTGCGCATGGGCAAGCTTCCGTGGACCGGACTCGACGACCTGCAGCGCATGATCCTGGAGGATTTGCTCAGGGACTACAAAATCGATGGGCTGAGCGAAGCAGAGAAGACCGACTGGTCCCGTGTGTGGCGACGGCTCGAGCCGTGGCCCGACTCCGTTGAAGGTCTGACCCGGTTGAAGAAAAAATACATCATCTCGCCGATGTCGAATGGCAATGTTGCCCTGATGGTCCACCTGGCCAAATTTGCAGGTTTGCCGTGGGATCTGGTGCTGGGCTCCGACCTGGTCCGGCACTACAAGCCGGATCGCGAAACATACCTGTCGGCACCGCTTTACCTCGATCTGAAGCCGCAGGAAGTGATGATGTGCGCGGCCCACAGCGGCGACTTGAAGGCGGCTCGCAGCTGTGGTCTGCGAACGGGATTCATTCACCGCCCGAACGAGTACGGCGGTGGCACTGCCGGAGTGCCGGAGAAGGCGAACCCGGGTGATTTTGATGTGGTGTCTGTGAGCATCATCGACTTGGCACAACAACTGGGCGCGTAATGCAAGGCGGCCGGCGCTCCCCGGCACCAAAAAGCGGATCAATGGCGATCTCCGAATGCCGCGCCGAAGCGCCTCTGCGCTAGTTATGGCACCTGCTGATGAGTCGATTGTTGACGGCGCCACGTCGCTGGCGGCAGGCCGTATTCGCGCCTGAAAGCGCGGATGAAGGCCGTATCGGTTCGATAACCGACGTCTTCGGCAATCCGCGCCAGGGGCGCATTGCTACGGCAGAGAAAGTTCGCGGCAAGCACCATGCGCCACTGCGTCAGGTATTCCATCGGCGCGCTGCCGATGAGGTGCTGAAATCGTTCGGCGAGCACCGACCTCGAAGTACCTGCCGCACGAGCCAGCGTCGCCAGCGTCCACGCTTGCGCGGGGCGCGCATGCATATGGGTCAAGGCAGCGCCGACAATGCGGTCACGGACAGCTGCAAGCCACCCGGATCGGCCAGCACCCTGATCGTTCATGTACAGGCGCAGGACCTCAATGAACAGGACCTCGGCTAATTTTGCGAGCACACCGGCCCCTCCGGGGCGCGGCGAGCGCGCTTCAGCCAACGCGTACTGCACGGAAGCTTCGAGCCATATTCCGGCATTCGAGCCGCGAACGCTCACCTTGAGGAGTGCCGGTAACCCGCTGAGTAACACCTTCGCCAAACGCGCGTCGCAGGCCAGATATCCGCAGACGAGTCGCGTCGTCCGGCCCCCTCCGCCATAGACGAGCTTGCGTGGCCGACGAGACAGCACATCTTCGAGCCGCGCGCCCCTTGCGGGCTGAAGCCCGGGCTCGGAGCACATGCGATGAGCATGACCCTGCGGGAAGACGACTGCATCACCAGCCCTGAGGTGCTGCACCGGCGGCTCTGACTCGATCTCGACGAAGCACTCACCCTCGGTGATGAGATGGAAGATCACCACCCGTTCGGCGCCAGGCTCGAGCAGCGGTGCCGCTGAATCCGCGCGGGGCGATTGGTAACACCAGGGCGCGCTGAATCGGCCCTGGATAAATATCGCACCGACCAGACGCACTACCCGTAACGTTTCCGAAAGCGCGTCCATCAGCTCGCCTCGATAGCCACGTCCAATCCCACTGGAACCGCTCGCTCGACAGCGGCGGATACCGGTGAACAACGAAAACTGGCGTCGATCATTGCCCGAAGCCGCTCGTGGGGTACATTGGATGCGCCTATGCTCACTTCAAGTTGGAGCTCACACGGAGCCGGAGTGACTGGCTCACCATGATCGTCCATCATGCCGAGGAGACCTCGCGCATCGGATGTGCTCCTGGCTATAACCTCGAGCCGCGTGAGAAGGATTCCGCCTGCGGCAGCCTCCATCGCGATGCGCGTTGCAAGACAGGACGCCAGACCGGCCCGGAGCAGCCAGCCTGGGCTCACCTGATTTCCCTCCCCGCCAAGCTCAGCCGGCATATCAGTCAGGATCTGCGTGCCGTTCGCGTGACGGGTAATGACCCGAGTGCCTTCATCCCAGCGCGCAGTTGCCGGTTCATCGGGGCGAATTCCTGCTTGCGGACGGCGAGCGAGAATTGCATGCACTCGCTGCATCGCCTTCAAAATTTGCTGGGCCATGGTCGTCGCCTCGAAGACCTCAGAGCTAAATCCATATTGGGCTCAATCGGATCGACTGCCAAGCTCACGTGTGCGCCGCATTGGGGCGGCGGGACGCTTGGCCAGGAAATCCGGACGCTACGGCAGTCCCCACCGCCGAGATTCAGGATCCCGGACGAATAGGCAGTCACGGGCGACTTTAAGGCAGGACGTAACTCGCCCTCGAGGCGTCTCATGGTTTTCGGGCGCAGCGCGCGCCATGCGAATCAACTATCGACTGCTTTACCCATCCTATTCCTAAAGAGGACCTGTCATGCCATTCATTAATGTCAAAGTCATCGAAGGCGTTTTTTCTGCGGAACAAAAGACCCAGATCATTCGCAAGCTCACCGACGCAATGGTCGACATCGAAGGCGAGGCCATGCGCCCCGTCACGTGGGCTGTGATCGAAGAGGTCAAGAGCGGCGACTGGGGAATCGCGGGTAAACCGCTGAGTACCGCCGACGTGCGCGCTCTTGCAACGGCACGCCCCGCCAAGGTCGGCTAGTGATGGAGGCACGGCTGCAGCGGCGCATACAGCGTTACGGCTGGGACCTGGCAGCCGCAACGTACGAGCCTCTCTGGCGAGATCAACTGGCACCAGCGCAGGCCGAGCTGATGGCCTGCGCTGGGTTGATGCCCGGCGAGCGCGTGCTGGACGTGGCCTGCGGGACTGGCATCGTGGCCTTAGACGCTGCTGCCAGAGTATCGCCGGGCGGAGATGTTGTTGGCGTTGACTTATCAGGTCGCATGATCGGGTTGGCCCGCCGCCGAGCGATGCAGGAGCATTGTACGAATATCAGTTTCGTGCGCGCGGACGCCGAACAGCTGGGGCTGCCGGACAACCACTTTAACGTCGCCGTGTGCGCCCTAGGCTTGATGTACATGCCAGCTCCAGAGCGAGCCGTCCTCGAGATGCGTCGAGTATTGCGCCCGGGTGGCCGGATCATTGTAGCTGTCTGGGGACAGCGATCCAGTTGCGGGTGGGCGGAGCTGTTCTCGATTGTCGATGCGGAAGTGGCAAGCGATGTCTGCCCGCTGTTCTTTCGACTGGGACAAGGAGAAACGCTCGCGGAAGTTTGTTTGAACGCCGGGTTCGATGTCACCGCGCAGACCCGCATCTCAGAAACTCTCGTCTATTCCGACGATGATCAAGCCTGCGACGCGGCGTTCGTCGGGGGGCCGGTTGCGCTTGCGTGGTCGCGCCTGGATAAGTCGGCTCGCGAGCGCGCGCGGGTCCGATACCTGGATTCGATCGCCCCCTGGCGGCGCCAGGACGGCACCTACCGGATCCCAGGCGAGTTTGTCATTGTGGCCGGGTCGATACCCAGTCGTATCCAGCCCAGCCACGAGACATCAAACGACCGCTTGGCTTCCTGATGGAAACCAATAGCAACGACTGGCCCCGACGAGCCGGCGAGTCACGACGGTCGAGCGCGATCGCCGTCGGGACGGCGAACTCTGCCGATAGGAACAGGACCAGCAGCGCCGCATCGATCAGTGCGGGTTAGTTCTCGTGCGGACCCAGAATGCTCGTGCACGGAACTGGTTCATTGTCGGAGTTCTTTGCACAAAGATGGCAGCGGCGGTTGTCAATGACAGCCGCGATGTTGTGCAACTATCACCCGAATTGGCAGCCCGCATCAGCGGCTGCCGGTTGAATAGCACGCATACGAGTCCTTAATGTGATGCCGGACTCATGCGGCGCACCTGCGAAATTGCGTGGCAAGGATCTTGCTTGTCAATTCAATACCGGGGGATCTCTTCAGAGGAGGCTCGAGATGAAGCGATTAATCCCCTTGGTGTTGCTGCCATTATGTCCCATCGTGTTCGCTGATGAGCAAGTGAAGGCCGATGTGCCGGCAAAGCCCATCAGCATTCAGGCGGTGATGTATGAGTTCACATACAACGCCCAGACGCGGGCCATTACGCACGCGCAGGTGATCGGCGGGTATGCGACCGTGGATGACTGCCGCGAAGCGATGCCGAAAGTTGTGACCTTGGGAATGCCACAATTGGAATCCGGTGAGCAGATGCAGTTGCAGTGCTCGGGCATCAAGTCGCCCGATGGCCCGGAGGCTCCGGATGACGACGCGCCGCCACACGTGACAACAACCAGGCTCTGAGCCTGCGCAGCGCGCCGGCCGGATGCCGTGCTGCTGATTCAGCGCGGCAGGAACGGAGGCGTCGTCGTCAAGCATCAGCCACTCGTTCAAGCAGGCGAGCTCTCACCGTGTCCGAAGACCTCGTCGCGAGCATCGACAAGCTGGCTGGGGTGGCTGCTATGAACCGCAGCTCGTGCATGCCCGAGCTGCATTGACACCCGGGCGCGTCGACCGGTTTAATCACCCTTGCCCATGATGCACTCGAGCGACTGCATCGAAAGGCCGTTGGAAAACAATAGCTTACAAGGTCCCTGAATTCCCGGTAGCTGTTTCCTTTCCGCCGTGGGTTGCATGGGAGCGCGGACGCCGATGACTACTTGCGTGTTTGACTTGGACGGCACCCTTCTTGCGGGTGATTCGACAGCGGCCTGGCTCCGTATGCTGATTTCCTCTTCATGGCTGCGTTGCGGCGTGACCGCCATAACGTTGCCCCTATGTTTATTACTCGTTTGGTTTTCGGCTTCGCGCAGGATCGGTGCCTCCGTCCTGCTCTGGATCGATTCCAGCAGCGGCGTTGTATTCGTTATGGACCACCAAGAGGGCGATATTACGCTGATCGATCCTGCGGCTGCCAAGGTGGTCGCACGGCTGCCGATCGGGGGTGAGTTGGAGTCCGCCGTGGCGGATGGCCACGGCCACTTGTTTGTCAATGTCCGGGACCAGAACAAGATGGCGGTCGTCGATACCGTCGCTCGTAAGTTGCTGCGCCGTTATGATTTGCCCGGCTGCGAGGGTCCGACGGCCTCAGGTGCCGACCTCGAATCCGGAATATTGGTTGTGGCCTGCGCTAACCGTACCGCC
>Ga0181516_10000991_pt1 | contig 23005 bp, 14 predicted proteins | sample PEATcosm2014_Bin_25_FD_121104 | JGI IMG/M metagenome (GOLD analysis project Ga0181516, IMG submission 121104) | Peatland microbial communities from MTU Mesocosm Facility, Houghton, MI, USA - PEATcosm2014_Bin01_10_metaG | ecosystem: Environmental > Terrestrial > Soil > Wetlands > Peat | place... | reverse complement strand
GCGGGAAGTCCTTAGACACGAACAGGTCCGAGCCGCCCGCATTTGACATTGCGGTCAGCAGCTTGGTGATATAAGTCTTAGCCTGCTCTTCGGTGAGATTCGCCATGCACGGGAGCCTAGCCAAACCGGCACCCGACGTACGGTATTGCTTCTCACTGCGCGCTGTTGGGCGCTTCCAGACAGCTCAAAATGTCCAGCGTGTACAATCCGCACGAACCCGCGGAGGCATCCAATTGAAAACCGTCGTTTGGGCGCGGCAAGGCGCAGCATCGCTGCTCATCAGCGCGACCCTGTGTGCTCAGGCGCTGGCTGCACCCAGCGCCACGGACTATCCGGCCCCCAAACCGGCGTTTCCCGGTCAGACGCGCGCGCCCGCACCGACAGCGGTCTCGGCTGTTCAGGTCGAAGTGCTGCAACGGGGAACCTTGAGCAATCCGTGGTCACTGGCTTTCCTGCCCGATGGCCGGATGCTGGTCACCGAGCTGTTCGGCAGCCTGCGAACCATTCGCCAGGACGGCGTCGTCTCGGCACCGCTCCACGGCGTACCGGGCGTGAAAGCGATTGGCGGCCAGGGCCTGCACGACGTCGCTCTCGATCCTCACTTTGATCAGAATCGGTACCTCTACTTCACCTATTTCGCGCCACCACCGGGCGAAGATCCGGCGATCTGGCCGGACGAGCCGTCCACCACTTCGCTTGCGGAGCGCCGTCGCAAGGTGCTCGGCTTCGAGCGCGTCGCGCGCGCCCGCCTGAGCGGCGATGACAAACGGCTCGAGGAAGTGCAGACCCTGCTCGAAGGGGTGGAGCGCCGCCTGGTGTTCGAGCCGCAAGGGACGCTGTTCGTTGCCGGTGCCGATCGGTACCGTCTCTATGACTCGAGCGCGGGCGGACCGGATCATGAAATCACCGACCCCGACGTGCTGCGCAATCTGACCGGTCGAGTCTCCCGTATCAATTCAGACGGAACGATCCCCGCTGACAATCCGTTTCTGGCAGACCCCACCGTGCTGCCTGACACCTACTCCTATGGACACCGTGATCCAGAGAGCCTGGCGATCAATCCGTCCACCGGCGAGCTGTGGCTGGCCGAGCACGGCCCGATGGGGGGCGATGAGATCAACATCGTGCACGCCGGCAAGAACTACGGCTGGCCAAATGTCTCCTACGGCCGGCAGTACACCGGCGCGCCCGTGGCCAGGAGCGCGGCGGCCAGGCAGGGCATCACCGCCAAGGCAGGCACCGAGCAGCCCATCTATTATTGGTATCCGGACGTCGCACCCTCCGGCATGCTGTTCTATACCGGCGAACTGTTCCCCGCCTGGAAGGGCAACCTCTTTCTGGGCTCGCTCGCTGACAATTGTCTGATACGTCTCGTTCTGGACGGTGATCGCATCATCGCCGAGGAACATTTGTTGACGGATCGCAAGCAGAGAATCCGCGATGTCCGCCAGGGCCCCGACGGCGCGGTCTATCTGCTGACGGACGATGGCATGCTGCTGCGCCTGACACCCGGCCAGTAGCGATGATCGCAGAGCTCCTGCCAGACTCGGTCGCGAGCGCCACTCTTTCGGGCGACGAGCCTGGCTCCGATCTGTTTCCCGAAGAGATGGCGCGGATCGCCCGCGCGGTGACCAGCAGACGACAGGAGTTCGCCACCGCCCGGCTGTGCGCACGTCGGGCGTTGGCTCTGCTGGGGGTACCGCCATGCGCCATTCCAAGCGGTCAGCATCGGGAACCTCTCTGGCCGCCCGGCCTGGTCGGCAGCATCACCCACTGCACCGGCTATCGGGCCGCCGCCGTAGCCAGGGCAACCGACATTCAGGCGATCGGCATCGATGCTGAGCTTCATGAAGCCCTGCCCGCGGGTGTGCTCGCCCGGGTATCCGTGCCGGAGGAGCGCTCGGCGCTGCCGTCGGCGCCGAACGGAGTGCATTGGGATCGACTGCTGTTCAGCGCCAAAGAGAGTATCTACAAGTCCTGGTTCCCGCTCGCGCGCCGCCCGCTGGCGTTTGCGGATGCCACCGTGATCTTTGAACCGGAGACAGGCCGATTTCGCGCCAGGCTGCGCGATGCGCCATCCACGCTCGAAGGACGGTTCCTGGTCCATGGCCGCCTGGCGCTCACTGCCGTCGTCATTGCGCGCTGAGCGGAGGGGCCTGGGAGCGAACGCCACGGTCGCGAATCATCTGGCACAGGGTGCTGAACAGCTGCGCCGGCTCGATCGGCTTGCCCAGGTGCTCGTTGAAGCCGGCCGCCAGGGCCCTGGCGCGATCGGTGCTGCCCGTAAAGGCGGTCAATGCAAGCGCCCGCACCGGTTCGGCACCGGTGCTGCTCTCGAGCGCGCGCACCCGCTCGATCAGCTGGTAGCCGTCCTGCACCGGCATGCCGACGTCACTGACGACGATGTCCGGATGCACGCTTTGAAAAGCTGCCAGCGCAGCGACGACCGAGTCGACCGCAATGACCGAGGCGCCGGCCGCAGTCACCATGCTCGCCAGCGCGGTGCGCGTTTCGGTCTCATCCTCCACCACGAGGATTCTGATTCCGGCCAGTTCGCCGTTCTGGCCCCACGGCGCGGTCCCGGCGGCGCTCGAACTGCGCGCTTTGCGCTCGCCCTGTGCCAACGGCAATCGCACCACGAAGGTTGCCCCCAGCCCGGCGCCCTCGCTCGCGGCGTGGATCGAACCGTGATGCTGGACGACCAGCTGACGCGATATTGCCAGGCCGAGTCCGAGCCCGCCGTGTGAGCGAGTCGTGACGGCGTGCTCCCCCTGTCGGAAAGGTTCGAACACATGCGGCAGCAGGTCCGGCACGATGCCCTGGCCGCTGTCCGTGACGCGAATGTCCGCCTCATCCCCAATCCTGCGTGCCGTTACGCGCACACACCCACCCGGAGGAGTGAATTTCACCCCGTTGAGGATCAGATTCCAGAAGACCTGCTGCAGGCGCTCCGAATCGCCATGCACCATCGCCTCGGCGACATCCAGATCGGACTGGAGTGCGACGCCTTTCGCCGACGCCATCGGTTGCAGGCTCTCGATGGCAATCGCAACCAGCGGCTGCAGATCGATGTTCTGAAAGCTGAGCCGCAGCTTGCCGGAGGTGATGCGCGACATGTCGAGCAGATCATCGACCAGCTTTCGCTGGGATTCAGCGCTGCGAATGATGGCATCGACCGCCTGCAGGTATTCGGGCTGGCCGCGAAGCTTCTGCTGCAGAATCCGCGACCACAGCAGCATCGATGACAGCGGCGTACGCAACTCGTGCGAAACCATCGCAATCAGTTGATCCTTATCCCGGGAGCGCTCGAACTCGGACTGTAACTGCTGCAGCCCGGACTGCTGCTCTTGCTGCCTCAGTCGACGCAGCAGTTCCGACTTGCGCAGCCGCTGCAGTGGGTCATTTTTCATCATGGTAGCGGCTATCGCTCCGGTGGATCAGCTCCCACACGCACCAGCAAGCATCGACCCTGCGCTGTTTTGGCCGCGTTTGATACGGCGCACACGGCCGGATTGACCCAACGATAGCCGTCAAGTTCTTATAGGACTCGGCCTACAGTGGAGCCGCGACGGGAGTCGGCTCAAGAAAAGATGGCGCGCTGCTGCTGCGAAGCCTTGGCCTCAATCTGGACAAATCGCTGCGCCAGCCGCGCAATCAGCGTCGCGCGGGTCGAATCCCGACTGGCAGCGTCGGGCAATTGGATTCGCAGCTCGAGATCGGCCGTGGTCGCATCGACCTTCTTGAGGAAACAGCCCTTGACCGCCGACTCGCCCAGCGTTTCGGTGGCCACTTCGAGCGCGAGTTTGCGGGCCGCTTCGATATCGGCGTCACGACTGATGCCGATGGCAATCGAGGTCTGCCACGGCGCGAAGGTCGAGCTCAAGTTCAGGGTCACCTGACTGGCGGCGAGACTGTTGGGGAGGACCACCAGGCGCCCATCGGGCGCGCGCAGGGTGGTGTAACCCAGCGAGATCAATTCGACCACCCCGATCTCGGTGCCGGTCGGAGTCGCCACCTGCAGCGTATCCCCCAGCCGAAACGGCTTGTAGATCGTTATCGATATGCCGGCGACCAGATTGCCGAGCGTGCTCTGCGCAGCCAGACCGATGACGACGGAGGCGACACTGGCCCCCGCCAGCAATGCAGTCCCCATCGCGCGCAACATCGGAATCAGATGCGCGTAGAGGATCAGCATCATGACCCAGATGAGCGCCGAGCCGAACTGCAACAGGAAGCTCATTGTGGTGCGATCGATGTGCCCTTGGCGGCTCACGGCCGCGTGCACGGCCGCCCGCAACATGCGCGACAGCACCAGCGCCAACAGCACGAACACGATCAGGTAGACCAGTGCGCCGATCAGGGTATCGGGCTTGAACGTGGACTGAAAATCGTGTTCTCCGACCTTCAGATCATGCAGGGCGGTGGCATCCGCGGACATTGCGTTCGACCTAAAGCCCCGACACGATGCGCAGATCGCGGACCGCGCCTCCCGCGAGGGCCGCGAGCGCGGCCTGATAGGCGGGACTGTCGTGCGCGGCGACTGCCTGGTCGACCGAGTCGAATTCGATCACCACGGTGCGTTCGAGCCGACCAGCCTCATAGGCACGGGCCGCCGTGCCGCGCGCCAGGAAGCGGCCTCCGCCGGCCTCGACGGCGGGGCCGGCGAGCTTTGCATAGGCCGCAAGCTTGGCCGGATCGGTGACCGCGGTGTAACAGGTAATCCAGTAGCCCTTCATGTTGTTTGCTCCGTGCATACGACTCATTGCGGTGGAAGTCTAGCGCGGGGGCAGGCGCTTACTCCAACTGCATCGCTGCGCTAGCATCCTGACCACCGTACCTGCCCGAGAAGCCCATGAACGCCGATTCCCTCAACGCGCAATGGCCGCAGCTGCCCTACGCGTCCTGGCGCGATACCTGTGCCACGCTGCAGCTGTGGACCCAGATCGCCGGCAAGATCCGGCTGTCGCGAACCCCTTGGCTCAATCACAGCTGGCACGTACCGCTCTATCTGAATGCGCGCGGGCTGACCACTTCGCCGATTCCGTACGGGGCGCGTGTGTTCGAACTGCGGTTCGATTTCATCGCCCACGAGCTCGCAATCGATGTCAGCGATGGTCAGAGCCGTCGGCTGGCGCTGCGCCCGCAGAGCGTTGCCGATTTTTACAGCCAGACGATGCAGCTGCTGTCGGAGCTGGGCATTGCGGTCGCGATTCACGAGCTGCCGTGCGAAATCGCGGGCGCCGTACCCTTCAGCCGCGACCGCGCGCACGCCGCGTACGATGCCGCCGCCGCCCAACGCTTCTGGCGCGTACTGTTGCAGAGCGACCGGGTGCTCAAACAATTCCGCACCGGCTTCATCGGCAAGAGCAGCCCGGTGCATTTCTTCTGGGGCAGCTTCGACCTGGCGGTCACGCGCTTTTCCGGTCGTACCGCTCCCGCCTTCGCGGGCAAGGTGCCCGGACTGGCGAACGCGGTGATGCGCGAGGCGTACTCGCACGAGGTCAGCAGCGCCGGCTTCTGGCCGGGTGGTAACGGCATCGACTATCCGGCCTATTACTCCTACGCCTATCCCACGCCCGCCGCGTTTCGCCAGGCGCCGGTGCGGCCCGCGGCAGCGTTCTTCAACGACGCGCTGGGCGAGTTCCTGTTGCCTTACGAGGCCGTGCGCACGGCCTCGGATCCAGACGCCACGCTGCTCGCCTTTCTGCAAAGCACTTACGAGGCCGCGGCGCAGGCAGCCGCCTGGGACCGCGTCGGCCTCGAATGCGCGCTCGGTCAGCCGCGCGCGCCGCGAACGACGTGACTGCGGCGACCTTGACGATCCGAGCATTAGTCAGTCCTCGCCGCATATTCGGCGGGCGCCTGCCAGCCGCCGCCGAGCGCTTTGATGAGCATGACGCTGGCCTGGATGCGGCGTGCCTCGATGTTCTCGGCCGCCAGTTGCGCCTGCAGTGCCGTGGTCTCGGTAGTCGCCACTTCCAGGTAAGTAGTGGCACCGGCCCGATAGCGATCGTTGGCCTGCTGCAAGGCCACGCCCGCGGCCTGGACTGCGGCCGTTACGGTGGCGGCCTCCTGTTCGAGTTGCCGCAGCGCCGCCAGGCTGTCCTCGACATCCTGGTACGCCGTCAGCACGGTATTGCGGTAGTCGGCGACCTGCTCCTCGTACTGCGCTTTGGCGCGCTCGGTCTGCGCCACCAGCCGGCCGCCCTCGAAGATCGGCGCCGTCATCTGCGGACCCAGCGACCAGAACCGGCTCGGCGCCGAGAGCCAGTTCGAGGCTTGCACGCTGTTGAATCCGGCTGAGGCGTTGAATGTGAACTGCGGAAAATAGGCCGCGCGCGCGACTCCGATCCCGGCATTGGCCGAGGCCACGCGCCGCTCCGCCTCGGCGACATCGGGACGACGCTCGAGCAGCGCCGAAGGCAACCCCGGATCGATCGGCGGCGGCATAAAGTCGAGCGGCAGCGGATTGAGCCCGATTTTGAATGCGGACGGGCTCTCGCCGATCAGCACCGCGATGGCGTGCGCGTCCTGATCGCGCTGCAGCCGAACGTCTGCTGCCTGCGTCATGGCATTCTCGAGCTGCGCCTGCGCCTGCGCCACATCGCCCAGTGGCACCGCGCCGCCGTTGTACAGGTTCTGCGTCAGCTGCAGCGACTGCTGGTAATCCCGCACGGTCTGGTCGAGCAGCTGTTGCTCCGCATCGGCGCTGCGCAGGTTGAAGTAGCTGATAGCCAGTTCCGCCCTGATCGATAGATCGAGCGAGGCCAGATCGGCGGCGCTGGCCTCCTGACCGGCCCTGGCCGAAGCAACCTCATTGCGGACACGACCCCAGAGGTCGAATTCGTAGGAGAAATCCCCCTCGAGGTCGAAATCATTGCCGGTGGTCTGGTCCCCGGGCGGAAAGCGCGGCGAATTGGGCGACACGCGGGCCCGTGCGGCCGAACCCGAAGCCGTCAGTGTCGGGAACAGATCGGCACGCGCAATGCGGGTCGCGGCGCGCGCCTGCTGCAGTCGCGCGTATGCGGCCTTGATGCTCTGATTGGCGTTGCCTGCCTTGGTCTCGAGCTCATCGAGTCCCGGATCCTTGAACAGCTGCCACCAGTCCCCGCGCGGTGTGGCATCCATCGGCCGCGCTGGCCGCCAGCCGTCCAGCTCCTGGTACTGAGGTGTCGGCGGCGGCGAAGCGGGCACGCGGTACGGCGGTGCAAACGAGCAACCGCCGAGCAGCGCCGCGAACCCGACCAGCTTCGCGACTTTCACGACTTGTCGCCCTGCTTCCCGGGGCCACGCTGCCCGTCGGGCTGCTGCTGACTGCCTGCTGCGCCGGCGCCTGGCGGTGACTGCGGCGGCGGCGCGATCCGCACGGGTAATCCATCGGTAGTCGAATCGGGTGGGTTCACGACCACGACATCGTTCTGATCGACGCCGCTGAGCACTTCCACGGTCTTGCCGAAGTCACGCCCCTGAACGATGCTTTTCAACTTGATGGTGTTGGAGCTGTCCACGGTCGCCACCTGCAGACCGGCCGCGCGGAACAGCACCGTGTTTGACGGCAGCCGCAAAGTCTGCGTACTCGACGGCAGTTTGAAATGCACTTCTGTGTAGGCCCCCGGAAGGATCTCGCCCTGTCGATTGTCGAGCTGCAGCTCGACCTGCAGCGTGCGTGCCGTCGGATCCAGTGCATTCGAGGTGCGCACTGCCTCGGCCAGGTAGGTGTTGCCCGGATGCTCGGCAAAATGAAGCTCCGCCTTGATGCCGACCGTGGTGGCGGCCGCGTAGGCCTCGGGCACCTGCGCATAGACGCGGAGCCTTTCGGTATCGGCGACGCGAAACAACTCGGCCCCGTTTGCTTCGCCGGCATTGATCAGTGCGCCGATGTCGGTATTGCGCGCCGTCACCACGCCATCGAACGGCGCTAGTACGCGTTTGAAGGATTCGAGATCATTGAGTCGAGCGACATTCTGCGCCGCCGACTCGGCGGTCGCTTCCTTGGTCGCGGCATCCCCCGCCTTCTCATCCGCGTCCTGCTGCGAGACCGAGTGAGTCAGCAGCAATGCCTTCCAGCGTTCGTTGGTGGTGCGTGCCAGCGCCAGGTTGGCCTGCGCGGCCAGCAGATCGGCGCGCGCCTGGCTCAACTGGCGATCGACCTCCGGGGTGTCGATCTCGGCCAGCAACCGGCCCCGTTTGACTCGCGTGCCGATATCGGTGTACCAGCTCTTCAAGTAGCCGCTGGTGCGCGCGTAGATGGGAGCCTCGATGTAGGCTTGCACGATACCAGGCAATACCAGCTCGTCCCCCGCTCCGCCGAGCTGCGGTTTGACCGTCACCACCGCCAATCGCGCGTCCTGGACCGTCTGCTTGCGCAGCTCTGAGCGCGCGATCAACCGGCTGGCGATACCCCAGATGGCAAGGATGACTGCGAGCACCAGCAGCACCCACAGCACGATTCGCGTCCGGCGCTTGAGAGCATCGCGGCGCTCGGGACTGTAGTCCTCGTGCTGAGGCTGATGAACCGGTTGCGGTGGCCGCGGCTTAGGCTCGACGGAGTTGGGCGGCTCAGCCATTGGACTGCTCCGCTGGCTTCTTGGGGTCACGGCCGTGCACGATCGTGAACACCGCCGGCACAAAGAACAGCGTAGCGAAGGTTGCGAATACCAGCCCGCCGATGACGGCGCGTCCCAGCGGGGCGTTCTGCTCGCCGCTTTCTCCAAGACCCAGCGCCATCGGGATCATGCCGATGATCATCGCGAGCGCGGTCATCATCACCGGTCTCAGTCGCGTGAAACCGGCTTCGATGGCGGCGCTCCTGGCGTCCATGCCCTGATCCAGCTGCTCCCGGGCGAAGCTGATCACCAGCACGCTGTTCGCCGTGGCGACGCCCATGCACATGATCGAGCCGGTCAGCGCGGGAACGCTGACCGAGGTATGCGTCAGGAACAGCATCCAGACGATGCCTGCCAGCGCCGCCGGCAGCGCCGTGATGATGATCAGCGGATCGCGCATGGACTGGAAATTGACCACGATCAGCATGTAGACCAGCACGATGGCGCCGACCAGGCCGAGCAGCAGACCGGAGAACGAGCGCTGCATGGTCTCGACCTGCCCCTTGAGCGCAATCTTCGAGCCCTTCGGCAGCTCCTTTCTGGCCGCATCGATGATCCTGTTCATCTGCGAAGCCACGTAACCGAGGTCGCTGTCCTGCACCCCGCCGTAGATGTCGAACGCGGTCTGGGCGTTGTAGTGGCTGACCACCGACGGCGCATCGTCGCGATGCATCGAGGCGACATTGGCGAGAATCTGGGAGGTGCCACCGGTACCGGCGGTCGTGCCGCCGCTCAGGCTCAGCGGGGTGTTGCCGAGATCATTGAGGGAGGCAAGCCGGTATTGCGGCGTCTGCGAGACGACGTTGTATTGTGTCCCCGTGCTCGGGTCGATCCAGAATGACGGCGCGGTCTGAAAGCTGCCGGACAGACTGATCAGCATGTTCGAGGCCACGTTCGCCTCGGTCAGCCCGAGCAGCTGCGCCTTGCTGCGATCGACGTCGACATCGATCTGCGGATAGTCGTATGCCTGCTGGATGTGCAGATCCACGGCACCGGGAATCCCCGTCATCTGCTGCAGCAGGTGGTTCATGAAGTTGCGGTTATCCTTGACGTTCGGGCCCGACACCTGTACGTCCAGCGGCGAGGGCAGGCCGAAATTCAGGATCTGGCTGACGATGTCAGCCGGCAGGAACTGCACCTGCGTCGAGGGGTAAGTTGCCGCAAGTTTGCTGCGCAGCGAGCGCAGATACCCTTCGAGCGACGCATGCTTCTTGGCAAGATTGATGAAGATGTCGGCGTCGCTCGGACCCACTGGCGCCGAAGTACTGTAGGCCAGATTGATGCCGCTATACGGCAGCCCGAGATTATCGACGATGCTGGTCAGCTCCCGGGCGGGAATGATCTCGCGGATCGTCTGTTCTATCGCATCACACAGCGCCGCCGTCTCCTCGATGCGCGTACCCGTGGCGGCACGGATGTGGAGCTTCAACTGGCCGGCATCGACGCTGGGAAAGAAATCCTGGCCCAGCCCTGGCAGGGGTCCGAGCGGAAACGCCAGGATCGCAGTGGCCGTGGTCAGCAGCAGAAACACAGCGGCGAAACTGACCCCGCCATCGATCGCCATGCTCAGCAGTTCGCGGTAGGCGCTGCGCATGCGTTCGAAGCCATGTTCGAAATGGCGTTGCAATCGCACCAGGAAGTTGCCACGCTGCGGACGCTCCGACTGCTGCTCCTTGTTCTTCAGCCAGTACTTCGCCAGCGTGGGAATCAGCGTGCGCGACAGCAGGTAGGAGGCCAGCATCGCGAACACCACGGCCTCCGCCAGCGGGATGAACAGATACTTGGCGATCCCCGCCAGCAGAAACATCGGCACGAACACGATGCAGACCGACAGCGTCGAGACCAGCGCCGGCAGCGCGATCTGGCGCGCGCCCTCGAGGATGGCGGGCTCGACGTCCAAGCCCTGCTCGAGGTGGTAGTTGATATTCTCGATGGTGACCGTCGCATCATCGACCAGAATGCCGACCGCGAGTGCCAGACCACCGAGTGTCATGATGTTGATGGTCTCACCGAGCGCCGACAGGCAGGCGATCGAGGTCAGAATGGACAGCGGAATCGAGATCGTGATGATCAGCGTGCTGCGCCAGCTGCCGAGGAACAGCAGGATCATCAGACCGGTCAGGGCCGCGGCGATGACCGCCTCGCGGATCACCCCCGAGATCGCTGCGCGCACGAACAGCGACTGATCGCTCAGCGATGCGATCTTCAGTTGCGGCGGCATCGTCGCCCTGGCGTTGGGCAGACGTTGATTGATACCGTCGATGATGTCGATGGTCGAGGCCTTGCCGGTCTTCAGAATGTTCATCAGCACGGCGCGCTTGCCATCGACACGAGCGATGCTGGTCTGCGGCGCATAGCCGTCGCGCACGTGCGCCACATCATGGACATAGAGGACGCTGCCGTTGCGCGTGGCGATCGGCAGATCGTTGATCTCACTGATCTGCGTCGGATTGGCGTTCAGCTTGACGAAATATTCGCGGGTATCGATTTTCTCCGTGCCTGCCGGCAGGATCAGATTCTGCGCGCCGATGGCGTTCACCACATCGCTGCCGGCCAGACCGCGCGCTCGCAGCTCACGCGGGTCGAGATCCACCTGTACCTGGCGCTGGCGGCCGCCGAGCGGGTATGGGATCGACGCCCCGGCCACGGTTGCCAGCTGCACGCGCAGAATGTTATTGCCGAGATCAAACAGCTCCTGCTCCGGGATCGTGTCACTCGAGAGTGCGAGCTGCAGGATCGGTACGCTCGAGGCGTTGTACGCCAGGACGAACGGCGGCGTCGTGCCGGGCGGCGAGGTTTGCAGCTGGGTCTGCGAGACCGCGGCGATCTGCGCAAACGACAGTGCCTGATTGACATCGGGTTGAAAGAAGTACTTGACGACCGCCTCGCCGTTCACCGACTGCGATTCGGTGTGCTCGACGTCGTTGACCGTGGTCTGCGCCGAGCGCTCCGAGGCCAGCACGATGCGATTTGCCATCTCCTCGGGCAGCAGGCCGGTGTAGCGCCAGATCACCGCGGCGATGGGAATGTTGATGTTGGGAAAGATGTCGGTCGGGGTGCGCAGGATCGCGAACACCCCCAGCAGGACGATCAATGCCGCCAGCATGAAGAATGTGTACGGCCGCTGCAGTGCAACTTTGACGATCCACATGGCCAGGCAGCTAAGCAGTGGAAACAGCGGCAGATTATCAGCGCAATCCGTCCGCGTCTGTGGTATTCGACCGACGACAGCCGGTTCTGTGCTACGCTCCTGAGCGTGGAAGTGCCCGGTTGGCAGGGACCGTTGGCCCGCGCCAGTTCGGCCCGCAAGCTCGCTGATCTTGCTGCAAATGCGTATGCACCTATTTGAGGTGCGACGGTCAGAACCACACTCAACAACCGCTACGAGGGTCTTAAGATCGCCATGGCATCGCGACGCTGTTTGTTGTTTGGCTCGGTCCTGTTTGTTGCCTGGGCGCACGCGGACCCGGCGCCGTTCGATCTGGCCGGCCCGATCCTCGAGGCCAAGGTCACCCGTGGCGACACCACCTTGCCGATCTCGCAAGTGCCCGATCTCGCGGCGGGCGACCGGGTCTGGATCAAGGCCGATCTGCCGCCCACGCAGTCGGCTCATTACCTGCTGGTGGCCGCATTCCTGAGCGGCTCGACCAATCCCCCGCCGGCCAACTGGTTCTTCCTCTGTGAGACCTGGAACAAGCCGTGTGCCCAGCAGGGTCTGACCTTCACCGTGCCTGCCGACGCCCAGCAGGTGCTGGTGTTCATGGCGCCGGAAACGCGGGGCGATTTCAGAACGCTGATGGACGCCGTGCGGGGACGCCCGGGTGCCTTCGTTCGATCCTCCCAGGACTTGAACCAGGCGACGCTCGATCGCTCACGCCTCGAGAAGTATCTGACCGCCATCCGCGGGCTCGATGAGTCCGATCCCGGACGGCTGAAGCAAGCCGCACCGTTGCTGGCACGCAGTCTTGCGATCAAGGTCGATGAAAAATGCCTCGACCGACTGCCGGAGCTGCAGGCGCCCTGCCTGATGAAAGGTCAGGAATCCCTGATTCTCAACGACGGCCACAGCACCTCGATCGTCGAGGCGCTGACGACCGGCCCGGTGAGCGATCTGGCCATGGAGGCGAGTTACTCGCCGCAGCTCAGCTATGGCTATTACAGTCCCTACATCGCCTCGGTGCTCGACATTGCGCGCATCTTCGATTCCTTCCGCACCGCCCAGTACCAGTACATCCCCGGTCTGGCGACGGTGAAGGACGATGAACTCGCACTGACCCTGAACACACCGCCGTCATTTCACAATCCGAAATCGGTCCTGGTGACCGCGTTGCCGGCGGTGGAACAGGCGCAATTGCCGCCGCTGCACGCGGTCGATCCCAAGGAAATCTACTGCGCGCGAGCCAGTTCACTGGTGCTGCCGGTCGAGGGCGCCCCGCTGGTGTTCTCGACCGCCTATGCGCACGACGTCCATCTGACCTTGACATCAAAGAACGGCCAGAGCCTCGATCTGCCCGCGCGCGCCGATCCTGCGCAGGGCGGATTCGTCATCGATACCTCAGGACTCGGCGCGGTCAATCTGGGCGACAGTGTGCGCGGCTCGCTGCATGGTTACTGGGGCTTCGAGCGCTACAACGGGCCGAGCTTTCAGCTCGTCAATTCCGGAACGCCGACATTGACGCTGGCAACCCAGGACCAGGGCGCATTGATCGTCGGACGGGAGGACACGATTCATCTGCAGGCCGACAGCGTCAGTTGCATCGACTCCATCATGCTCAAGGATCCCGCGGGCAAGCAGCTCCAAGCGGAATGGAAGGCGGTGACCCCCAACGAGGTGGAGCTCAAGTTGCCGCTGCAGGAAGCCAAACCCGGCGCCATGACGCTGCTGGTGACGCAGCATGGCGTCAGTCAACCCGTGCCAGTTTCGCTGCACGCCTTCGCCGATGCGGCGCACCTCGACCGATTCTCGATTCACGCCGGCGACTCACAGGGAGTGCTGTACGGCAGCCGTCTGGACGAGGTTGCCGGTCTGAGCATCAAGGGGCTCGCATTCGTGCCAGGCAAGCTGACCGGCGGCAAGGGCAGCGATCAGCTGCCGATGGTGACGCAGGATCCCCAGGCCGCCGCGACGCTGACATCGCAGGAAAGTCTCAAGGCCCAGGTGTCGCTGAAGGACGGGCGGCTGTTCGATCTGGCGGTCCTGGTGGACGAGCCGCGGCCGAAGGTCGAGTTGATCGGCCGCAGCGTGCAGCCTTCGGTGGCGGGCAATCACAGCAACATCGAGCTCAGCGATGCCAACGAGCTGCCACAGGATGCGAAACTGATCTTCTCGCTGCGCGCCCGGAACCCCGCAGTCTTCACGCGGGACGAGACGCTCGAAGTCGCGACCACCGATCAATCGTTCTCGACCAGCCTCAGCATCGGCAACGGCATCATGCTGCAGAATGCATCGGTGGCGGTCGCAGCGCTCGATCCGTCGAAGGCGTTTGGTTTCTCGGCTTCCGGACCACTGCAGTTCCGCGTCGTCGCAGACGGGATTGCAGGCGATTGGCAACCGCTGGCAACGCTGGTGCGTTTGCCGGTGCTGCGGGATCTCAAGTGCCCGGCGACACCCGAGCTGGCGTGCAAACTGTCGGGCTCCAATCTGTTTCTGGTCGAGGCGATCTCGGCCGATCCGAAATTTGATCGGGTCACGCAGGTGCCCGACGGTTTCCCGGGCTCGGCACTACCGGTGCCGCATCCGACGCTCGATCACCTCTACGTCAAGCTGCGGGATGATCCGTCGGTGATCCACGTGGCGGCGCTGAGCACCGAGCAATTGCCGAGCTCGGCGGATGAGAGCGCGCGCGCGCCGGCCCGACATGCCGCGGCACAGGCGGATCCGGTGCCCTCCGAGGCGCCCGCTCCCGCCGCGCCTCAGCCGCTTCCCCAGCCGCCTCCCCAGTAGGCATGCCGGCGGACGATCAGGTACCGCAGAAGGTCTGCAGCACGCGCTCCGATGCTGCCGGCGGCTGGGCGTAGCGCTCGAAGTCCGGTTGGTCGCGGTACGGATCGGTCAGCACCGCCAGCAGCTCGACGAAGGGTGCGAAATCTTCGTGCGTGACGGCCGCATCGATGACCTGTTCGATGCGATGGTTGCGCGGAATGAAGGCTGGATTCACGCGCCGCATGCGCTCGGCACGCCGCGGATCAGCCGGCTCGCGCAGCAGTCGCGACCGCCAGAGTGCGAGCCAGGCGTCCAATGCGCTCAGGTCCGCGAACAGCTCGCGTAACGCGCCGCTCCCGTCCGCCGCCGACTCGCAGTCGCCGAGCCGGCGGAAAGTCAGCGTGAAGTCAGCCTTCTGGGCATGCATCAGATCGAGCAACGCCTGCACCAGCTCGCGATCACCGTCCTCGATCGCCAGCAGGCCCAGTTTGCGGCGCATGCCCTCGAGCCACCGCTCCGAATACAGCGCCGCGAACCGATTGACCTCCGCGGTGGCCACCTCGACGGCGCGTTCGGCATCCGCATCGATCAATGGCAGCACCGTCTCGGCGAATCGCGCCAGGTTCCACTGCGCAATCAGCGGCTGATTGGCATAGGCATAGCGGCCGTGACTGTCGATTGAACTGAACACCTGCGCCGGATCATAGCTGTCCATGAAGGCACACGGACCATAGTCGATGGTCTCGCCCGAGAGGGCCATGTTGTCGGTATTCATGACGCCGTGTATGAAACCGACCTGCATCCACTGCGCGATCAGCTGTGCCTGCCGCGCGATCACGGCCTGCAGCAGCATCAGATAGGGCCGCTCACTGACGCGCGCTGCGGGATAGTGACGCTCAACACAATAATCGGCCAGCTGCCGGATGGCCTCGTCCTGGCCGCGCGCGGCAAAGTATTGAAAGGTGCCGACTCGCACGTGACTCGCGGCGACACGGGTCAGGATCGCGCCGGGGAGGCGCTGCTCCCGCAGCACGGATTCGCCGGTCAGCACGGCAGCCAGCGAGCGCGTCGTGGCAATGCCCAGTGCGTGCATCGCCTCGCTGACCAGGTACTCGCGCAGCACCGGTCCCAGCGCGGCGCGGCCATCGCCATTGCGCGAGAACGGCGTGCGACCGGAGCCCTTGAGCTGGATGTCGCGCAACGCGCCGGATCGATCGCGCGCCTCGCCGATCAGGATCGCGCGCCCATCGCCGAGCTGCGGCACAAAGAAGCCGAACTGGTGTCCGGCGTATGCCGCCGCGATCGGTTCGACGCCTGCAGGTAGCTGGTTGCCGGAGAATATCGCCGCCAGGGCCGCATCATCCAGTGCGTCGAACGCCAGACCCAGTTCCAGCGCGAGCGGGCGATTGAACTGAATCAACCGCGGGCTGGCAACCGGTGTCGGATTGAGCCGCGCGTAGAACTGTGGCGGCAGGCGTCCATAGCTGCTGGGCTGCATGCCCACAGTATAATGACCGGCTCAAGAGGCGGCGATGAACCAGAGACTCGGCAGCTACTTGATCCAGACGCTCGAGGCGCACGGCGTGCGGCATGTGTTCGGCATTCCCGGCGTGCACAATCTCGAGCTCTACCGCGGGCTGGCCGCCTCGAGCATCCGCCACGTCACCGGTCGCCACGAGCAGGGACTTGGTTTCATGGCGGATGGCTACGCTCGCGTGACCGGGCGGCCGGGCGTCTGTTTCACGATCACCGGGCCCGGTCTGACCAATATCATCACCGCCATGGGCCAGGCCTATGGCGATTCGATCCCGCTGATCGTGATCTCGAGCGAGAATCGGCTCGGGGAGATCGGAACCGGCTGCGGGTTCCTGCATGAGCTGCCGGATCAGCTCGGCATCGCAGCCAGGGTCAGCGCAAGCGCCGAGCGCGTGAGCAGTGCGGAGATGCTGCCCGGTGCAATGGCGCGCGCGTTCGCGGCGGCCAGCGGTCCGCGCCCGCGACCGGCGTACATCGAGCTGCCGCGCGATGTGCTGGGCGCGGAAGCGAGCGGCCTGCCGGCGCCCGTCGCCGCCCCGGCGCGCCGCGTGCACAGCGCGTCGTCCGCGAGCGTGTCGGAGGCAGCGCGCCGGCTGGCACTGGCACGCGCACCGATCATCCTGGCCGGCGGCGGCGCGCTGGCCGCAGCGGCGGAAATCCGCGCGCTCGCCGAGAGACTCGGCGCACCCGTGGTGATGACGATCAACGCCCGCGGGCTGCTGCCGCCGGGGCACCCGCTGGGGGTGTCGCTGAGCGCATCGCTGGCACCGATTCGAGCGCTGATCGCGGCGGCGGATGCCGTGCTCGCAGTCGGCACCGAACTCGGACCGACGGACTATGACCTGTATTCGGTCGGTGGCTTTCCGCCGCTGCCGCAGCTGATTCGCATCGACATCGAAGCCGCTCAGCTCGAGCGCAACATGCGTCCGTCGCTGGCGCTGCTGGGCGATGCGCGCGCCACCGTGCGAGCGATGCTCGATGCGGGCGTCGGCAACGCGCCGCCACTGCGCGGCGCGCCGGCGGCGCAGCGTGCGTGCAGCGAGGCACTGGCGGAATTGAGCGACGCGATGCGACGGCAAATCGCATTTCTCGAGGTCATTCGCGACACGCTGCCGGATGCCATCCTGGTCGGCGACTCGACCCAGCCGGTCTACGCCGGCAATCTCGGCTTCGCCGCCGCTGCGCCGGGATCGTGGTTCAACAGCGCTACCGGCTACGGCACCCTCGGCTATGCCCTGCCGGCCTCGACCGGTGCCGGATTGGGCGCCCCGAACCGACCCATCGTCTGCCTGGTCGGCGATGGTGGTGTTCAGTTTTCGCTCGCAGAGCTGGCGGTGCCGCGCGATGTCAGTGCCTGGACGGCAATCATCGTCTGGAACAACCACGGCTATGGTGAGATCAGGAATTCGATGCTGGCCGTAGACATCGAGCCGGAAGGCGTTGACGTGCAGCCACCCTCGTTCGCGGAACTGGCGCGCGCGTACGGCTATGCGCATCGCCCGATCGACACGCTGGAGTTGCTGGTGCAGGCGCTACGGGACTTTGCAGGCCGCCGCCAGGTGATGCTGCTCGAAGTACGCGCGCCGAATTTCGAGTGACCGCGGTCGGTTATGGACGCTACTGTGCTTCCCGGCGACAGACCAGCAGCACCTCATCAACGCCTTCGGTGTCGATCATACCGGCCGTCAGGCGCAGCGCCTTCTGAAACCGCAATCCCAGCGGCATGAAGGCGTGGTTGTACCACCACAGGGCGCGCTCGCGATGGTGCGTCAGCCACCACATGCCCAGATCCAGCAGCCGCGAAGAGCGCGGCGCCATACCGTAGACGGCGCTGCGCTCGAGCCTCAGGTGGTGCTGCACGAGCTTGTCGGCGAGGCGTTCAGGCTCATAACGGCGCTTGTGGCCGACGAGATCGTCGAACGGGGTCCACAGCGACGGGTGCAGCGGCGTCGATAGCAGCAGCGTGGCACCGGGCCTCGCGACTCGCGACAGCTCCGACAGCGCGCCATCTTCGTCCTCGACGTGCTCGATGATGTCGAATGCGCACACCAGGTCGAACGCAGCCGCTGCGAACGGCAGCGCGGTGACTTCACCGAGGATCACTTGCGCGCCCCGGCTGCGCAGCAGCGTCAGCGCCGGGGCGCTGATGTCGACGAACTGGGTATCGGCAATCGGCAGGCGCGGTCGCAGTCCCGGCGCGACTTCGAGCCGCGAGACGCCCGCCTGCAGCAACGACTGCACCAGCGGCCAGGTGTTGAAGCGCTGTGGTTCGATCAGGCGCGAACCGGACCAGAGACCGTCGTAGAAGCGGCGATTCTCGTCCAGTAACGCACGCTCGCCGCCCGACTGCTTAGGGCCGGTTTGCATCGTGCCGGCACGGTAGCGCCCGCAGCCGCGCCGGCACAAGCCTATACCGTCCGGCAGGCCCGGGTTATACTGCGAACTCTCGGGCCCCAGCGCTCTAAACGCTCAAGAATTCGCGCGGGCAACAGTGAGCACTACCTCCACGCTACGAGCGCCGGTCAGCACCCTGGACGATGACGCCTGGGACGACCTGCTCAGCTTCATCGAAGAGCGGCGCGTGATTCCGATCGTCGGACCGGAACTGCTGCAGGTCGCGACCGACCGCGGTCCGCGGCTACTCTACGACTGGCTGGCGGAGAAGCTCGCGGGCCGGCTGTCGGTCGACACCTCGCAGCTGGCGCCGAATTACACGCTCAACGATGTGATCTGCCTGTTCCTGGCGGCACGCGGCCGGCGTGAAGAGATCTACGTCCGCGTGCGCAGCATTCTCAAGGATGCGCAGTTCGAGCCGCCGGCGGCGCTGCGACAGCTGGCCGCGATCACCGATTTCGATCTGTTCGTCTCCACCACGTTCGACGCGCTGCTCGAGACGGCCATCAACATCGAGCGCTTCGGCGGCGCGCCCTCGACCGATGTGATCAGTTACGCCCCCAACCGCGTCGCGGATCTGCCCTCCGAGCGCGATCGGCTGCAGCGCCCCGTGGTCTATCAGCTCTTCGGCCGCGTCTCAGCCTCACCGACTTATGTTATCTCTGACGAGGACCTGCTCGAGTTCATCTGCGCGCTGCAGAACGAACACCTGGCACCCGAGAAGCTGTTTCACGAGCTCGAGCACAATCATCTTCTGTTCATCGGCAGCAACTTCACCAACTGGCTGGCGCGCCTGTTCCTGCGGATGGCCAAGCGGCAGCGCCTGTCCGATCCGCGCGATGTCGGTGAAGTGATGGCAGACGATCACACCGGCGATGACGAACGCCTGGTGGCGTTCCTGCAGCAGGTGAGTGTGCGCACGCGCATCTACGTCGGCGCCGAGCGCTTCGTGGAGGAGCTCTATCGGCGCTGGCGCGCTCGCGGCAGGCCGACCTCCTCTGCCACGATCATCGGCGAAGCGGCGCGGTTCCTGCCGCCGGCGCGGGAGATGCCGGACAACGCGGTCTTCATCAGCTACGCGCGCGAAGACCTGCCGGCCGTGCAGCAGATCAAGGCCGGACTGGAGGCCGCCGGCGTCACCACCTGGTTCGACATCGACCGGCTGGAAGTGGGCGATGACTACGATCGCAAGATCCAGCGCAACATCGCGCGTTGTTCCTATTTCATACCGGTGGTCTCCGCGACCACGCAACGCCGGCTGGAGGGTTATTTCCGGCGCGAGTGGAGCTACGCCATGGACCGCAGCCGCAACATGGCGGATGGCGCGCTGTTCATCCTGCCGGTATCGATCGATGCAACGACAGCCGCCGAAGCGTTGGTGCCGGATAAATTCAAGGCGCTGCATTTCACGCAGCTGCCCGGCGGACGCGTGTCGGCGGAATTCTCGCAGCGGCTCACCGACTTCATGCGGGCGCGGCAGCGGTGAACGCTCAACTGCACAGCACCGCGGTCGATGAGCGCAACCCCTGGCTGGGTCTCGCCTCCTTCACCGAGGAGACGCGCCAGTATTTCTACGGCCGCGAAGAGGAAGTCGCCGAGCTCGCGCGCCGCGTGCAGCGCAAGCTGCTGACGGTGCTGTTCGGGCAATCCGGTCTCGGCAAGACCTCGATCCTGCGGGCAGGCCTGGTGCCGCGACTGCGCTCGGCCGGCTACTGTCCGGTGTATGTGCGCATCGATTATGCGCGCAGCGCGCCCGAACCCTCCGAGCAGATCAAGCAGGCCATCGCCGATGCGGCGCGCGCTTCCGGCCAGTGGACGCAGGCGGGTGTCGCGGCTCCCGGCGAGTCGCTGTGGGAATTCCTGCACCACCGGGACGACATGCTGCGCGATGCCGGCGGCGCGACGCTGGTGCCGCTGCTGATCTTCGATCAGTTCGAGGAGATCTTCACACTCGCGCAGAGCGATGACTTCGGCCGCGAGCGCGCCGCGCGATTCGTCACCGACCTGGCCGATCTGGTCGAGAATCGGCCGCCGAAGGCGCTCGAGGCGCGACTCGAGGAAGATGAAACGGCGGCCGAGCGCTTCGACTTCGGCCGCAGTGACTATCGCGTCGTGATCGCCCTGCGCGAGGACTATCTCGCGCCGCTCGAAGGTCTGAAGAACGCGATGCCGAGCATCACGCAGAATCGCCTGCGGCTGGCACCGATGACCGGCCAGCAGGCGCTCGCCGCCGTGCTCCGTCCCGGTAAGGGTTTGGTCACGGAGGAAGTCGCCGCGGCCATCGTCCGCTTCGTCGCCGGTGGCGCCGAGATCGGCAATGCCGAAGTGGAGCCCTCGCTGCTGAGCCTGATCTGCCGCGAGCTCAACGACGCGCGCATCGCGCAGGGCCGCAGCGATATCTCGCTCGATCTGCTGGCCGGCTCGCACGCCACGATCCTGAGCAATTTCTACGAGCGCTCCCTCGCCGACCAGCCGGCCGCCGTCCGGCGGGTGATCGAGGAGCAGCTGCTGACCGCCTCGGGCTTCCGCGAGAACATTGCCGAGGAGCGCGTACAGAGCGCTTTTGCGGCCGCCGGTGCCGCGCCTGACACGCTGGCCGTGCTGGTCAATCGCCGCCTGCTGCGCATCGAGGAGCGTCTGGATGTGCGCCGCGTCGAGCTGACGCACGATGTGCTGTGCAGCGTGGTGAAGGCCAGCCGCGATGCCCGCCACGAACGAGAGGCGCGCGAAGCCACCGAGCGCGTGCTCGCCGAGCAACGCGAGCGCGAGCTCGCCGCGCGGCGAGCACTGCTGCGCGCGCGCAAAGTCGCCAGCATCTGTATCGTGCTGGCACTGGGCGCCATCGTGGCCGCCTTGCTGGCCGTCTCCAGCACCCGGCGCGCGCTCAAGGCCGAGCACGAAGCGCAGCAGACGCGGGCGATTGCCGAGCAGGGCCGTGAACAGGCCGAGAACCTGCTGGGCTATCTGACCAACGACTTCGCCAATAAGCTCGAGACCTTCGGCCGACTGGACGTGGCCGGCGAATTCGCCAAGCGGCAGATCGACTATTTCCACGCGCTGCCGCCCGACCTCAAGGACGCGCAGACGATCCGCAACGGCGCCATCGCGATGGTTTACTACGCGCGCTCGACGCGGCAGCTCGGCAACCTGGAAGCGGCCATCAAGAACGCGAACGAGGCGGTGCAACTGCTCGAGCAGCTGCGCGCCGGCGGCGACAGCACCGAGAGCACGACCATCGGGTTGGCGCAAGCGATGAACATCAAGGCGGCGATCCTCGACAACCAGAACGATCCGGGTGGCCCGTCTGCCGGCAAGCGCGGCGTGGAGCTGCTGCAGCCCCTGGCCGACACGCCCGGCGCATCCGCCGCCGTGAGGCGCGCCTATATCGAGGCCCTGATACGGGTCGGCTGGGAGCAGGCCAATGGCAACGAGCAGGAGGAAGCGATCAAGAGTCTGCGGCGGGCCATGCAGCTGGCAATCGATCTGGGTGCGCGCGATCCCAAGAACATCGAGATGCAGGCGCTCTACGAGGAAGGCGGGGCATGGCTTGCCGAATCGCTGCTGCTGACTGGCCATCCGGATGAGGCGCGGCAGATCGGCGAGGAATCGCTCGCCATGTCCGATCGCGTGCTGGCACTGCGGCCGGGGTATCGACTGGCGCTGCATTCGCAGCAGGTGCTCGAGAGCGACCTGATCGACATTGCGAGCAACAGCCTTGAGCCTGCCGAAACACTCAAGATGGGAATGCGCGCGGAGGCCACTTCCGAGACCATGCTGCGGCTGGACCCGGGCAACGTCGTGACGTTGAACAATCTCGGCGTCACGCACCAGGGCATCGCGGGCGCGCTCTGGTCCGCCGGCCGCGTGCGCGAATCGATTCCTTACTATCAGAAGAGCATCGCCGATACGGAACAGGCGATTCCCGGAGGCTCGGGATTCGCGATGATTGCCTGCTGGTTCGCCAGCTTCACCTCGTTCCAGCAGGCGCAGATCGGTGACTTCACCGGTGCCGAAAGCACGCTCGCCGCCGCCGTACCGATCTGGCAGCAGCTATACAAAACGGAGGGCGCGAACAGCATGGAGCCGGCACTGGCCGAGGCCACCGATCACATCGGCCGCGGCGCGCTGGCACTGGAACGTGGCGATCCGGCCACGGCCCGCAGGCTGGCGGCGCAGGAAGCCGGGCGGGTGCAGGCACTGGAGCCGAAGTCCGGCGTGCAGGGATTCCAGAAATTCGCGACGCTCTGGTTTGCGCACAGCGTCGCGGGGCAGGCGGCCTACCTGCTCGGCGACTTTCCGGGTGCCGAACAGGAAATGCGCGCCGGCATCGAAGCACGCGAAAAGTGGCCCGCCGAATCCACGGCTGATCGTCGGGACCGCGCCAACCTCTCGATCTGGCTGGCGTTGTCGCTGGCGCGTCAGGGACACTCGGCGGAGGCGCTGCAGGCCATTGCACCGGTCATCAAGTTCCAACGCGAACTGGCCGGCCGCAATCACGGTGATCGCTGGCAGCCGGTAGAACTGGCCAGCGCGCTGTACGTGCAGG
>Ga0181516_10000989_pt1 | contig 23014 bp, 15 predicted proteins | sample PEATcosm2014_Bin_25_FD_121104 | JGI IMG/M metagenome (GOLD analysis project Ga0181516, IMG submission 121104) | Peatland microbial communities from MTU Mesocosm Facility, Houghton, MI, USA - PEATcosm2014_Bin01_10_metaG | ecosystem: Environmental > Terrestrial > Soil > Wetlands > Peat | place... | reverse complement strand
GGATATCCTCGTAAAGAGGCCCGACGCCTCTTTTGACCTCATCGAAGTCAAGTCGACCACCCATACCAAGATCGAGCATGTCTGGGATCTTTCAGTCCAGACCTATGTCCTCGAAGCCTCAGGCCTCTCTGTTGCCCGCGCTCTCCTCATGCATCTCAATAAAACGTGCCGTTTCCCCAATCTTGATAACCTCTTCGTCACGGATGACCTCACGTACGACGTGCGGAGTCATATCCCCGAAGTTGGACCCAATCTTGGCTTTATGATGCAGAAGCTAACTTCTACCGAAGAACCTTCAATTAGGCTCGGTATGCATTGCTTCTCCCCCTATGAATGTGCCTTCTTCGGCTATTGCTCGAAACTCTGGTCTCTTCCGTCTCCCTCTATTTTCGATATCCCCCATCTCAGCGCTGAAAAAAAGGACGACATCGCAGGGAGGGGCATCCTCTCTCTCGATGCCATCCCCGACGACGAACCTTTGGGCACTCAAGGTGAGCGATTCGTCCGTCTCTCCAAGTCCGGCTCTAATGAGATCGACGTCCATGGCATCCGTACATGGCTCTCGGCTCTCCACTATCCGCTTTACTTCCTCGATTTCGAGACCGATGCCCCAGCCATCCCTCGCTTCGTAGGCCTTGGCCCTTTTAGTTCTTTCCCGTTCCAATTCTCGCTCCATATCCGCGCGGCCGACGGCTCTCTCAACGAAGCCCCTGGCTATCTCCATACCGAATCTTCCGATCCTCGTCGCGCAGTTGCCGAGGCTCTCCTTGCCCAGATCGGCTCCGAAGGCACCCTTATCGCGTACAACGCGTCCTTCGAGAAAGGCGTCATCACAGAGCTCGCCACATTCTTCCCCGACATCGCGGCACCACTCCTTTCGCTCCCGCCACGCTTCGCTGACCTTCTTGACATCTTCCGCAAGTTCTACATCGACCCCGCTTTCTGTGGCTCCAACTCCATTAAGGCTGTACTACCCGTTCTCTGCCCCGATCTCTCCTACTCCGCGCTCGAGGTTGGCAACGGCCAAGACGCCCAAGCGGCATGGGCACGTCTCATCTCCACATCTGACCCCGCCGAGAAGAAAAAACTCGCTGATTCCCTTCGCGCCTACTGTGGCCTCGATACGATGGCTATGGTCCGCCTCTTCCAGTTCCTAGATGAACGCTACGCGCGATAGCATCCTCGGGGAAATTTATGCTTCAATTTCTCCATTGTGCACCTTGGGTCAGAGGACTGCCCATTCATTCTTGTCGTCGGCGAGTAGTTCCGATGACATCCACCCCTTCGAGAGGAATAGGGACAATCACAGAACGATTTCACAACTAGATAGGCGCCATCTATTTATTGATTACCTCTAACAGTGCCATGTTCCGGCACCCCTCGAGGCGTACTATGCCAAGCGTAGTACAAATCTTGTCCCAAAGGGGTCCATATGAAGCGCTTCCTCCTGTGCCTCGTCGCTTTCGCCTTCATCGCTACCTTCGCCTCCGCCCAGTCCCAGCGGCTGGGTTCCCTCGCCGAGATCGAGATGGGCAAAGCCGATATCTTCGTCACATCTATCGTCGGCATGTCCGACAACAAGAACCGCGACACGCCGCTCTACGAACAGTTCGACGGCATGCTCAAGACGCACGTCATGCTCTTCAACACCAACAAGGACAATATCCTCGTGATCCTGGACCTCCCGCGGAAAAACACGGGCGACGTGAAAACGCAGGCGATGTACTACAACATTTTCGGTTACGCGTTCACGAAAGGCCTCGAGCGAGCACATGACGACACGAACTACATCATCGTCGTCGCCACACAGCCCGATGGTTCCATTTACGACTACTTCTTCCCGATTGCCTCGCTGACTGCCTTGGTATCTGGTTCGATCCAGATGGCTGACTTCGAGCAGGAGGCCTTCGTCGCGACCGGCTCCGCATTGAACGACTAAGTTTCGCCCTATAAGGCTTTCGATATGCTTCATACTATGTCGGGCTCGCCCCGTTTGCAGTGTCCATCCGCCTCGCCCCGTCTGGCCCTTCCCCAGGCGGGGCTTTTCTATTCGGCTTTCGATTAACGCAAGGAGCTAATGATGAAGACGATATGCTTCTCCTCGATCAAGGGCGGCACCGGCAAGAGCTCTCTCTGTATCCTCACCGCCAACTACGCCGCCTCGGCGGGCTACCGCGTCCTCGTCGCCGACCTCGATATTCAGAATAGTGCGACCTCCTACTACCTCGACTCGCCGGGCGAGGCCGATCGCAAGAACATCGCAGCTGCTTTCCATACTGAGCGCCTCACCGAGAACATCATCCCTTCGAACTACTCGGGCATCGATCTTCTCGCGTCATCGCTTGATCTCGTTAAGCTCCGAGCCATCGGCGAGCGTACGTTCAAGCGCATTCTGGATGCTTCACCCTTACCCTACGACTTCTTGTTCATTGATACGCCTCCGACTTATGACAACATCGTCCTTAACGCTCTTCACGCTTCCGACCTCATCATCACGCCCGTCGCCTTCTCCCAGTTCGACTTCAAGGGCGCCCTCTTCTATAAGGCCCAGATCAAATGTGAGACGGATAAGCTCCCCGCATGGCATATTCTCTTTAACTTCTTCAGACCAGCCCGTACTGACAATCCAGATGCACTCCGCAATCAGTACGAGGCTCTTTTCCGTGATGCCTTCGGCGAGATCATCACCCCTGCAACAATCCATGATACTACCCTCATCCGGCGCTCCATCGACACAGGGGAGAAGATAACTACCTCGGCCACCAAGGCGCTATTGCATGAGGCCATCACAGCCCTCGCTGCCTACTGCGGCATCCATCGTCGCGCTGAGAGGTTCTAACCATGGCCAAGCTCACAATGACCACGCGTCCTGACAAGGCCGCCGTCAATAACTCTGGGGACAAGACAATCGGCGTCGAGCTCTTCCTCGACCAGATCACCAAGGCCGATCCCTTCGCCTCGCTCTTCTCGATCAAGCCCGAGGTCTTCACCGCGATCAAGGCCGACATGGAGGCCAACGGTTTTGACCCCTCCAAGCCCGTCAACGTCTGGAAGAAGCCCGATGGCACGCGCATTCTCATCGATGGCTACACCCGTTTCCGCGCCGCCGAGGAGCTCGGCCTTCTTCGCGTGACCGTCTACGAGAAGACTTTCACTTCCGAGGCCGAGGCGCTAGCCTACGCGATCCATACGCAACGAGATCGCCGGAACCTCTCGGACACTGAGATCTTGCGCCTTGTCCAGCTCATTGACAAACCGCAAAGGGGCTTCAAGCAAAGTCTTACTGGGAATGAAATTCTCACGATAAGCTCAAACGAGCCAAACGGAGAGGACATCCGCTCCACTTCCGAACTAACGGCAGAGGCAGTTGGCATATCTAATGCGAAGGTCAAACGCGCTCGCGCCGTTCTCGCGGATCCCAGACAAACCGCCGCGGTGCTTGCTGGAGAGAAGACGATTCATCAGGCTGCTCAGGATGCAAAGACCAAGCGCGTGGCGAAACCATCTCAAAACGCCGTTAATGTAACGAAAGCCGGGCAGGCGAGGGCGAATTCCTCGGATGCGATCACGGAAGCACATCGGATCCTGATGCTCCTGGAAGCCCTATTCGCGACTGACCCTGACAAGTCACGCAGGGTTGCATACCAATCGGCTGCAACGATCCTGCGCCGGGCTCTCGAATAAGATTCTCGAAGCAAGAAGGCAACATTGAAGGCTCTATACGGCCCTCGAGGTCTATGCCTCAAGGTGCCTTCCCCATGTCTATCCGTCAACTATTTCTCCAAATTCATGACGCTCTGATATAATGGCCCGAGCTTGATCAATATCTAGGGTATCTATTCCTTTGTTAGCTCTTGCCTCTCAATTTGTTTCACCTGCACGAAAAGGACTAGTATTGAGCTTGTGCCAAGGGTGAAAGGGTGCTAAAATTTAAGGGATTTTTGAGGTTCCAAGTGGCAAAAGGTTGAATCGTCATGCTAAAGGTTCAAGAGGCAACTTCCCTCGTTTTTGCATCTTCTCTCAGTACAAGTGGAAAATATCTCTATTATTTGGATAAACTCCAGATTTAGGAAAGCTCTTAATGAAGCCAAATTCAGACAAATATACACTACTCTCTCTATTTACTGGTGCAGGCGGGCTTGACCTTGGTCTTGAAGCAGCCGGATTCGAGCCAGTTCTATGCGTCGAGGTTGACAGCGAATCGCGAGAAACTCTCAAGGCCAATCGTCCGGCGTGGCGTCTGTCTGATCCAGGCGACATCCATGAACTCGAGCCTCGCCAATTGTTGCGCCAGTGCGACCTAAGTCCAAGGCAGCTTACACTTCTTGCTGGAGGGCCGCCCTGCCAGCCTTTTTCGAAGTCGATGTATTGGAGTACTGGTGATGCTCCGCGAATGCGCGATCCAAGGGCGAAGACACTTCACGCATATCTTGATGTTGTCGCGACAATGCTTCCGCAAGTGCTGTTACTTGAGAACGTAAAAGGTCTCGCCTTCGAGGGGAAGGATGAAGGGCTTCGACTACTTAAACAGGGGCTACGTAGGATCAACAAAAAGCACTCAACGTCATATATTCCGCAGTTGATCTCGCTCAATACTGCGGACTATGGCGTGCCCCAAGTTCGGGAGCGTATTTTTATCATCGCAAGTATCGATGGTTGTCAAATCGATGTGCCGGAACCAACCCACGGTGATGGGATAAAAAAAAATCCTTATCTCACGGCGTGGGATGCAATCGGTGACCTAGATGTCGACTCCTGGCCAAAAGAGCTAGATGCCACTGGGCGGTGGGCCGGGCTTCTACCTTCAATACCAGAAGGGCAGAACTACCTGTGGCACACACCCCGTAACGCTGAAAACGGAGGCGAACCACTATTTGGCTGGCGAACTCGCTTTTGGTCCTTTCTACTCAAACTCGCGAAAAACCAACCATCCTGGACGATTCAAGCGGCGCCAGGCCCTGCAACAGGACCTTTTCATTGGAAGAGCCGACTGCTCTCAGTCGAAGAGATGTGCCGGATTCAGACGTTTCCTCGCGAGTACACGATCGTAGGCTCCCAACGATCAGCACATCGCCAGGTCGGTAATGCCGTGCCTTCCGCAATAGGTGAGCTTCTTGGCTTGGAGCTGCGGCGACAGTTCTTTGGTGATCACGTAAGGCGTAGCCTTCATTTACTTCCAGAAAGCCGACCTGATTGCCCGCCTCCAGAACCTATTGCTCAGGTGGCAAGCGAATATTTGAGTCTTCGTGCAGAACACTGTGATCATCCCGGAACTGGCCTTGGACCAGCAGCACGATGCCGACAAATCGCGAAGTTGAGCATGAAGGAGCTGAATCGATGAGTATAAGCAATAATTCGCGCGTAACTCGGGATCGATTAGTTGAGGCCCTTCGGCGTGAATTGATGGGGCCATGTACTCCAGACGAGGTAATCCAGGAATTCCCGACCAGCCGTTACCTCGTAGGTCGTCTCGCACCTGCCCGCGAGACTGAAGATGACACGGACGCAGCTATCGAACCTGCTGAGAATGATACACTTGCTATCGGTGTCGGAGACGACGAAGACGGGGAGGAAGACACTTCGCCGCCTCTCATTATTGGATTTAACCCTTCTTCATTTGGTCTTTCATTTCTCATCGATTCGAGGGTGCAAACTCTTCTGGTAAAAATCACATGGGGCGACTACCTACGAGAGAAGATCGAGGGGTCGGAAGGTGTTGCATCGAGATGGCAAAGGTATCCTCGTGAAGCGATCGTAAAAGGCATTCGGGTCGACTCTGCTGGACATATAGGTCGAATAGTCCTGTCTGCTTCTGAACCCAATCCTACTGGAACCACTGTTACCGGAACAGAAGATTCCGAGGTGGCGCTCGAGGGTGTTGTTCGCGACTTCGCTGGCTATCGCGCAGTGAGTCTCTTCCTCGTCAATCGGAGAACAAAAGGGGCACTCGGCGATCGAAGCAAAGACGAGCGATGGATATATCAGCCTCGTCTCTTTGTTACGACCGATAGTTGTGATCCGGTTTTTGTTGCGAAGGATTATTACGCAGACCCTCTATTCGTTGATGATAATGGAGAAGATGCAACCAACGCACTTCTTTATAAAGACAAGCGTGAGTTTGCAACTGGACATGGTGTAGCCGCCGGGTGGGATGCACCGTCGGAGAATAGCAAGAGAACCACTGCAATCTTCACGGAATTCATTCCGATCCATGAAGTGCCTCTGCTAATCGCTCCGAGTGAGGAAACGGGTGGCGCGGTCCTCGACATGAAGGAACTCGCGGAAATGCAGAAACCGTCGCAAATAGTGAAATTCCTCGAACCTATGGTAGAGGCGTATGAAACATGGGTCACTGCGACTGAACACGCGAGCCTCGCTGCAGACATTCAGGGTGACCCACAGCTCAAAGATGCCGCAAGGGTCAATATCGATAGATGCAAAGACTGCACATCACGTATGCGCGCAGGCCTGACCCTCCTCGAAAGCGATCCACACGTGCTAGAAGCTTTCCGGTTTGCAAATAAGACGATGTGGGACCAGCGCATTAATTCACTGTGGGCTGCGGAGAATCGTAAGCGGGGTTCTATTGAGGGCACTCCAAATACTTTTGATAGACCCGAAAACCGTACCTGGCGCCCATTTCAGATAGGGTTCATCCTACTCAACCTCCGAGCCATTGCAGATGAAACGAGCATAGATCGACATCTTATCGATTTGCTATGGTTCCCCACGGGCGGTGGCAAAACGGAAGCGTACCTTGGGCTCTCCGCATACACAATTGCTCTTCGCCGCCTTCGTGGCGATCGCCATGGGATGTATGCTGGTGCGGGTGTCAGTATAATCATGCGATATACACTGCGCCTATTGACGGTACAGCAGTTTCAGCGAGCTGCCGCACTTATCTGTGCATGCGAGATTGTCCGTCGCACGGACCCGCAGAGATGGGGGAGTGAACCATTCCGGGTAGGCGTTTGGGTCGGCAGAGGCACGACGCCAAACACGTTCGAGGATTCGCAGAAAGCCCTTGAGGACATTTGTGATGGGAGGATGCCCCGCTCGGGCAGTCCTATCCAGCTTGTCGCATGCCCGCGATGTGGGGCTTTGCTTGTCAGCGAAAAGGGCATCCCGTTAAGGAACACTTACCAAGTTGATACTATGGCACAGAGAACGTTAGTTTGGTGCTGTAATGAGAAGTGCGATTTCAACGCCATACTATCAAAGAGCCAAGGGATTCCTGTCGTTGTAGTTGATGACGAGATCTATCGAACATGTCCATCGCTTGTGGTTGCAACGGTCGATAAGTTCGCTAGGATTCCTTTCAAGGGCCAGACACGGACACTATTTGGGCTCAGAAACCGGTATAGTCCAACTTTTGGACATATCTCTGAGGCACATGGCGATAAAGTTGGTGGGCGGAAACTTCGTGATGCCAGCCCCGCTGAAAGGCTCCTGCCACCAGAACTAATAATCCAAGACGAACTCCATCTTATCTCAGGCCCACTCGGCACGATGGTCGGACTTTATGAGACAATTGTTGATTACGCGTCTAGCATAACCGAAACGGGCGCTACACGTATTCACGCGAAAGTGATCGCATCGACTGCAACTATTCGACGCGCTGCCCAACAGACACACCAGCTCTATGGTGGACGAAAACTGGCCATATTTCCTCCTTCTGGTCTTACTGCCAGCGATTCATTCTTTGCTCGTGAGATGGCTATTAATCCCGAGATCGATAACAGTGCTGGACGATTGTTCATTGGCGTTAACGCGCCTGGATCAAGCACTAAAACACTTCTTGTTCGCGTCTACTCGATTCTGCTTGCGACGGCTGAAATCGAGATACGGGGAAACCCTACTTCCGCCGATCCATATGGGACCCTCGTCGGGTATTTTAATAGTATACGTGCCCTGGGTGGAGCAAAGCGCCTAGTCGAAGACGACGTCAAGCTCGTAAGGCTCCGATACCTTGCACATCAGCGAGGCTTCCCATATCGCAATATTTCGGACCCAGAGGAACTCACAAGCCGCATTGATTCATGGAAAATCCCGAAGCTTCTCAAGAGACTTGACAACACGTTTCCTCGTGGAAAGAGTGATTGGCCAGTTGATGTTCTGTTAGCGACCAACATGCTCTCTGTTGGCGTTGATATCGATCGTTTAGGCTTGATGGTGGTAACCGGGCAACCTAAGTCAACCGCAGAATATATACAAGCAACAAGCCGCGTTGGACGTAAGCATCCTGGCTTGGTCGTTACAATGTATAATTGGATGGGTGCACGCGACCTTTCACACTACGAGCGTTTCCAATCATACCATGCAGCGCTTTACCGATACGTTGAAGCAATTAGCGTCACCCCTTTTTCTTCCCGTGCTCTCGATCGAGGGCTTCGTGGAGTTTTTGCCGGTATAAACCGGCTCTTTGGTGATCTGATGGCAGAGGAACCTCAAGCCGAGAATTTTGATGCTGGAAGTGTCGTTACAACCGATATCATCGAAGATCTCTGCCAACGAGCAGCAATCCTTGTCGGCAAGGATAATGCGGAACTCGTCCGCGCTCGTTTACTATCATACCGAGATGATTGGGCGAATCTCACAGATTCCTTACTCCGATACTCCTGGCTCGATGATTCTCAGCGACCACCCAATAACAGTCGTGTACTATTACGGACAGCGGGTACACAAAACGACGGCGAATGGTCAACACCAGGGTCACTTCGTGAGGTGGAACCTACTGCAGCCTTCTTCCTCGATGAAGGAGATGTATAAGTATGAATACACGTGCCATCGGTGATGTTCGTCCCAGCCAAGTAATTACTACATTTGGCCCAGGGGCGATTGTTGATCTTCAGACTCTTTCTGTAATTGTCGCTGGAATCGATCGTTGGCAGACGGACGAGGATATGTCGATCCATGAGCCACGGCTTGAACGGGCATTAGGCGTGAAACGGTTTTTTTCTGCCAAACCAAGCGAGGGGAGCTTTTCTAATAAACGTGGAACCATTCCAGCTCACCTGTTTCCACGATATCAAGTTTGTCCAGTCTGTAAGACACTATCCATCATCGGTGATGGTTACACCGAGTACAATACAAATTGGCAGGAGATCGTCTGTAAGGCTCCAGGCTGCAAAGGTCGAGGGAAATTCAGGGCGACGACACTTCCAGCTCCTTTCATCGTCGCTTGCCCTTCCGGCCACATCGACGAATTTCCTTGGCGTGAATATGTACATCGAGGGGCCAACTGTCAAAAAAAGATGGAACTCTTCTCAATCGCTAAAACAGGCACTGTCGCCGATATCATGATCCAATGTGAGTGTGGGATGGCTCGATCAGCGAGCGATGCTTTCGGAGAACATCGAAATGATGCGCTCGGTCAGTGCACACGTCGTCGTCCATGGTTAGGAAATAGCCAAGATACGGCAGTTTGTTCACATTCAACGGAAGTCCGAGCTATGCAACGTGGGGCGACAAATGCGTGGTTCCCGATCGTAAGGAGTGCACTCGCGATTAAGGAAGCAGCAACGCCAATTGGAATAGCACTTAATACGTGTAATACAAATCAGATTAATAAAGTAGATTCACTCGAAAAGCTTGAAATGCTAATAACGGCGGGAATGTTTCCACGGCTAGAAATATTTTCGATCGATGAAGTGTGGACTGCAATTCTAAAGCAACGCGGCGAAATCGAGACCGACGATATCGATCTTCGTTGGCCAGAGTGGCAAGCATTCCGCGATCCTGCGTCGTCAATGAACGAAAAAGCAGAGTTTTTTCTCCAGCCCGGTAATATTCCTGATGGATTTCAGGAATCTATCACTCGAATCGTCCTTGCCCGCAAACTTCTTGAAGTTCGCGCGCTTGTCGGTTTTACACGAATCGATGCCTCGGGTGTTGGAACCGATGATTCGTTGAAGCAAGAGATAGCCCCGATTTTTCTTGACAGACCCGACTGGCTCCCTGCCGTTGAGGTTCGCGGTGAAGGTATATTCATCGAATTAAATGAAGACGCTGTTATGCGATGGGAGTCAAAGGCCGCGGTGCAGGCCCTCGCTCACGCGATGGAGAGTAAGTTCCATCAGTGGGAAGCTGAGCGCGGTTCTCTACCATCACCATTCCCCGGCGCGCGCTTCATTCTATTACACTCACTTGCTCACGCGCTAATTCGACAACTCTCGCTGGACTGCGGCTACTCGGCGAGTTCGGTTAGGGAACGGATTTACAGTAGCATAGATCCTAGAAGAAAAATGGCAGGAATCCTCCTTTACACTGCTAGCCCAGACTCAGAAGGCAGTCTTGGAGGCCTTGTAGATCTCGGCAGTGCGAAGCGTTTCCCGGAATTGGTTAAGGGAGCGTTACGGGCAGCATCGCGCTGTTCGTCAGATCCACTTTGTGCTGATCATCAGCCCGACGTCCATGCTACGATCAACGCAGCAGCTTGTCACGCATGTATCCTCGTTTCCGAGACATCATGTGAAACCTTCAACCGTTTTCTTGATCGAAATGTACTAGTGCCAACAATGGCTTCAAATGCACTGGCTTACTTCCCTATGGTAGCCTTATGAGCTGGAAACCCTATGGTCGCTGGCAACAAATCAATCTCTAGACTGGCGGAAATCGCACTTGCAATTGTGGACTCGTCTGGGCTTGAATCAGTTTGTACTGCACTCGAGAATGGGCGACTGAGCCAGGAGTCTACGGCTGCGACGCGAGCCGCAATAGCTGAAGGCAATACTACTCTCGAAAGTCACATTCGATCTCTCCAGGAGACATGGACACTTATGGGTGTCAATATCTCGAGCCAAGCACTTGCGTTTGCGCTGAGAACTGGCGTCGCGTCAGTACAGGTTTATCGACAGCAGGTGCCTATCACGCAAGTTGTTTGGACTGGCCCAAAGGTTGAAGGTTCTTTTTTACGTGCCACCAGAGAAGTCGTGCGGGAGATTTTACATAGCGCGCAGAAGGAACTCCTCGTAGTCGGATACTGGATTGCTGCACGAGACGATGGCGAAGGCATTATCGAAGAAATTATTACATCTCTCGCAGATGCGGTAACAAGACATGTGGATGTGAATGTCATCGTTGACGAGCGCATGCGATCCGACGGTCGCGACAATAGGCACATCCTAACATCAGCATGGCCCCCTGGTGTATCATTTCCCAAGATCCTTACTTGGCATCTGCCACCTAGCGATCAGTACCTGAAGTTGCATGCGAAAGTATTAGTTGCAGACAATTATGACGCGCTGGTTACATCCGCTAATTTGACGTCATATGCCATGGACCACAATATGGAAATGGGTGTACGGATCGTCGGACATCCAGCCGATACCATCGTGAAACATTTCAACCTCCTCGAAGGCATAGGTATTCTAGAGCCATACGACGATGAACGGTGTCTACCGTGATAGTATTAGGCGTAGAAGATCGAGAATTATTGAGCCGTGTTAGCGAACAGCTTATAAAAACCCCAACATCCACTGACCATTTGATGCTAAGAAAATGGCGCGTGTTTTCATTATGCCAGTATTTGCTTGGTGGCTCCGAGTTAGAACTCGAAACAGCTTGTAGATCAGCGCTAGAGGCATTCCTATCTCATGTTCCTGGGTCGGAATGCGATAAAGCACTTGAAGCGGCTAGTGCTGTTATAAGTCATGTGGAAGGTTCAAGGGATCCCAGAGAAACGGTCTTGCCTTCACTTTCAAAGGAAAAACTCGTCGCTGTTTCCATGCATCTCGATTCACTGATGGAGGAGAAAGCGGTTACCATCGAACGAGCCCTGCAAATACTCCCCCCAGTACGCGAGCGAATATATAAAATGACGGAAGCTTTGCTTCTTCCAGGTATTCGGCATCGTTTTAACTTGATCATGACAGTTCTTGTTGACTCAGATCGCGAAGAAAGTTTTCGTATTCGTGCAGCTGCAGTAGTTCTCTATATTAACGAAGTTAACGACGTAATACATGACAACTTAAGTGTTATCGGGTTGATATATGACGATTATGCGCTTCGCCTTGTATTAAAGGAGATCAATGGAAATAAAACCGACTTATATCTTCACTGGTCAGAGAAAATAATTTCGCTGTGGATCGAACTTCCGTTTCTCAACGGTGTTAAATTGCAACGCGATGACAATCCAATCTCAGTGACGTGGCTTGACCGAGTAAACTCCTTCGTCTCATATTCGCACGTACTTGGCACCGATCAAAACATATTAGTTTTACTTCAACCGTCGATTGCATGCTCACCGCTCCACATGATCATTTCGCTAATCGGGCTTCTTGTGCTCGATGCAGTTACATCATCGATTAGGCAATCGTATAACCTTCATCTTGGACAAATATATGAGATAGATGGTACTTTTGTGCAATTTGAGGGATTTGAGGATCAGTATTCCACTCGAAAGGGATGGCTTCGCCTTCTGGTGCGAGGTTGTATCGAGATTCAGAAACCAGACGTAGCGACTCGAATGGTTCCCGTTGAGAAGCACCGATTATCCTCTATTCGCGAGTATTCAATTCATGCTCAAACAATGCAGTCTGATCCCTTGAAACGCTTTTTTGATTGGGACCATGCTATTGAGCCTGCTTCGCTAACAACCTTATTGGTCATAGTTGCATCGCGGCAAAGAGCCATTGAAGTCCTAAAGGGGGTGCAGTCAAACGGTGTACATCTGCTTGAACATGGACTCGTGCGTTTCATCAGCACAGTCTCGGGAAAAGTTGATACATATGGTTCGTTAGTTTTCGTTGTGCCATCTCTCAGTACTGTTCGCATTCTCCTAGATCAAGGTATTCAAATTCAAGCAGTTCTAATCGATGGATACGACCATTTGAATAATGGGCGTCATGATCTGCCTTTTTTGACAAACAGACAGAAAGCCCCTGCAATCATTATTTGGTCTGTGACTGGTTACTACCCAGAAGCAACTCCCACATGGTTACCGCCACATATGAAGCTCGAGGTATCGGCCGATGATCTGGCCGATATTCTCGAGCTAGATGACGAGTGTACAGACCTAATCCATTCATCACTCTGGGAAGCTGCAACCGGTGGCCAAATTAATTTGTACTATACACCACTATCACCAGATGAAATTAAGATTATTGTTGCGATCAAAGATTATCTAAAGAAAATAGAAACATCCGAGTGTTTACCTGAATACTTGAAGTATTATCTGATTACTTTTGCCAGCACCCTAAAAATCTTGATTGCTGCTAATCCGACAGAATGGTCAGAAATCAAACGTTTTGCGACGGTGTGGTCTTTATCTATCGACGAAAAGTGGTCAAGCCTTCGTCCATCAGCGCTACAAGCTCTGGCCAGTCTGCATAATGTAGAGAAGGACGTTGTGCGTTTGATTAACAATGTAATGGAAACTGTAAACTCGCGAGCAAGTGGTTTAGTGGAGTTCTTAACTCAGACAGTGTCAGAGAAGGATTCCTGGTACTTCGTGTGCGATCGTCCTGAGCAAGTAAAGGCGGCCGCGTCAACTTTCCGAGCATTGGGAATATTGCCACGGGTTCAACCGATTCTACTACGGGAGCTTTCTGTATGCAAGAATTGCATAGTTGCGGGGTGGGTAAGTTCTTCGTTTACGCGAAAGCTTCAGGCTCACACACCACGCGTAGTTATAGCTGTTATTGATGAGGCCGAAAGGTATCGATGGGAACGTATAGGTGATGCTCGGCAAACAGGAATGACACATACCTTGCTTGGTGCCGTTAGTAGTGACCAGAAAAAAGGTGTTTCTGCAGGTTTGGCTCCTGCAACACAACTTGTATGGGATGATAAAAGTAATCCTAAAATCGACGCAAGATGGGACAACAATGAACGAATACCTTGTGTCTTGCTCTGGGTGATAGGAGAACCTAATGTCAAGGTTCTCGAGCCACATGACCGAGTTATTGTCGAAGAGGAGGAAATTGTATGTGAGCGTGTTGCCACTCGATTGCGACCGGATGAACGGGTTATTTTGAGTCTCGGTACAAGTCGCTGGTCTCCCTCCGAAGAGTTCACTGGCGCTATCATGGATGCGGTTCGGACATCCAATCCTGATCTTGTGAAGGCAGCAAAAGAATGGCGACAATCCTTGTTCAAAGTGATTAATGAAAGGCACCTATCAATTCCGCAACTTCGGACTCTACTTGCGTCGCTTGGCATCGAGCGTGAGAGTCAGACAATAGAAGGGTGGCTCGATATTGAGCGTGCCTCGCCGATTGCGCCTAGAGGGATGAAGACCGAACTTTCGTTGCTTTGGCCACTAATCGAAAAATATGTAGTATGCTCATTCGATGAAATCAGCGCGGCCTGTGGGCGTCTTCGGTCGCTTCGAGCTGCATCTGAACGCGCTCTTCTTCAGCATTGGAAAGGCAGATCTGTTGGACTTGAAATTGAAGAGACATGGCTTGATGAAATCGTCGACCGGTTACGACAAGAAGTTCATGTTTACGAAGTAGAGGCTATCGTTTTAGGCCAACTTCCCCCAGAAATGATCGGCTGGTGGATTCCAAGAAGCATGGCCGAAAGCGTTGAAACATATACAGGAAATATTAGCCCTCGAACAGAGGGAAGCGCGGAGGACGACGTTAGCCCTCCGGAGTGATGGATTCTGATTCGTCTCTGTATATTGTGTACGCTCATGGAAACACGCTCTCTACTGCTATTGGAGAACCAATCCATAAGGAGGTCTCCGATGCAGAACGTATCCCCCTTCCCTGTCCCGACACGAGAGCCATCGCCTACGGTGCCATCCATCCCCGATATTCCGAAGCAGACAATCCTCGATTTTCTCTCAGCTTTCGGCCTTGCTTCCCAGCTCACAGAACCCGAAAAGCTCCAGTTCATCGAGGTCGCCCAAGCTTTTCGCCTGAACCCCTTCCGACGGGAGGTCCACTGCGTCGTGTATGGCGAAGGCGAGTATCGCCGCATGTCCATCGTCGTCGGCTACGAGGTCTATCTGAAAAGGGCCGAACGCACCGGGAAGCTCGACGGCTGGTCTACGCGGATCGAAGGCGAGGGCGAGAACATGAAAGCAATCGTGGAAATCCATCGTAAGGATTGGGCGGAACCCTTCGTCCACGAGGCCTACTGGCGCGAGGCCGTGCAAAAGAAGAAGGACGGCACACCGACCGCATTCTGGACCAAGCAACCGCGCTTCCAGCTCAAGAAAGTCGCTATCAGTCAGGGCTTCCGTCTGTGTTTCCCAGACGAGCTCGGCGGCCTTCCCTACGACGCCTCAGAACTTCCCGACGCCGAGTCCCTCGCCCCGTCCGCGCCAGTACAGCCCACTGAAGGTGATCAATCCCAGGCAGCTGAGTCGTCTGCCTCACTCGCTTCTGCAACCACGGCCGAGAGTCCGGCATCCATCGTTCCTCATACCCCTGAACCTCCAAACACATCTTCTCCGAATACCAATCCTGAGCACTCCCCCGATCACCGTGATCGCTTCCCCGATGAATCCGTCGAAACCCTCCTCGGCCGCCTAGAAGCTTTCCTCAACGAAAACTTCGATTCTCTCACCGACAAGCACTGCGAATGGATTCTCAACCAGGCTCGCAAGTCCCGCGATCGCCAAGGCGTGCTCAAGATGCTCGGCTATTCCGAAAAAGTCGTTCGCAACGCCAGCGCTGTAGCAAGCGCCTCTGCCTGATCCATCACAACTCTCTGGAGGTATCCAACCTATGACCTTTCTTGCTGCTCAGAAAAAGATGCAGACCAGCTGGAAGCTTCAGACCAAAACGCTTCCGCGCCTCGCCAAGACGCCGGGCCTCTACTACTCCCGCATGTTTCCCTTCTGCCTTCCCCTGGAATATGCGTCGTTCAATCTCTTCCATGAAATCCGGGACGACGCACTCGCTACCTTCGATCGCCTCGGCATTGTCTGGCATGGGGCCGCCCTCCCAGGCCTTCCTTCGAATCACCTCTGCTCTTCCCAGATCTTTTGCGTGAACGCCCTCTTCCCCTTCATCAATCGCCCCGAGGCCCTTGCCGCCCTGCTCCTCCCGCATTTCCCCGACCTCTCTCACATGGTCCCAGTCGAGGAGGACCGCTACATTGCGTTTGAATGGATAGGGGAGACAAATTACTTAGGCGAGATACCCAAGCTCGGGGCCGATCGCCACAGAGGGGCAGGTAACACCTCGATCGATGCAATGGTCATGTACGAGACCAAAGCCGGCCAACGCGTCATGCTTCTCATCGAGGTCAAATTCTCGGAATCCTATGGCGTAACCTACAAGCGCTTCCGCACCGACGGCACGGACCGTATCGACTCGTACCGCGACCTCTTCTACTCCGAGATCACGCCAATCGATCTCACAGTTGCCCCGCGCGTCGAAGACTTTCTCTACGAGCCCTTCTACCAGCTCCTTCGACAGCAACTTCTTGCGTCGAGGATACTCGAAGTGGGTATCCCCGAGGTCGACCGTGTCCAAGTTGTCCATGTCTACGCATCGGGCAATCGAGAGCTCAAGGCCATCACCTCGCCGGCCTTCCGCGAACTCGGCCGCGACTCCTACGAAGTTTGGCAACACATCCTGGTCGAGCCTTCGGACTTCATGGCGATTACAGCTGAGGACTTCCTATCTCACGCGCCGGTCGACCGTTTCCCTGAGCTCGAGCCTTGGAAGCTCTACCTCACCTCCCGGTACACCTTCCTCAAATAGTAACGAGGCCCGCCCCTTCACTGGAGCGGGCCTTTCTCATATATACGCGATACCCAAACGGTCTTTCAGGGGGAAAAGATACGGGGTGTACCTGGATCGTACCTGCTAGCGCCGCTAAAGTGCCTTCCAGGGGAATTACTGAGCCTGACCGCCCAGCTTATCCATATCGTTCCAGGAGATATTCCCTCAGGTCTTTGTTCTTGATGCTCTTTATGCCACTATCCCAATGCGTTGCCACGAACTTCTTCTGCTCCTCGGGGGTCAGAATACTCTTCCAAGCCTCGTGGTATCCCTTGCCAACCATTCCCTGAATCCCAGGGCAATACTTCGCATACTCGGGCTGGACGATGTTGATCTTGTCATTCTCTGAATGAGAAAGATGCACGACCCTATAGTCCTCGACCTCCAGATCCCCGATCCTCATGGGAGTCGTCTTCCTCGCGAGTAAGGTCATCCGCAGAAGCTGATAGAAATGGTCCGCCGAGAAGTCCTGGAGCCCTATCCCTCCCTCTTCCGAGAATGCGAAGGGGAATCCCTTCCCCCGCATCTCGGCAAGTACGGAAGCATATCTCCTTAATCGCTCAACTCCTCGCAACCCTCCGAACTTGTTCAAGGCAATCGGTCTCGACTTCCCTTCCGTGAACTTCCACTCGATCAGAAGCTGCGTTACCACACTGTCTATCTCGGCGATAGTGAAGGCATCGACGCTGGTCCGATTTAGCCCGCGGCCGCCTCCTTTCTCATTGATCGGCGACGCTTTCGGTCCTACCCATTCGAAGACGACACAGCCCCTATCGTTATAGACCTGCCCTCCGACATCAACTCCACTCGGAAACTCGTATACCGTAGTCACGCCCAGTCCCAGCGCATTCAAGAAGCCCTTCAAGTCTTCCTTGTCGACTGCCAGGGACCCGAGGACATTCAGGCACGAGGCCGCGCTACTCAGAGGATTTGATCGCGTTTCAGCATGAAGTTTCGCCTCCGAGTCGATACGGCCTAAAACCGATTCGTCGTAGATATTCCTATCAGCGAAGGCTTGCTGGAACTCGGCACTAAGTTTATTCATCAGCGCCTCCGCTATCCCCTCAGGCTCCTGAGGCATAAATATTCGCTGCAGCAAGCGAGCTTGGGCTTGCTATTCGTAATTCATGAGAATCAGGTCCGGTGCTCAAATACTTCAGCCCATATTGCTTTGGAAAATCTTCTTAAGCATGGCAATAAACGTTTGGAACTGCTTCGTCATTTGGGCTCGTTCATCGTCGCTAGGTTCTGCCGCTATCTCGGCAAATTTGATCCGAATGACTTCTTCATCATCTTTGCCATTCTCGTGGTACTGTCCCGGCTTATCGTCTATCTGACCTTTGAGAGCTGGGCTTGTGAGTGCTTCCTCGATAAGGGTTATGTCCCTTTCATAGATCTTTCTCGACAACTCAAGCACGAAGGAAGTCCTCGGCGCTCCTGTTTTATAGGACTCGACCGTCTCAATCCTGCAAAGGGTATTATTCACGCCTTTCTGAGGCGATGACTTGAAAGGAATACCGATGCTGGTGTGCCGCGGGCTCGCCGTCAATGGCCGCTTGATACCCTCGGCCGCGGCGGCTTGGCGAAACGCCTCGAGCAATATCCTGCTGTAAGGCGTCAAGCCAGACTCATAATCACTCCCAACGACGAATCTGCTTTCTCCCCGTTCAGGTTTGAAGTTGAACTGGCGGCTTATTGCATGGGCGAGACTACGCACAACATCCATGGCATGCGGGTCACATGGCGAGATTGCCCCGTAAAGATATTGCTTGATGACGACATTCAAGATCTGGTCCATTGGCGTCCGGGCGAGTACGATATCTTTCGAGGCAGCCGATGCCTCTGGTTTCCACCAAGGCAATAAAATGATCCCATCGATTCCGTTTTCCCTACAGGCCTTGACCGCAGTCCGGGCAAATACAAAAGCCTTTTCGGCCGATCCGGGAACGAGGTAAACTAGCGCGACCTTGACATCCCTCTCCTCCCCAAGGATTCTGCTCGTATTTGAGTCCTCGGATACAGACTCCCGATGGATTGCAAGCATCGCCGCGTAGTCGTCGAGCTGCGTGGGATCCTGAGACGAATCCTCATAAATCTTCACTTCAGTTCCGATCAGGAATGTCGAATTACCACTACGTATCTCGAGAAGAGAATCCAACCGCCTGCCCTGGAAGGCCTGCTTGTCCTTTGGCATCCACTCAGATGAGATACTGATGTCGAAATCTTCGCTCAGAGCGAAGGACTGCACCTTCGCGATCAACGCATCATCGATGAACGAACACGCCCCCTTAAGCGTCTCAAGGAATTGCAGAAGGAAGCTAGAGCCAAACCCGTGATCACCGTAGGGATCCAATAGGTAATTGAAGATCGAGGAAACCACTGTCTCCCGGATAGTGCGATCATTGTTGTATGCCAGGATCTTCAGGATATCCATTGGAGCCTCCCCTAAATATGCCTGTTATTATAGCTCAATAGACTCTATACACAACACCCATAGGATCATTGAGGCCAGGCTCTCTACAAGTGACAATCTCTGGCACGGGAGGCCGTGCCATGACAGACGTCCGCGTGCTTTTGGCACGGAACATGAAGCGCTGCCGGGAAATCCTGGGGCTTTCTCAGATGAAGCTCGCTGAGAGGGTAGGCTGTTCGACTACCCTCATTGGGAACATCGAGATCGGCAAGCGCTTCCCTTCTGCCGAGAACCTGAACAAGATCGCCGCCGCGCTCGATATCCAGCCTTCCGAGCTCTTCGCCGAGGACTCCGCAGCTATCGACCGGATGCAGACCACCCAGGAGCTTCGCGCCCGCTTGGAGAAGAAGGTCCTCAAGGCAATCGGCGATGCTCTTTCTAGCAAAAGCTAGACCACCGACCTCATTAGTCAGATCATCATTATAATTGTCTGTTAGCTTCTTGCGATTATTATCTTGAGCATTACCCAGGCAGTCGCTCTCTACCGCTCCATTGCCCCCGAAGGTTCCTTGCCCGAGCCTGAACGAGATAGGGTATTTCGGTGGTTTTCAGGTCAGCATAAGCATTGAGGTGTATACAAGGCATTGACATACAGGCTGGAAGCGATAAAATATCCACAAATATAGCCGGGCAGCCAAGCTCCAGAGGGTTCTGTATCTGAATGGGAAATCTCGGCTAATTAATAAAACGGAGCGCGATAATGCCGATGTTCACAGTCTATCTTGTAAAGCCCGACTACCAAAACGCTGAGCGATACGTTGAAGCTGGCAGCGCTGTTACTGAAAACTATAAAAGCATTTTCAATGATGGTGTAACGACATCCACTAGCTTTTACATATCTACATACATTGCATCAAAAGAAATCGAAGTTAAGAAAATAAGCCGATCTGCCTCACCATTTGAAGTCTATTATCGGGAAACAAATAACCAAAATCCATGGTGGAAAGGTTACTGGCGGATGCCAGAGCAGCTAGAGAACCAATCTGTAGATGTACTAGTAACGCTTGGCATAGATGGCCGTCTATTTTTAATTACTCATGGGCATGCCCGCTTCCTAATCAATCCTCTTGCGATTGAGTATGATTTTGGTCTGAAGACGGCTCTTAATATAATTGATGAGGACAAGATAAAATCGGCAGACCTTTTTACTCCATCGGAAATAGCACTAAGAACACGAAAGCAGGTTGGGAAAAAAACAAAAATTGAAGAATACGATATCAACATATTCAACTCATTGCTTAAGGACGTTGCCGGTTCTGTGGTCCCGGAGTTTGAAGAATATTTCAAGAACATTGATGGCGCGGACAGTATCAAGTTCAGTTTCTCAGAAGAAGCATCCGAATTAGTTGAAATACTAAAAAGGCTTTACAGCAAATACGAACTCACAACGTACCGACAAAAAGGGTTTGATTGGATAGACAATTTCCGAGTCATAAAAGATAAATCCTTAATTGCAATTCTTGATGCCAAATTGATTGATGCCGTAAACGCAAAAAGCGAAGAAATTCTACTAAGTATTATCGAAATCGAAGACAATGTGATTCCTGTTTATTATCGTTTTGTGAATATTTCCAGAAGATTCAGCAAAGATCTAAATCCAACAGCTGAAATTACGAAATACTACGAGATACTCATCGCGGCTAACTTAACGGTTACTCTGGAGGATATTAAACGACACCAAATTCTCACAAGAGACATGAATTCCAACAAAGATCTTCTACCTCAAAAAATCTATCAGTGTCTATATTATGAAGTCACTCATGATGGAAAGCAGTACTTTATTGAATCTGGCTCATGGTATTTGGTTGACAACACTTTTTCCCGAACGATAAATGATCGCCTAGACGACGTTATGGCATCCAGCAGGAACATTCCATTTACCTATAATAATGCTCAAATTTCACTGGAAGCACGGGACAGACGCGTAAACAAAGAATACGTTTTCAATGAAAAGTTAACTGCCTTTCTAGCAACCACCAATTTAGCCTGCCTACTAGACACTAACTTGGTAATATATCAAAGAAGCAAAATAGAAGTGTGCGATATTCTATATTCTGAAGGTGATAGTATTATTCTACTACATAACAAATATAAATATGGTTCGAGTGCACTGAGTCATCTATTCAACCAAGGTTATGTTTCTGCGAAACTATTAACTGATCCTGATTTTAGGCAAAAGGCAAATGCGAAGATCGAAGATGAGCTTCTTCATTTCCCGATAGATGAGCTAGATCGCAGCACCAATAAAGTCGTTTTTGGTATAATCAGCCGAAGAAACAGACAAGGCAAATTTTCAATCCCTCTTTTCGGGAAAATAAGTTTTGATATGATCTGTAGAAGCATTGATCTAATAGACTTCCATTATGAAATTGTCTTCTTTGAAGCAATATAAATATTCATAGATGGTCGAAGGACCCATGACGGAGCCGGAACGCCGGAAGGTTCTCTCGCGGCTCCTAGCTAAACATCAGGAGTTCATCTCGGGCTCGAAGTAGACTGCAGTGTCCGCATAACATAAGCATAACAATTGAATTACCAGACGCGATTCTTGCACCAATATCCCAGCAGGAATCGCAACAATGGTAGATGAAGCTCAAGTTAGTATATTATCTCTATTTTTTTACACTTGCGTTAAAAGCTTTCATTCTATTAGCATAGGCGACATCAAATTCCTCGATAATTGCTATATACCTTTCATCAATCGAAAGCAGTTCATCATTTGGATAAATAGTCAGGAATTGCGAGTCAATCATATCATTCTTCATCATTTTTCTGCCTTCAAATAGTGTTTTCTTTATTAGTATACCAAAATACTTTACTACGCCAATGGGAATACTTTGCGCCATTTCAGTTTCGAATTGCGGATATATCGTAGTATAGATTGGAATTTGAACTCTATCGAATATCGTCCCGTTCCCATTCAAAATGCGCTGGTGTAATCTAGCTGTCAATTGGTTGGTTGGGAACTGTGCTTTTATAGTTGCTCTTTGCCCCAGGCTAAGCTGATTATAGTCAAGACCGTTCTTGATGGCAAAATACGCAGTAGCAGTTTCCTCAAGGCATGGAATCAATATATCCTCTAGTTTGTTCTTGAACCACGTATCATTCCGCATTTCGTAATATTTGCTATCTACAAGTCCAATTAATTGGAAGGCAATTCTTTCCTTAAATGATAACGCTATTATCAATGCATTTGCTGAGAACGAGCCTAGTTCAGCCAGAGAAAGCGGCACAGGATCAATAGCAATTAGTATTAACATAAATATTGAATTGATAGCCTGAATGAAATAGCTCAGCAGCCTAGCTTCAAAAACGACTTTTCTACTTAGAATGCTACCATAGTCCTCAAAGAACATTTTGCTCCAATATGATCTTTTAATGACCCTCCCTATATCAATACCATCAAAGCCTTCTGGTGCAATGGACAAATAGCGAATATTCTTTTTCTTAAGGAACATCTTAAGAACTTTTCGTATTTGCCTTTTTGAGAATCCGTTATGTGTATAGAGTTCTAGGATCGAAAACTCAGTAACAATGACCTCGGAAATCCTGTCAAGTTCTTTGCCGATTTTGCGAATATCGTACTTCTGATGCCCAAGTACTCTAGCATACCTATAGATAAGATTGGTATCGATATAGATTGACATATTGTCTCCATTTGTTTTTTTGCCAGATTTTTTGCTGTTCGCAATATCGGTAGAGACATTATCGCCCTCCCTACGTGGATTTGCAACTTAAGGGGGCCTCTAAAAACTCCCACAATTGTATGGAATCATGATAAAATTCTTGTATGAGCACGAAGCCGCGAAGCAAACAAGCCGGATTATTCGACGCAGAATTTCGACTAAGAAAACTG
>Ga0181516_10000986_pt1 | contig 23050 bp, 19 predicted proteins | sample PEATcosm2014_Bin_25_FD_121104 | JGI IMG/M metagenome (GOLD analysis project Ga0181516, IMG submission 121104) | Peatland microbial communities from MTU Mesocosm Facility, Houghton, MI, USA - PEATcosm2014_Bin01_10_metaG | ecosystem: Environmental > Terrestrial > Soil > Wetlands > Peat | place... | reverse complement strand
CTTTCTGCGGATTTTGAGCACGGCAAAAAGCTGGCTGAAATGGCTCTTGGTGAATTTGGAATCGACGGTGAGCCGGAGTTGAGTGCGCGTCTCCACGGGAGCAACGACTCTGCGCTTCGGTCGGGCAGTGGCTTTTTTTGCGGCAGGCGTCCGGTTTCCTTGTCGATACGTATCTTAAAGCATTAGTATATAAGCGCGGAAGACCACACTGCAAACGATTGTTGCAAAAAGAGTTCACGCGAATGATGCGCCGGGGGGAGTAGTGGGTTCATTGCATGGAAGTGAGGGAAGCCGAATGAACCGCAACAAGTCTAACCGTGGGGAGGGAGCGAGAAAAGGAGGCCGGCAAGGGATTTGCGGTGGCCGACGCAGGCAACGGCAAGCCAGCTACGTGGTGACGAGCCATTCCAGCCATGGGCAGACCACCGAACGGTTGCTGATCCACGCGGATACCGAGCTGATGGCGAAAGACCAACTCGCTAACCGCATGGAGGCCTTTGAGCCGGAGGTGTTTTTTGATCCTGCAACAGGCAAACTCTGGCAGTGTATTATGCAAGTTGTAACGCAAATCTCCTACGGTTCCGGCAATGAATGATGTCGACTGCGCCATTGTGATGCAGGCCGCTGGTCACCTCACTCGCCAGATCTTAACCGTACTGCCGGGTTCACCATGCGCCAGCGCACAAGCTGGCTGCGTATGACAAGCTGGCGAGTGCCGCCTTACGCAAGAAAACGCTTAGATGTGGGGACGAAAACCACAGAGCGGGTTTTGCAAATGTTGAAAGACAGCGTTGGACTCTTCCTGCCCGGAATACACCGGAACCCGACATTGCGACGAAAAGTATGCAAGCCAATTCGTCTGGCTATCTTCGTTTTCCTGGCAGATAGTTCCAGAATGCAAGTGAGAAGGGTGTTGGCCGGATCACTTTTCGCTCACTGCGCCATGCGGCGCTTCGAGTCCCTGGGGCGTGAACAGTTTCTCGTCCAATTGAGTATTGAGTTTGACATCATCAATCACCAGGACGGTCCTGGTTCCATCAAGAATAGTACTCATCTCAGTGCGCCGCGCTCCCCAGGCCCCACTTACACGCTTCAATTGGCTGGCATGAAGAACACGGACTTCCCTGCCATGGGTGTCGTAGAACTCGGCGTGCAAAATGACCGGAGCGTCTTGCGCAACCCAATAATAGATGAACCGATATTGCGAGCGGGATGAGTCCACCGGGATGGCTTCGATCTTGTAGGTCTTATGGCCGTCGATGCTCTCGTTCTCGGCGATCAGGCGGTACGAGAAATCGTCCAGCACAGGCTCCGCAATGTCTTCAAAGGTGAAGTCAGTGCCGATGAAGCGCGTTGATCTCTCTTGTGCAACGACGCTGCGCACTCGCTCGATGGCGGGGATATACATATATTGCCGAAAAGCTGCGCCGCGCTGATGGAGGGAGAGAAAGGCAACGCCCCGCACCTCCTCAGGTGCGGCGAAGACGATCAGCGTCTTGCTGCCTTCGGGCGTTGCCCGTTTGCGGTAGGTGAACTCCTTTTTCTTGGAATGTCCTTCCTTGTCGAAGACCTGAAAAGCGGCGCGCATGGTGATTGCCGGGGAGCTGTTCTGCTGGTAGACGTTTTCCATGATTCTGCGGGCGTCTGGAGGAGCGGCCCAGGCTGGAAGCAGCGCGCCAGCGCACAGCATTGCAGAGAGGCACGCCGCCATTTGTTTCAAGCGCAAAGTGAAGACAGAGTTTCTATTCATATCCGATGGCCTCGATCACTTGCATTTGAACCGCGCGGCGCGCGGGCAACCAAGCAGCCAGCAGCGCCACCATCACCACAAAGGGGAGGGTGAGCAGAATCAACCCCCAAGGAAAGAAAAAAGGAACCTCATAGCCGGCGAGAACGATAGAAACGGTTCGCGACATGAGCTGAAGATTGAAGAATGCGGCAATCGAACCGATGATCACCCCGACGAGCGAGATGGCTACCGCCTCAAGCAAGACCATTTTGCGAATCTGGGAACGGTAGCCGCCTATGGCACGGATGATACCAAACTCGCGGTGGCGTTCGGCAACGGAGACGACCAGTGTGTTCACAATGCCCAGGATTGCGACTAAGGCCGCCACCACCAGTTGCATGTAATTCAAAAGATAGAACTGGTTGACCAGACTGTCGATCCAGCGGAGAAACTCGGCGTTGGTATAGATCAACGCGTGTTCGGAGCCAGCGGTAAGGCCTTCGATCTTGTGCTTAACCGCCGTGGCGTCTCTACCGGGTTGCAAGCTGACTTCAACAAAGTCCACGGCATTGTCGTGCCAATCGCTTTTGTAGAGGGCGCGGTCCATGAAGATGGTACCTTTGTCGGAGCGGTAGTCTTCGACGATGCCGAGGATGGGTAAATCGAGCGAGCCGGAAGGCGTGTTGAGTAAAACGCGATCCCCGACCCCGCGACTCCAGCGGGTGGAAAAGTTCTTGGAGACCAAAACACCCTGGCCAAGCGACAACAAATCCTGCGCGTTCTTCTGCAGGCCGCCTTGAACGGCGCCGGTGGTGCGGGCCAAAAAGCCCTTCATCTCGATGGAAACGAGGGCGGTGGTGTCTCCTTGAAATGGAATGAAGGTGAAGCGAATGTTTTCGACGTTTTTGACTTCGGGCAGCGCCGCAATGCTGTGGCCCAGGTCTTCGCTGAAGTGGTAGGAGGTGGAACGCAGCAAGGCGGAGGTGGCCACAACCAGATCGGCATTTAGCATGTTGTGCGTCCAGCGGTCGATCATGTGCTTGTAGCTCTGGATGTACCCGGCGGTGGAGAAGACAAACATCAAGCCCACCATCAAGGCGCCGACGGTTGCCGAACTCCTGCGCGGTGATTGAATCATGGTATCGGCGGCTAGAGCTCCCTCCGCGCCTCCGGCCCAATCCAATCCCGGCCGTATCAGCCGGGCTGCGCTGTGGACCATTGAGGGCAGGAGGATGTTCAGGCCGAGGAGCATCAGAACGGCATATAACAACTGAAGGGAGAATCCGACCCCCACCCGCGCGGAAGAGAACTGAACCAGCAGCGAAGTGAGCAGCAGCAGAGAGAGTCCCAACACAATGCGCCGGCGACCCAGAGCCGATTCTTTCTGGCGCGATTCGATGTTATGGAGGGCGAGTATTGGGTCGAGATGGGTGGCGGCGCTGGCGGGAAACCAGGCTCCAAGAAGAGATGCGGCGATGCCCAATGCAAGGGATGCCAGCATCAGTCCGGGATGAAGCCGCGGTGCCACATCGGTGGAGACGACACCGTAGACCGAAGCGGAAATGGAAGCCATCATCCGATTGGCCCCGGTGGCCAGATAGTAGCCTGCAACGATGCCAGCGGCGGAGCCGAGCAGGCCCATGACCAGCGCCTCGGCCATGAACATCGCCTGGATACCTGCGCGTTCGACGCCAATGGAACGCAGGATGCCAATCTCCTTCCAACGCTGGTTCACGGCAATGGTGAACGAATTGAGGATGATGTAAACGCCGACCAGCAGCGCGATAAAGCTGGAAATCAACATACCCAGGCGCATGGCGGTCACGGTGCTTTCCAGAGATTGCCCGCGCACCTGAGGACGAACGACTTCCATCGCTGCGGGCAAGCGCGCACGCAGATGTTGTTGCAGAGCGTCCACGGAGACGGACGGGGCGTTCATCAGGTCGATGCGATCGAAGTTCCGGCCCCGGTTGAAGACGACCTGGGCTGAATAGATATCCATCACGGCAATGTTGCCGCCGAAGACCTCACCTACTCCAACCGGCTTGAAGAATCCCTGGACGATGAAGTCTTTCTTTCCATGCGAGGTGAAGATGGGCAGATGGTCGCCGATGTGCAACCCATGCCGCTCGGCAAAGGAGCGGGAAAGGAGAATGGAATTGGGTTGCGCCAAAAAAGTGAGGGGGTCGGCAATCTCGGTCTGAGCGCGATCGAACTCATACTGGCGCAACTGCTGATCGTCGGTGGTGTCGACGCCCAGAATCAGCAGATTGCCTTCATCCGCAAAAGCGGTGTGGACGATCACTTCAATGACTGGCTCGGCCAGTTGCACACCGGGCGTGGCCCGCACGGTTTCCAGCGTTTCTTCGGGAAATCCGGATTCTCCAGAGGTCACTTCCAGCGTGGACTTGCCCGCCAGACGCTCGACGGTGAGCGCGAGAGAGTCCAGCAGGGCAGCGTTGGCCGTACTGACCGCAAAATACACGGCGACCCCGATGGCGATGGCCAGTGTCGTCATGATGATGCGCAGACGATGGGTACTCCATTGTCGCGAAGAGACTTGCCATAGTGCCCCAAAGCTCATAGGCAACCAGCCTGCGTGGCTTTGGTGTACTCATCTTGAGTGATGCGCCCGTCCTGCAAGGTGATGATTCGATTGCAATAGCTGGCGGCCTGTTCGTTGTGCGTCACTAGGAGGAGCGTGCTGCCGTATTGCTTCTGAAGCCGGTCGAGGAGGCAGAGAATCTCTTCACCCGAAGCGGAGTCGAGGTTGCCGGTTGGCTCATCGCCCAGCAGCAAAGGCGGCTTGAAGATGAGCGCCCGTGCAATGGCGACCCGCTGGCGTTCGCCTCCGGAGAGTTCATCGGGACGATGGAGGTCGCGGCCTTCCAGTCCTACGTTTTTCAGCATGGCGGAGGCGCACTCTTCCGCCTCCTTGCGGGAAAGTCCCTGCAAGCGAAGCGGCAGCGCGACGTTCTGGATGGCGGTGAGGGTTGGCAACAGATTGAAAGTTTGAAAGATCATGCCAATCTTTTCGCGCCGCAGCCGGGTACGCTTGTCGTCGGTGAGCCGGGAAAGTTCTGCACCTTCGAATCGGACCACGCCAGAGGTGGGTTGATCCAGGCCGCAGATGAGATGAAGGAGTGTGGATTTTCCCGATCCGGACGGACCCATGACAGCGACCCGCTCGGCAGCACCGATCTGCAAGGTAATATCGTTCACCGCCAGAACAGCTTTTCCTGTCCCATAGCTTCGGGAGACATTGATCATCTCTATCATTCAGAATCCCCTTTTGCCTTGTTGCAAAACCCGCCCAATCTTCAGAGTCTATCCTTTCGGCATCTGAACACACTGGACCACCCGCCCCATCGATCCAGGCAATGTCGTTTGATATCGCCCATGCGCTGACCACGTGCCGCGCAGGCCGTGAGGTAATCCGCTTCCGGGTCCGATTCCGGATCGATGAGGAACAACTGCAATGGGCCGAGCTGTCCCAGGCGTCGCGCATAGGCATAGTGAAAGTTCTCTTCGAGCGCGGCGTCAAAAGCCGTGAGCGTGCCTTGCGGCACAGGGAAATCCGACTGCAAATAAAGAACGTAGCACGGGGGCGTTTGGGAACGGCCTGGCGCCAGCATCCAAAAGCGCGGGTTGACAGCAAAGTTCGCAAAAACCTCCTGGGCGGCGCGCGCCACGTGCAGGGCGTTCAGCTTCTCTCCCACCAGGTCCACCACACCATCTTCCTTGCCCTTGAATGCAAGCAGTGGGCACTGCCCGATATGACCGACGACCTCCACCACGTCTCCAATGCGATAGCGGTAGAAGCCGCCCGAAGTCGTCAGCAGGATGGAATACTGCCGCCCAATCTCCAGTTCATGCGCAAGTTTGAGCGGAGCCTGGCCTCGCTCGGAGTCAGGTTCCGCAAATTCGAAGAAGTGAGAGGTGATTGCCAGACTGTTTCCCGCCGCGTGCCAGGGAAAGCTCATCAGGCCTTCGGTGGCAATCAGTCCTTTGGGCTGAAGGGCGACGCGCGGAAAGAGGGCGCGCAATCGGCTGGCAGCATCCCGCGCCTCGGCATCGGTCCAGCAACTGATCAGCCGCAACTCAGGCCAGATGGCTTCAGGAAGCGTGCGGCCAGCCGCATCAACGAAGAACAGATCGCCGCTCGGGTATGACCGAAAGATCGCCTTCAGCTCAAGCGCGCGGGCCTCCAATCCGTCCTGACCAAGGCGCTCAAGAAGGGGACTTGCCAGTCGCATCAGGTCCGCGAGAAGCAGTGTAAGAAACGAGGGATTCCACACCGAGATAAAGCGCAGATTGCGGCAGGCCAGCAGTTGCCGCAAACTCTCGAAATGGAACTCTTCCATCTGCGTGGCAGAAATGGATTCGCGGACGGCGAGCGTGGCACGAACCAGCGCAGCGCGGCGCGGTCCGAAGTAATCTGTGTCTTCTCCGAAGCCGATTGGAATGCCGCTGGGAGTATGGAAAGTGGGCGTCGCGTCCGGTGAGATCTGCCAGTAGGATTTTCCGGCCAAAATTCCGGGGGCCTGCAGGAAGATTCCAACCAGCCAGGGCGCAATGGATCGCTGAAATTCGCTGAGCAATGCGGGCGTGTAGGGAATCAGTTTGCTGGCTGATGTAGACCCGCTGGAAAGGGCGAAGGATTTCACAGCCTGCGCGGTAAGCACCTTTGCCTCTCCCGCCGCGCACCGGTCGATATACGGCTCAAAGCCCGCGTAGTCGCGTGCGGGGACTCGCGCCTGATAGTCGGCGATAGTTTGGATGCTAAAAAAGCCATGCTCCTGCCCGAAGGCGGTCGCAGCGTTCTCCCGCACAATCCGCAGCAGAAGTCTCCCCTGCGTCTTGGCGACGCGCCGTGTAGCCAGCCGCCACCGAATGGTGTCGGGCAGGCACGACGCGAAGAGAAGCGAATTTGCGGCGAGGGTTTTCATCGGAGATTCCAGATTACGTTTCCGCATAGCCGGCGAGCCTTCGGGTGGCCGCCGTGAAGTTATCGGGCCTGACAGGCGCGACGCAGACCAGTTCGTTTCCGCGTTCATGCTGCGGATTCACTTGCTCAAAGAACAGCATCTCTGCATCCGACCGGCGTCGGTCGATGGCTTCGGGAGAGCCGGGGCGGATTCTTTGCCCCGGCGCATGACTCTCAATGATACGGGCTTCAGGGCGGTAAGAGTCTGGATAGCGCGCGGCTCCAAAGGCGTCGGCAACTTCGTGAAATACAGTTGGATCGGCGCTGCCCGCGCGGGGAGCGTACTCCTCGAAGAGCAGACGCAGCACCCGGTAGGTGCGCCAGCCTTTGCAGATGAGCACCCAATAGATATCTTCGCCGGGAAATTCCTCAATGGTGCGGAAGAAATATCGGCAAATCTGGTGCGCGGTCTCAAACGAACCGCGATGGCCTGCGCCGACAATGGTGTCGCCGGAGAAGACAGCCAGCACGGCGCGCTCCGGCAATGCAAGGTGGAATCTTGACAACGTGGAAAAGCCTACCAGCTCTCCTGTGCTCGCGCGCAGCAAGATGACGTGCTCCTTGGCGGCCAAATCAAAATCGAAGACTTTGCGCGTCACCCCGAGATAGTATCGGTCGAGCAGGACATACATCTGTTCGCGGTCATCCCGATGCAAGTCGCGGATTGCAATGGTGCATCCTATTGTCTTCGTACTCATGATGCTCTGGCCTCACAAAGTCGCAACCTCAAGATGGGGAATCCGTTCCCTGGATGGAAGTTGATCTGGCGCGCAATCTCGCCAATAGACTAGATAGATTGTACTGGCGATCTTCATGGCCGCCCGCCGCTCCACCACCGGGCAAAAGGGATGGCGGTCACTGAGTCCGAGCAGCAGATAGGCGTAGCCTGCCTGGCTTCGCTCCGCGACAACGGTTTCAAAAAGTTCCTCGAATATATCTTGACTCGCATCGCGACTGCTCACGAGAGCAGCGTAGAGGCACGGCAGGGTGTGACCGACTGCCGGCAGACGCGGCGCAAAGCCAAAGCGCGAACCGAAGGCAAGCAACGGTCGCAGCGCCGCGAGCCACGGCGCATATCCAGAAACGACCTCTTGCTTGAATGGTTGTTGATCCCACACCGCCAGCGTGCCGTCGATTATCTTTCCGCTTCGATGCAGGTAGAGATCGCCAACAAAAAGTCCTGGAAGCATACGCGAACCGACGCCGAAATCCTCCGGTTTGTAAACCGGAGCAAACTGCAAGTTGGCGTTGAACGAGTTCAAACAATCAAGCGCCGGATGAAGATCGGCGGAATCCGCACAACGAGTCACGCTGCTCCGCGCCACTCGCCGCGTGTGCCGATAAAGCGGAATCAGATACGTGTACAGCCGGCCAAAAGGAATGTAGGCCGGCAGGCCCGCTCTCTCTGAGGTGAGAAGCTTTTCGGCAGCGCGATTGCCATCCAGAATGGTTGTGATGTAATACGGCGTTTGGCCGTCGCCATGAAGCTCGCGCAGGTATTGGTAACCCCGCGCCAGAAGCATTGATCCGGCGGCATCCTTGTGAATACGAAGAGAACTCAGATAACCCAGGGATTGCTCCAATCCGTCAACATAGACCCGCCGCATGGCGCGAGAAGCAGTCGAGACCACCCGCCCGCTGTAGGTCTCACGCCCGACAATCACCTCGGTGGCGGTATTTCCGATTGCAGCCGCTCGAAAGAAATCAGGCTCGCGCTCCAGCGAAAGGCGCATCGGCCCATTCATGGGCGTAGCGCGAAGAAGACTACGCAACGCGGCATCGTCGCTCAGAGTGGCTTGCTCTAGGATGTACCGGCCTGGGCGCGCTGGCGCATGGGCGATGCGGCTCGTGGCTGCGCTGGCAGGAATCATGTGGGAAGTATATCGCCCCGGGTGCTAGACTCTTGGATATTGCTACAAGCTCTGAGTTCAAACGCAGGCGGATAATGCGCGTTACGCTGATCTATCCATCGATGGGCCGCCGTTTGCGGGCCGCGCAGATGCAACCGCTGACCATCGCGGCGCTGGCTGGACTTACTCCTGATGAGATTGGTCTCAGCTTCTTCGACGACCGGATCGAGGATGTGGATTACGACGCGCCCACCGATCTTGTCGGCATCTCCGTGCAGACTTTCACGGCGAAGCGGGCCTATGAAATTGCGGATGAGTTCCGCCGGCGCAAAGTTCCGGTGGTGCTGGGTGGCTTTCACGTAAGCGCCGTTCCAGACGAAGCCGCTCAGCACGCCGACGCGGTGGTGATCGAGCAAGCCGAAGAGTTATGGCCGCAGTTGCTCGAAGACGCGCGCCACGGCCGCATGCGGCGCGTCTATCAGCAGCAACAGCGGCCCTCGCTTCAGGGGCTACGCTATCGCCGCAGTATCTTTCAAGGAAAGAAGTACCTTCGCATTCACATGGTTGAGTTTGGACGCGGCTGTCCCTACTCCTGCGGCTTCTGCTCGGTGAGCCAATTCTTCGGACGCAGGAAAGACTGCCGGCCGGTGAGCGAAGTGATTGATGAGATTCGAGCGCTGCCTCGCGGCCTCGTCGAGTTTGTGGATGACAACATGATTGGCGACCTTCCGCGCGCCAAGGAACTGCTGCGCGCCTTGATTCCGCTGAAGATTCGATGGGTGGCGCAGGCGGGCATCGAGATCTCCTTTGACAAGGAGTTGTTGGAGCTTGCCGTTGCCAGCGGTTGCGCAGGGCTGCTGATCGGGCTTGAATCCTTGAGTGAAGAAAGCCTGCGGCAGATGGGCAAGTCAGTCCGCTGCCATGCCGATGAGTACTCCGATGCCATTGCAAAAATTCATGCGTACGGCATCAGAATCTGCGCATCGTTCCTGTTTGGCTACGATCATGATACTTCCGCATCCTTCCAAAATACATTGCAGTTTGCCACGGAGCAGAAGTTCCTGCTGGCGCTGTTCAATCACCTCACGCCGTTTCCCGGCACGCCGCTGTATAGCGAGATGCAGGCTCAGCAGCGCCTTCGGTTTGATCGCTGGTGGCTTGCGGAGGGATTCTGCTGGGGGGATGTGGTCTACCAGCCAAAGTGCTTCTCCGCAGCCGATCTCGGAGACGGCTGTCTGCAAAACAGGCGCGGCTTCTACCAGCTATCGAGCATCCTTCGCCGCGTTTGGCTGCCAGCCAACCGGCGGCGGATGGCCGAATCAATGATACTGAATTTTCTGGTCAGGAAAGAGGTGCGGGAGAAGCAAGGATTCCCGCTGGGGAAGAACCAATCATCGTCAATTTCATAAGCCAGGAGCATTCATGTCAAAGCATCCATTCTCGAAGGCGGAGTCTGCCAGTCCAGGCCTATGTATGAAGCGGGTCTACCTCATCCTGATTGATTTCGTGCTACCGTTGCCGATGACTGCGCTCACCTACTGGCTTTGGTATCGCCGGACTGGAAGCTGGATGTTTTCAGCTTATCCGCTTGCGCTTGGGGTTTTGTTTGGATACATCTTTCCTGGCATCGGGACGAACGTTTTTCATCTCTGGAAGTTCAATGGGCCATTCAAGATGGGAAACTACTTCATTCACCACGGCTTCATGTATGCGCCCTATCTGGCCCTCGTCTTCTACGTTGCGTTTCCAGCGGGCGCTCCGTTGACCGTGGGAAACATCGTTCGCATCTTGATGAGCGCCGGCTTCATTCAATGCGTCCTTTCGTGCCACCATGATACTTGGGGAGTGGCTACGGGCATGATTGAGATCGCTACCCCCCCCGGGAACCGGGAATCTCACTCCCGTGGAGACGGTGACGCGCTTCGCGCTCGTCGGCTTCTGGCTAGCCGGCGCAGCCTATTCTGCAAGCTGCCTTATTGCCTATCGTGCGATTGTCGTCAACACACAGTCAAGCGGAAGGTCATTCGTTGTTCTGCTCCTGATCGGGCTTGCACTGATGAGCATTGCAGCGCTCCAATATGCTTTCGGCCAACGCGCTCTTCTTCTTGGCCTTGCCCGAAAGGTTAAACTTTGACCATGCGCATTCTGCTCATTGGCGCGAACGCTTGCAAGATGAACGATGGCCGGCGATGGCAGGAAACTCATGTGCGGGCGGCCTACGCGCCCACCACGCTGACCACGCTGGCCGCGCTCGTTCCGCCGGAACTCAATGCCGAGGTCACGGTCATCGATGAAGCTGTAGATAGGGTTCCCGACGATTTTGGCGGAGCGGATCTTGTCGGTATAAGCGCCATGACTTCTGATGCCCAACGCGCCTATCAGCTCGCAGACCAAGCACGCGCCTTGAGGATTCCGGTTGTGCTCGGAGGCTATCATCCGACTTTCATGCCGGAAGAAGCGGGCAAGCACGCCGATGCGGTGGTGAAGGGGTTTGCCGAGACCGCATGGCCGCAACTTCTTCGCGACTTTGCGCGTGGAGCGATGAATCCGCTCTACGAATCCGCGTGGGAAGAAGCGTTCACCTCCGGCGCGTGGCTTCCTCGGCGCGATCTGCTTCGGCGCAAAGCGTACTCCACAGCCAACACGATGGAAGCCTCACGCGGTTGCGCGAACCGATGTTCGTTCTGCATCGTTCCGCCGATGCATCAGAATCGCTTTGTGCAGCGACAGATGGAGCGAATTCATGCTGATATCGACAGCATGCCCGCTGGGCCGATTGCCCTGCTTGACCCAAATCCGCTAGAGAGCAGCGCAAGTGCCGCAGCGCTTCTTCCCACTCTCGCCGGACGCAAGTGGTTCGCCGCCGCTTCCATGAAATCGGCCGCCAACCGCTCCTGGGTCAAGGCCGCTCGCGCCAGCGGCTGCCGGGGCCTGATGATTGGCTTCGAGTCGCTGGACGCAAACGTTCTTGCCGCCGCCGGAAAGGCCTTCAATGATGTGCGCGCCTACGAGGAGACCTGCAAGATGCTGCGCGGCGAGGGCATCGCCATTCTCGGCAGCTTTGTCTTCGGATTCGACGGCGAAGAGCGCAGCGTCTTTGAGCGCACAGCGGAATTTGTTTTCCGGAACCGGCTGAATCTGGTTCTTTATTCTGTCTACACGCCGTTTCCGGGCACAAACGCCTGGACGCGGCTCAACGCACATGGGCGAATCCTGACCAGGGACTGGAGCCTGTACGACGGACGCCACGCCGTCTTCGCGCCGACAAAGATGACCGTGGACAATCTCGAACAGGGACTCTATGATGCCTGGAACGAGACCTATAGTCTTCGCTCGATCTTCACGCGGGTTGCCGGTTCCAGGACAATGCCGCTGGTGAGTCTTGCCGCCAACCTCGGCTTTCGCTATTATCGGCGCACCTTCATGCCGGCCGAAGAGACCGGAACTTTACGAGGCGAACCATGCGAATTCTCCTGATAATGCCGGACGCGCATATGCACAAATTGCGTCTCGGACTGTTCTTGCGCTCTATGCGCGAAGCGCCGTTGACTTTGACCACGCTGGCGGCGCTGGCGCCCGACGATCCAGAGATCGAGTTGAAGATCGTCGATGGCAGCGTGGACCGGATTCCGCTCGACGATCCGGCCGATCTGGTGGGCATCAGCGTCATCACGGGCTGCGCGCCTTCGGCTTATGATATTGCACGGCATTACCGGCAGCGCGGAACCCCCGTGGTGCTGGGCGGCGTGCATGTTACGGTTCTGCCGGGCGAGGCCATCCAACATGCGGATGCAATTGTGATCGGTCGTGGGGAATCCGCGTGGCCGCAACTCATTCGAGATTTTCGCGGCGGCCGGATGAAGCGTGTTTACCGCGAATACGATCTTTCGGACGATATGCTGGTCGGTGTGCCTGCTCCCCGGCGCGACCTGCAACGCAACTCCGGATACATGATGCCCAACACCATACAGGCAACCAGAGGCTGCCGGCGTAGGTGCGATTTCTGCTCGGTAACTGCGGTTTGGCCGCGCTATCTCAAGCGGCCTGTCGCTGACGTGGTGCGCGACCTCCGGGCAATTCCGGGAAGGATTGTGGCCTTCAACGACGTCAGCCTGGTGGACGATGAAGAGTATGCGCGCGAGCTGTTCACCGCCATGATCCCGCTCAAGAAGAAGTGGGGCGGACTGGTTACTGCCGACAGCCTGAAGAACTCGCGACTGCTCGACCTGATGGTGGAAAGTGGCTGCGTCTATCTTCTGATCGGCTTCGAATCCGGCGACCAGGACACACTGCGAGGCATTCGCAAGGGCTTTAACCAGACCGCCGAGTACAAGGACTTCGTAAACCTGCTGCATCGGCGCGGCATCACCATTCAAGGCTGCTTTGTCTTTGGTTTCGATCACGACGACAAATACTCCTTCGACGCGACCATCGATCTGGTTCAGGATCTGGGCATCGACATTCCGCGCTACTCGCTCTACACGCCTTATCCCGGAACGCCGCTCTTTGAGCGCCTGATGAAGGAGAAGCGGATTCTCAGCTTCAATTGGAACGACTACGACACGATGCATGTGGTGATTCAGCCAGCACAAATGAGTCCAGAGGAGCTTTACGCCGGCTTCAAGCGCGCCTATCGCGAGACCTTCAAGATGCGCCGCATTGTAGGGCGCGTGGCGCGCATGGATCTTCGTTGCCCAATCAACTTCGTCGGAAATCTCTGCTATCGGATCTTTGTGCGCCGCCTTTACAACGAGCCACGCTTTGCCTTGCCGTACTCGATAGCCAATCCTGGTGTCCCGCCGCCGCCGGAGAACTGGCTGGCGCCCGCGGAGTTGGAGGAGGCGCTGTGCGTGTAACGCTTATCCATCCCTGCATCGGCAAACGCGTGGGCGAGCGCCACGGGCTGCGCACCTGGCAGATGCAGCCGCTCTGGGCTGCCGCAGTGGCCGCGCAAACGCCGCCTGGGGCCGAGATTCGCTTCTATGACGACCGCCTCGAAAATGTCCCTTTTGACGAGCCGACAGACCTGGTTGGTATCAGCCTGGAAACCTACACCGCGCGCCGCGCATACCAGATTGCCAGCGAATACCGGCAGCGCGGCGTTCCCGTAGTGATGGGCGGAATCCATGCAACTCTCTGCCCCGACGAGGTCGCGCTCTACGCTGAAAGCGTGGTCACCGGCTGCGCAGAAGGCGCGTGGCAGGAGTTGATCGGCGACCTCGAACGCGGGACTCTCAAAAAGTTCTATCACGGCGCTCATGCTCCCAGCGATGATTCCTGGCGCTATGACAGGAGCATCTTCGACGCCAAGCACTACCTGCCCGTGCAGCTGATCGAATTCGGGCGCGGTTGCCGGTTGAGTTGCGAGTTCTGCGCCGTCCAGACCGCATTTCATCGCACCTATAGCGGCCGGCCGGCGGAGCAGGTGCTCGCGGAGGTCGCGGCCGCCTCCTCGGGCGCAACGCGCAACCAACTTATATTTTTTGTTGACGACAACCTGGCCTGCGAGCCGGATCGGCTCAAGCAATTTCTGCGCAATCTGATCCCGATGCGCGTGCGATGGGTGGGTCAGGCCGGCATCAACGTGGCGCACGATTCAGAGATGCTCGATCTGATTGTGCGCAGCGGCTGCCGTTGCCTGCTCATCGGCTTTGAAAGCCTGAAGCCGACCAATCTGAAAGAGATGAGCAAGCCGATCAACGAGGTGCGTGGCGGCATTGAACAGGCTGTCCGCGATCTGCGCCGAGCAAGTGTGCCCGTCTATGGAACCTTCGTCTTTGGCTTTGACGACGATCTGCCGGACGATTTCGAGCGCACCGTCGCTTTCAGTGTCGAACACGGCTTTCTGTTGGCCGCATTCGCGCATCTAATGCCCTTTCCGGGGACTGCTCTCTTCCGTCGGCTGGCCGCAGAGAAACGGCTATTGAACGAAAGTTGGTGGCTCGATCCAAGCTACTCTTACAACAGTGTTGCCTTCCAGCCCCTCCATCTGGGTCCCGACGAACTGCGCCGCCACTGCCTTGCCTCGCGACGCCAGTTTTTCTCACTGTCGAGCATGATGCGGCGCAGCATGGCCGCGGGGTTCCACCAGCGCGAATACTGGGTAGTGAACCTGTTGCATCGCGTCGAGCTGAGCTTGCGAAACGGCCATCCGCTGGGCGATCAATCCTGGAACAAGCCGCTGTTGCACGCTGGATGAATGTGTAGCGGAGCCGCAATCCCGGGCGCCGAAAACGGAGAAATGCATACGAAGCAAGAACGTGGAGAATCTTCAATCTTCCCGGTTCCGATAGGATTTCGTAGTATCGCAAGTGAATGCACAGAGAAGTCAAGTATCGGTTACGCCGCTGTGTAACCGATGCCCAGCTAAACGAGTAAAAATTAACGTGGTCTAAATGTCCATCAAGGTATCGGCCCCCCTGACCGACCTGTGCTGAGGTCGATGGTTTGGGCCACGACGAAGGCTATCGCCCCGGCCTATATCTTGCGGACGGTTTTCTCCGCCGCTGTGCGACGGTAGCCTTTTGCAACATCGTGCGAGAGGTCCGCACGAGCATCAAGAACTCCTGCGTCGCGGATTGACCGGGCAAGAGTGCAACTTTGCCGCCATAGCTGACGCCAAGAAACCTGTTCATTCCTCGCCTGCAAAATCACCTGTTAAATTTCCGCCTTCGGCGTATTTCTGCGTTGTTTGGCAGTCCACAGCGGCCTGTAAGTTGTTGAAAAGCACATATTATTTGGGCCTTTACACGGAAATAGCCGACGCCAGCGGACCCCGATAGACAAATCCGGACGCAACCTACAGAAAGGGGGTAGATATGGGGGTATATACAAGGCAATAAATTCTACCGCCATGAATATTAACTAGATACGAGTCGATACGAATCCCTCCGCCATAAGCGTTTTGAGCGAGTTCTAAAATCCTTTGCATTTTGAGCAGCCGCTCGGCGCTTTTGTCTTCTTCCAGCCCCGAAATTAGCGATTTGATGCGCAGTTCTTCGCGCTGCCAGTCGGCTTGCTTGCGCTGCCAGAATTCCTCTGCGATCTTGCCGTCGAGCTTGTCTGAGTAGGCTCCGTCCATGCGGCTGTAGATGGCTGCCAACTCTCGCTCCAGCCGCGCACGTTCCTGCGCTGCTTGCGTGTGCATCTGCACGTGTGCCCGCTGCAACGATGCGCCGATGCGCTGCGCAACCTCTGCCGAAATTTGCACGTCCTCTAGAAAACCTCTGATTAAGTCATCCGCACGCACTGCATCTGCATCGAATTGCATGTCGATGGAGAATGCGATGTGCCAAATAAGATTTGCGGCCAGCCGAGCTTTGAGTAATACGCGCGGCCCATCTGCCGGGAGCAGTTATTGCAGACCATGGAGTCAGTCGTTCCATGGTCCGAGTTAGTTGTTCTGATCGAGCCTTATTACCCCAATGCGGGCAACGGCCGCCAGCCGGTCTCGCCATCTTTCTGCGCATCTGCTTTTTGCAGCACTGGTTCTAGCTCTCCGATCCCGGTGCCGAAGATGCGCTCTACGATTCGCCCGCGCTGCGCGGTTTTGCTGGCGTTGACCTTGGCCGAGCCGCCGTTCCCGATGAGACGACGATTCTCAACTTCCGCCACATACTTGAACAGCATGACTTATGCGGCAAGATACTTGATGTAGTGAACCTTTATCTGGACCGCAAGGGCATTCGCATCGCTACCGGCGCAATTGTCGATGCCACGATCATCGCCGCTGCGCCGTCATCGACCAAGAACAGCAAGAAGGAGCGCGATCCAGAGATGCATCAGACGCGCAAGGGAAATCAGTGGCACTTCGGAGCCAATGCGCACATCGGCGTCGATAATAAGTCGGGAGCTATTCATTCCGTTTGCACTTCGGCGGCCTCGGTTTCGGACGTGCATATGCTGCCTCACTTACTGCATGGCGAGGAGAAGAAGGTCTGGGGCGAGGCGGGTTATCAAGGGCAAACCGAGGCCATTTACGAGGCCGCTCCTCAGGCGCGGGACATGACCTCGCGGCGCGTGAAGACCAAGCAGGGCGCGGAAGAAAACGAGAAGCGCAAGAACAGAGCCAAGGCTCGCGCACGGGCCAAGGCGGAATGTCCTTTCCGCATCTTGAAGCGTGTGCTCGGATTTACCAAAGTGCGCCATCGCGGCATCAAGAAAAATCATGAGTGGTTGTTGACGGCCTTCGCGATGGTCAATCTCTGCCAACATCGAAGACGGTTGATTTCACAGTTTTCCCCGCTCGGGACGTAGTGTGTGCAGAGGCCGAAAAGCGGCCTCCAGAGACGCAAAACGCGAACGCGCAAACCGCATTTCCCCCTGAAGTTGCCGCCGGAATACGGAATCGCGCCTGGAAAACGAAATCCGATCTTCAATACGGAAAATATCGGGGCCTGATCAGAGGTTCCCTAGCAAGCGAAATACATCGAAGAAAGACTATAAAGCACGAGTCAAACCCGGCAGCTTCGATCCCGGCGGCAAAGGAAGATCCCAGCCGCTCTCAAGCAGCTGCGCCCGCCGCTAGCCGGCGCACAGTCATAACGGTAATGTCGTCCTCTTGCCCGAAGTCCTTGGCTGCGTCGGCAATATAGAAGGCGGTCTGACTGCTCAGGTTATGCACGCGATCGAAGCCGAAGAGCTCGCCCGAGGGCAGGCGCGCCTCCACAACGCCATCCGACATCAGCAGCAGCCTGTCGCCGGGATGCAGGTAAAGCCTGACCTCTTCGTATTCGATCTCCGGCAGCACGCCCAGCGGCAGGCCGCCCGGCAGCAGAATCTCCTGGCTGTTCAGGTACGGCGGCAGATGCCCGGCGTTGGCCAGCACCAGCTCACCGCTGGCGTGAAACCATGCGGCCTGGCAGGTGGTAAAGCTCTCGCTGCCTGCCATCACGCGATTCAGCGCTTCCAGAATTCGCGCCGGGCTGCGTTCGGCCGAACTGCGCAGCGCGCCCATCAGCATAGAGACGTTCATCGCCGCCTTCAGCCCCTTGCCGGCCACGTCGCCAATGATCACCAGCAGGCCACCGTCGCCGGTCTCATGCACATAGAAGAAGTCGCCGCCCACTTCATTGGCAGGATCATAAACCGAGTCCACCTCGAAGCCCGGAGTCTGCACCTTCTGCTGGGGAATCATCAGCTCCTGCACGCTGCGCGCCGCTTCCAACTCGCTGGAAGCCCGCTCCTGATCCCGCTGCACACGCAGAAACCGCACAAAGATGATGAGCACAATCACAAATATTCCGGCGAATCCCGCGATGGTCTCAAAGCGAATCGGAATCGGCCCCGCCTGCAAGGTCAGTGGCGAGTGGTAGCCGTGGCCCGCAAAGTCGCTCATGCTGCCGGTGAGCAAGGCCTCGATCCAGGCCACAAAGCCCAGCAGAAGAGAAAGCAGCAGCAATCCCGCCTCAAAATTGCGCCTAACCGCAGCCCGAATCAGCGTGGCAAAGATAAAGATCAGCCAGCCGATGATCCACACCACGGTGCATAGCATGATTGCCAAAAAGGTTAGATCCAGCACTTTGCTCTGGCCGATAAAAAGCATCCCAGGGCCGATTCCGCACATGATGGGCGCGGAAAAACGCAGCAGACGGATATACCAGCGCCGGCGCACAGACAAAAACGCAATCAGAAACTCGAAGTAAAGATAAGCTGAAACCACCAGCAGTTGCAAAACGATGGCTTGAAACCAGAGATGATCCAGCCGAGCCGTGCTTTCGGTCAGATCTAAGAATGCGAACGGCGCTTGCACCAGTTCATAAAGCGCCAGCCACAGATACTCCGGATGGCCTCTTTGCGTGAAATAGAGCGCAAGCAGAAACAGCGCCAGCACAATGACCAGAATGGCGCTCACCAGCCTCGGCACACGGTCAAAAAGATTATGTGCCGCCCATAGTTCCAATGTGCGGTCCATCTCTTCCTGATTGCCGAGGCGGAATTTGCGATTGGCAAAAAAGCCCGTGTAGGCCCCGTATCCAAAGGGAAAGTAGGCCGTGCGCACCACCAAGGTCAGCGATGTCTCTGAAGGGTCAAGTTTCAGGTCGTAAATGCGCGAGATCTGCTGATAGCGCTCCGGCGCGTCGGCGTTCGGGCCCTCGGGCCTGATTCGCCGCCCATTGGCAAAGACCTCCGCGCTCAGCATTTCCGGGCCGGTGGACGCATTCTCCGAAGGCGGAAGCTCTACCAGCAGAACAACCGGGCCATGATTGGCAGACAGCTTCAGATGCAGCCGGAACCAGACAAAAGGTCTCTGATGGCCTTTGGGATGGCTCGCATCGTTCTCCCAATCGGGAGTGCCAGCGGGACGATCCTCGTCTGGAACCTCGGCGAATGAAGCGCTTGCATCACGGACGGCCCAGCCGGAATCGTCGAATTCGGGCGTTGCCGCGGCTGGATTCGCGGTGATGCCAACCCGCCATCCTTTGTCGAGTAGAAGCGGGGAACCGAGCGCGGCGGCGTCAAAATCCACCTCGGGAGTCGATTGCCGGCCTGCCGCGACGGGGCTGGCGTGGGCATGAGACCTCAATAGCTGATTCAGGGGGGGGGGCGCATGAGGCTCGGCCGACTGCGCAACGGCGCCCATCGCTCCGCAAACAAAAATCGCTGCTATCGCTGAATAGACCCGCCGCAAGACCTCTCCCTTCAAGCTCGTTGCTCTTCACTCTATCGCAGACGGATGCTGCTTCCAAGCAAAACAGGCGAGACGCTGGATTTGCTCATATTCGCCCTTTGATCCCAAAATCCTTCCCCTCGACAAAAAATACAATTGTTGTGTTGCCAAAAGGCAGCCCATTGGCGTCTAACCATTCGAGCGTAGCGGCCCCGCGCAACGCTCCAACCTGCGAGAATAGTCTTGTTCTGGAGGTGAGTCCATGAGAAGAATTCAAAGAGCATCAAGAGCAACGGTGCTGACGGCGATTGTGCTGGCCTTGGCCGCCGTCTCATGGTCGCAATCCACTCCATCGGCCACTCCCTCATCCACCACGCCCGCACCTGCCGCATCCACATCCGCTTCGCCCGCTGGCCAAACTCAAGCTGGCCCAGCGCCAACTGGCAGCGACACTCCGGCAACCGAGCCATCCAAGAAGCCCGCCCCCGGCACCACTCCCGTCGGTGGCGATGTCGCCGCTCCCAAAGTCGATCCCGACAAAGTCATCGAGCCCGGCAGCCAGAAGGTCAACGTAAAGTCCGGCTCGGTGGATGACGTCAATGCGGTTGGCAATCGCGATATAGGCGGCCGCGGCGTGGGCAACTGGTACTCCACCGACGGCGAAATCAGGATGGGCCGCGAGTACGCACAGGAGATTGAGAAGAGCACCAAGTTCATCACCGATCCGGTGGTCACCGAGTACGTGAACCGTGTCGGCCAGAATATCGTCAAGAACTCCGATTGCAAAGTTCCTTTCACCATCAAGGTCATCGATTCGGATGAGATCAATGCCTTCGCACTTCCCGGCGGCTTCTTTTACGTAAACTCCGGCCTCATTCTCAACGCCGATGAAGAGGCGGAACTGGCTGGCGTGATGGCTCATGAAACCGCCCACGTCTGCGCCCATCACGCCGCGCGCGAGATGACCCGCCTCAACTATGCGCAGATCGGCATGGTGCCTGTGATGATCTTTGTCGGGGGTTGGACCGGCTACGGCATCTACGAAGGCGCATCCGTCGCGATTCCCATAACATTTATGAAGTTCTCGCGCGAGTTCGAGGCCCAGGCCGACTATCTGGGTGTGCAATACATGTACCGCGCGGGCTATGATCCGCAGGCCTTCATTACTTTTTTTGAAAAGGTGCAGGCTCTGGAGAAGCGCAAGCCCGGCGCTGTCGCCAAGGTCTTTGCCGACCACCCTCAGACCCCCGACCGCATCCTCCACTCCCAGGAGGAAATTGCCCGCATCCTTCCGGCGCGCGACCAATACACGGTGACTACCTCTGAGTTTGACGACGTAAAAGCTCGCTTGGCACGCATTGAGAACAAACGCCGCCTTACTGACACCAAGGATGGCAAGCCCTCGCTGCGCCGCGCAAGCACCGGCGGCGGATCAGGCGGCTCAGGAGGGGCAGGAGGCAGTTCAACTGGCGACACCTCCGATGATGGCCCACCCACCCTCCACCGCCGCGACGACCAGAATTTGCGGTCTGCCTCTCTCCGATGATCGCTTATCCGCAATGAAGGATACGGGCTTCACATGCTGCGGGAAAAGGGAGAATAGGGATCAAATATCCCGAAAAGCATCCCGCAGGGGCTAAAGCTCTATACTTTTTGCTGAACTATCGGCACGACTGAAGTCGTGCCCTGACGCTTATTCGCTTTCTTTATGGAATTTTGCAAATAGCTCCCCTGAGAGAATAATTGTTTGTTTCCATCAACAAGCTGGTTGGACGTCCCAATCCTTTCCGCGGCATTTTTGCGGAAAGGCCTTTAATTCTCCAGCAATTACAGCAGGACAAGAACAATAGCTTGAAAAGGCTTTTTGTACCGTTCCCGATACGCTTCCGATTTCTGACTTGGTAAACTTGAATGGAGCTGGAAAATCTATCCGACCGGCCGCTGTTGTTTGACTTGACATCGATTTCAGCCGTTTTTAGAAGGGCTCACTCGTGGAAGAGCTGCGTGTACTGATTGCCGGCGGCGGCACTGGAGGGCACATCATTCCGGCGCTGGCCGTGGCCCACGAAATGGTAGAGCGCTACGGAGCCGAGGTGCTCTTTGTAGGCACGGCGCGCGGCATGGAAATTCGCCTGGTTCCCGAGGCAGGCTTCCTTCTGCGGCTGATCGATGTGGGCCCGCTGAAGAATGTATCGCTTCTCACTAAATTGCGCACTTTAATGGATCTGCCGCGCAGCATTTATGCTTGCCGGCGGCTGATTCGCGAGTACCGGCCGAGCGTGGTCTTTGGCGTGGGCGGTTATGCCTCCGGTCCGGCGATGGCCGCGGCTTTGCAGCTTGGAATTCCAGCGATGGCTTTTGAGCCGAATGCGATGCCGGGACTGGCCAACCGGCTGGTGGGCAAGCGGGTACAGGCCGCCGCCGTGAATTTTCCCTCGGCCGCGGCCTGGTTTCGCAACTGCGAAGTGACGGGGATTCCGGTGCGCCCGGAGTTCTTTACACTGAAGCCGCCTGCGTCGCCCGACCCGCACCTGCTGATCTTTGGCGGTTCTCAGGGCGCGCGGCTCTTCAACCTGCAACTGCCTGGAATCCTTGTCGGGCTTTTGGCTGCCGTACCCGGCCTTACGGTTCTGCATCAGAGCGGGCTGCGCCACTTTGAAGCGACGCATGCGGCCTATGTGGCCAGCGGAGCGGACCCCAGTCGTTGGCAGGTTCTGCCCTTTATCGACGATATGCCCCGGCGCTTTGCAAAGGCCAACCTGGTGATGGCCCGCAGCGGCGCTTCAACGGTCGCTGAGTTGGCCGCCGCGGGCAAGCCTGCCTTGCTGGTTCCCTTTGCCGGCGCGGCCGACAACCACCAGCATCGAAACGCCCAGGAGATGGTGAAGGCTGGAGCCGCCGTGTTGATGGATGAGCGGGATATGGAGCTACACGGCAAATTGCTGGAGACTTTGACATGCTTGCTGAAAGATCCGGAGCGACTGGCCTTGATGGGCGCGGCAGCGCGCAGCCAAGCGCATCCCGACGCCGTTGAGCACATCAGTAACCGGTTGGCCGCGCTAGCCAGGTTGCAGACTAAAAGTTAGCTACCGCCGCGCGGTGAGGGCGAGTTAGCAAGTTGGCGGCAAGTTCATTGCATGCGTAACTTGCAACGGCAAGCCGGGCTGCGCCTCATGAACAACATTGATGGGGATGAGTTGGAATCCGAGTTCTCTGGCTTGTGCGTGAAGTCTGGCAGATTTTTGGTATTGTCTGCGCTCTTCCTGCTTTTGAAAGATGGTGGCGTCGTATTCTTGCTGTGTCGCGACCATATGGCACGCACTTCACTGGAAGATCGAGGTCTTTCACAAGATCCTCAAATCAGGCTGCCGGGCCGAAGATGTCCGACTCAGAACCGCTTCGCGGCTGACCAATCTGCTGGCCGTTTTCTGCATTTTGAGCTGGCGCGCCTTCTGGCTCACCATGACCAACCGCATCGATCCGAAGGCTGATCCAGAACGGGTCTTCACGGATCAGGAACTGCGCATCCTGGATCGATTGGTCAAGGACAAGCCCACTGCCCAGGCGCAGAAAACCCTGCTCTCGCATTCTCTGATCAAGCTGGCACGGCTGGGCGTCTGCCTGGCGCGCAACTCGGACCCGCCACTGGGAAACGAAACCATCTGGAGAGCCAGAACAATTGCATTTGAAGTTTGGGCGAAAGCTGAAAGACGGTTGTTTTGGAGGTTCTGGAATGAGGGCTGAGTTTGAAATAGACCGGCGGAAAACAGTGGCGGAAATCGGCGAAAAAGGGGCGTTTTTGGCAAAAAGAGGGTCATATTTTGCCAAGAACGGCCAAAAAAGGCAATAAAATGTTACTGTTTGGTAACTAGTTT
>Ga0181516_10000985_pt1 | contig 23053 bp, 17 predicted proteins | sample PEATcosm2014_Bin_25_FD_121104 | JGI IMG/M metagenome (GOLD analysis project Ga0181516, IMG submission 121104) | Peatland microbial communities from MTU Mesocosm Facility, Houghton, MI, USA - PEATcosm2014_Bin01_10_metaG | ecosystem: Environmental > Terrestrial > Soil > Wetlands > Peat | place... | reverse complement strand
TGCCGCCCGGGGCCAGTGAGCACAAGCGGGCCCTGGTCAGGACCACCCCCCGGGGCGTGGTGGCGGTGATCTCTCCCTGGAACTTCCCCTTCGAGCTGGCCATGTCCCCCACCGTGGCCGCCCTGGCCGCCGGCAACGCGGTGATCCTCAAGCCCACCTCCGCCGCCCCGCTCATCGGCGAGGCCATCGAGCGGCTGTTCACGGACGCGCTCAAGGACTGGCCGGGCCTGGCCCAGGTGGTGCACGGGCCGGGCAAGCTGGGCTCGGTGCTGGCCACGGCCGAAGGGGTGGACTTCGTGGTCTTCACCGGCTCCACCGCCGTGGGCCGCAAGCTCCAGGCCGAACTGGCGCCGCTGCTGCGCCCGGCCCTGCTGGAGCTGGGCGGCTGCGACCCGATGATCGTCTGCGAGGACGCCAACGTGGAGCGCGCCGCCAACGCCGCCGTGTTCGGGCGGTTCTGCAACAACGGCCAGGTGTGCGCGGCGGTGAAGCGGGTCTATGTGCACAGCGGCGTCGCCAAGCGCTTCATCGAGCTGGTGGTGGAGCGCGCCCGGGCGCTCAAGCTGGGACCCTACACCGACCCCGCGTCGGACCTGGGGCCGCTGGCCAACGACCGCGGCATCGGCAGCCTGCGCACCCTGCTCCACGACGCCCTGGACAAGGGCGCCAAGCTGGAGGCCGGGGGCTTCCCGGCGATCCAGGCGGGCTTCTACTGGCCGCCCACGGTGCTGTCCAACGTCGACCATTCCATGCGGATCATGAAGGAGGAAGCCTTCGGCCCCATCCTGCCCATCCAGATCGTCATGGACGACGAGGAGGCCATCGAACTGGCCAACGACAGCGAGTACGGCCTGGACGCCTACGTCTTCTCCTGCGACCTCAGCCGGGCCGGCCGCATCGCCGACCGGCTCCAGGCCGGTTCAGTGGACATCAACGAGGTGATCGTGAACTACACCATCCGCGATCTCCCCTTCGGCGGCATCAAGCAGTCGGGCATGAACCGGTGCCATGGTCCGGTGGGACTGCGCCTGTTCACCGAGTGCAAGAGCATGGTGATCGACGACGGCCTGGGCGACACCGAGCCCAACTGGTTCCCCTACTCCGAGGGGAAACTCGCCGGCGCGCTGGCGCGATTCCACCGCCCCTGATGCGGCCCGCCTTGTGTTAACCTGGGATATCCCCAAGATCTTCCAAACACACCGCACAAGGCGCAGGCATGCACCATGGATCCTGATACCCCCTCGGGGTGCGACGCGACCAACCGTATCTTCTCCAGCCTAGGCGAGGCTGACGAGGCTTGGCCCGGGGCCGAGGCCGGGGTCCCGCCGGGCACCACCCCGGTGGTGGCCCTGGCCGGTTCCGCGGGCTGCCTGGAAGCCCTGCAGGGCTTCCTCTCCGCGCTGCCGCTGCGCAGCGGGGCGGGCTACGTGGTCATCCAGCACCTCGCCCCCGACCAGGCGAGCCTGCTTCCGGAAGTCCTGTCCGCCTGCACCTCCCTGGCGGTGGTGCAGGCCCGGGACGGCATGCCGGTGCGGCCGGACCAGGTCCATGTGATCCCTCCCGGGCACCACCTGGAGCTGCGCGACGGGGCGCTGTGGCTCACCCCGCCGCCGGCGGAAGCGCCCATGGTCATCGACGCGTTCCTGCGCTCCCTGGCCGCGGAGCGCGGGGAACGGGCCATCGCCATCCTCTTCTCCGGGATCGGGCCGGACGGGACCCAGGGCGCCCGCACGGTGCGCAGCGCCGGGGGCATGGTCATGGCCCAGGATCCCCGGACCGCCCAGTTCCCCGCCCTGCCCGGCGGCATCGCCGCCGCGGGGCTGGCGGACCACCTGCTGGCGCCGGAGCGCATGCCCGAGTGCCTCATGCGCTACCTCAGCCATCCCTATGCCCGGGGCGAGATCCTGGCCCACGACCAGGGGCTCCAGGGCAACCCCGAAGAGCTGCAGGCGATGCTTGCCCTGGTGGAAGCCCAGTCCGGGGTGGATTTCCGCTCCTACAAGAAGGGCACCGTGCTGCGCCGCATCGAACGCCGGATGGGGCTGCACGGGCTCCGGGAGGCGGCCCTGTACCGGGAGCTGCTGGAGCAGGACCCCATGGAGGTGAAGCTGCTGCTGCGGGACCTGCTCATCAACGTCACCGCCTTCTTCCGGGATCCCGAAGCGTTCCAGGAGCTCCAGGAGCAGGTCATCGTGCCGCTGGTGCGGGGCAAGGCGCCGGGCCAGTCGGTGCGGGTGTGGGTGCCCGGCTGCGCCTCCGGCGAGGAAGCCTATTCGGTGGCCATCCTGCTGCTGGAGCAGGTGGCGGCCCAGCACAAGGCCTGCAGCGTGCAGGTGTTCGCCACCGACATCGACGAGGAGGCGCTGGAGACCGCCCGCCGGGGCCGCTATGCGGGGAGCGTCGCCGGGGCCGTGGGGCCGGCCCGCCTGGCCCGCTTCTTCCTGGCCGTGGGCAACGGCTACCAGGTGAACGAAGCCCTGCGCAAGGCCGTCACCTTCGCCAGCCACAACCTGCTCACCGACCCTCCGTTCTCGCGCATGGACCTGGTCAGCTGCCGCAACCTGCTGATCTACCTGGAAACCGGCCGCCACGCCCAGCTCATGGCCCTGTTCAACTTCACCCTGGCCCCCGGCGGCACGCTGTTCCTGGGCAAGTCCGAGACGGTGGGCTGCAGCGACGATCTGTTCGAGCCTCTGTCCAAGCAGGGGCGCGTCTACCGCTGGCTCAATCCGGCCCACCCGCTGGTGCTGGACCCGGCCCGGGCCCCGGGCCGGCGCAAGCCCGCGGCCGGTCCCCGGCCCGCGGCCGCCGCCCAGCGCAGCCACGATTTCGGCGAGACGGTGCGCCAGGCGATCCTCGCCCACTTCGGCGCCTGCGTGGCGCTGGTGGACCGCAGGGGGCAGTTCCTCCAGTTCCACGGCCAGACCGGCCGGTTCCTGAAGATGCCCGCGGCCAGCCCCACCTTCAACCTCCTGGACCTGGCCCGGGAGGAGCTGCCCACCCAGCTCCGCCTGGGCCTGCGCCAGGCCTTCCAGGACGGGGGCACCGTGGTCCTGGAGCGGGTGCGCATCACCGAGGCCGAGACGCCGTTCCCGGCCCGGGTCAGCATCACCCGGATCGCCCAGGGTCCGGACGCGGAGCCCGTGCTGGCGGTGTTCTTCGAGGAGATCCCGCGCTCCGCGGCGCCGGCGCTGCCCATGCCGGCCGAAAGCGAATCGGTCATCCGGCACCTGGAGGACGCCCTGCGCGCCACCCAGCAGGACCTCCAGGCCACCATCCAGGAGCTCCAGGCCGCCAACGAGGCGCTGCGGGTGGCCAACGAGGAGGTCAGCTCCAGCAACGAGGAGCTCCAGTCCACCAACGAGGAACTGGAGACCGCCGCCGAGGAGGTGCAGTCCACCAACGAGGAGCTCACCGCCGTCAACAGCCAGCTCCAGGGCAAGGTCGAGCAGCTGGACGAAGCCTACAACGACATGGCCAACCTGCTCAACGCCTCGGAGATCGCCTCGGTGTTCCTGGACCAGGACCTGCGGATCAAGTTCTTCACCCCGGCCATGTCCCGGGTGCTGGACCTGATCCCCGCGGACCGGGGCCGGCCCATCACCCAGCTGGCCCTGCGCCTGGCCGGGGAGGACCTGGCCGGCGACGCCCGGACCGTGCTCAGGGACCATGCGGTCATCGAACGCAACGTCCAGCACCCGGACGGCCCCTGGTACCTCATGCGGGTGATGCCGTACCGCACCCACCGGGACCTGGTGGACGGGGTGGTGATCACCCTCAGCGACGTGACCCTGATCCGGCGCGAGGACGCCCTGGCCCTGCAGGAGAGCCACGACATGCTCACCAAGCTCTCCACCCAGGTGCCCGGGGTCATCTTCCAGCTGCGCACCCATCCCGACGGGCGCACCACCATGCCCTTCGCCAGCCAGGGACTGCTGGACAGCCTGGAGGCGGAGCCCGACCCCATGCGGGAATCGGCGGCCCCCTGGTTCGACCGGATCCATCCCGAGGACCGGCCCGGGTTCCAGGCCGCCATGGCCGCCAGCACGGCGTCCCTGGAGCGGTTCCACGCCGAGTACCGGGTGCTCCTGGCGCGCCAGGGCCTGCGCTGGCGCCTGACCGACGCCCAGCCGGAGCGGCTCGCCGACGGGTCCACCCTCTGGCACGGCTACACCATGGACATCACCGGGCTCAAGCAGGCGGAGGCGGAGAAGGCGGAACTGGCGGAACAGCTGAACCAGTCCCAGCGGCTGGAGAGCCTGGGCCGGCTCGCCGGCGGCGTGGCCCACGACATGAACAACGTGCTGGCGGCGATCCTCAGCCTGGCCGAGCTGCACCGGCTGCCCCCGGACGCCAGCCCGGCGCCGCCGCCCCTGGCCCGGTCCATGGCGACCATCGCCAGCGCCTGCACCCGGGGCCGCGACCTGGTGAAGAGCCTGCTGTTCGTGGCCCGCAAGGACCTGTCGTCCCTGGAGCCGCTGGACCTCAACGGCCTGGCCCGGGACATGGTCCAGCTGCTGGAGCACACCCTGCTGAAGAAGGTGCGCATCGTCGCCGACCTGCAGGAGCCTCTGGCCCGGATCCTGGGCGACGGCGGCGCCCTCAGCCACGCCCTGATGAACCTCTGCGTGAACGCCCAGGACGCCATGCCCCACGGCGGGACCATCACCATCCGCAGCCGGCAGGAGCCGGAGGGCACGGTGGCGCTGAGCGTGATCGACACCGGCCTGGGCATGACCCCGGAGGTGGCCCAGCGGGCCATGGAACCGTTCTACACCACCAAGCCCCACGGCAAGGGGACCGGCCTGGGCCTGGCCATGGTCTATGGCACCCTCCAGGCCCACCGGGCCACCATCGATCTGCGCAGCGCCCCGGGCGAGGGCACCGAAGTGCTGCTCCGCTTCCCCCCCATGCCCGAGGCCCAGCCGGTCCCGGCCGGGGCCGGCCCCCAGGCCCCGTCCCTCCCGGCCGGCGCTCCGCTCAGCATCCTGCTGGTGGATGATGATGAACTCATCCTGGAGGCCATCCCGCCCATGCTGCGGATGCTGGGCCACCGTGCCGAGACCGCGGCGGGCGGCCAGGAGGCCCTGGAACGCTGCCAGGGCGGCCTGGACCCGGACCTGGTGATCCTGGACATGAACATGCCCGGGCTCTCCGGCAGCGAGACGCTGGATCGCCTGCTGGCCTGGCGGCCCTGCCAGGCCGTGCTCCTGGCCAGCGGCTACAACGACCAGGACATCGGCCAGCTGGTGCTCGGCCACCGCAACGTGTTCGCCCTGCAGAAGCCGTTCACCCTGGACGAGCTGCGGGACAAGCTGGCGGCGATCCGCTCGACGCTATAACCATTCTGCCGTCTTGCCGATCCGGCCCGGGGATCCCAGACTGGGAGACCGGCCCCGGCCGGCGATGGGAGACGCATGGCGCAAAAAGGGGTGCTGGTGATCGCGGTGGAGCCGGACAGCCTGGCTTCCGAAGCCGGGATCCGGGCGGGGGACACCCTCCTGGAGATCAATGGCGAGCCGGTGCTGGACCAGCTGAGCTACCAGTTCCTCATCACCCAGCGGGACCAGACGGAGGTGCTGTTCCAGCGCCCCGGCGGCGCCCGGGCCACCGGCTCCATGGCCAACGGCGGGGACGGCATCGGCGTGGACCTGGCCCAGGACGAAGTGAAGGTCTGCAGGCAGAACTGCGTGTTCTGCTTCGTCCTGCAGATGCCCAAGGGGTTCCGCAAGTCCCTCTACCTCAAGGACGAGGACATCCGCCTGTCGTTCCTGTACGGCCATTTCAGCACCCTGTCCTCCAGCGACGACGCGGAACTGGACCGCATGGTCCGGGAGCGGCTCTCGCCCATCCACGTGAGCGTCCACGCCACCGACCCCGCGGTGCGGGTGAAGGTGGTGGGCAACCCCAAGGAAGGGGATATCCTGCGCAAGATCGACCGCCTGCTCCTGGGCGGCGTGGACGTGCACACCCAGGTGGTGCTGGTGCCCGGGCTCAACGACAGCGAGGTGTGGGCCCGGACCGTGCGCGAGCTGTGGGCGCGCCGGGCCTTCCAGACCGAGGGGCCCTGGGCCGGGAAGGGCGGCGTGCTGTCCCTTTCCTGCGTCCCGGTGGGGCTGACCCGGCACCGGGAGGGCCTGCCGGAGATCCCCGACGTGGATCCCGCGTTCGCCCGGGCCTGGGCCCGGGAATGGATGCCGGAAGTGCGCCGCAGCACCCGGGAGAACGGCGGCGAGCCCTGGCTGCTGCTGGCGGACGAGTGGTTCACCCGGGGCCAGCTGGAGGTGCCCGGCCGCGGCTTCTATTCCCAGTCCTGGGCCCAGCTGGAGAACGGCGTGGGCCTGGTGCGCAAGTTCCTGGAGCACAGCCGGCGCTTCCTGCGCAAGCCCAAGGCCCGGGGCTTCCAGGGCCGCAAGGTGCTGCTGCTCACCGGCTCCAGCTTCGCCCCGGTGCTGAACCGCACCCTGGCCGCCCTGAACCGCGAGGCGGGCAGCCAGCTGCGGGCGGTGGCGGCGCGCAACAACGCCTTCGGCGAGACCGTCACCGTGGCCGGCCTGCTCTGCGGCCAGGACCTGGCCTACGCCGCCCACGCCGACCGCCAGGCCCACGGCGGCGACCCCGCCTGGGTGGACGCGGTGGTGGTGCCCAGCGCCAGCCTGCGGGTGCACGTGGGCCCCACCGGCCAGTACACCCTGCCCGGCCCCGCCGAGGCCACCCCCGGCACCCAGTTCCTGGACGACATGACCCTGGCCGCCCTGGAGCAGGAGCTGGGCGTCCCGGTGGTGCCCAGCGGCGCGAACCTGTCCCAGCTCCTGGACCACCTCCAGGCCAGCGACCGCTTCCACACCCAGGGCATGAACCTGCCCCAGGGCGCCTACAACCCTTAGCTGTTCTCTACCTTCACCCGGGCGGCCTTCTGCCCGGCCTTGAAGGTGGTCACCAGATCGTGGGTCACGCCCCGCAGGAGATCGGACAGGCTGCGGCCCTGGGCCTCGGCCAGGGCCTCCAGGGCCAGCTTTTCGCCCCGGTCCGTACGGAAAGTCACCAGCTCGGTGACCACTTTGGGCCCGGTCCCGCTGGGACGGCCCATGCGCACGATGGGCGTCCCGGCCGGCGCGCCCCTCAGTTCCTTGGCCCAGGCCTCGGCTTCCGCCGCCCGCTCAGCGAAAGGCTTCTTGAGGTGACCTTTGGGCAGCTCGCCCGCATCCTGGATCACCTCATCCCAATTCAGATTCTTCTTGGCCTTGATCAATTCGCGCCCCCCTTCTTCCGGTCCCCGGCGGCGTAGCGGTAGCCCGTCACAGGCTCAAGGATCCATTCATTCCGATTCACCACTTCCACCACCAGCCGATCGCACTTCCCATTATCGGTTCCCTGCAACATCAGACACCCGAAACGACTGCTGACCATGGAGAGGTCCCCCGCATCCATCAGGGCATCCAGCGTTTCCCGTCCGACATTATGTTTGATCCGGATATATCCTTCTGCCGCCGGGGTCCATCTCAGCTTGGGTTTCATAACATCCATGGATCAGCCCTGCCCTATTAGTGTAATACACTTCCCCTCCCTGACAAGTTTTCCATGCCAAGGCCCGGATCAAACAACACCCTGGCCCTACGGCTCATCTCGACCGGCACCGGGGATCCGGCTCCATCACGTCGAAGGAAGTCAAGAATGTGCATGATTTAGCCAAAATTGTCCATTTTGCCGTCGACAGACTGCGGGGATGATTGACCATACCCTTAATTACGAGGGGCAATTTTAACCATGCGGTCGAGCCGTCCCGGGTGCGGGGGCGCGAACCGCAAGAGGGGACTTCAGGTATGGCCAAGGATGATCTGATCGTAATCGCGGGCGCCGGAGGGTTCATCGGCGGCGCCCTGACCCGCCACTTCCATGACCTGGGCTGCAGCCGGATCCGGGCCGTGGACAAGAAGCCCCTGCCCCTGTGGTACCAGCGCACGCCGGGGGTGGAATGCCTCACCCTGGATCTGTCCGAGGAGGCCAACTGCAGACGGGCCGTGGAAGGCGCCACGGAAGTCTACAACCTGGCCGCGGACATGGGCGGCATGGGCTTCATCGAGCGCTTCCGCATCGAGTGCCTGCGCAGCGTCCTGATCAACACGCACATGATCGAGTCCGCCTACCGGGCCGGCGTCCAGCGCTACTTCTTCTCGTCCTCGGCCTGCGCCTACAACACCACGCTCCAGGAGGATCCCGACGTCAGGGCGCTCAAGGAGTCCGACGCCTACCCGGCCATGTCGGAGCGGGGCTACGGCTGGGAGAAGCTGATCTCCGAGATGTTCTGCCAGGAATACTGGGCCGAGCGCGGCATGAAGACCGCCATCGCCCGCTTCCACAACGTCTACGGCCCCTGGGGCACCTGGGACGGCGGCCGGGAGAAGGCGCCCGCCGCCATCTGCCGGAAGGTCATCGAAGCGCGCAATTCCGGCGTCCACGAGATCGTCATCTGGGGCGACGGCACCCAGACCCGCAGCTTCATGTACATCGACGACTGCGTCAAAGGCATCGACCAGATCGCCCACTGCGAAAAGCTGATCGCCACGCCCATCAACCTCGGCTCCAGCGAGCTGATCGCCATCAACGACCTGGTGAGCATGGCCGAGGCCATCGGCGGCATCCAGCTCAGGCGCAGCCACGACCTGGACGCCCCCCGCGGCGTGGCCGGACGCAACAGCGACAACACCTTCATCCAGGAGATCCTGGGCTGGGAGCCGTCGCTGCCCCTGCGCACGGGCCTGGAGCGGACCTACGCCTGGATCGACCAGCAGATCCGCGACCGCAAGGCGGGCAAGGCCACCGTCCGTGACCTCTGAGGCGATGCTCGTGCCGACCCGGATCCAGGACGCCGTCGGCGACATCCCCTACCGGCTGGCCCTGGCCGGGGGATGGATCGACCAGCCGTTCTGCTCCAGCCTGAATCCCACGCCCCCGGGCTCCATGGTGGTGGTGGGCGTGAAGCCCCAGTTCCACTGGATGGAGCGTTCCGGCATCGCCACCGGCACCCGGTCGGTGATCCGGCGCACCTGGGGCCGCCTGCCGGCCCGTGATCCGGGCCAGCTGGTGGAGGAGTTGTACCGCGAGGAGAACCGGAGCCGGTCCGAGCCCTCGGGCACCCAGGACATGATCGGCCTCATCTATCCGGGGGTGAACCGGCTGGACTACGACCATGCCCACCGGGGCGGCATCTACCCCAGGCACATGGAGAGCACCTGCGACCCCGCCGTCGCCCGATGGCTGGAAGGCGTGCTGCACGTCCTGCCGGTGGCGCCCCGGCCCGAGGGCTACAACCCGCTGCTGGAGAAGCACCTCGATCCCCGGTGGATCCAGCGTCTGGGCCAGACCGGCAAGGACTGCTACGCCGCGATCCTGGCCCGGGATGCCCGGGCGCTGGGGGCCTCCTTCAACGCGTGCATGGCCTGCTGGGAGGCGATCCTGCCCTGCACGGTCCGCCACCCCAGCCTGCAGGTGGATCTCACCACCCTGCTCCAGCACTACCAGCTCAACTACCCGGGGGCCATGTACTCGGGTTGCGGGGGCGGCTACCTGTTCGTCGTATCGGAAGTCCCGGTCCCCGGCGCCTTCCATGTGGAAATCCGCCTGGAGTAGCCAGCTCATGCCGAAAGTGTGCGTTTTCACCCCGTTCGACCATCCGGGCGCACGGGACCTCCAGGACGGCCCGGAGCTGGAACCGGAACTCCGGGCGGAACCAGGAGCCACGATGAGTCCCATGCCGGATCATTATCGCAAATTGGCGGTCATTCTCGCCGGAGGCCGGGGCACCCGGTTCTGGCCGCGCTCCCGGGGCAGGCGGCCCAAGCAGTTCCTGGCCATGGTGGGCGACGAATCCCTTCTGCACCAGACGGTGCACCGCCTGGACGGGGCTTTCCGGCCCGAGGACATCTTCGTGCTCACCACGGAGGAACTGGCCGGAGCGACCCGCCAGCTGCTTCCGGGGATCCCGCCGGAAAACGTGCTGGTGGAGCCCGAAGGGCGCAACACCGCGCCCTGCCTGGCCCTGGCCCTGGTGGCCCTGGAGCGGCGGGTCCCGGACGGGGTCATGGTGGTGCTCAGTGCCGATGCCTGGATCGGCGACCAGGCCCGGTTCCTTGAGGACATCGATGCTGCGGTGGCGCATGCGGCCGCCACCGGGGACCTGGTGACCTTCGGCCTCCGGCCCACCTCCCCGGAGACGGGCTACGGCTACATCGAGACCGAAGGCGGCGGGGCCGTGCTGAAGGTGCGGGCCTTCCGGGAAAAGCCCGACCCCGGGACGGCCCTGGAGTACCTGGATTCCGGCCGCCACTACTGGAATGCCGGCATGTTCGTGTGGACCCTGCGGGACCTCCGGGCGCAGCTGCGCAGCCACTGTCCGGAGCTGCTCCAGCCGCTGGACGCATGGGTCGAGGCGGGCTGCGCCCCCGCGGCCCTGCCCCAGGCTTACGGGCGCCTGCCGAAGCTCTCCATCGACTATGCGCTGATGGAGAAGTCGGCCCAGGTGGCCATGGTGCCGGCCCGCTTCCGCTGGTCGGACGTGGGCTCCTGGCCTGCGGTGGTGGCCTTCCACGAAGCCGATGCGGCCGGCAACGTGGTGCTCGGGGACGCCATCCTCCTGGAGACCCACGGTTGCGCCATCTTCGGCGGCCAGCGCCTCATCGCCGGGGCCGGCCTGGCCGACCTCATCGTGGTGGACGAGCCCGACGCGCTCCTCATCTGCCGCAAGGACCGGGCCCAGGACGTCAAGCAGCTCGTCGAGAAACTCAAGTCAAGGGGCCGGGAAGACCTTCTCTGAGCTCGCCGCACGCCGCAGGTGGCAACCGAGTTCAGAGGGGCTCAAGTTCATTCAATCATTCCGAATGGATCGGTGCATGGTTGCCAAAGCCCTTGACGCGGAGATTGCGCAGGCCCTGAGGACGCGGAGCACGGGCCCCATCGCGCCGCGAGCATGGACACCCGCCCCCCCAGAACTTCCTGGGCTTCGCCCAGGAACCCCGCCTTCGGCGGGGCCCCGGGTGCCCATGCGGATTCGGGTCGGAACCTTCAGCGCCCCAGGCTTGGGCCGGAACCCGGATGCTCCCGCCGCTAGTAAAGAACGTTCTTGGCCTGGGTGGAGGCGATGTTGTCCTTGGTCACCAGCAGGAAGCCGGTGTCCACGTAGCTGGCGGCCTTCTTCTTGCCCAGGGCGATGTCGTAGGCGGTCTTCACCCCGAGGTAGCCCATGTTGTACGAGCTCTGGACGCAGATCGCCTGGAGCGTGCCGTCCTTGACGAAGTTCTGCAGCACGCCGTTGCCGTCGAAGCCGATGGCGACGATCTTGCCGGCCAGCCCGGCCTGGGCCACCGCGCGGCCCATGCCCACGGCGGAGGGCTCGTTGGCCCCGAAGATGCCCACCAGGTCGGGATTGGAGGACAGCATGTTGGTGACCTGGTTGAGGGCGGTGACCTGGTCCGACTGGGAGTACTGGGTGGAGACCACCTTGAGCTTGGAGTTCTTGGCGATGTAGTCCTTGAACCCGCCGACCCGGCCGATTTCCGAGCCGACGCCGGCCACGTAGGATTCCACCGCGATCTCGCCGCTGTCCTTGCCGGTGGCGGCCTTCACCCGGGCGATCATCTCCTTGGCGCAGGCCTCGCCGGCGGCCTTGTTGTCGGTGGCCAGGAAGGAATCGTAGTTGCCGGGGGCGCCTTCGAGCTTGGAGTCGATGATGATGACCTTGATGCCCGCGGCCTTCGCCTTCTTGACCACCGGAACCAGGGCGGTGGTGTCGGAGGGGGCCAGCACGATGGCCTTGGCGCCGCGGTCGATGGCGCTCTCGACGATGTTGATCTCCTCGTTCACGTTCGACTCGGACTGGGGGCCGAGGAAGGTGACCGAGAACTTCGGCGTGGTCTTCTTCAGCTCCTTCTGGGCGTCGTTGCAGCCGGTCTGGACGTTCTGCCAGAAGCTGGAGTTGCCGGTCTTGACGACGACGGCCACTTCCTGTCCGAACGCCAGCATGGACTGGAGCGCGAGGGCGAGGATGACGGTTACGGTCTTGTTCATGAGAACCTCCTTGAAAGGTTGACGGCCCACGGGACCGTTTGCTACTGGACCAGCTTCTTCTTGGTGCGGATCTGATCGACGGCGACGGAAGCGATGACGACGACGCCGATGACTATCTGTTGCACGAAATACGAGGCGCCCTGCATGGTCAGCCCGACCCCCAGCACGCCGATGATGAACGATCCGATCACCGCGCCGCCCACCGTGCCGATGCCGCCCATGAGGCTGGTGCCGCCGATGACCGAAGCCGCGATGGCGTTCAGCTCGTAGCTCACTCCGCCGTTGGGCTGGGAGGTCACCATGCGCGAGGCGAGGATGATCCCGGTGAGGGCCGCGCAGAAGCCGCAGATCATGTAGGCGACCAGCTTGACCCGGTTCACCTGGATCCCCGAAAGCCGCGAGGCCTCCTCGTTGGAGCCGATGGCGTAGGTGTAGCGGCCCATTCGGGTCCTGCGCAGGAAGAAGCCGAACACCAGCGCCGCGAGGATCATGATGAACACCGGGTAGGCGATCCCCGGGAACTGCCGGCTGTAGCGGAACAGGGTGTCGTTGCCCAGGTGGCCGAAGGCGTCCGGCGCGGGTTTCGACATGGCGTTGGTGATGGTGAGCACCACCCCCCGGGCGACCATCATCATGCCCAGGGTGGCGATGAACGGCGGCAGCTTCAGGCCGGTGATGATGATCCCGTTCAGCAGGCCGCAGAGCACCCCGGAGGCCAGGCCGATGACCATGGCCAGCCAGATGGGCATGCCGAGGTTGGCCGCCATGACCGCCACCGTGCCGCTCAGGGCCACCACCGAGCCGATGGAGAGATCGATGCCGCCGGTGATGATGGTGAAGGTCACCCCGATGCCCATGATGGTGATGGTGCTGGTCTGCAGGGCGAGGGTGAGCACGTTGCGGACCGTGAAGAAGTTCCTGGCGGTCAGGGAGAAGAAGAGGAAGAGGGCGGCGAAGGCCAGGAAGATCATGAGCTTGTCCAGGGACAGGCTCCGGTTGCCGCGGCCCGCGGACAGGCCCGCCCGGGGGCTGGGAGATGCGGCCAAGCTAAGCGCGTTGCTCATCGAATAAGCTTCCTTCCTGTGGGTTCGTGGCCGCGGCCAGGGGTTCGGCTTCGGCCTGCAGCCCCGCCGCGTGGTTCAGGATCTGTTCCTGGGTGGTGTCCCGGGTGCGCAGGGTGGCCATGAGGCTGCCCTCGTGGAGGACCAGGACCCGGTCGGTCATGCCGAGGATCTCCGGCAGTTCCGACGAGATCAGGATCACCCCGACGCCCTCCCGGGCCAGCCGTTCGATCAGCTCGTAGATCGCGAACTTGGCCCCCACATCGATGCCCCGGGTCGGCTCGTCGAAGATGAGGATCCGCGAATCCCGGTAGAGCCACTTGGCGATGACCACCTTCTGCTGGTTGCCGCCGGACAGGTTGTTGACCCTCTGCTCCAGGCTCGGGGTGCGGATATCCAGCTCGTCGACGTATTTCCGGGTGGCTTCCAGCTCCTGGGCCCGGGAGATGATGGAGCAGCGCCTGGACACCTCGGGGAGGTTGGCCATGGTCACGTTCTCGTTCAGGGTCATCTTGATCGCCAGGCCGTCCTCCTTGCGGTTCTCGGACAGGTAGGCGATGCCGTGGGCGATGGCGTCGGCAGGGGAGCGGATGTCCAGTTTCCTGCCGTCCCGGAAAATGGCCCCGGAGCTGATCCGGTCGGCGCCGAAGATGGCCCGGGCCAGCTCCGAGCGGCCGGCGCCCATGAGCCCGGCGATGCCCAGGATCTCGCCCTGGAACAGGTCGAAGGAAATGTCCTTGAGCACGCCGGGCTGGACGAGGTGCCGGACCTCGAGCAGCTTCTTGGCGGTGGGCTGGTTGCGCCGCGGGGGGAAGAGGTTCTCGAGCTTGCGGCCGACCATGTGGTTGATGATCCCGTCCATGGTGATCGCCGCGTACTCGCTGGTGGCGATGGTGTGCCCGTCGCGGAAAATGGTGATGCGGTCCACGATGTGCTTCAGCTCGTCCAGGCGGTGGGAGATGTAGATGATGCCCACGCCCCGGTCGCGCAGGCTGTGGATCACCTTGAACAGCTCGTCGATCTCGGACTCGGTCAGGGCGCTGGTCGGCTCGTCCATGATGAGCACTTCCGAGTCCCTGGAGAGCGCCTTGGCGATCTCCACCATCTGCTGCTTGGAGATGGAAAGCCGGTTCAGCCGCGTCGCCGGATCGATGGTGAGGTTGAGCTTGCCCAGGATCGCGGCGGCGTCGACGTTCATCTTCCGGTCGTCGATGTAGCCGAGCAGGGTCCTGGGTTCGCGGCCGATGAAGATGTTCTGGGCCACGGTGAGGTGGGGGACGAGGTTGAGTTCCTGGTAGATGATCCCGATGCCGGCGGCGGCGGCTTCCCGGGCGTTCTGGAACCGGGTCTCCCGGCCTTTATATATTATTGACCCCGAATCCGGACGATAGACCCCGCTAAGGATCTTCATGAGGGTCGATTTCCCCGCGCCGTTCTCCCCCACCAGGGCATGGACCTCGCCCTTGCGCAGTTCGAAGGAGACCTTGTCCAGGGCCTGGACTCCCGGGAAGCCCTTGGAGACTTCCTGAACCCTCAGCAGTGTTTCCGACATCTTATCGAGCCTCATTTCCATAAAATTCCGGGCAATACCGATGAACCCGGATCCGGATTTCCCGGTTCTGCTCCGGAAACCGACGGCTCCGCCCCACCTGGGACTGTCTTCACCCCTGGTTTGAACCATTACCCTGAAACGCCGGCCACATGGCCCAAACGCGATGATTGAAGATCCGATAGCTGAATGGTCAACCCGATCGGTCCAAGGCAAAATGGACATTCTTGCCTATGTCATGCACATTCTTGACCTGCTGGTGGATTTCGATTCGTGGCCAGAACGAGCAGGCAAAAACGGTCCAAGGATAGGGCCTGCGCAGGCACGCCCTATCCTTGAACCGTTTACGATCGATCCGGAGGGATCCGCTAGACGGCGAGTTCCAGCACCTTGCGCACGCCGGCCTGGTCCAGGGCCACGAAGTTGCCCACGGTGTGGCGGTTGCCGTCGGTGCCCTTGGCGGCCATCTCGTCCAGGCGGTCGGTGCCGATGCCCAGGTCGATGAGCCGCGTGCCCAGGCCGATGGCGTGGTAGAAGGCCTCCAGCCGCCGGACCCCTTCCCGGGCCGTGGTCTCCGGGTGGAAGAAGTCCATCTCCACGTTCCACACCCGCACCGCCCACTGGGCGAAGCGCGCCAGGTCCCGGCCCATGGTGTGCTTCATCCAGGCCGGGAACACCACCGCCAGCCCCGCGCCGTGGGCCACGTCGTAGATGCCGCTCAGCTCGTGCTCGATGTCGTGGGAGGCCCAGTCGCCGACCCGGCCGGTGTTGAGCAGGTTGTTGTGGGCCAGGGTGCCCGCCCACATGAACTCCGACCAGGCGGCGTAGTCCGTGGGGTGGTCCAGCACCAGGGGCGCCTGCTCGATGATGGTCTTCATGGTCGCTTCCAGCAGCCGGTCCACGAAGGCGACGTTCTTCACGTTGGTGAAGTAGCGCTCCATGAGGTGGGCCAGGATGTCCGCGGCGCCGCAGGCGATCTGGAACCGGGGCAGGGTGAAGGCCAGCTCCGGGTTGAGGATCGAGAACACCGGGTAGAGCAGCTCGGAGTTCACCGGGCGCTTGAGCAGGCCATCCTCGTTGGTGATCACCGTGCCGGTGCTGGATTCGCTGCCGGCGGCGGGGATGGTCAGCACCGTGGCCACGGGCAGGGCGGCGCTGGGCTCGCCCTTGCCCAGGTAGTAGTCCCAGACGTCCCCGTCCATGACCGCGCCCATGGCGATGGCCTTGGCCGAATCGATGACCGAGCCGCCGCCCACCGCCAGCACCAGGCCCAGGCCCTGCTCCTTGCACAGCCGCACGCCCTCGCGCACCAGGCTCAGCCGGGGATTCGGCACCACGCCGCCCAGTTCCACGACCTCGACCCCGGCCGCCTTGAGCGAGGCGGTGACCCGGCCCAGCAGGCCCGAGGCCCTGACGCTGCCGCCGCCGTAGTGCAGCAGGATCTTCTTCGCGTACTTGGCGGTCTCGGTGCCGACCCGCGCCTCCGTGCCCTTGCCGAAAATGATCCGCGTGGGGTTCCTGAAATCGAAATTGTCCATGGTCTTCTCTCCCTCCTTGGGGTTGTTGGCAAACTTACCTTGGCCTGGTGGTCCCGCGGAGCACCAGCGCCGGTTCCATGACGATCATCCGCTGGCGCGGCTTCTTGCCGTCGATGAGGGCCAGCAGCAGCTCCGCGCTCTTCCGGCCCATGGCGAAGGCCGGCTGGGCCACGGTGGTCAGCGGCGGCTCCACCAGCCGCGCCGGTTCCACGTCGTCGAAGCCCACCACCTCGATCTCCTCGGGAATGCGCCAGCCGTGCCGCTTGAGGGCGCGCATGGCGCCGATGGCCATGCGGTCGTTGGCCGCGAACACCGCGTCGAAGGGCTTCCCTCCCGGCAGGCCCGGAGCGTCCAGGTGCGCCTCGGCGACCCGCTCGCCGCTCTCCACCGAATAGTCGCCGCTGCCGCGGCGGATCGCCGCCGGATCCAGCCCGGCTTCCTGCCAGGCGTCCTCCATGCCCAGCCGGCGCAGCTTGCAGACCGACAGCTGCTCCGGCCCGTTGATGAACAGCAGCCGCCGCGCCCCGCCCTTGACCAGCAGCTCCGTGGCCATGCGCGCGCCCTTGCGGTTGTCCACGTAGACCCCCGCCCCGCCGGGCCGCACCTCGATGCTGCGGTCCAGCATGACGCAGGGCACCGAGCGCTTTTCCAGCAGGTCCAGCTGGCAGTCGCAGTCGGACAGGGTGGAGTTCAGGATCACCCCGTCCACCCGCTTCTCCAGCAGCATGCGCACGTGCTCCTCCTCCCTGCGGATGTCCAGGTCCGAGTCGCACAGGAACAGGCCGTAGCCGCGCCGGCGCAGCACGTCCTCGATGCCGCGGATCAGCAGCGGGAAGAACGGGTCGGCGACATCGGGAATGACCAGGCCCACCGAGCTGGACTTGCCGGTGGCCAGTCCCCGGGCCACCCCGCAGGGCTCGAACTCCATGCGCGCCATGACCTGCTTCACCCGGGCCCGAGTGGCCGCGCCCACCCCCTCGGTGCGCTCGTTGAGCACCCGTGACACGGTGGCCTCGGAGACTCCCGCCTCCCGGGCGATATCGGCGATGGTGGTGCGCATGGCGCTCCTGGGCGTAACCGGTTTACGAAACCGGTTACTCCCTCCATCATCGCACGGATGCCAGGCTTCAGAAACGGTATTTCAGCCGCCCCGCCAGGGTGCGGGGCGGAATCACGTGGGTGCCGCCGAAGGTGCTGAGAAAGTTGTAGAGCGCCTTCTCGTCGAACACGTTGAGCAGGTCCAGTTCCGCCAGCAGGGTCCTGCCGTGGGCCAGCTTGAATTCCTGGCCGGCGTTGGCGTTCCACACCGTGCGCGAATGGACCCGCCAGGTGCTGCCCACGAAGCTGTCGCTGGTCTGGCGCACGTAGGGGATGCCGAAGTCGTAGTCCGGGTTTCCGGCCACCCCGGGCGCGGTGGGATCGCCGGCCACCAGGCCGGAATCGTAGCGGCAGACCGCCTGCCCGAAGAAGCCCTGGTGCGCGTAGCGCGCGCCGGTCTGCAGGGTGAGCTTCTGGTCGTGGTCGATGAGGTAGGGCGAGCTGCCCTGGCTGGAGGCCCCGGCGGCGTCCAGCCCGCCCACGGTGGGGTTGAAGAAGATGGTGCGCACCGTGCCGGCGCTCACATAGCCGGACCAGTCATGGGACGGGACCACGTCGATGCGCAGATCCAGGCCGTGGAACCGCCCTTTCCGCGCGGCGATGGGATAGAGCAGCCCGGTGTCCAGGAACTGGGAGTTGTCTGCGGTGTTGACGCTGGTCTTCCACCAGTATTCCACCGTGACCTTGACCACCTTGCCCAGCTGCTGGTCGAGTCCGGCCAGGAAGCTGTCCTGGAGTTCCGGACGCAGCTGGGCCACCGGCGTGGCCCCGCCGGAAATGGCGCTCCACACCTGCTGGGAGGTGGACACGGCCAGGCCTTCGTTCTCGGGGGTGATCATCAGGCGGTCGTACACCGCCCGCACCTGGGTGCTGCCGCCGGGCAGCAGGCAGGCCAGGCCCAGCCTCGGCTGCCACTGGCTCTGGTTGTAGCTGCGCAGGCAGTAGGTGTCGTAGCGCAGGCCCAGGCCCAGGCTCAGGTTGCCCCGCTTCAGGTCGTCCTGGACGAAGGCGGCAGCGAGCACCGGGGTGATCCGGTCGTCGAACCGGAAGATCTGCCCGCCGCCCCCGTCCGCCGCCGGCGTGTACGCGGCCAGCGGGTCGCCGGGTCCGATGCCTTCGGCGGCGGGGTTGGTGATGGCGAAGTCGAAGCGCTCGTGGATGGGGTAGCGCACCACCTGCAGGCCGGTCTTGAGGGTGTTGTCCCCGTTCACCTGGGTGAAGGCGGTCACCAGGCCCTGGTTGTCCAGGACCTGCTCGTGCCTGGCCCATTCGGGGGTATCGGGACCGCCGGGCGCGTAGCCTGGCTCCAGGTCCGCGGTGGGCAGCAGCTGGGAGTCGCTGTGCCGGTAGAAGAGGGACGTGGCGAGGCTCCGGGTGGCGCTGAACAGGTGGGTCCAGCCCAGGCTCAGGTTCTGGTCCAGGTTGGCCACCCGCTGGTTCATGCCGGCGGCTTCCTGGCTGGCGAGGTTCACCACGTCCCGGTTGGTCTGGCCGCCGCTGAAGGAGAGGCGCAGGGTGTCGGCATCCGAGAGCACCCGGTCGAAGCGGGTGAACACCCGGCCGGTGGCGCCGTGGTTGTGCAGGTTCTGGAAGTTGACCGGGTCCAGGAACCGGTCGCCCTGGGAGCCCGCCACCGCCGCGAAGTAGCCGAACTGGTCATCGCCGCCGCGGACGGTGGTGCCGGCCTCCAGGGTGCTGAACCGGGACGCGCCCAGGGACATTTCGCCCTGGAACCCGCCGGGCGTGCCCAGCCCCGACTTGGAGGTCATGTTCACCACCGCGCCGGGCTTGCCGCCGTACTCGGCGCTGACCCCGCCGGTGATGACCTCCATGCTGTCCACCTGGGCCGGGTCCATGGAGTTGGAGAAGGTGGCCTGCACCTGGTCCGTGACCGGCACGCCGTCCACCACGTACATCACCTGGCCGTGGCTGCCGCGGAAATGGAAACGGCCGTTCTCGTCCTGGATGAAGCCCGGGGTGGTGAGCAGGATGTTCTCCAGGGCCCGGCTCGCCACCGCCGCGGGGGCCGTCTCGATGGTGCTCTGGTCGATCTCCTGGCGGCTGGACGGATGGTCCGCCAGCAGGCTGGCCTGGGCTTCCACCACCACCGTGGCCGAGGCCGGCGGCAGGGTGAAGTCCTGCACCTGGGGCAGGCTGGTGCGCACCGCCGCGTCCCGGCCGACGGTGCCGAAGCCCGGGGCCCCCACCTCCAGGCGGTAGTCGTCCAGGGGCAGGTTGTAGAGCACGAAGCGCCCCCCCGCATCCGTGCGCACCGCCTGGCGGTAGCCGGAAACCGGGTTCCTCAGGGTCACCACGGCTCCGGCCACCGGCTGGCCCTGCTCGTCCAGGACCCGGCCCGAAAGCGAGCTGGAGGTGGCGGGGGCGCCCACCAGCACCGAAGCGGCCGGAAGCGCGCAAAGAAGGTATTTCAGGCTGCTCGTGCTCATGACGTTCCCAATAGAAATGATTCCCACTTAAAAAGTAATTCTAAATTATTTGAATGCAAATGAAAATCATTTCTATTGAGATTGCCAACCCTCCTGGACGTTCGAGCCGCGAGGTGCTGGCAACCCGCCTTCAGGCCCTGGGCGGTCCAGCGTTCGGCGCTACTCGGGCGTCCGGGTTCCAGTCGGGCTCATGGTGATGGCCACCTTGATATCGCCCCCGTCCCGCCCGGCCCACTCCGGCCTCGCCGCGGTCTCCCGCCTGGCCTGCTCCGAGGCCAGCCGGATCTGGTCCAGCACGTCCACCACCTTCTGCCAGGGCAGCTCGCCGTCCACCTTGAGGAACACCCGGCGCAGGCCGGCGGGCTGCAGCTGCACCACCGGCACCAGGGCCGGGGCCAGCCGGTCCAGCTCGATCCGGCCGCTCTGCAGGAACAGCCCGCCCTGCCCGTCCAGGGTCACCACCAGCGGCGGGTTGCGGGGGTCCGGCGGCGGCGGGGCGCTGGTGCGCACCACCCGGGGCACCGCCACCGGCAGCGCCTTGGTGAGGCCCGGCAGCAGCACGATGAAGACGATGAGCAGCACCAGCACGATGTCGATGAGCGGCGTCACGTTGATGTCGGACTTGGCCCTGCCTCTGGGGGCGCCGGTGTCCATCAGCCGCCGCCTTTCCCGGTCTTGTCCTCCCGGGTCACCACCGAGGCCTCGTCCGCCCCGGCCTCCCGGCACAGCTGCAGCAGGTCGTTCACCTGGCGGAACGGCAGGCCCTGGTCGGCCTTGACGAACACCCGCCGGTCGCCCAGAGTGGCCACGGAGTTCTGGACGAAGCCCACCAGCCGGCTCCGCGCCGCCGGGTCGGCCAGGTCGAACACCGGGTCCTGGCCCTGGGCGTCCTTGGCCCCGGCCCCGTCCAGCTGCACCAGGCCGGCCCCGGCCCGGTCCCGGCGCGGCGCCAGGATCAGGGTCAGGTACCTGGCCCCCGGTTCCGGGGCCGGGGTGAAGCCGTTGCGGGCCACCGGCAGCCGCACCGCGTTGTGCACCGCCGGGGTGATCACGATGAAGATGATCAGCAGCACCAGGACGATGTCCACCAGCGGGGTGACGTTGATATCGGCCTTCACCCTCGGCTCTCCCGGCGGATGAACTCATCCACCATCTGCGACGCGGCGTTGCTGATGCGGGTGGCCATGAGGTCCTGCTTGGCGGTGTAGAGGTTGTAGATCCACACCGCGGGGATGGCCACCACCAGGCCCAGGGCGGTGGTGGCCAGGGCCTCGCCGATGGAGCCGGCCAGCATGTTGATGTCGCCGCTGCCCTTGGCCTTGAGGTCGGAGAACACCCGGATGATGCCGATCACCGTGCCCAGCAGGCCGATGAACGGCGCCAGGGCGCCGATGGTGGCCAGGGACAGCATGCCCTTCTTGAGCAGGTCGTTGGCCTCGGCGGTGCCCCGGGCGATGGCGCGCTCCACCGGCTGGATCACGTCGTGGTCCGCCTGCAGCCCCTGCAGCTGCTTCTCGTACTGGAAGATGTCCAGGCCGTGCTTGAGCACCAGGGCGACGTGGCTCTGGCCGTGGCTGGCGGCGGCGGCCCGGGCGGCCTCGAAGTCGCCCTGGCGCAGGGCCTCCAGGAACAGCTTGAGGAAGGGCCGGGAGGCGGCGTTGCTGCGGGCGTAGACGAAGCCCCGCTCCACCGCGATGTAGATCTGCAGGGCCAGCAGGAACAGCAGGATGCAGATGATGACCCGGTTGGGCGCGGAGGCGGACTGCCAGATGGCCATGGGGCCGAACCCGGCGTCGCCGCCTTCGGCGAGCGCGAGACAGAATGGGGCGGAAAGCAGGGTCATGGGGCGTCCTTGGACTGGGCTCGGAGTGCGTTGGCAGCCATCCTAGTTGCTTAAATTATAAATAACGGTGAGGGTGAAGCGGCTTACCAGGGCCACCCCGTTCTCGCGGAACGGTTGGAATCGGAAAGACATGGCGTAGTCTTCGGCGCTCTTCCGCAGCTGGAAGGGGCCCGAGCTGGCCCGGGCGCTGATGGGAACGCCATCCACGCCCACCAGGAGCTGGACCGGCACGGTGCCCTGGATATGGGCCATCCTGGCCAGGGATGGATAGGTCATTGCGGGCTTCAAGGTGATTTTGATCTGGGAGATGTCCACGTCGAGGACCTGGCCCGGATGGCCGCCGGCCCCGGTCCCGCCGCCACCGGTGCCGCCGCCCGCGCCCCCACCGGCGCTCCCGGCGGCGGTCCCGCTGCCGGTGCCCCCGGCTCCGCCACTGCCGCCGTACAGCCGCGACTGGTCCACCGAGGGCAACTCCCGGGGCGCGGCCTCGGGAACGGCCTCCTGGCGGGGGTCCGGAGGCGCAGGGGCCGGCTGCGCCCGGGGCGCCTCCGGCGGCGGCGCGGGGGCGGGGGCCTGGGGCTGCGGCCGGGGCGCAGCGGGAGCCGGGGCGGGGGCGCGGGGACCGGCCGGGGCCGCCGGCGCCGGGCCTTCCTGGAGCACCACCGCCACCGTCGGCAGGACCTTGGCCCCGGGGTCCACCCGCCTGGCCAGCAGCACCGCCGCGCCCCCGAACGCCACGACCACGGCGGCGGTGACCGGGATGGCGAGCCAGGGGCTGGTGCCGCCCATGCCCCGGTTGCCCTCGGCCAGGGTGGACCGGTAGACCAGGTCCTCCAGGGTTGCCCTCGACTGCCCCGGGGGGAGCGGATGCGCCTTGCTGTCTTCGTCCATGGGGCTCGCGCAGGAAACCGGAACGCCGGTCGCGGCAAGTGCCGGGCCGTGCCAGAGGTTAAGATGACGAGTCGCGGAAGGTCCGTCAAGCCGGGCGCCCCGGGCGCACGCACAGGAGTCTTGTCATCGCCACCATGTCCTCCCCCTTCTCTCCCCTCTTCCTGGACTCGGTCCCCGGCGCCGCCGCGGGCCGGGCCGGGCACTTCCACACCCTCCACGGCGAGGTGCTGACCCCCGCCTTCATGCCGGTGGGCACCCAGGGCACGGTGAAGGGCATCACCCCGCTCCAGCTGGCGGAGATCGGCCCCCAGGTGATCCTGGGCAACACCTACCACCTGGGCCTGCGGCCCGGGGACGAGGTGGTGCGGGACCTGGGCGGGCTGCACGCGTTCATGGGCTGGCACGGCCCCATCCTCACCGATTCCGGCGGCTTCCAGGTGTTCTCCCTGGCCTCGCTGCGCAAGATCAAGGAGGAGGGGGTCACCTTCCAGAGCCACATCGACGGCTCCACCCACCACCTGTCGCCGGAACGGAGCATGGAGATCCAGCGCAACCTGGGCTCG
>Ga0181516_10000984_pt1 | contig 23062 bp, 20 predicted proteins | sample PEATcosm2014_Bin_25_FD_121104 | JGI IMG/M metagenome (GOLD analysis project Ga0181516, IMG submission 121104) | Peatland microbial communities from MTU Mesocosm Facility, Houghton, MI, USA - PEATcosm2014_Bin01_10_metaG | ecosystem: Environmental > Terrestrial > Soil > Wetlands > Peat | place... | reverse complement strand
CTGGATCAGGGTGCGGCACATGCCGCGCGGAAAATGCACGCGCTCGTCCTGCACGTCGGCGCCGGCGGCCTTCCAGATCGACAGTGCCTCGGGATCCTCGCGAAAATCGATGCCGATCTCCTCGAGTATAGTGTCGGCATTGCGCTCCATGAGCGTAAGACCCTCTTCATCGAGCACTTCGTAATAGGGGATCTTGCGCGTGATGTAGGGGACCGAAGAGGCGGCGCGCGCGGCCCGGGAGGCACGCTTGGCATCGCGTCCGCTCGGACGTCGACCGCGGCTGGGCTCGGCCGCTGGTGCCGCTGGTTGCGGATCGTTCATGGTCTTCCCCCTGGGGTGATGTCCACCGTCATTGTAGCTACTCGGCCTTCGCAGGTTCCGGGCGCCGCGGCCGACGGCCGCGGGTCTGGCCCTGGGCCGAGGATTCCTTGGGCGCTGGCAGGTCGACCACGCGCCGCAGGTTCGTATACGGCGCGGTCTTGTGCGGAATCGCCATGGCCTCGACGAAATGCTGCTGGAAGCGTGGCTCGATCGCCGTTTCCATTTTCTCGATACGACGCACCAATGTTTCGATGACGGCGCGTGAGGTGGCATCGAGCAGCGCGATGCGTGCGCCGGTACCCGCGGCATTGCCCGCCGATCGCACCTGGCTGAGATCACAATCCGGGATCATGCCCAGGATGGTGGCGTACTTGACGTCGATGTGGCTGCCGAAGGCTCCGGCGAGACGGATGGCGTCCACGTGCTCGATCCCAAGACGTTCCATCAGCAGCGCGATGCCTGCGTAGAGCGCCGCCTTCGCCAGCTGGATGGCGCGCACGTCGTTCTGGGTGATGCGCAGTTCGGGAGTTCCGCGATGCAGGACATAGGCAAAGGTCCGGCCGTTGGCCGCGACGCGGGAAGAGCGGGCCGCCAGTTCGCCATCGACGACGCCGTCCTGGTTGATGATGCCCGCCAGGTACATCTCGGCGATGATCTCGATGATTCCCGAGCCACAGATGCCGGTCACGCCGAGTTCGGCTGTCGCCGCTTCGAAGCCGGGCTCATCCGACCAGAGATCCGAGCCGATGACCTTGAAACGCGGCTCGAGAGTCTCGCGATTGATGCGGACGCGCTCGATGGCGCCCGGCGCCGCGCGCTGACCGCAGCTGATCTGCGCCCCCTCGAACGCCGGCCCGGTCGGACTCGAGCAGGCCACGATGCGCGTGCGGTTACCCAGCACGATCTCCGCATTGGTGCCCACATCCACCAGCAATGTCATGCGATCCGACAGGTCCGGTCGCTCGGCAAGCACCATGCCGGCCGCGTCCGCGCCCACATGCCCCGCTATGCAGGGCAGCACGTAGACGCGGGCATTGCGATTGAGCTTCAGATCGATAGCATTGGCGCGCAGGGTGAAGGAATGATCGGTGGCCAGCGCAAACGGCGCGCCGCCGAGCTCGACCGGATCGATGCCCAGCAGCAGGTGATGCATGATGGGGTTGCCGACGATGGTCGCCTCGAGAATGTTCTCGATCTTAGTCCCCGCCACTCGCGCCACGTCCGCCGCCAGCGCACTGAGTGCCTCGCGCACCGCCACGGTCATGAGCGCAGCGCCGCCCGGATTCATCATCGAGTAAGACACGCGGCTCATCAGATCTTCGCCGAAGCGGATCTGCGGATTCATGACGCCGGCGGAAGCCACTACCTCACCGCTGAGGAGGTCACACAGATGCGCCGCGATGGTGGTCGATCCGACATCGACCGCAAGTCCGAAGACCTGTTCGTGCAGCCCCGGCCAGACGCCGATGATCTGCTTGCCGGCATGCACGGCAACCGTGACCTGCCAGCCGCCGGCACGCAGCGCCGGCTGCAGCGTCTGCAGCACCGACAGATCACAGCTGAGGTTGGTGAGCCGCCACTCGAGCTCGAGCGCATCGTAAAGCCGCCGCAAATCGCCGGAGGGATCGTGCATATCGGGCGGCTGCACCTGCACGTAGTGCAGGCGTACCACCGGATGCAATTCGATGGCACGGACTTCGGCATCCTTGCGCACCACCTGCCGATGCACCTGGCTGCTGGCCGGCACATCGATGACGACACTGGATTCCACCAGCGCGGCGCAGGAGAGGCGACGTCCCTCCATCATCGGCATGCGCTTGGCGTAGCGCTCCTCGGTTGCGCTGAATGGCGACAGGCTGGCGCGCGATGAGCTCAGCCCGTGTTTGGCAAACTCGCCCTCTGCGACCACGACCTGGCAGCGACCGCATAGTCCGCGGCCGCCGCACACCGAATCGATGTCCACACCCAGTGCGCGGGCGGCCGTCAGCACCGGCGTGCCCACGGGAAAATGTCCCCGCTTTCCCGAGGGCATGAAGACGACCAGCGGATCTTCGGTCAGCACCATAGGCGTCAGCTTTGCGCCGCTCGCCGGCGGTGGCCACCCTCGCGACGGCCGCGGGGGGCCTCGCCCGCAGCGCCGGCGGGCGCACCCGGAGCACCGGCGCTCCCCGGGGGCGAGTCACGAAAGCGGCGGATCCAGCGCGCGCAATCCGGGTCGTGGCCCATCATGACATCGGCGCCCATGCAGGCGCGGACCACATCCAGATGCAACGGGTTGGTGATGGCCGACGTCATACCGGCCCCGATCGCCATCGTCAGGAATGCCGCGTTAATGCCATCGCGGTTGGGCAGTCCGAAGCTGATGTTGGAGGCGCCGCAGGAAGTATTGACCTTCAGTTCGGTGCGCAGCCGGTGCACCAGTCGCATGACCTGTACGCCGGCCTGATTGATGGCGCCGATCGGCATCACCAGCGGATCGACCACGATGTCGGCGGCTGGGATGCCATAGTCAGAGGCGCGGTCGACGATTTTTTTGGCGACCGCGTAGCGCACGTCCGGATCTTCCGAGATGCCGGTTTCATCATTGGAAATGGCGATCACGGCGGCACCATGTTTCTTCACCAGCGGCAGCACCGCCTGCAGCCGCTCCTCCTCGCCGGTCACCGAGTTAACCAGCGCCTTGCCTTTGTATACCGCCAGGCCCGCCTCCAGCGCCGCCACGATGGATGAGTCGATCGACAGCGGCACGTCGGTGATCGACTGCACCAGCTGAACCGCGCGGGCCAGGATCGCGGGCTCATCCGCCAGCGGGATGCCCGCGTTGACATCGAGCATGTGGGCCCCCGCCTCCACCTGCGCGCGCGCATCGGCTTCGACGCGCGTGAAATCACCCGCGGCCATCTCGGCGGCGAGAATCTTGCGGCCCGTGGGATTGATGCGTTCGCCGATGATGACGAAGGGACGATCGAAGCCGATGACGACTTCCCTGGTGGCAGAACTGATGATGGTGTCGGTCATAATGCGGTCCTGTGAGAAGCCTGCACGGTGTCGCGCTCGGAATACCAGGGGGCGCGGCCCTTGAGAATGCCGGATCGATCGATGACCTCGGCCACCGATTCTTCCTGTCGATATGCCATAACGTGCACGCCGCTGATGCCACGTATCTCGCGGATCGCCTGGACCAGCTCGACGCAGATGTTGCGCCCCTCGCGTGCCTGGTCCTGCGCGCCGCTCAGGCGCGCAATCAACGCGTCGGGAACGGCCATGCCCGGCACATGCGTGCGCATCCATTCGGCAGCCTTGGCTGAGCGCAGCGGACCGACGCCGACCAGGATATAGACCTTGTCGATGAGCCCGAGCGCCTCCACCTGCTGCATAAAACTGCGCAGCAGCGGCAGCTCGTAGCAGTACTGCGTCTGGATGAACTGCGCTCCGGCCGCAACTTTCTTGCCCAGGCGCCTTGCGCGCCACTCGTGCGGCAAGGCGCACGGATTTTCGGCGGCACCAAAGAACACCCGCGGCGCCGCGGTGATTTTCCGGCCGCTTTGGAACTTGTGATCATCGCGCAGCGAGCGCGCAATCTGCAGCAGCGACACGCAATCCAGATCGAACACGGGCTTGGCCTGCGGATGATCGCCCGCCTGCACGCCGTCGCCGGTCAGGCACAGCATGTTGCACACGCCCATGGCGGCACCGCCGAGGATATCGCCCTGTATGGCGATGCGGTTCTTGTCGCGACACGAGATCTGCATGATGGGGGCGTAGCCCACGCGCGTCAGCAGGGCGCAGACCGCAAGGCTCGACATGTGGCAATTCGCGCCACTGCCATCGGTGGCATTGATGGCATCGACATAGCCGTCGAATACGCGCGCGCGGCGATAGACATCTTCGGGGTCCGCCGAATCGGGCGGCGCCAGCTCGGTGGTGACCGCAAAACCGCCGGCGCGCAGCACGCGCTCGAAACGGCCCGGGGAGGTGTGGCCGGGCAGGATCGGCAACGGATAGCCGGGCACCGGTTCGTCTTCGAAGATCACGCGGCGCCCTGCTTTTCCCGCACCACCCGCAGCCATGAGGAATGCCCCTGCTGGCGATGGTCGACCGCGAATTGCACCGCGCTCATGGCCTCGACGCCCCCGGGAATGCGTTCGCTGCCGCGATACGCCTGGACCCAGACGCACATCATCTCGGGTTTCACTTCGCAGCGATTGTCCGCCCGCACGCCGCCACACGGACCATTGCGCAAGGTCTTCGGACAGTTCATGGGGCAGGACATTCCCGTGGAACTCAACACGCACTGGCCGCACATGCGGCAGTCGAACAGCAATCCTTTGACGGTTTTCTCGACCGCGGCCACGGGACGCTCGAGGCGCTCATAACCGATGGCACGGAACACACCCTGCATGGCGAGCAACGAGCGCTCGAAGCCGCGATAGAACGCATTCAGGCCGCGCGCATGCCGTACCGACCACTGGCGTAACGCGTACATCAGGATGCGCTGGGGGCGGTGCTGCTGCCCCGATCGCCGGCGTCTTTGAGTTCGTCCACGCCCTTGGCGCGGATCAGCCGCTCGAGGTCCTCATCGGTATACCGCTGTTCGATCCGGGCGGCTTCCGCGGCCGCTTCGGCCTTGATGTCATCACTGCAGGGTCGCGGCGCGCTGCGCTGCCAGTCGGCCAGATAGGCATCCGAGCTGCCGCGCCCCGCACGCATGGCGGCGCGATCGACCGCCTCCTGGAATCGCGCCGAGAGCTGGACCTTCGCCGACTCGCGGCCGCGTTTGACGACCACCTGCGCGGGGATATCGCGCCAGGAAATGATGCTTACTGCGCCCATGCGACGGCGGCCGTGGGGCGCGCTCCCTCATGGCGGCGCATCGCCGCCGCCAGACTCGACCCCAGCGTGCCGCGGCCGGTCCGGCAGCATTCGTACCTCAGTCCCAGGCGTGCCGCGATGGCGCTTGCGCGCTCATCGGCGCCCGGGACCTCCGACTGCGCCAGGTAGACGAGCTTGCGATAGTTACCAAAGTAGGTCGGTAAGAGTTCGGGATGGCGATCCAGCCCGAGGCCGCGCATCACCAGCCGCTCGAAGTGCCGCAGCAGGAAGTCGGTCAGATAGAAGGTGCCAATCTCGGCTTCGGTCAGACGCTCGAACACGGCCGAGGTTGCCAGGAATTCATAGCAGTGGTCGCCTGGAATGCGCTCGACGCGCTCCTGTTCGAGCACGCGATCGAGTTCGCCTCCCGTACCACAGTCCCCGTAGGCCACGAAGATGGACTGGTACCGTGCCCGTGCGGCATGGATCTGTTCACGCACGGCGCCGGGAATTTTTTCCGGGCGGTTGTGCAACTCGGGCGGCAGGCAGGTGACATCCATCTGCAGCCACTGGTTGGCACGACGCAGCGCTGCGATATCGTGCGCCAGTGCGCCGCAGGCGATGATCAGTATGCCCTGGGCTTCCTGGGCCATGGTCGCACTCGCCCTCAGCTCGCCAGCGCGACCGCTCGGCGCTTCGCGATCAGTCCCTTGGCGGTCTCGACCGCAATGGCGGCATCGCGGCAGTAGGCATCGGCACCGACGGCCTTGCCAAATTCCTCGTTCAGCGGCGCGCCGCCGACCAGGACGATGTAGTCGTTGCGAATGCCGCGTTCCTTCAGGGCGTCGATGACGACCTTCATATAGGGCATCGTCGTTGTCAGCAGCGCCGACATGCCGAGAATATCCGGCTTGTGCTTCTCGAGCGCATCGAGATATTTGTCGACGGGATTATTGATGCCCAGGTCGATGACTTCGAAGCCGGCACCTTCGAGCATCATCGACACCAGGTTCTTGCCGATGTCGTGGATGTCGCCCTTCACGGTGCCGATCACGATCTTGCCAATGGGCTCGACCCCGGACTCGGCCAACAGCGGGCGCAGGATCTCCATGCCCGCCTTCATCGCGTTGGCGGCAAGCAGAACCTCCGGCACAAACAGGATGCCGTCGCGAAAGTCGATGCCGACGATGCGCATGCCTTCGACCAGCGCGTCATTCAACACACGCTCGGCGCTCCAGCCGCGCTTGAGGAAAATCCGCGTCGCTTCTTCGACTTCGCTCTTCAGACCATTGTAGAGATCGTCATGGACCTGCTCGGCGAGTTCCTCGTCATTGAGCGATTCCAGATCGAAATCATCCGCTGCCTCATCCGACATGCGCGCTCTCCGTTTTTGTTAGACCCCACGGCGATTTACGTCGGCATCATCAGGTGCACATGATAAAGCCGCGATCCCCGGGGAATTATCGGGAAAGCGACGTCACCTTTCGTAAAAGCGACAATTCAGGTGTCGTTTTTTTGACATCTTGCATTGTCGGCCGTGGTGCTCGGCACCGGTGCGTCGGGCTGGGAGCCCTGAGCTGATCGGAGCATGGCGATGGCCGCATACGCGATGACGGCTGTGACCACCCAGCGCATCAGCGTGAGGTGATTGCCCAGCGTTTTGACGAGCGGAAAGGCGGCGATCGTACCGACGATCCCGCCCACTGTAAGCCCGACCGCGACCGCGGGCGCAAAGCGACCGGAGCGCAGAAACCCGACACTCGCCACCGGGATCAGGACGCCGTCGCTCGCAAACATGATCGGGAAGGCGGCGATGGGGTGCATGCCTAAAAATGCGAGCAGTGCCATCGAGGGGGCATAGTTGCCGATGCCAACACACATAAGCGCGCCGAGGACGAAATTCGCCACCACCGCCAAGCCGAATCGCCAGCCCGCGAGCCCCATCGCCGAACCTGGCGGAGGCAGTATGCCGAGGTTGGTCATCGTGAAGAAGCCGGCGGCGAGCAGTAACGCGACGCCCATGAATACCTGTATCACCCGACGACGCATCCGGCTGACGATTCCGGCTCCAATCCAGGCGCCCGCTCCGGCACTGATGATCATCGCCATCAGCAGCGTGGGGTCAACCTGCACCGCCCTGATGAAAAGCGTCGCGCTGAGGAAGATCGCGATAGCCGTGCCGACGTTCAGAGTGCCCGGGATGAGTTCGTCGGGCGGATTTTTGCGTAGTTTGAACAGCGCCGTGATCTGCGCGTAGTTCCCGATGCCGAGCGTGTCCAGAAAGCTCGTTCCGCATCCGATCGCGATGTCCCCAAAGGAAGGCCGAATTGGCCAGCGGTGCCGGCGCATCGCGACTACCCAGGCGATGACCACGGCGACCTCGACGGCCGCGAGGCAGGCATAGACGATCACCAGCGCGGCCGACATGGCTCCCCCCTGTGGCACGATGCCAACGGTGCCAAAACATCGTCGATCCTCGTGAGCTTAGCCGATTCCGGCCGGACGCTCTCGGGAGCCCGCTCGAACCGATGGTTACGCTCCACAGAACTGTTCTACGCTGCGGGACCGCGCATCGGATCAATTTGTACACGCGCCATCGCTCGAGCACGAGGATCACAATGACACCCAGACCGCTCAGAGCTGTCATCCACAGCAGAACACCCCTGCACGAGGGATTTCTGCGCGTATACGAATATGAGTTCGACGTCGAACATCATAACGGAGGCATCAGGCGGACCTCGTGGGAAATGATGGAGCGGGGCAATGCCGTTGCTGTCCTCGGACATGACCCAGGCCGGGATGTGATCGTGCTTGCAAACGAGTTTCGCCCTGGCGCGATGGTGGCCGGTGACTACCCGTATCGGGACAATCTCATTGCAGGCGCCATCGGAATCAATGAGACAGCGCTGGAGGCCGCCGTGCGAGAGATGAAAGAGGAGACCGGTCTCATTCTGAGTGATCTGGTCCTCATCCATCGAGGCGCCTACGTCAGCTCAGGAGGCACATCCGAGAAGATTTCCCTCGTATACGGCACGGTGGACAGTGGCCACGCGGGGGGCATTCATGGCAACGCATCGGAGAACGAGAACATTGCGACAATAGTCCTGCCTGCGAAGGTATTCATCGAGCGCGTGCGCAGCGGCGAAATCGACGATCTCAAAACACTCGTCGCGGGCTATTGGTTTGCCGAGCACAAGGCCGCAGGTAAGTGAAGATTGCCTACAGAAGGAGAATTCCCAATGTCCCTTACGAAAGGCCGCTGCCAGTGCGGCGGTGTCGAATTCACGGTCAACGGGCCGCTGCGAGATGTCGTCTATTGCCACTGCAAGATGTGCCGGCGGCTGACGGGCCATCTCGTCGCTGCAACGGCCTGCGCGCCCTCGCATCTGTCGATTGACCGCTCCGGCACCCTGCGCTGGTACGCGTCTTCTGCCGAGGCGAGCCGTGGCTTTTGCGGCAACTGCGGATCGAACCTGTTCTGGAAGCCGGCCGGCGGCGGCCATATCTCAATTTGGGCCGGCGCGCTCGATGAACCCACCGGCATCAAGGCAGCGGCGCATATCTACGTTGAGGCCAAGGGCGACTACTACACCATCGATGACGGGCTACCGCAGCACATTGGTGGCGAGCACGATGTGCGGCTGCCGGCTACACCTGCCGCGGGTTGACCCGGACGACACATCGGGAGTCTGCCCACAGTCAACCGTGTGAATGAGCTGGAAGGATTACTTACATCAACGTAAGTAATGCTTCCAGCTCATTCACACCGTCAAGTGATTGCAGGCTTTAAGCGCTGCGTCGTCCGGGTCAGTCAAACACGCGCGTACAAGCGCGATCGCCTTCTGCCGCCCGTGTCCCCTGCTTACGCCGCAGCGACGGCGACAGGCCGTAGGTTTCCTTATATTGGCGCGAGAAATGCGCGCCATCGGCAAACCCCGCCTCCAGCGCGATGGTGGTCATCGAGCGGTCGGTGTTGTTGATGAGCCATTGCGCGTAGCGCATGCGGATGCGGCGATAGAGCGAGGCCGGTCCTGTGCCGAGCGCGCTGCGACAGAGGCGCTCGAACTGCCGCACGGAAAGTCCCAGCTGCTTGGCCACGTAGCCGATTGCAACGGGTCGGGCGAGATTTTGCTCCATGAGCAGCAAAGCGCGCCGCACACGCTCATCGGAGACATTTTCGAACAGGGGCGGATGCGGCTGGGCATCGTTGCCCGCGCGCGCGCGATCGAACAGCAGCACCTGGTTGGCCTTCTGGGCCACCGCCCGTCCGAGATGCAACTCCAGTATGAAGGTCGCGAGATCCGCGGTACCGGCACCACCGGCGCAGGTGATGCGGTCACGATCGGCGATGAAGAGACGATCCGCCACCACTTCGTGATCGGGGAACTCGTCGACGAAATCCTGGTAGTGATACCAGCTGACGCAGCAGCGACGGCCGCGCATGAGGCCACTGCGGCAGAGTATGAAGCTGCCGGTGCACAGCCCGATGAGCGGCACACCGCTGGCGGCGGCGTCCCGCAGGTACTGCGTGGTCGCCTGATCGACCTGGGGTCCGCCATGCAGCAGTCCGCCGACCACCACGACGTAGTCGAGTTCCGCCGGATTGAGCAGCGCCGAGGTCGGTGCGATTGTGACGCCGCAGCTCGCCCGCACGGGCTCGGTGCGATTCGACATCGTCGACCACTGCACGTGCAGCGGGCGACTGCGATCACCCTCGTCGGCCGCCAGCCGCAGATGATCCACGAACAGTGAAAAAGCGGACAGCGTGAAATTGTTGGCCAATAGCACGCCGACCCGCAGCGGTTCGGGTCGTCGCAGAGGCACAGGCACCTTGGGCAGTGTCGGCACAACGCCGATTGAACGAGCGTGCAATCCAGTTGTCAAGCGTTGCCTGGAGGCGACTGGGCGGTTTACAGGCCGCATCGTGGCCTCGGCTGATGTGGAATTACTCTTTATTTATTAGAGAATTGCGCAGGAATGGAGCAATCGCGAAATTGACGCACCGACCTGGGTCGATTGAACCACGGTTCAATGCAGCAAATCAGGACTGCAGCAGTAGGGCGGCGCCGGCTTCCCAGCTGACATAGACCTCATCGCTCCAGTCGATCGACCATTCCGAGGTCCGTCGTTCGTTCTGTGCGAATACCGTGACGATTTTTCCGGACGCGGTCTTGATGCGGTAGGTCGAACGATTGCCGAGATAGCCAAGTTCCCAGACGGTGCCCCGGAGCTGATTGACGCGCGCGCCGGTGACGGGCTGCTTGGTGAGGCGGATCTTTTCCGGGCGCAACGCCACCCACACGCGCTGCCCGGTGCTGAACCGGCCCACATCGTCCACCCAGAGCGCGCACCCGGTTTCCGGGCAGTTGACGGTGATCATCCCGGGCGCGCACTCCGCCACATCGCCCTCGAACAGGTTGGTGGTGCCGACGAAGTCGGCGACGAAGCGGCTCTGCGGAAACTCATAGATCTCGGAGGGTGTACCCACCTGGACCACGCGCCCGCGATCCATGACCGCAATTCGTGACGCCAGCGCCATGGCCTCATCCTGATCGTGCGTCACGACGATGAAGGTGGTGCCCACCTGGTACTGCAGGTCCATCAGTTCGAACTGCGTGCGCTCCCGCAGCTTCTTGTCGAGCGCCGACAGCGGCTCATCGAGCAGCAGCACCTTGGGACGCCGGATCAATGCGCGCGCCAGCGCCACGCGCTGGCGTTGTCCGCCCGAGAGCTGATGGGGTTTACGCTTGCCGTGGGCGCCCAGCTGCACCATGTCGAGCGCCTGCTGCACGCGCTGCTGTTTCTCCGCGCGCTCCAGGTCCATGCGGCGCAGGCCATAGCCGACGTTCTGCTCGACGCTCATGTGCGGAAACAGCGCGTACGACTGAAACATCATATTGACGGGGCGCAGATGCGGCGGCACGCCATTCATCGGGGCGCCATCGATCAGGATGTTGCCGGCGCTTTGCGTCACGAATCCCGCGAGCATGCGCAGCAGCGTGGTCTTGCCGCATCCCGAGGATCCCACCAGCGCGAAAATCTCGCCTTTGAATATCTTGAGGCTGACATTGTCGACCGCCGCAAAGTCGCCGTAGTTTTTACCCAGGTTCTCGATGATGAGCTGCGGGGTAGCGTTGGGGTCGAGCCAGGGACGATCGGTGCTGGATTTCTGCTGGCTGGAGAGCATGGGCGCCTCAAAAATCCGCGGGCGGAGTGGCCCGGCGGCGCTCGGGGGCAAAGAAGGGCTTATCGACCACGCGCGCCGAGCGCATGCGCCGCTCCCAGGTGAGTTCGCTATTCAGATAGATCTCCACCCAGACCTCCGTTCCGACGGCGACGTACGGCGCGTCCAGCAGCGCATACGCCAGATTGCGTTTGCAGGTCGGCGACCAGATCGCCGAAGTCACCGAGCCGATCTCCTTGCGGCCCGAGCGTGCAGAATAAACCAGTGCATTGTGCGCCGGCTTGTTCCCTTCGATATCCAGACCGACCAGGCGGCGGCGCGTTCCGTCGCGCTGCTTGGCGAGCAGCGCACGCCGGCCCGTGAAGTGCCCTTTCTCGAAGTCGACCAGCCAGTCCAGGCCGAGTTCGAACGGCGAGCGCTCGCGGCCGACGCGCAGGGTGCGTTCGGCGGAGAGAAACTCGACATTGGGCAGCAGGAAGCCAGCTTCGATGCGCGCGATGTTCAGCGCACGCGAGCCCAGCGGCCTGAGGCCGCGGCTATGGCCCGCCGCCATGAGCCGGTCCCAGACTCCTTCGGCATCTCGCGGATCCATCCAGACCTCGTAGCCCAGATCGCCGGTGAAGCCGGTGCGCGACACCGTGAGTGCGGTGCCCTCGAGCGCAAAGGATCCGATATCGAAGGGCTTGAGCCGCTCGACCCCTGTGAGGCCCAGTTTCTTCAGCACCGCGCAGGAAGTGGGTCCCTGCAGCGCAAGTCCGGCAATGGCCTCGGTCACATCGGCAATATCGACGTCGTAGCCGATCGCCGAATCGAGCAGCCAGTCGAGCTGCCGTTCCTGCGCGCACAGCCGATACTCCGACTCGCCCAAGCGGAACACCGTGCCATCATCGATCAGCTGCCCCTCATCATCGCACCAGACCGCGTAGGCGACGCGATTGGGCTTGAGCTTGGCCAGATCGCGCGTGACCAGGCGGTTCATGAACCGCAGTGCATCGGCGCCGGTGATGCGGTACTTGGCCATGGGCGAGAGGTCGTAGAGCGTGCTGGCGTTGCGGATCGCGAAGTATTCGTGTTCGACGGTGCTGAAAACATCCACCGTCGTGTAGCCGTTCCAGGGAATGAAACTGTCCAGCTGGCTCAGCGCGCGGGCGCGCTCGTGAAACGGCGTCCGCAGCAAGGGTTCGCGAAACAGCGGGGCTTCGTTCATGTCGTGTCCTATGCCGCCCGCGCCAGCATGGCGCGCGCCGCGTTGCGGCCAGCGGTTCCCATGATGCCGCCGCCCGGGTGCGAGCCCGCACCACACAAATAAAGGCCCGCGACCGGGGTCGCATACTGCGCGGCGCCCGGCACCGGCCGCACCATCAGGAACTGATCGAGCGCCAGCTCGCCATGGTGCCAGTGACCGCCGAAGATGCGAAATTGCTGCTCGATATCATGCGGGGTCAGCAGCTCCGCGGCCAGCACCGAACGACGCAGCCCAGGCGCGTAGGCATCCAGCTGTTCAACCAGGCTCTCTACCAGCGGGGCACGCGCCGACTCCCACCCGCCCTTGAGTGCATAGGGTACGTACTGCACCACCGCGGACAGCACATGCGCCCCGGCGGGCGCGAGCTGCGGGTCCTGCACGCTGGGCAGCGTAATCTCGATGCTGGGGGCGGCTGAATATTCCCCGTACTTGCTGTGGTTGTAGGCGCGCTCGATGTAGTCGAGCGAGGGAGCCACCAGTAGTCGTCCGCCCAGGGCAGCGCCATCCAGCCCCCTGAAGGGCGGCAGCCGATCGAGCGCCAGATGCAATTTCGCGCTCAAGCCGCGGCTGCGCAGATGTGCCACGCGCCGCACGAAGCCGGTGTCCAGGTGTTCACTTCCGAGCAGTCCGAGGAACGTTGTCTTGGGGTCCGCGTTCGAGACCACCAGTCCGGCGCTGATCGACTCTCCCGACGCCAGCGTGACGCCGACTGCACGGTCGCGCTCGACCCGGATGCGCTGCACGATTGCATCGGTGCGAATCGTGACGCCGCTGCTGCGTGCCGAAGCCGCCAGCGCATTCGATAGAGCGCCCAGTCCGCCTTGGGGAAGCGCCGGCGCCATCCGGTCGGCATTGGCGGCGGCGGCCATGCGACACAGCAGCGTGAATACCGAGCCCGGCGCGCGCGGCCCGAAGTTCGTTCCCAGCACTGCGTCAAAACCCATCGCTCCCTGCAGCAGCGGCGTCGACAGATTCTCCTGCAGCAGGTCGTACACGCACATGCCGCCGATGCGCAGCAGTTCGCGCATATCGCGCCGGCCCAGGCGGCGGATCTGCCAGCCGAGCTTCAACAACGACAGCCGGTCGGCATTGGAGCTCGTGCCCAGGCGGGGCGGCGCCGCATTCAGCAGCGGCGCGAGCGCGCGCCCGAAGCGCTGCAGCTGCGCCATCAGATCGGAGTACGCTGTCCGCTCCGCGGCTGGCAGGCCGACAACGCCGCCGGCATCGAGCGTCAGTGGGGCCCCATCGCTCGACAGGGCGATCGTCTGCAGATCCTCGCCGGCGAACACCAGGCCGTGCGACTTGAGCGAGAGTTCCTCGATCATCGAGCGCGGCATCAGCTGCAACAGATGCGCGCCGGCGGATACGCGAAACCCCGGCGCGAACTCGCGCGTGATCGCGGCGCCGCCGACCTCCGGGGCCGCTTCGAGCACCAGCACCCGGCGTCCGCCGCGCGCCAGGTAGGAGGCGCACACCAGGCCGTTGTGGCCGGCGCCGATGACAATGCAATCGAAATCGGCTGCCGCGCTCACTGCGCTTTCCCCAGATCCTCGAGAATGGTGCGGGCGGCGTTGGCGCCCGGCGCCCCCATGACGCCGCCGCCCGGATGCGTGCTCGAGCCGCACATGTACATGCCGCGCACCGGTGCGCGGTACTGCGCGTAGCCCGGCACTGGCCGGTTGAACAGCAGCTGATCGAAGGTCAGCTCGCCCTGGAATATATTGCCTTCGGTGAGTCCCACTTCACGTTCGATATCCCAGGGCGTGCGCACCTCGGCATGCAGGATCAGCGATTTGAAATCCGGACTGTGCTGCGCAATCGTGTCGATGACCGTGCGACCGAAGGCCTCGCGGCGCTCGGCATTCCACTCCCCCTCGGCGAGCTTGTAGGGGCAGTACTGCACGAACACCGACATGTAGTGCTTGCCATCGGGCGCCATGGTGGGATCGATCTGCGAAGGGATCAGCATGTCGATGTAAGGGGCGCGCGACCAGCGGCCCTCCTTCCAGTCATCGTAGGCGCGCTCCATCATCTCGACGGTATCGGTGACGTGAAGGTCGCCGCGCAGGCTGGGCGAACCCGCCGGAATGGCCGGAAAGCTCGGCAGTCCGTCGAGCGCGATATTGAGCTTGCCGGATGAGCCGCGGATCTTGAAGCGCCGCACCTGCTGCACGAATTCATCGGGCAGGTCTTTGGCGTCCATGCTCTCGAGAAAGGTGCGCTTCACATCGAGGTTCGAGACCACGATTTTGGCGCGCAGCTCATCGCCGCCCTCCAGCACCACGCCCACCGCGCGGCCGCGTTCCACCAGGATACGGTCGACGGGAGAGTTCGTGCGGATGGTGCCGCCGCTGGCGCGGAACGAGTCGGCCAGTGCGCGCGATACCGCGCCCATGCCGCCGCGCGCAAAGCCCCAGGACCCCACCGTGCCGTCGATGCCACCCATATAGTGATGCAGCAGCACGTAGGCCGTGCCCGGCGAGCGTGGACCCAACGCCGTGCCGATGATGGAGCTGCCGGCCATGTGCGCCTTGACGATCTCGCTCTCGAAGTATTCATCCAGGAAATCCGCACAGCTCATGGTCCAGAAGCGCAGCGTGTCGTACATGCGCGCCTCGCCGAGCCCATGAAAAAGGCCACCGAGGTGAATCAGCTCGCGAATGTCGCGCGGTTTGAAGGAGGTCGGATCCGGCGGCGTGCGCAGCAGCAGCGGCCGGATGAAGCGGCACTGCCGCAGCACGTCGCGCACGTAACGGTCGTAGGCCTCGGCATCCCGCCTGGAGTGGCGCGAGATCTCACGGCGCAGCGCGTCGTGGTTGTCGTACATCGAGAGGTGGCCGCCATCGCGCATCATGGTGCAGCCGCCGTCATAGGGAATGATCTGCAGGCCGAAGCGCGGCAGTTCCAGTTCGCGCATGATCTCGGGCCGCAGCAGGCTGCAGACGTAGGAACAGTTCGAGTAGGTGAAGTCCTGGTAGAGCTGGCGGCTTACCGCGGCACCGCCGACCCAGGGCATGCGCTCGACCACCAGTACATCGAGTCCGGCTCGCTGCAGGTAGCAGGCGGCCACCAGGCCGTTGTGACCGGCGCCGACGATGATCGCATCGTGGCGCTTAGCCCCGTTCGTCACGTCGATGGCTCGAACGTGCGGCCGCGTCAGGCCGGCATCTTGCGCGAAACCACGTCGGGATTCTGCAGCGTAGCGTCGATGGCGATTTCGAATCCGGCGAGCGTGTCCTTGAGACACGAGTCGTCATGCGCGGCGCTCACGAACCACGGCTCGCGTGAATCCGGCTCGCACAGCACGCCCTCATCATGCAGCACGCGCGCGGTGGCATCGTAGAACGCGTAGTCGCTGCTCTTCCAGTCGCGGTAGGTGCGCGGCGGATCGTGCGCGAAGTACAGCCCGCTCATCGACGGATGGCCGACGAAGCTGTGCGGAATGCCGCGGGCACTGAGCACCGCGCGCATGCCCTGGCGCAACCGCGTGCCGTACTGAGCAATGCGATCCAGCGCATCGGTGTGCTCCAGGATATCGAGCGTCTTCTCGGCCGCGGCCAGCGACACCGAGTGTGCCGTGTAGGTGCCGCCGTGCGCCACGCCCTTGCCGATCTTGCGCATGATGTCCTCGCGACCCGCCAGCACCGAGATCGGGTAGCCGTTGGCCACTGCCTTGGCAAAAGTGCACAGGTCCGCTTTGACGCCATAGAGTTCCTGCACGCCGCCGCGCGCCACGCGGAAGCCGGTCTTGACCTCATCTATGATCAGCACCACGCCGTAGCGATCGCAGAGCGCGCGCGCCGCCCGCACGTACTCGGGCTCGGCGGCGATGCCGAGGCAGTTACCCATGATGGGCTCGATCAGCAGGCAGGCGATGCGGTCCGCATGGCGCTTGAGCACATCCTCGAGCTGGTTGGCGTCGTTGGCCTGTACGAAATGCGCAAAGCTGCGCGAGCTGAGCGGAATGCCCTCGCTGTAGGGAACCACTTGCGGATCGCCAACCTGCGACCACTTGTCCATGGGCGTGTACCACATGGCCGCATCGAACAGGCCGTGATAGCTGCCTTCGAGAATGACGTAGTCGTCCTTGCCGGTGTAAGCGCGCGCCACGCGCAGCGCCGCCATCACCGCCTCGGTGCCGGAATTGGAGAATCGAACCAGTTCCGCCGCGGGCACCATGCGCGAGATGCGATCGGCTACAGCCAGTTCGCGTTCGGTTGAGAGCGCGAACACGCCGCCGACTTCCATGCCGGCACGTGCGGCCTCATCGACCCGCGGATCGGCATAGCCGAGGATCGCCGGGCCGTAGCCCATGCGATAGTCGACATAGACGTTGTCGTCCAGATCAGTGATGCGCGCACCGCGACCGGACTTCACATAGATGGTGCGGTCTTCGCCCCAGTAGCGGAAGTTGGATGCCACCCCAAGCGGAAGACGCTTGATGGCGCGCTGGAACTGCTCATGGCTCTTGGTGAGTTTTCTGGTCATGGCGGCGCTCCCGGTAAGGCCGTCACGGTACCACCGCCGCAGGCCTGATGTCTATATGATCATATAGTCGCTGGTGCTGCGGTGCGATGTAGCAGAAATCGCATAAAAAACCGCGTCTTCTGACCCGTACGTCACAGCTGCGACTTGCCGGAGGCACCCCGAAGAGCGTAGATTATACGACCATATAGTTTCCCGGACCGCCCGGCGCAGACGCCGATGGAGGAGCAGCGATGAATTCCCCCGCGTTGACCGTCACCGAAGCCACCGTGACCCCCATCGCCCGGGCCCTGCCTGCATGGACCTATAACCATCCCGAGATGCAGCGTCTCGAGATCGAACGCATCCTCAAGCCGAGCTGGCAGATCGTGGGTCACGTCAACACGATACCCAATCCGGGCGACTTCATGACCTTCGACCTGGGGCCCGAGAGCGTGGTCGCGGTGCGCAATTCCAGGCGCGAGATCCAGGCCTTCCACAATGTCTGCCGTCATCGTGCCGCGCGTCTGCTGGATGGCGCCGGCCACTGCCCGGGCGCGATCACCTGCCCCTATCACGGCTGGTCCTACAAGCTCAGCGGCGAACTGCAGGGCATGACTATGCGCGACACCTTTCCGCCACTCGATCGCGCACAATTCGGACTCAAGCCCATCAGGACCGAGATCGCCTTCGGCTTCGTGTTCGTGGCACTGGCCGGCGACCCGCCGCCGCTGAAGTCCATCTGGGGTGAGTTCCTCGAGGATTTTGCGCCCTATCGTTTCGAAGAGATGGTACCGCTGACGCCGTTTTACCGCGAGGAGTGGGCGGTCGACTGGAAGGTCGCCATGGACAACTACCTCGAGTCCTATCACGTGCCGATCGGGCATCCCGGACTCGCGCGCATGTTCACGCCCGACTACGACGATGCCAGGACCCTCGGCACCGGTGTGGCGCGCGGCGCCAGCCACATGCGCGAGCAGCCTTCATCGAAGTGGAGCGAGCGGCTCTATCAGAAGTTCGTGGGCCCCGTGGTCACGCATCTGCCCGAGCAGCTGCGGCGCCGCTGGAGCTTCTACAGCATGCTGCCGAATCTGGGGATCGATGTGTTCCCGGACCAGATGGACTTCTTCCAGGTGCTGCCTGATGGACCCGGCCGCTGCATCATTCGCGGCGGCACCTTCGGACTGCCGGACGAGCGCCGTGAAATGCGCATCGTTCGCTACCTCAATGGACGTATCAACCGGCAGGTACAGCGCGAAGATGACTTCCTGTGTCAGCGTGTGCAGCGCGGATTGAGCTCCAGCAGCTACGAGCCCGGCCCGCTGTCGCGGCTGGAGAGCTGCATGTGGGCCTTCCAGGAACTGGTGCGCGAGCGTATCCCCGAGGCGCGCCAGTCGCGCGCGCCGGGCCACTTCGCCTAGCCCGGTCAGCCGAGCGGCGCTTCGCTGGGCGGCGCGTGGATGCCCGACAGCAGGCGAAAGATCGAGCCGCGAAAGGCGCCCAACGCCTGCGGCACCGGACCTGCCTCGGTGGCTTCGAAGCTGGAGCCCTCGAGGCCCGCCTGGATCGATTGCGCCAGCGCGAAATCCTGCTGTAGCCAGCGACGCACCAGGCGCTGCCCGAGGTAGTGAAGGCAGCGCTGTGCACGCGTCGGGGAGGCGATGCCGAATTCGAAGCGCCTGATTCGGCAGCGACCGGGCGCCTCGGGTATGACCTGCAGCACCAGCGCGCCATCGGGGCGAATCTCGATCAGCTCATTGGGCGCAATGAACAGTCTGCGCCACAGCGCACTGCTGCCCGACTGCGCCAGGCGCGTGTATCCGCCGGCAGTCGCGCCGGCGGCATCGCGATTCAGGCATGCCTCCCAGGCCACCGTGCCGGTGGCAGCGCCGATCTCGATCTGCGGCGCTGAGACCAGGGTCGCGAGGTAATCCACGGGATGTTCCGCCAGCGCCGACTCCAGCCACTGTTCCACCACCAGTTTCCAGTCCGCCGCCAGTTCGACTTCGTGCACACCCTGCGGTGCCAGTTTGGCAAAGGCGGCGAGTCCGACCCATGCCGCCAGCGGCTCGCCCGCTGGCTCACGGCCTTCATCGCGCCGGACGAAGATCAGCTCACCGCGCTGCTCGACATCCAGCGCCGCCAGATCACCCGGCGTTTCGCCGCGGCGGCGCCTGCCGTCGAAGCCATACTGCAGACCGTGCGCTGCGCATTCGATGCCGCCCTCCAGCGTTCCCGTGCGCTGCGTCAGCAGCGCGTGCGGTCGTCGGCGGCAGGTGTTGTGGAAGGCGCGAATCGCTCCGGTCTCATCGCGCAGCACCAGGGCCCGCTCGCTGGCCAGGTCGATGGCAACGTAGTCGCCCGAGTGCGCCAGTTGCTGCGTGTGGGCGGCAAGCTGCCAGGCCGGACGGAACAGCTGCTCGCGCTCCGCGGCGAACAAAGCCGTGTCCGCGTAGGCCCAGGCCGGTAGCCGACTCAGCAGCACGCTGGTCTCGAAGCTCGGGGCGCCGCGCGTGCGGGTGACCTCCACCGCGCCGCCGGCATGCGCAAACTGGCGCGGAAAAATCGATCGCAGATAGTTGAGGGCGCGCTGCTTCTGGGCGCGGCGGTCAAGGTCAGACTCGTTCTGGAAGGCGATGTTCTGCCACATGATTTCCAGCACGCCCATGAGACCGAGTGCCACCCCGTCCGCATCCAGGTGGCGCTCCCCGGACTCCTCGATCATGCGCTGCATGAGTTCGCGCACCAGGATCTCGAAGTCCTCGTCCTTGCGGCCGCAGATATCCAGGTACTCCTGGCGCGAGCTGGCCTCCCCCCAGAAGCAATACCAGACCGACACTTTGCGGGGACTGGCGATATCCTCATCCAGATACAGCTCCACCAGCAGCTCGAGCGCGCGCACCGGGGTGTGCTTGAGGCGGGTGACCGGCAGCTGCACGCGCTGCTCGAAGTCGGCAGCCAGGAACTCGAGCGACGCCACCAGCATGGCGGCCTTGGACTCGAAGTAGAAGCGCACAATGCCCGGGGACAGGTCCGCCAGGGCGACCACGCGTTCGACGGTGGTGCGAGAAGGTCCGTAGATGTGCAGCGCCGATATGCAGGCCTCGATCAGGCGCTGACGCTGGCGCACCCGGGACGCCCGTTCGGGCACCGGTTCCAGATGCGGCTTCGAAGCTCCTTCGCTGGGCACGTTCCGATCCCGCCTGTACAGCCCGGTGAGGTTATGCGCAGAATACGACGAGTGAGAAGTAAAAGAACTCTCTCCTGACTCACATCGCATGAAAATCATCTCGCGCCGCGGGCGCTGGCTGATCATTCTGCCGCCGCTGCTATTCCTGGCGGTGTTCTTCCTGATTCCCTTCGCCGTGGCGCTCAAGATCAGCTTCGCCGAAACCGCCGCGCGCGTGCCGCCCTTCACCGAGATCCTGACCTTTACGCCGGATCATCACCTGCACCTTTCCTTGAGCTTTGCCAACTACAAGTACCTGTTCACGGATGAGGTCTATGGCATTGCCTATCTCTACTCCCTGCGGACCGCCTTCTTTTCGACGCTGATCTGTCTGGCCCTCGGCTATCCCATGGCCTATGCCATCTCCCGCACCACGAAATCGGTGCAGAGCGTGCTGCTGTTCGTGATCATCCTGCCGTTCTGGACTTCCTTTCTGCTGCGCGTCTATGCGCTCGAAGGCATCATCCGCGACAACGGCCTGCTCAATACCGTGCTGCTGCACTTCGGGCTGATCCAGCACCCGATCCACATCATGCGCACCAGTCTTGCGGTGTACCTGGGCATCATCTACTCCTATCTGCCCTTCATGGTGCTGCCGCTGTTCGCGACACTCGAGAAGCTCGATCACACCCTGCGCGAAGCGGCGGCCGACCTGGGCAGTCCGCCCTGGCGCGTGTTTACCGAGGTTACGCTGCCGCTGTCCATGCCGGGGGTCATCGCCGGATCGATGCTGGTATTCATTCCGGCCGTGGGCGAGTTCGTGATCCCCTCGCTGCTCGGCGGCCCCGACACGCTCATGATCGGGCGGGTTCTCTGGGATGAATTCTTCGGCAACCACGACTGGCCGGTGGCCTCCGCCGTCGCGATTGCCTTCCTGGTGCTGCTGGTGGGTCCCATGGCCATCTATCAGCACTACAACGCGCGCCAGCTCGAGGCCTGAGCGCCGTGGAGAATCACAAATCCTCGTTGCTGTTCGGCGTGCTGTTCTTCGGCATTGCGATCCTCTACCTGCCGATCCTGGTGTTGATCGTGTTCTCGTTCAATGCCTCCTCGCTGGTCAATGTCTGGGGCGGGTTCTCGACCGCCTGGTATGGACAGCTGCTGCACAACCGCCAGGTACTCGAGGCAGCCCTGCTGTCGGTGGAGGTCGGGTTCGTCGCCTCTACGGGCGCGGTGATCCTGGGCACGCTGGCTTCGATTGCGTTGCTGCGCTTTCCCCGATTCCGCGGTCACCTGCTGCTGACGGGCATGGTGAGTGCGCCGCTGGTGATGCCCGAAATCATCACCGGCATCACCCAGCTGCTGCTGTTCGTATCGATGCTGCAATTGCTGTCCTGGCCGCACCGCGGCTTTACGACCATCGTGATCGCACACGTCGCCTTCTGCATGGCCTATGTCACGGTGACCGTGCAGTCGCGTCTGCAGAGTGCCGACCGCTCGCTCGAGGAGGCGGCCATGGACCTGGGCGCCAGCCCCGCGCGCGCTTTCATCGACGTCACGCTGCCGATCATCGCACCGGCGCTGCTCTCGAGCTGGCTTCTGAGCTTCACCTTGTCGCTGGACGATCTGGTGATTTCCAGCTTCGTCTCGGGGCCGGGTGCCGGGACACTGCCGATGGTGATCTACTCCAAGGTAAAGCTCGGCGTGAGTCCCGACATCAACGCTCTTGCCAGCCTGATCATCTGCGCGGTCGGGGTCTGCGTCATCGTCGCCGGGGTGGTGATGCGCCGCTCGGAGCGGCGGCGGGTGCTGGACCTGCAGGCCGTCGAGCGTTAATGCGCCGTCTTGATGCGCGTCCAGGTGCGGGTGCGAATGCGCTCGGTGGCGGGACTGACCTCCGCGGTGTGATAGAGCCGGCGCTCAATCTCGGCGGTGGGATATAGGGCGGGGTCATTCAGAATGGCCGGGTCCACATAGGGGTTGGCGGCCCGGTTGTCGTTGCCGTAATGAATTTCATTGGTAATCGCGGCGATCACTTTCGGCTCGAGGATGAAATTCAGGAACTGATGGGCCGCGTGTGGATGCGGCGCCCCGGCCGGGATCAACAGCGCATCGAAGGATTCGTTGGCGCCTTCCTTCGGCACCGTAAAGGCAAGATTCACCTTGATGCCCGCTGCCGCGGCCCGGGCACGCGATGCCGCATAGTCGGCCGACCAGGACATTGCGATACAGATCTCGCGATTGGCCAGCCCATTCATGTACTCGGAGGAGTCGAAGTTCCGAATGTAGGGACGTATCGACAGCACCAGCCGCTCGGCTGCCTTGTAGTCCTCCGGCCGGGTGGAATTCGGATCCAGGTGCAGATAGTTCATCGCCAGCTGCAGCACATCCTCGGCCGAATCCAGCACTGTCACGCCGCAATCGGCAAAATGGGACACCACTTCGGGTTTGAACAGCATGTCGAGGCTGTCCACCGGCGCATCGGGCATGCGCTGCCGGATCATGTCGATGTTGTAGGCGAAGCCATTGATGGCATGCAGGTAGGGCATCGCATGGACGTTGCCCGGATCGGCCTCGGTCTCGACCGCCAGGAAATGCGGATCCAGGTTGCCCCAGTTGGGCAGCTGCGAGCGGTCAAGCGGCGCGTAGACACCGGCCTTGATCTGGCGGCTGAAGTAGCTGGTGGATGTGCTGACGATGTCGTAGCCCGAATCGCCCGCCATCATCTTCGCCTCCAGTGTCTCATCGGCGTCGTAGGTGTCATAAACCACCTTGATGCCGGTGGCCCGCTCGAAGTCGGCGATCGTATTCCGGCCGATGTAGTCCGCCCAGTTGTAGATGTAGAGCAGCTTCGGCTCGGCGGCCG
>Ga0181516_10000982_pt1 | contig 23108 bp, 18 predicted proteins | sample PEATcosm2014_Bin_25_FD_121104 | JGI IMG/M metagenome (GOLD analysis project Ga0181516, IMG submission 121104) | Peatland microbial communities from MTU Mesocosm Facility, Houghton, MI, USA - PEATcosm2014_Bin01_10_metaG | ecosystem: Environmental > Terrestrial > Soil > Wetlands > Peat | place... | reverse complement strand
TGCCCAAGAAGCCGTCCTTAAGGCTGACGACGCGGATGCGCGGGTGGGACTCGAAGGCCGCGATGGCCTGGTCGATGCTGATGTCCTTCTTGGGGGTGGCGACCACGGTGATGAAGTGCCCGTGGGTGATGGGGGTGTGCACCAGGATGCCCGTGGCGTCGATGTGGGGCATGATAGTCATCAGGTCGAGGGCCTGGTGGCTGGGCGCCTTCTCGACCTGCAGGGCGTTGGTCAGCCCGCGGTGGTAGTCGCCGGGGTCGGCCACCCGGCGCACGATGGTGATGGCAATCTTCTCGATGCCCACCAGCCTGTCGAGGCAGTCGACGGTGCGGATGAGACCCGTGGTGTTGCACGAGGTGAGCTTGAGGAAGTCCTGCCCCACGCCCTTTTCGTAGTTGGCGTAGCCGTGGAAGAACACGTTGGCCACTTCGTTGCTCTCGCCGCCCTGGAAGACGGCCTTCACCTTGTACTTTTCGTAAAGGACCTTGTTCTTGGCCCCGATGCCGCCCGGGGACGAGTCGAGGACGATATCGACCTTCTTGAGGATGTCGTCGACGAGGCCCGTGACGGGGATGCCCGCCGCCTCGATGGTGGTTTTGGCCTCGGGGCTGACGGCGTACAGCTTGTACGGCATCCCTCTCTCTTTCAGAGCCCGCACCGCCAGGGTGACCGCCGCGTCGACGACGCCCACCAGCTCCATGTCTTGTTGGGCCGCAACGCCGTCGGCCAAGCGCGTCCCGATGACGCCGTATCCCACCACCGCAACTCGGATCTTCTTCATCGAAGGCCTCCCTTTCGAACCAATCAAACGCAAACGTTTGCTCGTTTTGACTATCCTAAAGCCAGAAAGTCAAAATTGTCAAGATGCGGTTGAGGGGGTTCTTGTGGTGTTTCGGACCACAAGCTGCGGCTGGATGACGTACTGCGCCGACGGGGTGTCGGGGGTGCCCATCTTCTCGAGGAGCATGCTGAACGCCTGTCGCCCGAGCTGTCTCTTGGGCAGCGCGATGGTCGTCAACTGAACCTGGGGCAGCCCCGCGGCGTAGATGTCGTCGAAGCCGACAAGCCCGAAGTCTTGGGGCACGGCAAGCCGCTTTTCCTGGGTGTATTGGAGCACGCCCAGGGCGATGATGTCGTTTCCGGCCACTATGGCGTCGGGAGGGTTGGGCGATTCCAGCAGCCTTCGGGCCAACTGGTACCCGGAATCGGTGTCGAAACTGCCGTTGAGGATCAGCCCCTCCTCGACCGCAAGCCCGTGCAGCCTCAGGGCGCCCACGTACCCGGCCTGGCGCTGCACATTGGAGTACGACTGGTCGGTACCGCCGATGAAGGCAATGCGCTTGTACCCGCAGGCCAGCAGGTGGTCGACGGCCATCCCGGCGCCCAGGGCGTTGTCGATTCCAACGTAACTTGTTTTCCTGTCGTCAATTTTGGTGTTGAGGAAGACCACGGGGATTCGCATCTTTTCGATGAAGCCCACGTTGGCAGCCGAGCTTGGGTTGATGATCAGGCCGTCGACGCGGTTCTTCTGAAGCGCCTCGAGGCACCGCCTCTCCTGGTCGCGGTCCCAGTTGGAGTTGCACAGGAACAGATTGTAGCCGGCCTGGCGGCAAGCCTCCTCCACTCCCCGGGCCACCTCGGGGAAGAACGGGTTGGTGATGTCGGGGATCAGCAGCCCCACCGTGCTCGTGGACTTGCTCACCAGGCCGCGGGCCAGGGCGTTGGGCTGGTAGCCCAGCTTCTCGGCCTCGGCCAGGATGCGCTTCCGGGTCTCGGGGCCCACACCCTTCTTCCCCGTCAGGGCGCGCGAAACCGAGGTGTACGAAACGCCGAGCTTCTGGGCAATGTCGACAATGGTGATGCTCATGGCGCCCCCTGGTGGAGAACCATGCCACGAGTCGTTCAATTTCGCAAGCCCTGCGTCAACGTTTGCTTAAAAACGAACCCTCAGCGGACAAGAGTCTTGGCCGACTTGATCCAGGTGTGGGCGGGATCTTCGGTGAACTTCCATTTCCGGATAGGCCCGGCCATCACGTTCAGGTAGTAGACCTCGTACCCCGGGGGCGCCGAAACCGGGTGGTAGCCCCGGGGCACCATGACGACCTCGCGGTCGCGGACCACCAGCGCTTCGTCGATGGAACCGTCGTCGGTGTACACGCGCTGCATGGCAAAGCCCTGGGGCGGGTCGATGCGGAAGTAGTACGTCTCCTCAAGGGAGGACTCCTCCGGGAGCGCATCGATGTCGTGCTTGTGGGGTGGGTAGCTCGACCAGTTGCCGTTGGGGGTAAAGACCTCGACGACCAGGAGGCTGTCGGCGCGATCGGTGTCGGGGAGAATGTTGGCCACGTGCCTGGTGATGGTCTCGAAGCCGCGCTTCTCCTGGCTGACGTGTTCAGGGCCGATCAGCCTGGCAGGGTGGCTGCCGCGGCCGGGCGCCGCGCACACGGCAAGTTCCACCTCGGTGAGGGCCTTCACCGTGTACTCGTCGCCGTTGGGCACGTACACCGAGTATGGCAGCGTCTTCTCGAAGACGCTCATCCTCTGCCCCAGGTTTGTCCAAGCTTGCTTCTTCGTGGAGATGTCCGCTTTTCCGCTGACCAGGACGAGGCAGACCTCCTGGTCCCCCGTCGCCCTCTTGAGGGTCTCGCCCGCCTTGAGCGCGAAGACCTCGAAGCCGATGTACTTCCAGCCCGCCGAGGCGGGGGTCACCGACTGTATCCTGCCGCTGGCGTCGCGGGGTTTGGGGGACGAAATGAGACGGGGCATGATCTTCTCCTTGGTCGCATGTGCTATGATCTGTTAGGAAAGCGGCGCCTCTAAAAACGTTTTCACAAACAATGATGGAAGCGTTTCCCGATTCTGTCAACTGCCACGCCGCGCAAGACGTAGAGAGGAGCCCATGACCAGCATCAAAGATATCGCCAAATTGGCGGGGATGTCCCCCTCGACCGTGTCCCGGGTGCTCAACAACCGAACCTACGTCAAGCCGGCCATCCGCGAGAAAATCCTGGCCCTTGTTCAGCAAATGGGCTACGTCCCCAACCACGCGGCGCGGAGCATGGTCCTCAACCGGTCGTTCACAGTGGGCGTCATCGTCCCCGACACCTTCAACATGTTCCAGCGCGAGCTGTTCTCGACCATAGAGCACGACGTGGAGGAACTGGGGCTGCACACCCACTTCTTCTTCGTGAAGTCCGAGGCCGACAGCGAGCTTCAGTGCGTGCGCCGGCTCAAGTCCGAAAAACTCGACGGCATCATCGTGATGATGGAGCTGGGCGAGGCCGCCTTCTTCGAGTACCTCGAGAACCTCGGCATCCCTGTGGTCCTGTTCGGCACCTTTCTCCAGCCCAATCTGCCCTTCAGCAGCTTCCTGATCGACGAGGAAGAGGCGGGTTTCGACGCCACCCAGTACCTGCTCGGCCTGGGCCACACCCGCATCGGCATCGTCTACGGCGGCGGGACCAACTTCGGCAAGCTTCGGCTGGCGGGGTTCCGCAAGGCGCTTCTGAAAGCCGGCATCGAGTGGGACGAGGGCGCCGTCGAGAACGTGCCCAACTTCACGTCGGAGGCGGGCCGGGACGCGGCGCTGGCGCTGTTCGAACGCAGGCTAGACCTGACCGCACTGTTCGCCGTCACCGACGATCTGGCTATCGGCGCCATGCGAGGTCTGTTTGAACGGGGCCTCAAGGTGCCGGCCGACGTCTCGGTGATCGGGTTTGACGACCTGGACATCAGCAGATACCTGGCACCAGGCCTGACGACCATCCACCAGCCTGTCACAGAGATCGGCAAGAAGATCGTCAAGGTTCTTCAGCAGCTCATCAGCGGCGAGGCAGACGGCAACAACCGCTTCATCTTCAGCCACCGGCTGGTGGAGCGGGAGTCTTGCCGGCGGCTTTAGGGCCTCAAACCAAAGGAATCTCCGATACCTTAACCGGGCGACCTTCCTGGAGGGACTTCTTCGCCGCCAGAGCCACGATGAGGTCCTGCAGTCCGTCTTCGCCGGTAACCGGGACGGGTTTGTCGGTCTGGACGGCGTCCACGAAGGCCTTGAGCTCATCGACAAAGGCCTCGCGGTAGCGCTCCAAGAAGAAGTACAGCGGTTTGTCGGCCGCAACCCCGTCGGCGGTGGCAACCTTGACCGTCGAAGGAGTGTCGTTTCCGGCCACCGCGACCCCCTTCGATCCAAACACCTCGAGGCGCTGGTCGTACCCGTACGCGGCCTTGCGGCTGTTGTCGATTACGCCGATGGCGCCGCTGGCGAACTTGAGGGTGATCACGGACGTGTCGACGTCGCCCGCCTTGCCGATGGCCGGATCCACAAGCACGGACCCGGCGGCGAACACTTCGACCACCTCGCTCCCGGCCTGGAACCTCGCCATGTCGAAGTCGTGGATCGTCATGTCGAGGAAGATCCCCCCCGACACGGCCACGTACTCGGCCGGCGGAGGCGCGGGGTCGCGCGAGGTGATCTTGATGATGTGAGGTTCGCCCACCGCGCCCGAAAGGACGGTGTCGCGGACCTTCTTGAAATTGTGGTCGAAGCGGCGGTTGAACCCCACCTGGAGCTTTACCTTCGCGTCCTTGGCGGCCTGGAGGGCCGCCTTCACCTTGGCCACGGTCAGGTCGACGGGCTTTTCGCAGAACACGTGCTTGCCCGCCTTGGCGGCGCGGATAACGAAGTCGGCGTGGGTGTCGGTGGAGCTGCAGATCAGCACCGCGTCGATGGACTTGTCGTTCAGCAGCGCCTCAGGGTCGGCGATCAGCGACGTGACGCCCAGGGCTTCGAACCACGCCTTGGATTCGGCGGTCCAGAAGGGGTCTGCAACGGTCTTCAGGGCCGCCTGCGGGAGGTGGTACACGATGTTGGCAGCGTGGACCTTGGCGATCCGTCCCGCTCCGATGATGCCGATCTTCAGAATCTTTGACACTTGGTGGTCTCCTTCGATGATCGGAGTCTAAAATCGTTTTCACAGTTTGTCAACTTTATGTCGTAACTTCGTTTCGAAACAGGTTGCACAACGGCCGAACCTTGATTAGTGTTGGACGCATGGACAAGCTGCTTGGAAATCGGCCCAAGAATCTCAGGTCGCAAAACCGGAAGCTGGTGCTCAACCTGTACAGGCGGCACTCGGTGCTTTCGGTGGCGGAACTCGTCCAGTTGGTCAGGCTGAGCCGGACCACGGTGATGAAGATCAACGAGGAACTGCTCGCCGAGGCGGCCATCGTCGAGGCTGGCAAGGGGGCCTCGACCGACGAGGGCGGAAAGAAGCCCGCCGTTTACGCCTTCAACGCCCGCAAGGACCTGGTCCTCACGTTCTACATCCGTTACGGCACCGTGCACCTGCAGCTGTTCGACCTGCAGGGCAAATGCCTCGTCGCCCTCGAAACGGCCATCGCCCCCAACGAGACGCTGCCTGTCATCATTGCCGCTATGGCGTCTCTGTTCGATGAGGTGAGGCGGCGCGAACGCGTCGAGCGCCTGCTCACCTGCGTGGTCGCCGTCCACGCCAACGTCGATAACGAGACGGGGGTCTGCCTCCACGCCACCCACTTTCCCTCCTGGGGCCGGGACTTCCCGCTTCGGGACAGGCTTACCGAGGCGCTGGGGCTTTCATGTCCCCTGTCAGTGGAGAATTGGATCCGGCTGCTGGCCTTCGCCGAAAGCGACAAGGGCCTGGCACGCAACCACGATTCGGTGCTGTTCATCGACGCCGGGTGGCACGGCATCACGTCGGGCATTCTCCTCCATGGGGACCTCTACCGGGGCCGCAACAACCTCTCGGGCGAGATCGGCCACATGGTCCTCGACCCCCACGACCCCCTTCCCTGCGCGTGCGGCGGCCACGGGTGCTTCGAAAGCCTCACCTCGTGCGCGCGCCTGGTCGAGACGTCCGCTGCCGCGGGCGGACCGACGTCCCTCGAGGCGCTGTTCGCGGCCTGCCAGGATGGTGACGCCCTCGCCCGCTCCCTGCTTGACGAAACCGTCGGCTGGTTCGCCATCGGACTGTCGAACCTCACCCTGTTCCTTGACCCCGAAATCATCATTTTGGAGGGCGACTACGCCCGGGCGGGGTCGTGGTTCCAGGAGCAACTGCGCCGCCGCGCCGCCGAGGTCTCTCTGCTGAGGTTTCCCCGGAGGACCGAACTGCGCTTCAAGGAGTCGTCGTATTCTGCGGTCCTGAAAGGCGCCGCCGACCTGGCACTCGAAAAGTTCTACGGGGGGTGAAGCCCGTAAGGTTCTGGTTTACAAACCCGAAAAGGAAGGGTAAGATCGTGACTGGTAACGTTTTCAGAAAGATTGGAGGAAGTCCATGTTGAACAAGAAGAAGGTCCGCCTCGGCATTGCCCCGATCGGCTGGACCAACGACGATATGCCCGAACTGGGTGCGGAAAACACCTTCCAGCAGACCGTGAGCGAAATGGCGCTGGCCGGATTCACGGGCAGCGAGGTGGGGTCGCACTACCCCAAGGACCCGGCCGTCCTCAAGAAGGCCCTCGACCTGCGCGGCATGACCATCTGCAACGCCTGGTTCAGTTCTTTCCTGACCACCAAGCCGCTGAAGGAGACCGTGGAGGCCTTCCACAAGCACGCTGACTTCCTTTACGCCGTGGGCGCCCGCATCATCGGGGCTTCGGAGCAGGGCCACAGCATCCAGGGCCAGAACGTGCCCATCCTGGGGGGCCCCAAGCCCGTGTTCACCGACGACGAGTGGAAGAAGCTTGTCGACGGCCTCAACGAGCTGGGCCGCCTCGCCAAGGAAAAGAAGATGACCCTCACCTTCCACCACCATATGGGCACGGGGGTGCAGACCGTCGAGGAGATCGACAGGCTCATGGCGTCGGTGGATCCTTCGCTCGTCTACCTGCTGTTCGACTCGGGCCACCTGACCTTCGCCGGCGTGGACCCCGTTCCCGTGCTCAAGAAGTACATTGGCCGCACCCGCCACGTCCACCTCAAGGACTGCCGCCTTGCCGTTCGCGACAGGGTGAAGCCCGAGGGGTGGAGCTTCCTCAAGGCCGTGCGTGAAGGAGTCTTCACTGTACCCGGCGACGGCGACGTCAAGTTCGAGCCCCTGTTCGACATCCTCGAAAAGGCCGACTACGAAGGGTGGGTGGTGGTCGAGGCCGAACAAGACCCCGCCAAGGCCAACCCCCTCGAGTACGCCCTCAAGGGCCGCAAGTACCTGCGGGACAAGACAGGTCTCTGACCCGGCACCCTAATATCGCCGGGCCCTGTCGAGGATGGCGTTGTCGGTCGCGGTGGCCTTGCGGGCTCTGGCCAGCTCGGACACCTGCGGGTTGCCCACGCGCCACCACGCCTGGTACCCCCCCGTCATGGTCTTGGGCAGCACCTTGATGTCGATGAGGGTCGACACCGTCTGCTTCTTGGCGTCCTCGAGGGCGTGCCGCAGCTCAGACTCGTTGAACACCGAGTAGGTCTTGCACCCGTAGGCCTCGGCGTTCTTGGCGAAGTTGATGGGGATCAGCTTGCCGTCGAGCCTGCCGCTCTTGGGGTTGCGGAACCTGAACTCGGTGGCGTTGCTCGACAGGCCGCGCTCGATCTGCAGGTTGTTGATGCAACCGAACGAGATGTTGTCGAACAGCACCACGTTGATCTTGACGCCTTCTTGAATGGACGTGATCAGTTCGGAGTGCAGCATCATGTACGAGCCGTCGCCGACCATGGCGTAGACTTCCTGCCCGGGCCGGGCGAGTTTGGCGCCCAGGGCGGCGCTGATTTCGTAGCCCATGCACGAGTAGCCGTACTCCATGTGGTAGGTATTGGCCACCCGCGGCCGCCACATGCGCTGCATGTCGCCGGGCAGGCTGCCGGCCGACCCCACGACGATGGCATCCTTGGCGATCAGCTCGTTGACCACCCCCAGGACGAGGGTCTGCGTCAGGTACGAACCCGTCCGCTGGCCAAACTCGGCCAGCACGTGGTCGAGCTGTCCGGCGACCTCGGGTTTGAAATCGGCGCCGGTGTAGGTGATCTTGTCCAGGCGCGCCAGTTCCTTGGCCCACTGGGCGCGCGCGTCCTTGATCTCGCCCTTGTACTCCGACTTCCAGCCGGTCTTGGCCAGCTCAGCGCCCAGGGCCTCGAGACCCAGCTTGGCGTCGGCGACCACGCGCACCGCGTCGAGCTTGATCGCGTCGAACTCGGCCACGTTGATGTTGATGAAGTCCACGTCGGGGTTCTGAAACAGGGACTTCGAGGCCGTGGTGAAGTCGGTGTACCGGGTGCCCACGCCGATGACGACGTCGGCGTCCTTAGCCAAAAGGTTGGCCGACAGGCAGCCCGTGGTGCCGATGCCGCCCAGGTTGAGCGGATGGTCCCACACGATGGCGCTCTTGCCCGCCTGGGTCTCGCCGAAGGGCACATTGAACTTCTCGGCGAGCAGCCTCAGGGCCTCGGCGGCCTCGGAGTACCTTACCCCTCCCCCGCAGACTAGGATGGGCTTCCTCTTTCTTTGAAGGAGGGCCACGGCCTCGCCCAGGGCCTCGGGGGTGGGAATCCGGCGTTCGATGCGGTGCACCCGCTTCTGGAAGAACGCGTCGGGGTAGTCATAGGCCTCGCCCTGAACGTCCTGGGGCAGACACACGGTCACCGCCCCCGTGTCGGCCGGGTCGGTGAGAACCCGCATGGCGTGGATCATCGCCGTCATGAGCAGCTCGGGCCTGGTGATCCTGTCCCAGTACTTGCTGACCGAACGGAAGGCGTCGTTGGTCGACAGGCTCATGTCGTGGTACTGCTCCATCTGCTGGAGCACCGGGTCGGGCTGGCGGGTGGAGTACACGTCGCCCGGGAGGAAGAGGACGGGGATTCGGTTGGCGCTGGCGGTGGCCGCAGCGGTCAGCATGTTGGCCGCCCCGGGGCCCACGGACGAGGTGCACGCGTAGATCTGCTTGCGGTGCGTCTGTTTGGCAAAGCCCATCGCCGCGAGCGCCATGCCCTGTTCGTTGCGTCCCTGGTGGACGACTAGGTCGCCGCCCCCGGTCTCGAGCGCCTCACCCAGTCCCAGCACGTTTCCGTGTCCGAAGACCGTGAAGATCCCCTTCACAAACTTGGTCTGCTTGCCGTCAAACTCAATGTATTGGTTGTTCAGGAACCTGACCAGGGCCTGAGCTACGGTCATTCGGGTGGTTTTCATGGTCTCTCTCCTATTAGGATCTACTTATTCTGGTTGACACGAAACGATTGTGCAAACGTTATTAGAAAACGTTTGCACGATGTTCTCCCCGTATGGCGCCTTTGTCAAGCTTTTGCGGTCCACCTTAGAGAACCGCCACTTTTCCGGTTGCAAGAAGCACACTCTGGCCATATCCTCAAAGTTCAACGGAGGAATACATGACACCAGGAGTAGTCTTTGCCTTGGGGTGCGGCTTGGCAGCCGTGCTTTTCGGGGCACTCTCAATCCGATGGATTTTGACGCGCCCGGCCGGAAACGAGGCCATGAAGGCCATCGCCACGGCCATACAGCAGGGGGCGGCGGCCTACCTTAACCGGCAGTACCGAACCATTGCGATGGTGGGAGGACTCCTGTTCTTCGTGCTCGCCGCAGTGCCCGGCCTGGGATGGCCCACGGCCTTCGGATTCTTGGTCGGCGCCGTGCTTTCGGGAGCCGCCGGGTACATCGGCATGAACGTCTCGGTCCGCGCCAACGTGCGCACCGCCGAGGCGGCCCGGAACGGCATCGGCCCCGCGCTGAACGTCGCCTTCCGGGGCGGAGCGGTCACGGGCATGCTCGTCGTCGGCCTGGGCCTGCTTGGGGTCGCCGGCTACTTCGCCGTCCTCATCGTTTGGCACGGCGGCTCGTCCCTTTCTCTTGAAGAAACGATTCAACCCCTGGTCGGACTGGCCTTCGGCGCGTCGCTGATCTCGATCTTCGCGCGGTTGGGCGGCGGGATCTTCACCAAGGGCGCCGACGTGGGCGCCGACCTGGTGGGCAAGGTCGAGGCGGGAATTCCCGAGGACGACCCGCGCAACCCCGCCGTCATCGCCGACAACGTGGGCGACAACGTCGGTGACTGCGCGGGCATGGCGGCCGACCTCTTCGAGACCTACGCCGTTACGCTGATCGCCACCATGGTCTTGGGCTCACTGCTGATCACCGGCACCGACATGGGGGTCATCTACCCCCTCCTCTTGGGCGGCGCCTCCATCCTGGCGTCGATTGTCGGCGTCCTGTTCGTCCGCTACATCAAGGGCGGCCGCATCATGAACGCCCTGTACCGCGGGCTGGCCGTCGCCGGTCTGATCTCGATCGGGGCCTTTGCCGGAATTACCTGGGGCATCATCCCCGACAACCTGCTGGCCGCCGCGGGCTTTGCCGACGGCGCCGACTGGCGCCTGTTTACGGCCTCGATCATCGGCTTGCTGCTGACGGCCGTCATGGTCGTGGTCACCGAGTACTACACGGCGACCGAGTACAAGCCCGTGAGGCACATCGCCGCGGCGTCGGTTACCGGGCACGCCACCAACATCATCGCCGGCCTTGGTGTGTCGATGAAGGCAACCGCCGTTCCCGTGTTGGCCGTATGCGCCGCCATCTACGGCGCTTTCCTGGTCGCCGGCCTGTACGGCATCGCCGTCGCGGCCACCGCCATGCTGTCGATGAGCGGCATCATCGTGGCTCTCGACGCCTTCGGCCCCATCACCGACAACGCGGGCGGCATCGCCGAAATGGCCGAGCTTCCCGAGGCTGTCCGCGACATCACCGACCCCCTCGACGCCGTGGGCAACACCACCAAGGCCGTCACCAAGGGCTACGCCATCGGCTCGGCGGGTCTGGCGGCCCTCGTCCTTTTTGCCGACTACACCCACGCGCTCACCGTGGCGGGCAAGACGGTCACCTTTGACCTGTCGAACAACATGGTCATTATCGGCCTGTTCATCGGCGGCATGGTCCCGTACCTGTTCGGCTCGATGGCCATGGAGGCCGTGGGCCGTGCTGCGGGGGCCGTCGTCATCGAGGTCCGCCGGCAGTTCAAGACCATCGTCGGCATCATGGAGGGAACGGCCAAGCCCGACTACTCGCGGGCCGTCGACATGCTTACCAAGGCCGCGATCTCTGAAATGCTGCTGCCTTCGCTGCTGCCCGTGCTCGTCCCCATCCTCGTGGGGCTTATCCTCGGGCCGGCCGCGCTTGGCGGACTGCTGATCGGCACCATCGTCACAGGACTGTTCGTCGCCATCAGCATGACCAACGGCGGCGGAGCCTGGGACAACGCCAAGAAGTTCATCGAAGACGGCAACCACGGCGGCAAGGGCAGCGAGGCTCACAAGGCCTCGATCACCGGCGACACCGTGGGCGACCCCTACAAGGACACGGCGGGCCCCGCCGTCAACCCCCTGATCAAGATCATCAACATCGTCGCTCTGCTGATCATCCCCCTGGTCGCTCAGCTTCACTAAGAGGTTTTAAATGGCATACAGCAATCATCTCTACGCAATTCTGTTCCCCGCCACGGCCTTGGTGGGGAGCCAGCTCGACCCCGTCGAGTTCGGCAAGCACTTCATCAGCGGCTCCAGCAAGTACTACTCGGGGAAGCTGATCTTCGTCGAAGTCGACCCCGACTACAGGCACCCGTACCTCAAGATCGACGCGGCGCTCAAGGGGCTGACGCCCCACGAGGACGGCACGCCCCGGGCCACGAAGTACATCTCGACCTACCGGGTGCTCGAACACCTGGACTTCGACGCCCTGAGGAACCTCTACATCACAACGCCCGAGGGTTTCACCCTCGAGCTCAAGTCAGGTCCCCAGGACCCCGAACGCGAGCCAGGACTGATCCGCGTGTACGCCGAGATCAACCCCGTCTCGATGATCCTGCTATCCAACCTAAACTTCACAGCCTTCGGCAAGCACATCACCCAGCCCGACACCAACGTTGGCGCCCCGGTCATGCTCTTCACCCAGATCGAGCTCGACCCCGACGAGTTCCTGAAGGAGCTTGAGAACAACCCCCTGCTCCCCTCGCCTATCCCCGATATCCACCCCAGCGTCCTCAAAAAATCCATCCTCGAGGTCAGGCGCCTCCCCGACAAGCACACCAAGGGGCTCGCACCGGCCAGCCCGCTGGGGAAGATCAGCTTCCGCAACCTCCGGCACGGCTTCCTGTTCGCCAGCCAGACGAAGTCGCGGTTCTACCCCATGCCCGACGCTAAGACCATCGAGGCGACGAACCACAGGTTCTGGAAGTACATGTAAGGCGCGTTGGGCTCCTTCCCCCTACCACTTGATCATCAGGCCCGGGAAGAAGGAGCCCGCCAGCAGGCCCGCGATGAACAGCCAGCCAAACTGGCGGTTGTGGACCAGGCAGACGCGGTGGTACCACAGCGGCCAGCCGACGTAGCCCTCGGGCGCAGCGGCGGGCGCCGGCTGGGCCATGACCCGGACGGCGCGCAGGGCCCTGGGCCCTGCCACCACGACCACTAGCGCGAGGGGCGTGAGCAGCCCCCAGACCACGGCGGCCACCGTCACAACGTACATCCCCGCCACAACCGCAATGTTGAGCACCCTGGCCCTGCCCTCGCCCATCAGGACGGGAAGGGTACGCTGGTGCTGCGAGGCGTCGAAGGACCGCTGGTCGATGTGCTTGCCGATGAGGATAGACGCCACGCCCAGACCGTAGGGGATCGAGATGAAAAAGGGACCAAACGCGAAGATCCCCGTGATCACGAAGTACCCGCCGCCGATCATCAGCGGGCCCCAGACGAGGAACGAGGCAAGCTCGCCGAGGCCCAGTTCCTTGAGCGCCGTGGGCGCCGCGTCGTAGGAATACAGCAGAAGGATTCCGATCAGGCAAAGGACGAGGGCCGGCCATCCCCGCAGAAAGGTGAAGTACGCGGCAATGGCCAGGGCTATGACCGCCAGGACGATAAGGCCGACGGCAAGGAAGCGCATGGTGAACAGGCCGCTGGCCACGGGATGAAGGGTGTAACGGCGGCGCGGCGAGTCTTCGGTATCGTGGCCCCGCCTGTAGCCGAAGTAGTCGTTGGAAAGGTTGGAAATGGCGTGGAGGACGACGAAGCCTACCAGCACAAGCAGGAACAGCACGGGGTCCAACTTGCGGTCAGCGAGCGCCAGCAACCCGGCGATCATCGCCGCCTGGGCCGAGATGACGAGGATCACGCTCCGAGCGGCGTAAAGGAAGCGGGTCACGGGGTCAAACTCAGCGAGAGCGGTGGCGTCGGCCGGGTAGAAGCCTACGAAGGCCCCCACAAAGGCGAAAATTCCCGTGATCCGCTTCTTCTGCGGCGCTTGGTCGCTCATCGTCCCTCCCCTGAATCCTGGGCAAAGCATAGTCCCAATTCGCCGATTCTGCCCGGGGAACTGGGCACGACATCGCGAATTCAGGAAACCAAACTCGTGTTTCGGACCTCTATTGTTGACAGGCGTTCTCGTCAAAGGGAAGCGCCGGTTGTCACACGCGGTGTGACGCGCTACAGTTCGTACGGTCGGAGGGTTGCAGGTTGACGCCTAGTTTCTGTGTTTTCATCGCCACGAGTCTTGATGGGTACATCGCCCGGCCCGACGGCGGGCTCGACTGGCTCGACGCCGTCCAGAGCCCCACCGAGGACTATGGCTACCATGCGTTCTTCGATTCGGTCGACGCTCTGCTCCTGGGCTCGGCCACGTACGAAACCGTCATGGGCTTCGCCGAATGGCCTTACGCCGACAAGGCCTGCTACGTGGCCACGAGCCAGGAGCGGCGCCCCGTCCGCAAGGAAGTGTTCGTCCGGGGCAACCCAGTCCAGCTGGCGCGCAGCCTTCGGGAGCGGGGCCACAGCAAGGTGTACCTGGACGGCGGGCGCCTCATACGCTCCTTCCTGACGACGGGCATGGTCGACGAGCTCGTCCTTTCGGTCGTGCCGGTCCTCCTGGGGGCCGGCATTCCGCTGTTCAGGGAGATGCGCGCCGAGCCCACCTACGGGGAGCACCGTTTGCGCCTTGCCAGTTCCAAGGCCTACCCCACCGGTCTGATGCAGCTGCGCTACACCAAGGCATGAAGGCTCTGCCGGGTTCCTGGACCGCAGAGGCCGTCGGCAGTATGTTCAAAGGATGAAAGCAACCACACTGCTCGAACTCGTTGAACAAGACAAGGATCATGAATGCGAAGGGGTGGGCAAGGACCATATCTGCGTCAAGATCGCCGCCACCGCCCACCTGCCCAGCCGCTTCGGCGACTTCCAGGTGGTGGGCTTCACGAACAACAAGGACGGCAAGGACCATGCAGCTTTTGTCCACGGCGACGTGGTCGGCCAGGAGGACGTGCCGGTGCGAATGCACTCCGAGTGCCTGACCGGGGACGCCATCGGCAGCCTGCGGTGCGACTGCCGCGACCAACTTGAGGCGGCGCTCACCGCCCTGGGCAAGATGGAGAGGGGCATCCTCCTCTACTTGCGCCAAGAGGGGCGGGGCATAGGCCTGACCAACAAGATCCGCGCCTACCAGCTACAGGACCAGGGGCTCGACACCGTCGAGGCCAACCACGCCCTGGGATTCCGCGACGACGAGAGGGACTACAGCGTTGCTGCCCACATGCTGTTCAGCCTGCGCGTGAAATCGGTGGCGCTCATGACCAACAACCCGAACAAGCTCAAGGGGCTGGAAACCCTGGGCGTGACGGTGAGCCGCCGGATCCCGCACATCATGAAGCCCAACAAGTTCAACCGGGAGTACCTCAAGACCAAGCAGAACAAGAGCGGGCATATGCTAGCCGAACAAGGCGAAGAGGTTTAGGCCGCCGCGCCGCCGGCAGGGCCAATCCCCTCTGTGATCTCAGTGCCTCTGTGTGAGGCCTTCTTCCTTCCCCATCTCTCTGCGCCTCCGCGTGAGATCTTCCGCGCAGCTCCTTCACGTCGAAGAGACAGGATGAACGCTGATGAACGCAGAGCCGTCGCAGGGCCCCTCCCTCTGTGATCTCCACGCCGCCGCGTGGGCCCGTCGCCCCTCTTTGCTGTACCCTCTTCCGCCGCCCTACACCTCCCCCATGGCTTTGCGCTTCTCGATGAGCAGATCAACGACGCTGGGGTCGGCCAGGGTGGTGATGTCGCCCAGGTCGGCGTATTCGCCGGCAGCGATTTTGCGAAGGATGCGCCGCATGATCTTGCCAGAGCGAGTCTTGGGCAAGCCCGCGGTCACGATGATGTGATCGGGGATGGCGATGGGCCCGATGTGGTGGCGCACTTCGTTGCGGAGTTCTCCCACGACTTCGGGGGTTTCCTCCCAGCGGTCCTTGAGGACGACGAAGGCAAAGATCCCCTGGCCCTTGATCTCGTGGGGCACGGGCACCACGGCAGCCTCAGCGCAACCAGGGTAGCTGACCAGGGCGCTTTCCACCTCGGCGGTCCCCATCCGGTGCCCCGAGACATTGATCACGTCGTCGACCCGGCCGGTGATCCAGTAGTAGCCGTCATCGTCGCGGCGGCAGCCGTCGCCCGTGAAATACACGGCTTCGTAGGGCTTGAGGTAGGTGGTCAGGTACCGCTGGTGGTCACCGTGGATGCTGCGGCTCATGCCGGGCCAGGGCTGCCGGATGGCGAGCAGGCCGCTCACGCCGTTGCCGACCAGTTCGTGCCCCTTGTCGTCGAGGAGCACAGGGTCGACGCCGAAGAACGGCAGGGTGGCGGAACCGGCCTTCAGGGGGATAACACCCGGGAGAGGGCTGATCATGATGCCGCCGGTCTCGGTCTGCCACCACGTGTCCACGATGTCGCAGCGCTTTTCGCCCACGACCTCGTGGTACCACTTCCAGGCCTCGGGGTTGATGGGTTCGCCCACGCTCCCCAGCACCTTGAGGCTCGAGCGCTTGTACTTGGTGACGAAGTCGTTGCTCTCCCGGGCGATGGAGCGGATGGCCGTGGGAGAGGTGTAGAACTGGTTGATCTGCAGGCGGTCGACCATTTCCCAGTAGCGCCCGGCGTCGGGGTACGTGGGGACGCTCTCGAAGAGCACGGTGGTGGCGCCGTTGGCCAGGGGACCGTAGACCACGTAGGTGTGGCCCGTGACCCAGCCGATGTCGGCCACGCAGGCGTACACGTCGCCTGGCTTCCAGCCGAACACGTGCTGATGCGTCATCTTGGCGAACAGGAGGTACCCCGCCGTGGTGTGGAGGATGCCCTTCGGCTTGCCCGTGCTGCCCGACGTGTAGAGCAGGAACAGCGGGTCCTCGCTGTCCATGGGGACCGCGGGGCAGTAGGGGCGCTGGGCGGCCATGGCCTCGTCGAGCCAAACGTCCCGGGGAGCGAAGAACGGCACCTTGTTACCCGTGCGGCGGGCGACGAAGATGGTCTTCACCGACGGGCAGGCCATCACGGCCTCATCGACCGTCCGTTTGAGGGGGATGGTCTTGCGGCCCCTTACGCCCTCGTCGGCGGTGATGACGGCCACGCACTTGGCATCGAGGATGCGGTCCCGAAGGCTCTCGGCCGAGAAGCCGGCGAACACTACGCTGTGGACGGCGCCGATACGGGCGCACGCGAGCATGGCGTACACCCCCTGGGGGATCATCGGCATGTAGAGCGCCACCGTATCACCCTTGCGGACGCCGGCAGCCAACAGGGCGTTGGCGAGGCGGCAGACTTCGCGGTGGAGCTGGCGGTAGCTGATGCGTTCCTCTTGGCCCGGCTCGTCCTTTTCCCAGATCAGGGCCGATTGGTCGGGTCGGTCGACCAGGTGGCGGTCGATGCAGTTGACGCTTGCGTTGAGGCGTCCACCGAGGAACCAGGTAGTCAGCCCTTCGCTCCAATCGTGGTCGCTGACCCTGTCGAAGGGCTGACTCCAGTCGAGCTCGGCACGGGCGGCCTCGCCCCAAAAGGCGTCGGGGTCGCGGACACTCTTCTCCCAGACTTGATGGTATTGCTTCAGGCTTGTGATGCGTTCCAACGAAGGCCTCCTGGTGTTTCCGACAGTTTATGTCGGCTTTCCCGGGAGGGCAACCATTCCTTTTTGCCCGAAATGAGACCTGGGTTTGTTGACTGAGGACCTGCCTACTCGGGCTTGGCTGGAGGCGTTTCGATACTCAGCGGTTCAGCGGAAAGCGTTTCGGGCGGGGCGGCTTCCTCAAGCGCCTTCTTCTTCGCCGCTTCCTCTTCTTCGAGGCGCTTCTTCTCCTGGTTGCCGATGGAACGGTTCCACAGGAAGATTGCGGCAGCGGCAATAAAGATGGTGTTGGGGAGGTTCTGCTCGATGAAGGCGCCGAAGTCAACCTTCCAGAGGAACTTGACAAGCCCATACAGGATCAGTGACGCGCCTAGGGCGAGAACGGCGATCCTCAGGTGCTTCTGGGTGACTTTCAAGGGGGCTCCTTACTTTTCCTGAGTCAGGGCAATGTTGACCTCGAAGCCGCCGATGGCCGACAGGAACCCGAGGGTGATGGTGGGCAACGCCAGGAAATCCATGGACATGAACGATCCCGTGAACACGGCCGGTGGCGTGATGTGGATCACGTCGTGGTCGCCGGCGAGCTCGATGCTCGCGCGCCCGGTGATCATGTTGGCCAGTTCGCTGATGGCGCTGTTGACGAGTTTCTTAAGGTCGGCGGGGAGCTTGCCCGGGAGCATGGCCTTGGTCAGCTCGTAGGCAAAGCTCTCGTCCATGCTGTAGACGACCTGCCCGCGGACGGCCCCCGTGGCACCCAGGATGATGGCTACGGGGAACGAGGGCGCCGCCGAGGCCTTGAGCTTGAGGTCCTTGCGGCTCAGCTTGACGCTGGCTTCTTTTTCGAACACGTCGATGGCGGCCCGGATGAAGGGGTTGGCGTATTCGGCCTTCATCGTCGGGCCTCGGTGCCGCTGGACAGAGTGGATGAACTAAATTGATTTGATATAAAATTTAACATTTCGGTTAGTTCATTCTATGCGGCGTCTTCAACCCCTGTCAAGGAAGAGACTTGTTCATGTACAGAAACTTGTGATCCCTCTTGGCGAGCAACCGCATGACTGCGGGGACGAACACCAGGGCGCCCACTGCGGTGGTGACCATGCACACCGCCACCAGCACGCCGAACTGCACGAGGGGGACGAACTTCGACACCACGAGGACCAGGAAGCCCCCGAAGATGACCAACATGTTGTACAGGATGGCGCGCCCCTTGTGGACAATGGTGTTCTCGAGGGCCAGGTTGACATCGCGGTTGGCGCGGATCTCCCGGCGGTACCAGGTAATGTAGTGGATGGAGTAATCGACGCCAATTCCGATGGCCAGGGAGCTGACCAGGGCAGTGCCCGCGTTGAGGGGGATGTTGAACAGACCCAGCAGGCCGTAATTGATCACCACGGTGATGAAGATAGGCAGCATGGCGATGAGGCTGATCCAGAAGTTGCGCAGCACCACGAGCAGCAGCAGGAACACGACGACGATGCACACGATGACGCTCAGGATGGTCCCTTCGACCAGCAGAGTGTTGGCCACGTAGTACAGGTGCGCCGAGCCCGTAATATTGGCCTGAAGGTGGTTGGCCTTGAGAAAATCCCGGTCAAAGTACGCCAAGGCGTACCGGGCGACGGCCTCGCTTTCCTCGGTGCTCGTCCTTTTCATGGTGATCGAGATCCGCATCTTGTCGTGGTTGGGCGACAGCACGCCCTGAAGGTCGCCCGAGAAGGTGAGCAGGTACTGGCTGATGAGCTGGGGGTCCTGGGGGATGGTGTAGTTCGCCGCGCCCCCGCCCTTCATCTCCTGGTTCATCTTCTTGAGCATGGTGTTGAACGAGAGCACCTTGGTCACGTAGGGGAACCTCTTGAGCACATCGGTGTTGAAGGCTTCGACCTTGTTCAGGACGTCAGGGGTGGTGAGAACGGGGACGGCTGGCGTGGTGTCGGCGGCCGGCCCGAAGTCGGAGCTGCTGTCGGCAGAGGCCGCAGGCGTGGGGGCCGGTTTGTCGGTGCGCGTCAGCACGTCGCTCAGGTCGGTGTCGAAGACAATGTTCACGGTCTGGGTGCCGGCAAGCTTCTGGTTCAGCCTGTCGTCGGCGACGCGGATCGCGTCATTGGACTTGAACAGCAGGATGTTGTTCAGGTCGGCTTTCACCCAGAACACGCCGACGCCGAACACCGCCATGAGCACCAGCGACACGGCGATCACCTTGCCCGGGTGCTTCTTATTCAGGTGCACGAAGAGCCTGAGCACGGGGGTGACAAGACTCGTCTGCGACTCCTTGTACTCGACGTTCTTGGGCTTCTTGCCCAGGAGGATGAGGGCTGGCAGGAGAAAGAGCGCGGCGGCCACGCCCACGAGGTCGCCAAAGGCGGTGAGGATGCCGAAATTCTTGATGGGGACGAAGTCCTCGACGGCCAGGGCGCCGAACCCGACGACAACTGTGATGCCCGACAGCAGGATAGCGAGGCCCACGGTCTTCATGTTGTGGACCAGGACCGCCATCTTGTCGTGCGAAGGGTCGAGCAGGTAGTGGTTCATCTGGTGGATGCCGTACGCCGACGAGATGGCCACCAGCAGCACGGGCATGACCGACCCTACCATGGTGACCGGAATGCCCAGCCACGCCATCAGACCCACGGCCCAGACCACGGTGACCAGCATCACGTAGCTCGGGTACAGGATGCCCTGGAGGTTGCGGAAGCACGCCCAAAGAATGAGAAGGACCACGATAACAACAAGGGGCAGCAGGGTGGCGATGTCGCTGACCATGTAGCGCGCGATCTTGTCTTCGATGACGGGTTCGCCGTCGAGGTAGGTCTTCACGCCGTCGGTCTTGAGGTCGGCCAGGATTCCCTCGACGGCGCGGTTGAGGCTTGATTTCACGTCGACGTCGTGGGTATTGAGCTGCACCACCAGCGACCCCATGGAGCCGTCGGCGCTGATGAGCACGCCCTGGTAAATCTCCCACGATGCCAGCTTGGCCTTGAGGCCCTGGACAGCTTCGGGAGCGATGGACACCGACCCGTCGGGGTTGAGGGTCACGGCCTTGTCGTCCACGAGCTTCTGGACCACGAGGCTGTCGTCCTGGTTGGTGATGTAGTCGGCGCTCAACAGGCTCTCGACCTTGTGGATAGGGTCCTCGAAGCGGTTGTAAAGAGTCCGGGGTTCGGTGTGCACGGCGGCGCGGGCGACCTTGGCGGCCAGTGCCGCGTCGAGCCCAAGCTTGTCTTGCAGGGCCTGGGCCGAGGTCACCACGGGAACCAGGACGTCTGCGTAGTTGCCCTCGTTGATTCCCAGGGTCTTCAGGCCGTCGACAAGCTTCTTGCCCTCATCGACCGTCAGGCCGAGCAAAGCCGCCGTATTCTGCGCCGGAACAATGTTGTTCAAGCCCTCGATGCGCGCCTGGAGCCTGTGGAAATATGAAAGCGTCGAGGCGCTGAAGGTGTCGGGGGTCTCGACGCCCAAGAACATGTAGGAACTGCTGCCGAACCTGGCTTCGTCCTCGTAGTAGTCGTCAGTCTTCAGGTCCCGGTTATGGGTGGGAAGCATGTTTCGGATGTTGTTGTCGAACTTGAGGAAGGGGATGCCGGCGGCGAACGCCAGGGTGAGGACCAAGGCGACGGCCACCACGATCCGAGGGTGTTTGTACAGCTTGGTCGAACCGACCAGAAGGTTGTCCATGCAGAGAGCTCCTAAATTAAATCTCGTTCAGTTAAGACGGAAAAAAACCTGTTCTCAAGCTACGAATTGCCGAGGCTGCCGTTCCACTTGAAATCGACCCTGACGTAAAGGTTGTTCTGGGGCGTGTACACGCCAAGCCTGTCGTAGGTCGTGTCGAGAGTCACCGAGGATCCTCCGGCGACCTTCACCCACGCGTACGCCAGGTCGGCGCCCGCGACCAGATGGAGCCCGTCGGCCGGCATCACGTCGATCTCGGGGTTGAGGTACGCCGAGGCGTACCGCGTCAGGTCGGTGCTATCGTAGTTGTAGGGAACCGCGACCACGCCGCTGAGGCTGGGGGTGACCGTGGCGTTGTTCAGCGGCCAGTTCATGCGCAGCATCAGCGAGTTGAGCATCTGCTCGGTCTGGTCGCCCAGCGTCTGGGTCAGCGATCGGTAGGTGAGGTTCTGCATGTACGACTCGCTGGTCAGCTGCGCCACCCCGAGGCTGGCGTTCTGGGCGGCCACCGTCGAGGCGTCGTAGTTCATGACCCAGACTCCGGCGTACTGCAGGTTGATGTAGTAGACGCTCGCGGGGCCGTAGTTGAAGTCCAGCCCCGCCGTCCAGTTGAAGCTGTCGTGACGGTTCGCTGTGTCGTCCCAGGTCGCCACCGTGTGGTTGTAGGCGCTCTCGAGCCAGAACCCGAAGCGGTCCACCGTGGTCTTCACGTTGAGCCCGAAGCGCTGCACCGGGTTGTAGACAAGGTTCACGCTCTGTGGCACCCACACTCCCCCGTAAGAACTCATGGTGACGACAGGCGTGTAGAACGAATCGCGGTCGTAGAGGTAGCTCAGCGACAGGTCAACCCCGGGGAGGAAGAAGTTGGCCCTGCCGCCGTACACGGGCGTGTTGAAGGTGCCCGCCGTAGAGGCGGCGGTGGTGACCGTGGGAACGTAAGTGGCCAGCGGGTTGCCCAGAGCGGCCGTCGCCGCGTTCAGGGCGGTTGCGTTCGAGGTCAGCTGGGCCTGGGTGGTGCCAGGAAAATCCGTCGGGTACTTGCTTTCCACCTTCCAGGGTTCGTAGACGGCTTCCAGCGACACCCACGAGGCAGGGTAGTAGGCCACCGACGCGGCGGGGTTGACCAGGCGCGGCGCGTCGACGTCGTAGCGGTAGTCGCGGGCATTCAAGGTGTCGGTGGGGTTGGCCTTGTCGGCCACTCCCCAAGAGAACTCCTGGAGCCCCACGCCGAACCGGAAGGAACCTGGCGACCAGTACAGGGCGGTCTCTTCGGGGACGAATTCGTTGTACCGCACCGAGGCGCCCGCCACCACCTTGAAGTCGTGGTACTTGTATTCGCCCTTCATGGTGCTGTCGAGAAAACCTCCGGTCCGGGCGGCCGCCGAGTCGGCGGCCCACCTCCAGGCGAACGCTTGGTCGCCCGAGTACTTCAGGCTGCCCCAGTCGGTTGCAGTGGCCGGGGCTGCGGCGGGCGGAGCGTCGAAGTCGGAAGACGCGTCCTGGGCGAAGGCGGGCGCCAGGGCGGCGGCGGCCAGCGCCGCAACGGCAAGGGCTCGCTTCATCTTACTGCTCCAGGTTCTTGACGGAGAACACCTCGTCCTTGAGGCCCGAGTTGACCTTGAGGTTGTTCAGCTGAAGCAGGGTCTTGGTCCCCTTCTTGTGGTTAGTGACTGCGGTCTGGACGGGAACCTTCAGGCCCTTCTGCTCCTCGAACTTCACAAACAGGATGGTCTTGAGCAAGGCACCGTCCTTGTCGTAGGCCTCGATCTTGTAAGCGTGGCTGTCGTCCATGTTGATCCAGAAGATGGATTTGGAGTACGGGCAGTCTGAGGACTTGGCCGTCACTTCGACCTTGAAAAACTTCATCCCCGCGAAGGCCTTGTCGGCGATCACCTCGTTGTCCGAGAGGAAGGTGTAGGTGTTGTCCGACAGCTTGCGGCTCTCGAGGTCGTAGTACCACAGGTCGGAGTTCACGAACTCGCCGCTCTTGTCGCTCGAGGCGATCTTGCGGGTCTTCTTGAGCGCGGGGAGGTAGAGCCTTTGCTCGTTGGTCCCGTCCTTGAGGGGGGTGGTCAGGAACTTCGTCCCGGCCACGTCGGCGGGGGTCTTGAACTCGCTGAACGAGTAATCGCCAGTCGAGTCGCTCTTCGAGTACAGGTCGAGGTTGCGCACCTTCCGGCCGCCCGACTTGTCGATCAAGGTCATGACGGCGTTGGCCGAGGTGTCGGCGGGCTTGGTCAGCCCGAAGTACTGGGCGGCGATCTGGTCGCCCCTGGCGTCGGCGCTTAGCGCGGCGAGGCCGATCAGGCCGAGGGCAACAAGGGTAAAAGCTTTCTTCACGGTATCCTCCTGGAGTCAATGACCATAGTTGAAATTGGTCATTGGTCATACTATAGAAAGCGGAAGAAGAAAAGTCAAGTTTAGTGCCTCCAATTCGGTGCTGAAGCAAGAACGCGTGGAAGTCTGTCTGTAGGGTTATTTCCTGAAAGGAGTTGCCCTATGGAATTCATTCCGCCGTTCTGTCCCAATCGAGACTGCCGGACC
>Ga0181516_10000978_pt1 | contig 23150 bp, 19 predicted proteins | sample PEATcosm2014_Bin_25_FD_121104 | JGI IMG/M metagenome (GOLD analysis project Ga0181516, IMG submission 121104) | Peatland microbial communities from MTU Mesocosm Facility, Houghton, MI, USA - PEATcosm2014_Bin01_10_metaG | ecosystem: Environmental > Terrestrial > Soil > Wetlands > Peat | place... | reverse complement strand
TGTTAACTATTTCGTCCGACCTGCCGCCGCTTCAGGCCGGCAACGCAGGCCGGATGGAGATTCATAAAACAATTGAAACCATTGCTTACTTGTTGTGGCAGCTACGGCAGAGCAAGCTGCCGGTTTCCGCGCCGTTGACGGTATTGGCGGCAGTGCCGTTGATTTTGACCAGCTTCGGATTCAAGACCGGGTCGTAGGCGGAGCCAATTTGAGCATGCACATCGTGGCAGGAACTGCATTCGACATTGCCTTGACTATCCAACAAAAATCCCTTGATGGACATATCAGGACCAGGGGTGAAGGTGGAAGAGTTCGCATCCGGCACCAGCACGGGACTGCTCTGGTCATAAATCCACTGATCTTTGCCACCGCCAACACCAACAACGCTTTCGTAATTGAAAGAGATCGGGTGTGAATGGCTCAAGTTTTTGGTCAGACCTTGATCCGCAGAAATAGCAGCACTGCCGCTGACATAGATAGGTGTGGCACTATTGACCGGGTTGCCATAGGCGTTAATCGCCACCGAGCCGTCATGACAGCTCAAGCAGGCCAGTGAACTGGGGTTCGGAGCGGTCGGGACAACATAATGAACACTGGCACCGGGTGAGCTGGCAGCTCCAGCCCCGACGGTTTGAGCATACATTTGCCACCCTGCGGTAGAGATGCTCACATGGCCCCATAACGGCCCGCTGTTGGGATCAGCATGGTGCGGGGTATGGCACACCGCACAAACGGTGTTCGGATCCGCCGGGTTATTATTGAAGGTGTATTGCGAGAAATCGTGCTTGGAGCCGACGATGCCCGCCTTGGCAGTCAGGGCCAGCAGTGAGCCTGCGACCACTGTGAGAGTGAGGAGGTTGATGGTTTTCATAATTCAGTATTCGGGTTCTTAAACTTCGCGCTGTTCGTTTTGTGTTGTTGTTGCTTTGTTGTTGCTTCGGTCGGTTTGCACGCGGTGGGATATCTAGGCCGCGTTTTTGTTCAACCCGCCATCACTCGATGCCGGGCTTCCAACAGCAGACGCGCACCGCGGCAAACTTGCCGTATCGAATCCACTGTCAAAATGTTGATTAAAATTCATGTCGCTTGGTTTCAGGCGGTCGCGCCGCCCATCACCCAGCCGGGCCCTGTCTCAATCGAGGCCGGAGTGCGTTTCGCAAACGGCGAGTCGAAGCGGGCCATCAGCTCCGCCGTATGCTCGGCGATGATCTGCTGGCAGACCGTCAATTCCTGCTCGCGATTTTTGGTGTTTTCACGGACGACGGCTTCGAGATCGTCAATGTCGTAAAGAAAAACATTCGGGAGTTCGGCCACCGCCGGGTCAATGTCCCGCGGCACCGCGATGTCCACGAGCACCAGCGGACGGTTCCGGCGCGCGGGCAAAATCTTCGCCACATCTTCGCGCCGCAAAACGATGTCCGGACTGCCGGTCGAGCTGACTAAAATATCCGCCGCCGTCAACGCCGCCGCCGAATCCTCGATGCGCACCGCGCGACCGCCGAATTCCGCCGCCAGCTTCTCCGCGCGTTCCACCGAGCGGTTGGCGACCAGCACGGTTTTGGCCCCGCGCTTGGCCAGATGTTTCACGCAGGCTTCGCCCATTTTGCCGGCGCCTAAAATCATCACGGTCTTTTCGGCGAGGTTCGCGTCAAAAATTTTCTCCGCGAGTTCCACCGCCACGCTGCCGACCGAAGTCGCGCCGCGGCCGATGCCGGTGTTCGTCCGCACCGCCTTCACCACCCCAAACGCCGTCTGGAACAGCCGGTTCATTTTCTTGCCGACGAGGCCGGCGTCCTTCGCGGCTTGATACGCGTTCTTGACCTGGCCGGTAATTTCCGTTTCGCCGATGACGAGGGAGTCCAATCCGCTGGCGACGGCAAACAGATGTTTCGCCGCGTCTGCGCCTTCCTTGACGTAGAGATGCGGGGTGAAATCAAAATCGCTGCCGGTGAGTTCCTGAAAAAGCTGCTGGACGCGACCATGAATCCAATTTGAAACGCCGTAAATTTCCACCCGGTTGCAGGTTGAGAGCAGCACCACCTCGTCAAGTCCGCCGCGCAGCTTGAGGCGGCAGCCGCAGCATTGCAGTCGCGACCGCTGGACCGCGAGCTTCTCGCGCACTTCCACCGGCGTGGTCTTGTAGCTTAATCCTGCAACAAAGATTTTCATTTTCGGTTGTTCGTTGTCGTTGTCTTGCCAAACTGTCGCTGTCTTGCCTACTACCTTAAACCCGCCCCAAATACGCGCTTACCGTTTCTTGTTTTTTGTTATGCAATTTTTGGCAAGGTTAACGATTGGTTTTTGACTTAATCAATTCATCAGATTTCCTTACCGCCATCCAAAGCACTCGGCGTGTCGGCCCGGCGGGGCTCCGTGGGCCGTTCCAGCGGGTGTTCGTGCGCCTGAAATTCCTCGGAAATGCGCCCGTCCAGACACGCGGTGTTCAGCGGATAAACTTCCGGATCAAAGATGACATGATAGAAATGCCAGACGATGATGGCGAGGCACGCGAGCACCGCTTCGTAATAATGAATCGTCGTCGCCACCGTCACCACCCAGCGCGGCAGATGTTGCGTGACGTCAATTTTAAACCAGATGGCCAGGCCGGTGGCGCCCATGATGATTGTGCCCCAGACGACCGCCCAATATTCCATTTTTTCCGCGTAGCCGAAGCGGCCGATTTGCGGCTTTTGCCCAGTAAAACCGGCCAGATAACGCACCGCCTGCCAGACATCCAGCGCATCCTTTTTAACCGGGAACAAATCCGCCACCAGCTTCCGCCCGTCGCGCGTCGCCAGCAGGTAAATCAAATGATACAAGCCAACCAGCAGCATCACGATGCCGGCAATGCGGTGCGCCCAGCGGCGGAACGGCTCGCTGGAGCCGAGCACTTTCGCCACCCAGGAATCGGAAAATTTCAGCGCAAAACCCGTCACCGCCAGCACGATGAAACTCGTCGCCAAAATGAAATGCTGCCAGCGCTGCGAGGCCGTCATCCGCACCACCGGCCGCTCGGTCAGGCGCAGCCGGGCCGCCGTTTTCTTGACGAACAGGATGCCGTTATGGGCCAACATTGCTCCGATGGTGGCAAAAATGAGTAAGAGATAAACCTGCCGCACCCACCGGTTCAACCGGCTGCCAAAATCCGCCCCGCCCGCCTGCCCGTCCGGCGCGACGTGGATTTTGCCCAGCGAAAATTCCGTGTTCGCGCCCGGATGACACTTGCCGCAGGTTTCGACCAGGTGGATTTTGTTGATGGTGGAATTGGTGTCCGAAGAAGCCAGGATTTTGTGGTAGCCGTGGCAGCTCGCGCAGTTCGCCGCGACGGTGGAACCATATTGTGCCGCGAGACCGTGGTAGCTTTCAAAAAACGTCTTCACCCGGTCGTCGGGCAGATTGTATTTGGTGTTCAACCGCTCGGACGCGTGGCAGCGGCTGCAAACATCTTCCGAAATGCTCATGGCCGAACTGCTCTTGAGTGACCGGATTTTGTGCTCGTCATGACAACCCGTGCACGTTGGCGCATCGTGCGAGCCGGCCAGCACGGCTTTGCCGTGGACGCTTTGCGCCCATTCGCGCGCTTCCTTGTCATGGCACGCGCCACAGGTTTCCGCCTGGCGCGAAAAATAAATCGGCGAGGTGGGCGAATCGGCGGAAACCATCTCGTGTGAATCGTGGCAATCCTGACACGTCGCCGCATCGTCATGGCCGGCTTTCAGCGCCAGGCCATGCACGCTGGCGTTGAAACTTTCTGTCTGCCGCGCATGACACAGGCCACAGTTAACCGGCGCAACGGGTTTGTTGTCGTCGGGATGCTTAGTGGTTACGTCGGCATGGCAACTGATGCAGCTGTTGGTCTTGTGGGCGGACAAATTGAATTTGGCCACGTCCACAAAAAGCGAAATCGCCTTGCCGGCTGAATTGGTTTTGAACAGCGTGTTATCGCCGTGACAATCGAGACAGTCGCTGTTTTTCAAACCCGCAAAGGCCGGCAGCGCCGCGATCAGGAACAGCGCGATCAAAAGTGAGGAACCGCATTTCATCCTCCAATTTTCCGCTGAAATGGCCAGCAAAACTCCACCTACCTTGCCAACTACTTGCCAATTTTTGATTGGAGGCGCACTGCCAACCCGGCTGCCGTCAACCAAGCTCAAGTCATTTTTGGTGCGATGGAAAAACCAAATCCAGAGGAAGTGTCCCTGATCCAGACGCGCTAGAAAAATGGATTTAGCCGCCTGGCAAAAGGAAAAAAAGAAATGTCAGGGTGACCACGGCAGACGCAGAGCAAACTGCCGTTGCTGCCTTCCGGCCCTGGCGGGGTTCGTAAGTCCACATTCCATGGGCCCTGACGATTGGATTGTGGCAAACTTTCGTCTGGCTGTCGAGTCAAAGTGCGACCGCGGCGCAAACATCACCAGTTTATTTTGTAGCCAAAGGCGGGGACTTTTCGTCATTGTTTCCCAACCAGCAAAATCTTAAAGCATGAAAAACCAATTTATTTCCGCCGCCACCATTTCAAGCCTGTTGCTCTGCCTGACGATAGCTGGCTGCGCTTCCGTGCCTGAGGCCAGCCAGCCGGTTCAAGTTTTCAATGTCCGCGCCTACGGGGCGCTCGGCAACGGCACCCACCTCGACAGCCCGGCAATAAACCGGGCGATTGATGCCGCGGCGGCGGCCGGGGGCGGAACAGTTTTGGTGCCGGCGGGCACTTACTTGAGCGGCTCGATTCATCTCAAGAGCAACATCCACCTGCTGATTGACACGGGCGCGACCATCCTCGGCGCACCGCAAAGCCTGAATGCCTACGACGAGACCGAGCCGTTTCCCTGCGTCGCTTTTCAGGACGGCGGACATTGCTATTTTCACAACAGCCTCATCTGGGGCGAAAATCTCACCAACGTTTTCATCACCGGCCATGGCCTGATCAACGGCGGCGGCCTGGAGCGGGATCCGAAAATTTTGGACGAGATGTGCGGCTATAAACATTTTCCCACGCCCAACGCAAAAAGCTATCCGCCTGTCCGCATCGGCAACAAATCCATCGCGCTGAAACTCTGCCGCAACGTCGTTATCAGCGACATCACCATTTTTCACGGCGGCCATTTTGCCATTCTCGTCACCGGCTGCGACAACCTGACGATTGACAAAGTGACGCTCGACACAAATCGCGACGGCATGGATTTGGATTGCTGCCGCAACACGATCGTCTCGAACTGCCGCGTGAATTCGCCGTCTGACGACGGCATCTGCCCCAAGAGCACCTATGCGCTCGGCGAAACGCGCCTCACGGAAAATCTCACCATCGTCAACTGTCAGGTTTCCGGCTTTGTCGAAGGCACATTGCTGGACGGCACGATGAAGCCGGCGCGGAGCGGCATGGGCCGCATCAAATTCGGCACCGAATCCAGCGGCGGCTTCCGCAACTGCACCGTGGCGAACTGCACGTTCCGCAGTTGCCACGGCCTGGCGCTGGAAGAAGTGGATGGCGGTCTTTTGGAAAACATCACCATTAACAATCTTTCCATGATGGACCTGCGCGACTATGCCATTTACATCACCACCGGCAGCCGCAATCGCACGCCAAACCTGTCCACCAACAGCCGCCTGAAAAATATTTTGATCTCCAATGTCATCGCCGACAGCGTGGACAAAATGAGCGGCATCCAAATCTCCGGCCTGCCAGAACAGCCGCTCGAAAATATCCGGCTCGACAACATCCGGCTCACCAGCAAAGGCGGCGGCACCACGAACGACGCCGCGCTCCAGCCTAAGGAACTCGCCGCCGGCTATCCCGAGCCGGGCAAGCTCGGCACGCTGCCGGCCTACGGCATTTTTGCGCGCCACGTCCGCGGCCTGGAGCTGGCGAACATCACCGTCAATTTTGCGAAGGATGATTTACGGCCGGCCGCGTCCTTTGCAGACATCCAGGGATTGGAAATTGACAACTTCAAACCGCAGGTGGCCGCCGGCGTGAAAGCCGCGGTGTTTGCCAATGATGTGATCAGCCCCACCATCCGCAATTCGCCCGCGTTGGAAAAACAGTAAACGCAACAAACGGCGACCCGTTGCCGGATCGCCGTTTGGAATTTGAATTTAGCTTCGAGAATTAAATTCCCTTGGCCGTGATGTAGTTCACGAGGTCAACCACGCGGTTGCTGTAACCCCATTCGTTGTCATACCAGCTCACGATCTTGAAGAAGCGTTTTTCGCCCTTCAAGTTGTTCTGCAACGTCGCGAGGCTGTCGTAGATGGAACTGCGGTTGTCGTGGATAAAGTCAGTGGAAACCAGTTCTTCTTCGGTCACGCCAAGGATGCCCTTGAGATACGTCTTCGAGGCATTCTTCAACGCAGCATCAATCTCTTCGATGCTCGTGTCTTTCACGGTGCGAACGGTGAGGTCAACAACCGAAACATCCGCCGTCGGAATACGGAAGGACATGCCGGTGAGCTTGCCTTTGGTGACGGGCAACACTTCGCCGACGGCTTTCGCCGCGCCGGTGGTGCTGGGAATGATGTTGATGCTCGCCGCCCGGCCGCCGCGCCAATCCTTTTTGGACGGGCCGTCAACCGTCTTCTGCGTCGCCGTCATCGCATGAATGGTGGTCATCAAACCGGTTTCGATGCCGAAGCCGTCTTTGATCAACACGTGCACGAGCGGCGCGAGGCAGTTCGTGGTGCAGCTCGCATTGGAAACGATGTGATGCTTGGCGGCATCATATTCACCTTCGTTGACGCCCATGACGATGGTTTTAACTTCCCCTTTGCCGGGCGCGGAAATAATCACCTTCTTCGCGCCGGCGGTGATGTGGGCTTTCGCCTTTTCGCTGTCGGTGAAGAGGCCGGTGGATTCGATGACGATGTCCACGCCAAGCGCTTTCCACGGCAACGTGGCGAGATCTTTCACCGCGCCAACGCATTTGATCTTGTGGCCGTTGACCACGAGCACGTCAGGCTCTTCGAGCGAGGCGACGCTTTTTTCCGTCGTCACGGCATGTTTGAATTTGCCGTGAATGGAGTCATACTTCATCTGGTAGGCGAAGTAATCGGCGTCGGTGGACACGTCCACGACAGCGACGACGTCAATTGATTTGCCCAGCAAGCCCTGGTCACAGAGCGCCTGGAAGACCATCCGGCCGATGCGGCCGAATCCGTTGATTGCTACTTTTACTGCCATATTTATTATTGGTATTTGGTGGTATAAATTTTCCTTAGACCGATGCGTGATTTTAGCCGGGAACGCCCGACCGTCAATGAAGAATTCGGAAACAATCTTGCCAAAACCATGCCAAAATTTGTCCCTGCCGTTTCCACGTTCCCGGCCCACTTGCTCAAAAATTGCCAAGCCTTTGGCAATTCATGGGTGGACGTCAATGCGGCTTATGTTTAATCTTAATGTGATTTTGATCAGAAGAATCGCCTCTGACCCAGCAAACCATGTTACGATGGAGTGAACAATTTGAAACCGGCCACGCGCTGGTGGACACCCAGCATAAAATGTTGATCACCTATATCAACCGGCTGGGCGGCATTGCCCGTAACACAAACCCCGACCGGCGCGAAGCCGAATTTGTCCTCCAGCTCATCGGTTTCATGGAGACCTACATTGACGTGCATTTCAAGCAGGAGGAGGCGTGCATGGACAGCTACCGCTGTCCGGCGCATCAGGAAAACAAAACCGCCCACCGCGATTTTTTGATTTTCTTCCGCAAGTTCAAAGAGCGGTTCGAGACGGAGGGCATCCGGCCGGAGGTTTTGCTGGAGCTGCACGATTCCTGCAGCAGTTGGATCCAATCACACATCATGCAAATTGATGTCCGGCTCAAGCCGTGCATTCATCCCGCGCCCGCCCCGGACTCGCCGGCCTGAAACTGTTTTAATCCGTCCACCACGGGTTTGAATTCTGCTGGACAAAAACCGTGGCCGGTTCAAGACTGCGGCTTCATCAACAATTTACCGGACCGTTGATTGAACAGGACCATTCATGCCCAAACGCGTTTGCCAACATTGCGGCCATCCATTTGAAATCCCCGACTCGCTGGTCGGCGAAGCCCATCCCTGCCCGAACTGCGGACAGAATATTCTCAAGCCGCGCCAGCTCCGCGAAGCGAATGAGAAAATCAAACTGACCGTCACGCCGCCGCCGGAGGAAATTTACCAGGCTCCGCGACTGGCCGAAATCGCCCGGCAAATCACGACCAACATCCAGCGCGTCATCGTCGGCAAACCGGAACAGGTGGCGCTCGCCGTCGTGGGCTTGTTCGCGGAAGGCCACATTTTGTTTGAAGACGTTCCAGGCGTTGCAAAAACGATGTTGTCGCGCGCCGTCGCGCAAAGCGTCGGCTGCACGTTCAAGCGTATCCAATGCACGCCTGATTTGCAGCCGGAGCATGTCGTCGGCGATTTCATTCTCGACCCGACCACGGGCCGGAAAGATTTCCGCTTCGGCCCGCTGTTCTCACAGATGGTGCTGGTGGACGAAATCAACCGCGCCAGCCCGCGCACCCAGTCGGCGTTGCTGGAAGCGATGGGCGAAGGCATGGTCACCATGGACCGCGTGTCCTACCGGCTGGAAAAACCGTTCATGGTCATGGCCACGCAAAACCCCATTGAACAAGAAGGGACTTTCCGGCTGCCGGAAGCGCAGATGGATCGTTTCATCCTCCGCCTGAGCCTCGGCTATCCCAGCGCCGACGAGGAAAAAGAAATGTGCCGGCGCGTGCAACAGCAGCATCCCATCGAAACGCTTACCGCCGTGACCACCGCCGATCAAATTGTGAAATGCCAGCGCGGCGTGCGGGAAATCAAAGTCGGCTCCGAGGCGTGCGATTTTCTGGTGGCCCTGGTGCGCGCGACGCGAAGCCATCCCGCCCTGCGCCTGGGCGCCAGCCCGCGCGGATCACTGGGCTTGTTCCGCGCCGCCCAGTCGCTCGCTGCCATTCAGGGACAAAGTTCCGTTTCGCTCGACCAGGTGCGAGCCGTGGTGGAACCCGTGCTGGCCCATCGGCTTCTCCTGCGACGTGAAGCCCAGCAGGATTACCCGGATGGATCAGCGGTCATCAAAGACATTGTAAGCAAGCTGACCGCCCCCTAGCAGGCCTCAACCTTGGCCGAAAAAAACATGAAAAGTGGCTCGGAACCGGCAAAAAATATTTTGTTCCGGGAAACTGCTTACTGCAATTGCCGTTGGTAAAAAGTTTGGGACAAATCAGAACGGATGCTGTTGGTGCATGTAAAATTGCCCGCGGAGTCGAATTGATTCGTGGCCACCGGCGTCCAATGCGCCGCTGCCAGATTAGTTGAGGCGAGCAGCACAAAGGGCCGATAATTGACGCCGCCTGAGCCACTGACCACAAGCTTGCCGCCGATGATCTGAATGCCGGCAAACGTCGGCGGAGTCAGCATCACAACGGAAAGAGTTCCGGAATTTTTTAACGTGTTGCTGCCCGGCGCGAGCGTGCCGCCGGCATCAACCATGGTTCCGCCAGAAAAATTATTGCTCGGGAAAGCGCCAGCAAACTGGAACCGAGAAAATTCAAATTGTTCGTGCCAAAGATGCCACTGGAAGTCGTCGGCGCATTGGCCGAGGCGTTGCTCACATTCAAATCCGTGTTGAGATAGACGGGCGCGGATAGGGTGTCGCCCTGGCCAACGGCCAATTCGATCAATGCCGCCTGGCCGGGCGTGTTGTCGAAGGTGCGCGCGCCACCGTTGCCGGTGAGATTGCACACGCCGCCGGGTATAGGAAGAATTGCCATTGCCGCTAATCGTATTGTAAAGGCATGCCCCACCAGCACAGTGAAGTTCCCCACCCTTCATCGTTCGTCACCAGCATAAAAGCGGGGTCCACCGTGGCGTTGATGGTCTGCGCCTTCAATGCCGGCCGGACTGTCAGGACCAAGACCAGCAACACGACGATCAAAATCAACTTGTTCAGTATCGTCGGGCGGTGCATGACGATTTAACGCAGTCATTGGAGCTGCAACCGGTAAAAAGTTTGCGGGGAATTGGGGGTGATGGGATTGGTCAAAATAAAATTACCGCCGGCATCAAATTGATTGGTGGCAATCGGCATCCACTGCGGCGTCACCAGATTAGTTGAAGTCAGGACGGTATAATTCCAGTTAGTCGGACCGCCCGATCCATTAATCACCAATTGTCCACCTAAGATCTGTATGCCAGTGATAGCTGGCGGGGTCAACGCTACGACGGAAATCATGCCGGTGGTATTCAGTAGATTGGTGTTCCAACCTTGACCGGCTGACAGCGCCGGCAGCCGCACGCTCGTGAAAGCGCCGCTGTAGCTGGCGGCACTGAACAGTTGGAAACTGTCGCCGACTGACAGTGGCAGACCATTGATGTTGGTCACGACCAAGGTTCCACCACAGGTCAATGCGCCGGTCATTTTCACCAAACTATTGGTCTTTGGGGATTTGCTGATTTCAAAAAAACTCATGCTTCCAGCGGCCAGCGTCAGGTTGTTGCTCAACATCAGCGTGCCGAGTGGATTGCCCGGCGCGAGCGTGCCGCCGGCGTTCACCAAAACCGTGCCGGAAATAATTCCGCGGCCGCCGAGCGTGCCGCCATTGGCGACGGTTACAGCGCCATAACCCGTGGCACTGCCGTTGGTGTTGTTGACCAGCAAGGTGCCGCCGCTGATGGTCGTGCCGCCGGTGTAACTGTTATTGGTGCCGGTGAGGATGAAGGTTCCCGTGCCGATCTTGACCAACGAGGTGACGCCCGAATTGGCGATGACGCCGGCATAAGTATTGGTCGTGTTGATTGCCCCGATGCGCCAGGTGGGGTTGGTCGAGGCGCCGTTGCCTGCGCCGATGTAGGCTCCGCTGGCGCCGCCGAATTCGCCAATGTCGGTCGTCTGGCCGCTGGCATTGACGTTGTCGCAGGTCACGCCATTGTTCAAATAGATGGCTGCGTTGGCATAGCCAAAGGCGTTGTCTATCCGAAAGTCGCCGGTGCCGCTGCGCGGACTGACATTGATCTGGCCGGTGAACGCCGACCAGTCGCCGGCCAGCAATCCGCGCACATAGTCCACCGTGACATTCAACGTGCCGTCGCCGGTGAGGGTTCCGGTCAAGCCATTGCCGGCAATGCGCGCCGGACATAACAATGTTCCAGTCTGGCCGGCCGGGACAATCAAGTTGTTCGGCAGCGTGCCCCAGTAAGTGCCGTTGTTGCCGGCGTAACCGTTGAGCTGCAGCGTGCCGCCGTTAAAGGTGATGGCACCCGTGCCGATGCCGGAGTTATTAAGCTGGTTCACGTTCAATTGAACGGTGCCGCTGTTGATGATGGTTCCACCGCCGTAAGTATTCGTGCCGTTCAAGATGACATTGCCAATGGTGGCGAGGCCGTTCGCCGCGCCGGAAATGGTGCCGGCCAAAGTCAGATAATTGGCGGTGGCGTTGCTGATGCTTAAGCCGCCGTTGATGATCATCGGCGCAGAAATGGTGTCGCCCTTGCTGGTGGACAACTGCACAAGCGAGGCTAGTCCGGGAGTATTATCGAAAGTAAATGTCGCGCCGTTGCCGGTAAGATTAAACGCACCGCCGGAAGCGCCCATGCTCATAGTTCCAATGGTGATTGGTTGGTTTAGATCAATGGTCTGTCCGGCACCTATCGGAGCGTTGACGATGGCCACGGCCTGCGTGGCGTTCGGATATGCCGTGCCATTGCTCCAGTTGCTGTTCACATTCCAGCCTTGTGCGGAAGCCGTGATGGCATTGATCCAATAAATCGGCGGCGGGCCGGAGAATGGCGTAGCACTGGCCTCCGGCGAATAAGTGCTGCTGCCGCCCGTGCCGACGGCTTGGACGACATAAAAGTAGTTGGTGCCGTTGAGCAGTCCGGTGTCGGTGTAAGTGTTGTTGGTCGAGCCGCCGACAATTATTTCACCGCCGCTGCTGATACCGCGCAAAATGACATAGTTAGTTGCCCCGACCGATGCGCTCCAACTTAAAGTTACCTGGGCATTCCCGGCGTAGGCGTTCAGGCTGGCCGGTGCGGATGGCGGCGTGCTGACGATAATTGAATTAGTAGAGATTCCGCCCGCATTCATCGCCACCACCATGTAAGTATAAAGTGTGTTGGGTGCCAGCCCGCCATCGGTGTAGCTGCCCGTGGTCACACTCTGAACGTAATTGCCCGGAAAACTGAACGGACCGGTCGGGCTGTTGGCACGATAGAGAATATAGCCAACCGCTCCGCTCACCGCCGACCAACTAATGGTCACCGTCTGGTTTGAGCTGGTGAGGGTGTCCGCCAGGTGAACATTGCCGGGCGCTGCCGCCGGCGGCGGCGGCACGGGCTCGGCTGTGACAGTGGCGGAGTTGCCGCTCGTCCCGCCCGCACCCGTGGCGGTGACATAATAACTGTAAGTGCAGCCCAAAGTTCCTGAAGCATCGGTATAAGTTGGACTCGTCGTCGTGTCGCTCAAAATGGTGTAAAGCGGAACATAGCCCAGCCGGTTGACCACTGTGCCGCGATAGACGGTGTAAAAATTCGCGCCGGATACCGCGGTCCAGGTGAAGGTCACCGCGTTGTTCGTGCTGGTGACTATGAGGCCGGTGGGGGTCGCAGGTGCAGAACTGGAAATCCCCGATGCAGGCGTTACGCCAGTGCTTTGCGGCGAGTTGCCGCTGGTGTTCACCGGATTCACCGACTGCACCACGTAGTAATAAGTCGTGCCGTTGAACGCCGTGCTGTCCACAAAAGTTGCATTTGCCGGACCGCTGCCGCAGACCGGGCCAACTACGCCGTTGGTGATAGAAGCATAGCCAGTGCCGGAAGTAGTCGAGCGAAGTATGTTGTAACTCGTGGCTCCAGCGACGGCCGGCCAGCTTAACAGGACGGAATTATTTCCCGCATAAGCCGTCACGCTGGCGGGCGCGGGCGGCACATAACCCGTCAGTTCCAGCCGGATGTAATCATACATGAAATGGTGCGTAAAACCGGAGCCGCCCGCCTGCCGAAAGCTGAAGTTGATGGTATTGTTGCCGGCATGCAGCAGGCTGCCCGAAAATGTAAGCCGCTCGTCGGAATAGCCCCCGTGGTTCTCCTCGCGGATGTTGGAGTCGCTGATGTCGTTGTTGGGAAACCACCCGCTTGTGGGCAGGGCGGTCTGCGGCGCACCGGTGGCATTGCCGCTGCTCAAAAGAGTTCCATTGACTGTCACATAGATCGGGCTGTTGTCGTCCGAAGCGATTCCCATCAACAGCGATGCCGTGGCACTGGTCGGGGCAGAAGCAAGATTGAAGGTGACGGTGGAACTGGAACCGATGCTGTTGCCTGAAGGATCAGGATAAACGGACTGGATGAAATTCCAGTCGGTGTTCCAGCGGTTTTGGCCGACGACATAATTCAAGCCGTTCGGAAAGTCGAAGGGGAATTCCAGAAACTTCGTCCAAATCGGGCTGGGCGCGGTCGGGCTTGGTCCGACGTCGCCGACCCAATAATCATCCCCGTGCCGGAACTTGTCGCCCTTGCGGTCCGGATAGCCGATTTCAAAAACTGTCGGGCCGACGCGCGCCGGCGTCCAAGTCACCGGGCCAAGACTGTTCGTCACTCCGCCGGCCACCACCACCGTGAATTGTGGCAACGCCAGATTATATATGATTCCCGGATTGCCACCGGTTTGATTTTTGGACATGAACATCCCCGACGCGCCGGGGCCGAAGGCATACAGTGTGTAGTTGTTGCCGGCAATGACATTGGAAATGACAAAGTTGCCGTCCGCGTCGCTCTTCGTCCAAAACTGGTAAGGCTTCTCCCACAACTGAAAATCATAGACATTATTCATGGTGACTGCCGGCTGCTGGACGACGCCCACCCACAAATTGGAAGCCGAGGCGCTGGGATTGTAAGTGTCATTGATGATAATCTGGCCGGCGACCGTGCCGCGCTGCGAAGCTGAAGCATAATTCGTATTGTTCATCCAACTATACGGCCAGGCCGGAGCCTCGGCCGCCGCCTGTGCCTTGGCATCCGCATACAATGCCTGCGACGTCTGCACCGGATCGGTCAGCGTGTTCGTAACATTGTTGAGGTAAATAAAATACGGACCGGAGACGCGCGTCCAGGTTTCGCCCGCAGCAAAGCCGCTGTCGTTGCCAAAATAATAATGCCCGCCGTTGATCATGTTGACCATCGGCGCATCGTTTAGTTCCGGCTTGAGCGGGCCGCCGTTGTAAAATTCCGAGCTGGCCACGACGTGCCAGATGCCCAGGTTTTGCCCTGTCACCCCAAAGGCAGCATCACTCACACTGCTCCAGCCCCAGACCCGTTCCACGCCGAAATCCGCGCTCCATTTATATTTATCTTCGTAGGTTCCCTGATCCGGGCCGGAGGTCACCAGCGAATTTTCCTGCGGCGAATAATCCGCAGGCGCGTAGGTGGAGTTCAATCCTTCCTCCCGCTGCACCTGGTCATTCACACTCATCCAGTTGAAATAGGGCGCGATGTAAATGTTGTCGCGCTCCTCGCCCGTGCCGAACTGACCGTCCTGCGGGCGATGGCTCCAGATGGGCGTAACATAAAATCCCGGCGAACCGCGCAGCAGGGAATAATGCACATCCACCGTGCCGTTCGTGGCGGAATCGCAGAACAGATCAATCTCCGCATAGCTGCCGCTGTTGGTCACCAGCGAATAGGCCCACGAACTGCCGCCCCAGCCGCCGAACTCCCAATAAAATTCGCCGCCATCCTTCCCGCCGGCGAGCAATTGCTGCGTCTGCGTGCCGCCGCCGTTGTTGTAGGTGTAATTGATCTGGTTGATGGTCGCGCCGTTCTTGGTGATGAGCAGCGAGACGATGCCGTTGCCCATCGTCACCGTGCCGTTGCCGTTGTCCACCACCGTCACGTTCGCGCCCGTGCCCGTGCCGCCGCCGGGAATATTGGCAAATGCAGGAGCGATGGGAAACAGCAGGCTGGAGAAAGCGAGCACGACGGCTCCAATCGAATGGATATTTTTCATGGTGTCTTTTGTCTATTCTACACGATGGGAAGTATTTATCGCCTCAACAGTTCTGGTGACAGACCATCTACGGAGCCATTACGCCGGCGTTTTTCATGTTAAGCCATTGATCATTTCCGCATCGGCCAATGCGTCGCGGGCATCAAGCTGGTTCGAGCCGAGGCCAGGGTTTTCTCCTGGCCAAATGAGCGGATGATTTTCCTTGTCTAAATTTTCGGAAATTGGAATTCTCGCCACGCTGGTCAAACGACCGCGTTTTTAAAAAAGGGCTTCCGCCGGCCACCGCTGGCGTCGGAGGCGGTGAGTGGCCAGCTCGCCCGACCGATCATTGAGAATGTGAATCCGCCCGTCCAACCAACCGAACCGCTTTACGTCACCTGCTATTGCCTCCAGTGCAAAGGCGGGATTGAGTTCGACGCGCATCAACTGCGCCCGAACGAAAAGCGCGCCATCACCTGTCCGCATTGCAAGGCCGAAACCATCCTGCTCATCCCGGAGAAAAAAACTCCGCCGCCGCCAGCGGTCAAGGAAACTCCCGCGCCCAAGCCCGAAGCTTCCAAACCGCTGGTCGAGCCGCCGCCGGCCAAGCCGGACGAATGGCGCGTGGAAATTCCGCTGGGCGGCCGCGATGGTTACATCGGCTATTACGAAGGCGCGCGGGCGGCTTCGTTTTATTGGGAATTTGGCGGCGGCGTGGTGGTGGCCATCATCCACATCGGCTCGCCGGCGGACTGGAGCAAGCTGTATCCGTGGGCGGCGGAACGGCGGACGGAAATTTTGCAGCGGGTGATCCAGGCGGTGCTCCAGCAGCGCGCCCTGACGTGCAAGGCGGACATTGACGAAAAGAGCGGCCATATTTTTTTCCGCGCGCCCGAAACGCCCAAGCCGCCCGCCGAACCGTCGCCGCCGGCAAAATTGCCGGAGCCGGTCAAAGATTTGCCGCCGGTGGTGCCGGCCGACGACGCCAACTGGCTGCAGGCGATGGGCGTCGCCTGTTTTCAGCAAAATGATTTTGCCGAAGCGGTGAAATTTTTCGCGCAGGCGGCAGAACGCGGCCATGCCGAGGCGCAATGTTATCTGGGCTTTTGCCTGATGTATGGCCAGGGCATCGCGAAAGACGAGTCCAAAGCCATCGTGTGGTTTTGCAAGGCGGCCGCCCAAGGCAACGCCAGCGCGGAGTATTGTCTGGGCGGCGCTTATTATCTGGGGCGCGGCGTGCCGAAGGTGGTGGTCGAAGCGGTTAAGTGGTGGCGCAAAGCCGCTGAACACGGCAATGCCGACGCGCAGATCAATCTGGCCGGCTGTTACGAAAATGGCGAAGGCGTCGCCGCCGATTTGCAGGAGGCCTACAAATGGACCCGGCTCGCCGCCGCCGGCGGAAAAGAAGGCGCACAAAAAAAATGCGAGGAACTGCTGCAGAAAATGAATCCAGCGCAAACCGCCGCCGCCCGCGCCCTGGGCTGAACCGCCAATTTCATGTATTTCTGATTTGACGCCGTCCCCCAAAAACGCGACAACTGCATCCACCATGAATGCCAAACGCTGGTTTGCCTGGGTGTGCCTGGCGCTGATGCTGGTTGCGGAGCTTTTATTGTTCCGCGCGAACCACGAGCGCGACGCGGCGCAGACGGATTTGCGCGACGCGCAGCACCAGTTGCGGCAGGTGCAGGCGGACCTAGATGACTTGAAAAATTCCAGCACCGGCATGCAGGCGGCGGAGATTTCCAGCTTGCGCAAACAAAACGATTTGCTCACCGCCAAGGTCAGCACGCTGCAAAAAACCGTGGACCAATTGCAGGCGGAAAGCCGGCAGACGGCGCAGCATCTGACCACCGCCCGCACCGCGCTCGAATTGCAGCAGGAGCATATGCAGCAGCTTCAGACCGAACAGCAGCAGGCCACCCAGGCCGCCAATACCAGCGCCTGCATCAACAATCTCCGTCAGCTGGTGGACGCCAAGCAGCAGTGGGCGCTGGACAAAAGCAAGACCACCACCGACGTGCCGACCGCGCAGGATTTGCTGCCGTATCTCAAGGACGGCGTTTTCCCGGTGTGTCCCGAGGGCGGCACTTATACCATCAACGCCGTCGGCGAAGCGCCGAGCTGCACGGTCCCGGGGCACACGCTGCCGCAGTAGCCCGCGCTTTCGCGATTTTCATTCTTGGCTTTCGCCGTCTGTCGGTTAAGCTTCCCGTTCTAATAATTTATGATTGAAACGGACATTGAACTGTTGAAAGGGATCGCCAACCAGTTGCGCATCCATTCCATTGAAGCGACAACGGCGGCGGGCAGCGGTCATCCAACCTCCTGCTGCTCGGCGGCGGACGTGGTCGCCGCGCTGTTCTTCGGCCACATGAAGTATGATGCGAAGAATCCGCATTACTACAACAACGACCGCTTCATTCTCTCCAAAGGCCATGCCGCGCCGCTGCTTTACGCCGCGTGGGCGGAAAATGGTTTTGTCCCGATTCCCGAATTATTGAAACTCCGCCAGTTCGGCAACGACCTCGAAGGTCATCCCACGCCGCGTCTCGCGTTCGCCGATGTGGCGACCGGCTCGCTTGGCCAGGGCCTGGGCGTCGGTGTCGGCATGGCGCTCGCCGCGCGGCAGGACAAGCTGGATTACAACACCTACGTTTTGATGGGCGACGGCGAGATCGCCGAAGGCGCCGTCTGGGAAGCGGCGTCGCTCGCGGGCTATTACAAGTTGAGCAATCTCATCGGCATCGTGGATGCGAACCGCCTTGGCCAAAGCCAGGCCACCGCGTTCGGCCATGACATTGGTGTTTACGTGAAGCGCTTTGAAGCCTTCGGCTGGCGCGTCGAAACGCTCGACGACGGCCACGACATGGAAGAAATTCTGGAAGTGTTGAGCGGCGTCGGCCTCGACGAACGCCCGCTTGCCATCATCGCCAAAACCTACAAAGGCGCGGGCGTTTCATTTTTGCAAGACAAGGACGGCTGGCATGGCAAGCCCTTGAACAAAGAGGAAGCCGCCCAGGCCATCGCCGAACTTTCGCCGAGCGCAAAATCCGGACTCGGCGTCGCGATTCCCGCGCCGACCGCCCTGCCCGCTCCGGAGCTTGCCGCGCCCGCGAGCTATCCGGCCATCAGCTACAAGCTCGGCGATTCCATCGCCACGCGCGAAGCTTACGGCACCGCGCTCGTCCGCCTTGGCGAAGCCGATCCGCGCATCAATGCGTTCGACGGTGACACGAAGAATTCCACTTTCGCGGAAAAATTCTTCAAAAAATTTCCCGCCCGGTCCACCGAATGTTTCATCGCGGAACAAAATCTCGTCGCGGTGGCAATCGGTTTTGCCACGCGCGGACATGTGCCGTTCGCCTCGACGTTTGCCACGTTCTTCACGCGCGCCGCTGATCAGATCCGCGTCGCCGGAATTTCGCAGTCGAATTTGAAGCTGGTTGGCTCGCATGTCGGGATCAGCATCGGCGAAGATGGCCCGTCGCAGATGGCGCTGGAAGATTTGGCGCTCATGCGCGCGATTGTCGGCAGCACGGTGCTGTATCCGGCCGAAGCCGTCGCCACGGAAAAATTGCTCGAACAAATGGCGACGCACAAAGGCCTTTGCTTCCTGCGCACGTCGCGCCCGAAAACGCCGGTGATTTATGGCAACGACGAACAGTTCCCCATCGGCGGCGCGAAAGTGCTGCGCGAGGGCAACAAAGCCACCGTCGTCGGTGCCGGCGTCACGCTGTTTGAAGCTTTGAAAGCCGCTGACCAGTTGAAAGCTGAAGGCATCGCCATCACGGTCATTGACGCTTACAGCATCAAGCCGCTCGGCAAAAAAGAAATTCTCGCCGCCGCGAAAAAGACGAACAACACGGTGATCACCGTGGAAGATCATTACACTGAAGGCGGTCTCGGCGACGCCGTCGCCGGCGAACTTTCGAGCGAAGGCATCAAGGTTCACAAGCTCGCCGTGGTGGGCATTCCGCGCTCCGGTCACGCGGCGGAACTCATGGCCGCGTTCGGCATCGACGCCGCGGCGATTGTCAAAAAAGTCAAAGCGCTTTAACCACCAAGGCACCAAGACACCAGGAAAATTGTCCTTTTGAAATTCTGGCGCGGAAGTGAAAGCTTCCGCGCCTATTTTGTGCCTTGGCACCTTGGTGGTTTATTATTTTGCCAGCCGCCGGAAGTTGGTGCAAATTGCTGCTGCGATGGCCGCCAAGCCAAAATTTCTCCAAGGCCAGTTGCTGCTCGACAGCGGGCAGCTGGGCGGTTCGTTTTTTCAACGCACGGTCGTCCTAGTCTGCCAGCACAATGCCGAAGGTGCCTTCGGCCTCGTCCTCAACCGCGCGCTTGGCAAGACCGTCGGCGAGATGATCATCGCCGACCTGCCGGCCACCTGGAAGGAATCGCCGCTGTTTCTCGGCGGCCCGGTGCAGCCCGGCGCGCTGAGTTTTTTGCACACCGACAGTTTTATTCGGGAAGCCGACGTGCTGCCGAACCTCGCGCTCGGCCATTCGCTCGATGATTTGCTGGAAATCGGCGAAGTCATTTCCGCCACGAAAAAAGTGCGGCTGTTCGCCGGTTACGCCGGCTGGAGTCCCGGCCAGCTGGAAAGTGAAATGAAACGGAAATCGTGGCTGACGCACCCGGCTTCGGTGCAGCTCGTCTTCGAAACGCCGCCCGATCAGCTCTGGCAAAAAGTTTTGCATGACAAAGGCGGCTGGAAAAACAAGCTCCTCGCGCAGATGCCGGACGATTTGTCGCTGAATTGATTCCGAATCCGCAGATTTCGCCGATTGGCGCAGATGGAAAAAATGACGGCATTAATCTGCGTCAATCTGCGAAATCTGCGGATTTTTCAGTTTGCCTCGACGCGCAGCAATGCCGCTTCTGAAATTGCCAGAATTTCCGTCCGTTCCAGGCTCGCTGGAATCAGGCTGAACTGACCGGCGGACAAGCCCACTGCGGTTGAGCCGTTTTTAATTTCCACGTTGCCGGTCGTGACTGCCACGATTTGCAGCTTGCTTGATTTCAGCGAGCCGCTGGCACTGGAATTCAGCTTCCAAGCTTCGACGTTGAACAATGGATCGTTCACCAGCACTCGCTTCTGGATTTCGCCGTCGGCAATAAATTTTGTCTCGACGAGCTTTGGTTCGAAGTCATTAAAATCAATGCTGGCGAGCGATTGCGCGACGTGCAGCTCGCGCGGCTTGCCATCAAGACCGGTGCGGTTCCAGTCGAACACGCGGTAAGTCGTGTCGGAGTTCTGCTGAATTTCAAAAATCACCAGGCCGTCGCCGATGGCGTGGACGCGGCCGCTGGGCAGAAACATTGTGTCGCCGGCCTTTACCGGAATCCGGTGGAAACACTCCGCCACACTGCCGTCGGAAATCTTTTTTTCAAACTCCGCGCGCGTCACGCCGCGTTTGAGTCCGACATACAAGCTCGCGCCCGGCGCCGCGTCGGCGATGAACCACATTTCCGTTTTCGGTTCGCCTTTGAGTTCCGCCGCCTTGCGGGCGGGCGGATGAACTTGGAGCGACAATTTTTCGCGCGCGTCGAGAATTTTGCAGAGCAGCGGAAAGCGGCCCGCTGCTGCCGGCCGGGCGCCGCCGAGAATTTCCGCGGCATGATTTTCCATCAGCCAGCGCAAATCTTTGCCCGCGAGCGGGCCGTTGGCGATGACGCTGGCATCGCCGGGCCGGTCGGAAATTTCCCAGGCTTCGCCGATGGGCTCGCCGGCCGGGACGGACTTGGCGTAAAGCCGTTCCAGTTCGCGCCCACCCCAGATGCGATCCTTGAAAACAGGCCGGAAAATAAAGGGATAAAGCATGTCAGGCGGCGACCGGTTCAGCAGCTTTGGCGGGCTTCATCTCGCCGTTTTCCACCGCTTTTTCGATGAAATGGCCGTGTGCGCGGAATTTTTCGTAGCGTTTTTTCAAGCGTTCGGCGACGGGCAGCGCGAGGATTTGTTCCAGGTGCTTGAGCAGATGCGTTTTCAGATTAAGCGCCGTGCCGACGGTGTCGGTGTGCGCGCCGCCGAGCGGTTCCGGCACCACTTCGTCCACCAGCTTGAGGTGCAGCAAATCTTTCGCGGTGATTTTCAGCGCGGCGGCGGCTTTGCCGGCGTTGGCACGGTCCTTCCACAAAATGGCCGCGCAGCCTTCCGGGCTGATGACGGAATAATAAGCGTTCTCCAAAATCAAAACACGATCAGCCACGCCGATGCCCAGCGCGCCGCCCGATCCGCCTTCGCCGATGATCGCGGCAATGATCGGCACTTCGAGCAGGGTCATTTCGCGCAGATTGACGGCGATGGCCTCGGCGATGTGGCGTTCTTCCGCCGCCACGCCCGGATATGCGCCAGCTGTGTCAATGACCGTGACAATGGGCAGGCCAAATTTGTTGGCGAGCCGCATGAGCCGGAGCGCCTTGCGGTAGCCTTCGGGATGCGCGGAACCGAAATTGCGCAAAATATTTTCCTTGGTGTCGCGGCCTTTCTGCGTGCCGATGACCACGACGCGGTGTTCACCCAGCTTGGCAAAACCGCCGACCATCGCGTGATCCTCGGCGAACATCCGGTCGCCGTGCAGTTCCTGAAAATCGGAAAAGGTTTTCTGGAAATAATCCAGCGTGTAAGGCCGCTTGGGATGCCGCGCCAGCTGGACGCGCTGCCAGGCGTTGAGGTTCAGAAAAATCTGCCGGCGCGTCTCCTCGATTTTTTTTTCGATGATCTGGATTTCATCCTCGAAGCTGATGCCGAGGGAATGTTTCTCCGGATGCGCGCGCAGTTCTTCGAGCTTGTTCTGCAATTCGGTGATCGGCTTTTCGAAATCGAGCTGATGCTTCATGCGCTGGGAATTTTAAACGGCTTTTACGCTTAATCAATGCGGAATTCTCTCGCGCTCCGCAGTTGCCTGCCGGGCATTGCGCGGCGGGCGGCCGGAAAAATAAAAAAAGAAGGCCGGACTTGCGTCCGGCCTTCGTGGTGACGAGGTTAAATACGCCTTCACCTAGGCGCTCAGAAGGGCGACGCGACCAACTTGGGGTCGCTGTCCGAGCCGCGCCGCAAGCAAAACCTCTATGCCAACCCTAAACGGACAGCGAAATTTTCAACCAACATACTCTCTGACGCCCCCGCGCCAAAAAGGTTCAAATTATTTTCAAAAAACTTTTGGCGATTTTGTCCGCCAACCACCACTCCATCCAACGAGCCAAGACTACACTATTAACCGTTTGGTTACAAATTAAAATTTGTTCAGATCGGAAAAAATTTTCACCGGTCGTCTTTGAATGACACGCGCCAGCGGCGTGCCGCCTTTGGGTGACAAGGATTCGCGCAGCGCGGCTGCCTTGCCGGCGCCGGATACGAGAATCGCTATATTTTTCGCGGCGAAAATCATTTTGTAACTCAACGAAATTCGCGTCGGCGGCGGCTTTGGCGAATTTTTCACGACCAGAAACGGGACAGAAATGTCCATAATTTTTGCAGCCGCTCCGGGAAAAAGTGAGGCGACGTGACCGTCCTCGCCCATACCCAGAAAAACCAAATCCAAGACCGGCTGCTGCTGTTCGTTTGATGGTGCGATGCGACACAACTCTGCTTCGGCAATTTTCACTGCCGCTGAAGGTGAATCTTCCCCGCGCAAACGATGAATTTTATCTGCGGAAATCTTCAGCGGCACCAGCAAAAGCTCGTTCGCCATTTTGAAATTGCTGTCCGGATCGGTCGGCGGCACGCAGCGTTCGTCCGCCCAGAAAAAATGGACGTGCTCGAAGGAAACGGCCCGCGCCCTGGCCTGCGTCACCGTGGCGGCAAAGAATTTTTGTGCGATGCGCCCGCCGGAAAGCGCAACGCAAAATGTTTTGCCCACACGGTTGGCCGCTTCGATTTCATCCAGCCACGCACCGGCGGCGGCGCGAGCGAGTTCGTCGGCGTTGGCGAAGGAAAGCAATTCGTAGTTGGCCATTGAAAATTATTTTACCACCAGCGGCTCGTGCCAGACGTGGCCGAGCTGCGCGAGCAGATCATCGGCGGCAATCGGGCCCCAGGTGCCGGCAGAATAAAATTCACGGTTCGTCAGCACCTTGCCCTCCCAGCCTTTGCGGATGGAATCCACGATCTGCCACGCCGTCTCTACCTCGTCGCGGCGGATGAACAGCGTCGCGTCGCCGGCAATGGCTTCGAGCA
>Ga0181516_10000977_pt1 | contig 23158 bp, 22 predicted proteins | sample PEATcosm2014_Bin_25_FD_121104 | JGI IMG/M metagenome (GOLD analysis project Ga0181516, IMG submission 121104) | Peatland microbial communities from MTU Mesocosm Facility, Houghton, MI, USA - PEATcosm2014_Bin01_10_metaG | ecosystem: Environmental > Terrestrial > Soil > Wetlands > Peat | place... | reverse complement strand
GGAGATGTTGACGGCGCTCGCCCGCGGCGAGTGTGTCGCTGTCAGGTCGGGTCATGGTGTCGGGAAGACGTGCGGGCTCGCGTGGTGTGTCCTTTGGGGGCTGCTGGTGATGGGCGCGGTGATCATTGCGATGCGTCATGTGCTCGAGGAGCGCGTGGCGACAGCCCCGGTTTCCATCGCGGCCCAGATGGCCGGCGGATTGTTGCGTTCGCTGGGATTGCCCGCGGCAGAAGCCCGGCGCATCGCCGACAGCGCGGCCCGCTTTATCTTTCCGCTGCGGAGCCGGGCGTCCTGACGCGATTGCCTGGCGCGCCGCCTGGCGCTACTGCCAGTGCTCGGCGCCGCGCAGTTCGAAGCCGATCGCCTCGACCTGCCGCCGGCCGGCCGGAATGCACCAGATATCGAGCGGCTCGCGCCGCCCGCGCAGCTCATACCTCGGAAGCTGCAAAAACGCTGAAGTCGCACCGCTGGAGGCAGCGTCCGGCTCCGCCAATGCGCCGGCGTGCAGCGCGGCTGCCACGGTGCAGGAGAACAGCACCTCTCCTGCCCGCGCGCGGCTGCACAGGCGCGCGGCCACATTGGGCGTGTCGCCCACGAGAGTGGCCACCCGCCGTGTGGGGGGGCCGAAGGTTGCCAGCGCCACCTCTCCCAGATGCAGTCCCACACCCAGGCCAGCCTGGATCTGGGCATCGTGTCGCCAACGCTCCGCCAGATCCGCAAAGCGCGTGAGCATGTCGCGACCCGCCGCCAGCGCTGCGTGTGCGCCGTCGGCCCGCGCTTCGGCCAGCCCGAAACCAGCCATCAGTGCATCGCCGGCCGTGTGGTAGACCACACCGCCGTGCAGATCGACTGACACCGTCAGAGCGCTGAAGAACTCGTCCAGCAAAGTGGCCAGGTATTGGGGCTCGAGGCGCTCGGCCATGCTCACGTAGCCGCGCAGATCGGCGAAAAGTACGGTACCGCGTGGCAGAGCTGGGAGGGCTGCCGGCTGAGACTTCATCGGATCCAAGCGCATAGGGCGCAGTTCTCCCTTGGGCTCGACAATTTGCTTCTAACCCGAAGATAAACCACGCGGACGGGAAGCGCCAGCATCCTCTGACGCCTGTGTGTGACGAGGCGCTGAGCTTAATTCTCTGCCGGGGCTCCGAGCAGCAGCGTCCCGAGCAGCGCACCCGCTCCGTTCCAGAGCACCTGGATGCCGATGCAGAACAGCAGAAAGGCCGACAGGCGCACCACGATCGTGGTGCCGGTGGGTCCGATCAGGTCCGCGAGGCGAGCGGAGTTGCGGTAGGACACATAGATCAGCAGGCACAGCAGCGCCACGGCGGCCAGCGTCTCGACGAAGAACTCGACCGAGGAGGCATGAAACCCCCCGGGTCGGCTCGCGCCGATGGAGATCGCCACCGATATGGTACCCGGCCCGGTCGTCAGCGGCATGGTCAGAGGGTAGAAGGCCAGGCGGCTGGGGGCGTCCTCGATGGAACGCGGCTCCGGGGTTTCGCTGCGCCGCTGCTCTCTGGCATCGGGCGCATTGAGCATGCGCCAGCCCGAGGCGGCCACTACGATACCGCCGGCGACGCGCAGCACCGGGATCGAGATCCCGAAGAAGCTCAGCACGTACGCGCCCACGTACAGCGAGGCCGTCATGATCGAGAATGAATAGATGGAGACCCAGCGCGAGACCGCCGAGCGCACCTTCGGCTCCAGTCCGCGGGTGGCGCCGAAGAAAATGAACGCCCCCGACAAGGGATTGACGATTGAGAACAGGGCGCCGAGGGCGAGCAGGAAGGTTTTCACGGCCTGCGCATTCTAGCGGCCCATTCGAGGCCGGCGCAGGAGAGCGTGCAATAGAGAGAGGCTCGGGTAGCGCCGGGCATGAACTACCTGATAACTGACGTACATCGATGTAAGTCACTTATCAGGTACTTCATGCCAGCCGATGCTGCCTCTCTCTATTGGATGTCTCTATGCGATGCCCTGGATGAGTGCGGCCAACGCGTGCAGCTCATCCCATCCGGTGTCGGAAACCGCGCAGTACTGCAGGTCGCCGATCTTCCAGGTCAGCAGGTGATAGCCATTGCGGGTGACTTCGGCTGGCAGCGAGTGCCGGTCTGCCGCCCAGGTGAACACGTTGATGGTGTGCGGACCGTGCTGGTAGACCAGCACCGCCGAGCGCTGGTGGTCAAGGTAGTCGGCGCGGCCGCCCACGAGTTTGTAGCCCTGGGCGTCGAAATCGGCCACTGCGGGCGAGACGTCCGTGTGTCCGGCATACCAGGGTTTGACCGTGTGCCGGTCGGAGGACACCACGTCGATCAGATGATCGGGCATCAGCGAGCGCAGGTGCGCACCCACCAGATCATCGACCAGCGGGCTGCTGCCCAGCATGGGCACCCACATAAAGAGTGCAGCGGCGGCCGCGACTGCCGACAGGCCCAGGCCGCTGAAGGCGCCAGTCCAGAAAGCAGGCGTCCACCAGCCGATCCGTGCGGGTTGTGAAGATCGCGGAGTGCCGCGGCGGGATGGCTCGGCGGCCAAGCTTTCCCGGGCGCCCTCATCACCGCACTCAGCGTCATCCATCGCCTCTCCGATGCGAGCGGCCAGGGGGCCCGGTACGCGGAAAAACGTCAGCTCGCTGCGCAGTGCCTGCCGCGTCCGCTGCAGCTGCAGGTGCAGTTCGTGGCACTCGCCGCAGCGTTCCAGGTGCCGCTCGATTTCCGATGCGCTGAGCGCATCGACCTCGCCATCGAAGTAGGCCTGCACGCGTAATTGTTCAGGGCACAGCACGGGGTGTTCCTTGCATTTGCTCCATCCACTGCCCCTTGAGCGCGCGCCGCGCGCGCGCCAGGCGCGACATCACGGTGCCGATGGGCACACCGGCGACCTCGGCAATCTCGCGGTAACTCAAATCCTCGATCTCGCGCAGCACCAGCACCTCGCGATATTCCGCGGGCAGCAGCTGCATGAGTTCATTGAGGCTGTGCGCTTCACTGCTGCGAATCGACGCCTCCTCGGGGCCTGGGGTGTCGGCCACCAGTGCTGCCCCATCCTCGCCATCGTGTTCCTCGGGCAGCGGCACCTGGGCGCGTCGCTGACGCTGTTTGAGCGCCGTGAAGTGACAATTGCGCACGATGGCGAACAACCAGGCCTTCACGTCCGAAACACGCAGCGAGTCAAAGGCGCGAAACGCCCGCAGCACCGCCTCCTGCAGTACGTCATCGGCATCGGCCGGCGCCGGTGCCAGCCAGCGCGCAAAGTTATAAGCAGCATCGAGGTGTGGCAGCACCTGCACCTCGAAGCGACGCCGTTTATCGTCCATGGATACAACCACACACTTGTGGGTAAAGACTCGCAGCGCGGCCAGTTTATTCCCGCAGCCGGGGTGCGCCGTCATGCATGTGACAAATGAGATTTATTATATTGTATAAGTTATTGATTTTAATTAAGTAATATGGACGTAAATCCGCTCTCATCGCCGTTGGCACGGAATTATTGGAGAATCGCTGCGGCCTTCGGGCCGTCCACAGCCATAACTAGAACGGAATCCATCGCATGACAACGACGCTGCGCGCGCTGCTATTGCTCTGTGTGTTCGCCGCATTACCGGTCGCGGCGCAGCCCGGCGCCGATGAGGAGGCTCGCTGGCGCACCGAAGCGGCCGACAGCAGCATCGTGCGCGACGACTGGGGCATTGCGCACATTCACGGCAAGACCGACGCGGACACTGTGTTCGGCATGATCTACGCGCAGGCCGAAGACGATTTCAATCGCGTCGAAACCAATTATCTGAATGCGATGGGCCGCCTGGCCGAAGCCGAGGGCGAGAGCGCGATCTACCAGGACCTGCGCATGAAGCTGTTCATTCGCCCCGAGGAACTCAAGACACACTACGCGGCCTCCCCTCCCTGGCTGCAGAAACTGATGCAGGCCTGGGCCGACGGACTCAACTTCTATCTGCGCTCGCATCCGCAGGTGACCCCGCGCGTGCTGCACCACTTCGAGCCCTGGATGGCCCTGAGCTTTACCGAGGGCAGCATCGGCGGCGACATCGAGCGCGTGGCTTTAGGGCCGCTGCGGGCCTTCTACAGCCAAAGCACTGCACGCCTGCCTGCCGCGCGCGCAAGCTTTCGCGACAGCGCCTGGCTCAAGGTCGCTTCCCGCCTGGATCCGGTGGACGCGGACAATGAACCTGGCGGCTCCAATGGCATCGCCATCGCCCCGGCCAACACGGTCAATCACCACGCGCTGCTGCTGATCAATCCGCACACCTCGTTTTTCTTTCGCTCCGAACTGCAGCTGACGAGCGAGGAAGGTCTCAATGCCTATGGCGCGGTGACCTGGGGTCAGTTCTTCATCTACCAGGGTTTCAATGAACGCCTGGGCTGGATGCACACCTCGAGCGGCGTCGACAACGTCGACTTCTTTGCCGAGACCGTCATGAACAGGAACGGTCATCTGTTCTATCGCTTCGGCAGCCAGTGGCGGCCCGTGACCGTCTCGACGGTCAGCGTTCCCTATCGCACGAGCGATGGCGGCCTAGCCACGAAGGCCTTTACGGTGTATGCGACTCACCACGGTCCCATCATTCAGCAGAGCAACGGTAAGTGGATCGCCATCGCCTTGATGCAGAAGCCCATTGAGGCGCTGTCGCAGGGATTCGGCCTCACCAAGGCGCGCGACTATGCGAGCTTCATGAAGGTCATGGAGTTGCGGGCGAATTCCTCCAACAACACCATCTATGCCGACGCGGACGGTAATATCGCCTATCTACACCCGCAGTTCGTACCGCGCCGTGATGATCATTTCGATTACACGCGCCCGGTCGATGGTGCGAATCCGGCCACCGACTGGAAGGGCCTGCACACCCTGGCGGAACTGCCGCACCTGCTCAATCCGGCCAGCGGCTGGATCATGAACACCAACGACTGGCCCTACTCGGCCGCCGGGACCAGCAGCCCCAAACGCGAGGAGTTTCCGCGTTACATGGATACCGCCGGGGAGAATCCGCGCGGCGTGCACGCGACGCTGCTGCTCAAGGATCGCAAGGACTTCTCGCCGGACGCGTTGAACGCGGCCGCCTTTGATTCCTATCTGCCGGCCTTCGCGCAGCTCATTCCGGCGCTGATCGCCGCCTACGACAGCATCAATGACTCCAATGCGCTCAAGCCGAAGCTCGCCGATCAGATCGCCGTGCTGCGTGGCTGGAACTATCGCTGGGGCGTGCATTCCGTGGCCACCACGCTCGCGGCACTCTGGGGCGATGAGCTCTGGAACGAAGCCAAGAGCGACGCCGATGCCGAGCGGCTCTCGGTCTACGATGATATGGCCGATCGGACCAGTGCGGAGCAAAAGCTCTCGGTGCTGGCGCGGGTCTCCGACCGCCTGGAGCACGACTTCGGCACCTGGCGCGTGCCGTGGGGCGAGATGAATCGTTGTCAGCGCCTGACCTCCGATATTGTGCAGAGATTCAACGACGCCGCGCCCAGCATTCCAGTCGAGTTCACCTCGGCGCGCTGGGGCTCGCTGGCCTCCTATGGGGCGCGGCGCTACGAGGGCACCAACAAGTACTACGGCACCAACGGCAACAGCTTCGTCGCCGTCGTCGAATTCGGCGAGCGCGTTTCCGCGCGCGCCATCAGCACGGGCGGGGAGAGCAGCGATTCGACATCGCCGCACTTCAACGACCAGGCATCACGCTACGCCGACGGTTCGTTGCGCGAGGTGTACTTCTATCCTGCTCAACTTCTGCATCACACCGAGCGCGAATACCATCCGAACTGATGCGCTCGCAGCGCAGGCGCGCGCCCTGCTGGGCTCACTCGGCGATCCGGCTATCGAGCCGTGGCTTGCCGGCTGGCCACCCGAGCAGCCATCACGCGCCACGGCAGTGGCAGCTCTGCGTCACACCCTGCCCGTGCTGCAGTGGTTGCCGCGCGCCGCACAGGCCGCACCGACCTTTAGCGCGCCGCTGTGCGCGATGCTCGCCGGGGCCGCTCGGGATCTCCACTGGAGGCAGACTTACACTCAGGCCGAGGTGGCATTCGGCGCCATAGAGGCCACCTTCCTCGATCGCTACGGCTGGTGCGAACTGATTGGCCCGACCGCGGCGACAGGCGATGGCCTGGCCTGCGGTTGTCTGCTGCTGGCACCGGACACGCACTACCCTTCTCATAGCCATGCAGCCGAAGAGCTCTACGTGCCGCTGTCGGGAACGGCCTCGTGGCGCCAGGGCGAGATCCGGACCGACACGTCTGGGTGGCGGGAGCTGGCGCCGGGCACACTCATTCATCACGCCGCTTTCGAGCCGCACGCCATGCGCACGCACGGTGATCCCCTGCTGGCGTTGTATCTCTGGCGCGGTGCTCATGTGCGAGCCAAGGCCTCATTCTTGCCGCCGTGACTGCGGACGCAAGCCTTCGATACCCCGAGACCTGAGGCGAGTGTCTTCGGGGGCGGTTTTGCCATAATCAGCCCGACCCGACGATATTCTGCGCACCGCATCGCATTCTGTCCCCTTTGATCGGACAGCCCATCCGCCCGGCGCATACTGAACTCCGAGCTCAGGCCGGGAGTTTTGTGGTGCGAAGGAGACTTAGAGTCGCGTTCAATGTGAAGTGTCTGGCGCTAGGCAGCGCGGCACTCCCATGGAGCGGCGCGTGTCTCGCCGGGGATCCCGGTAGTACACCCGGCATGCAGGGTCGGGAGATCAGTTTCTACATCTCGCAACCCATCGGGCCCGGCGCCGCCCACCGCAGCTTTGGGTTTCGTCTCGACCAGCATACCAATCCCGGATCGCTGCCCGGCGGCACCGGCAGTGCCGCGGAGCTCTCGGGCCGGCATGAGCTGGTCAATCTGCGCATGGCCGCGCACGAGAGCCTTCGCATCGACTTCGATCGGCGCGTCAGCTGGGACTTCGGCCGCCGTCAATTCACGCAGCCCGACGAGACGCTCTTGATGAAGGGCGGCTTTCCCAATCGCATCACGCCCTTGCCGGCCGCCGCGTCTGCGCCCCACCTGGCCGCCGCGCTGACGATGCCGGTCACATCACCGCTGTTCGCGGGTAACACCGGGCGGGCACTGCCTTAAGCTGCGAACCTCGCCCCGAGGATTACTCCTCCGCCGAGTCCTCCGCAGAGGTGTCGGCTGGCGGCAGCTCCGATTCTGAACCGGCGACCGGCGCGTGCGTCAGTCGTTCGCGCACGAAGCGCAGGTGCTGGCGTAACGCGTACAGGGCCTCGGCGTGCGAGCCCGGCATCTTTACTTTGATGGTGGCGCGTTCGATTTCATCGACGCGCTCGAGCAGCACAGCGCGCCAGTCCTCGGACATGTTGCCGGCAAGCGCCTCGCGTTCGAGCGCCATCAGCTCGCCATAGCGGCGATGAATGCGGCGGCGGATGCGCCAGTTATAGAGCTGCGGCAGGTAGCGCAAGCCTGGAATTACCACTACGAACAGCGGCACCAGGATCACGGCCGCGCGCGTGAACAGGCTCGCCAGCCAGAACGGCAGGTAGCGGTAGGCGAAACTGCGGCCGGATTTGTAGAAACGCGCCGCTTCGGTACTGATCGGAAAGCTGTGGATCTGCGGTGTTGGAAATTGCCCCGCATTCTGCAGCAGCGTGGCGCGACTGTGGACTTCCAGCGCCGCTTCGATCAGCAGGTCCGACAGCGCCGGATGCAGGTCGGTATGCGACAGCAGTTCCACGGTCGGCGCCACCATGTTGATGGGCTTTGGCGGCAGGTTCTCCCCCAGATCGAATGCACCGGGCGGAATCGTCAGCTTGTTTAAGTACGGAAAGCGGCGCACGTAGGCATCGGCCTGCGGGAAATCGTAGAGCCGTACTCCGGGCGAATGCAGCATTTCGCGGATGGTCCTCGGCGAGGCCGAATCGCCGCTCATCATGATGGCATCGAGCTGACCATTGATCAGCGCCGAACGCGCGGCCTCCCCTTCCAGGTCCAGCAATTTGGTGGGCCCGTCCGGCTCGATCTCGTTGTCCTTCAGCAGCGCGAGCGACAGCACCCGCGTGCCGCTGCCCTTGGCCCCGATCGCGATGCGCCGGCCGCGCAGCTCCGAGAGGCGCTCCATGGGCTCACGGCTGCGATAGAAGATGATGACGGGCTGGTAGAACATGCTGCCCAGCGAGACCAGATCGCTGACATCGCCCTCGCCCGTGATGCCCGACTGCACAAAGGCGACATCGATTCCCGAGTTGGTATCGGTCAGTCGGTTGAGATTGTCGAGCGACCCTTCCGAAGTCACGATCTTGAGCGTGATGCCATTGCGCGCCAGGATCTTCTGGTACTGCTGGGCTGCGGTCTGAAAGGAGCTGCCGGCCGGTCCCGCACTGATGGTCAGGGAACTGGGCGGCGCCGGCCGCACGAAGTGCAGCGCCAGCAGCACGGCCACCGTGCTGATGAGCACCACCGGCCCCACGGTCTGAAACAGATCCCGCCAGGAGACCGCCGTGACTTTGAGTGCCAGGCGGAAACGGCGGCGGCGCGTGGTCGGGCTTTCAGTCGGGACTTCGGGGGCGTCAGGCGAATTCACGGGGTGCTGGCCTTGGCGCGCTGCTCATTGGCTGCCGCAATAGCCTCGGCCTGCGCGGCATCGATGCGTGGCGCCACGTGATCCAGCCCCTGCTGGTGCAGCACCAGCGCGGTGATTTCCACCGGCGGATCGGGCATGAAATCGATGCGTATATCCACGGACTTGTAGATGAAGGAGGCTGCGGTCTCGGCGTAGATCTCGGCCGCCGGCTGCCCCGGAAGCTGCACCAGCAACTGCGAGCCGACGCGGGTCACCGTGATCACGCTCGATGCGCTGAGCGCATAGTAGCCCGTGTAGCGCTCGAGAATCGCCGCCGGCAGCTGCACCGGAGTTTCGGCCAGCGCCGTATTCGGCCGCAGCGCGATCGCGATCGCGACCGCGGCCACGGCCATCGGCAGCGCGGCGATGGCAGCCGCCGCGGCAACCGCTGCCAGCGCGCCCGAGCGTTCCCTCACTGGGGTTGGGTGAATCCCCGGCATACGGCCGCCAGCTTGTTGCCATCCGGATCGCGCACGTAGGCGGCGTAGAAATCCGGGTTGTACCGCGGTCGCAGACCAGGCGCGCCTTCACTGGTACCGCCGGTGCGCAGAGCCGCGGCGTGGAATGCATCCACCTGCCGCCATGATGCGGCCTGGAGCGCCACCATGGTGCCATTGCCGACGCTGGCCGGCTCTCCATTGAAGGGTTTGCAGACCCAGAGGGCCACTTCCTGCGCGCCGCCATCACGGTAGGTGCCCCAGCCGATCCAGCCGTCCCACTCTGGCTGGTCGTCGACATCGCAGCGTTTGTGGCCGAGCGCACCCATGGTGGCATCGTAGAAACGCGCGGCGGCATCCAGGTTGTTGGTACCGAAACAGATGTAGGTAAACATGGGCCGGACTCGACTCCAGGCGTCTGCGCTCAGGCCGGGGGAGACTGCGCGGGCGTCGGGCGCCCGCCCTGCGCGACAGTATCACGCGGCTTGATGCCTGCAAGCTCGAAGCCGCGCTTGAAATCGCGGATGTGCTTGGCCATCCAGGCCTGGGCCGCCTCGCTGTCACGCGACTCGACCGCATGGGTGAGGCGGCGCTGCGCGGCGATGATGCGCGCACGCGCCTGTGCGACTTTGCCAAGCATGGCCGCGACCGATGGTTCGAGCAGCTGCAGCAGCGGCTCCTGCGCCACGGCCAGCGCCGGATTGCCGCTGGCTTCTCCCAGCGCGCGGAAATATTTGATGACGTGGACCACGGTCTGCGCCGAATCCCTTGCAGCCTCGACGCTCTGCGCGGCCGCGTGCAGCTGGAGACAATCGGAGGCCTTGCGCCGCGTCGCCGCGAGTGCGGCCAATGGCGGTTCCAGGATGGTGAGACCCTCCCACACATCCTGAAAGGTCACTTCGTGCAGCACCAGAGCCCGTCGCACGCCGGCACCAACCTGTCCGGCGCCCGGTCGCAACACCACCATTCGCTTGGAGCCCCGGCGGCGCCCGAGCAGGCCCGCGCTGTCCAGTTCGCGCAGTGCCTCGCGCACGGTGGAACGGTTGACGCCGAACTGGCGGGCCAGCTCCAGTTCGGGCGGCAGGTGATCGCCCACCTGCAGACGCCCGGCGACGATGTGCTCCACCAGCGCGCCAGCCACGCGGCGGTAGGTGGGCTCGATGGCGATCGGCTCGAACAGCAGGTTCATGCGGTGATTCGAAACAGTTCGCGGCCGATGAGCATGCGGCGAATTTCCTGGGTGCCCGCGCCGATCTCATAGAGCTTGGCGTCGCGCAGCAGCCGGCCAGCCGGGTAGTCGTTGATGTAGCCATTGCCACCGAGGGACTGAATGGCCTCGAGCGCGACCTGAGTGCCGCGCTCGGCCGCAAACAGAATCGCAGCGGCCGCATCCTGGCGCGTGCACAGGTCCGCATCGCAGGCACGGCCAACCGCATAGACATAGGCGCGCGCGGCATTGAGGCTCACGTACATGTCGGCAAGCTTGGCCTGCATGAGCTGAAAGGTGCCGATGGCATGACTGAACTGCTTGCGCTCGTGCACATAGGGCAGCGTCAGATCCAATGCCGCGGCCATGAGACCGAGCGGGCCGCCGGCCAGTACGGCGCGTTCGTAATCCAGGCCGCTCATGAGCACCTGCGTGCCCTGGTTGAGTCCACCGAGCAGATTCTCCGCCGGGACGCGGCATTGTTCGAACACCAGCTCACAGGTGTTGGAGCCGCGCATGCCGAGTTTGTCGAGCTTCTGAGCGGTCGAGAAACCCGCGAAGCCTTTCTCCACGATGAAGGCGGAGATGCCGCGCTCGCGTGCCTCAGGATCGGTCTTGGCATAGACGATCAGCACATCCGCATCCGGGCCATTGGTAATCCACATCTTGCGTCCTGAGAGACGGAAGTGATCGCCGTGCTGCGTGGCGCGCAATTCCATGGCCGTGACATCCGAGCCGGCACCGGGCTCGGACATGGCCAGGGCGCCCACGTGCGAGCCGTCCACCAGCCGCGGCAGATAGCGGTCCCGCTGGGCATCGGTGCCATGACGGGTGAGCTGATTGACGCAGAGATTGGAATGCGCGCCATAGGAAAGCCCGACCGCGCCGCTGGCGCGCGAGATCTCCTCCATGACGATGATATGTGCCAGGTAACCGAGGTTCGACCCGCCCCAGCGCTCGGGCACCGTGATGCCGAGCAGGCCCAGCTCGCCCAGCTGTGGCCAGAGCTGGCGGGGAAACTGATTGCTGCGATCGATCTCATCGGCCAGGGGGGCGATCTTCTCCCGGGCGAAGCGCCGCACCTGCGCACGCACCTCGGTCAGTGTCTCGTCCAGACCGCAATCCAGCTCGGTGGCATCCAGAACACTCATGGTCGCTTGCTCCGACCCGATTAATTGCGCTATTGTCCGACAATCAGTCGATTAATTGCAAGTCGGGGTGACGGACGTGCCGGTGCTCACCAGCGAGGTCAATCCCAGGAGCGAGGAGTTCAGGGCCAACCGCGCAGCCATGCTGCCGCTGGTCGCCGATCTTCGGGACCGCGTGGCGCGCAATGCCCAGGGCGGCGGCGAGACCGCGCGCGCGCGCCACGTGGCGCGCGGCAAGCTGCTGCCGCGGGAGCGCGTGGAACTGCTGCTAGATCCCGGCACCCCCTTTCTGGAACTCTCGCAGCTGGCGGCCACCGGTCTCTATAACGATGAGGCGCCGGGGGCCGGGCTGATCACCGGGGTGGGACGCATTTCGGGCCGCGAGTGCCTCGTGGTCTGCAACGATCCCACCGTCAAGGGCGGCACCTACTACCCCGCCACCGTCAAGAAGCACCTGCGCGCCCAGGAGATCGCGCGCGAAAATCGCCTGCCCTGCGTGTACCTGGTCGATTCGGGCGGTGCCCATCTGCCCAGCCAGGATGAGGTCTTCCCCGATCGCGAGCACTTCGGCCGCATCTTCTTCAATCAGGCCTCGCTATCGGCCGAAGGCATCGCGCAGATCGCGGTGGTCATGGGAAGCTGCACCGCCGGGGGCGCCTATGTGCCGGCCATGAGCGATGAATCCATCATCGTGCGCAACCAGGGCACTATCTTCCTGGGAGGTCCGCCGCTGGTGCAGGCGGCCACCGGCGAGATCGTCAGTGCCGAGGATCTGGGCGGCGGCGATGTGCACACGCGCCTTTCAGGCGTCGCCGATCATCTGGCCGAAAACGATGCGCACGCGCTGGCGATCGCGCGCCGCGCGGTGGCGAGCCTGGCGCCCGCGGCCGCGCATGGACTCAGCCTGCGCGAGCCGTTGCCACCGCGCTTTGCCACCGAAGAGCTCTACGGCGTCATTCCGGCCGATGCGCGCAAACCCTACGATGTGCACGAAGTGATTGCGCGCCTGGTCGATGACAGCGAATTCGCCGAATGGAAATCGCGCTATGGCCGCACGCTCGTGACCGGCTTCGCGCACCTCTGGGGCATGCCCGTGGGCATCATCGCCAACAACGGCATCCTGTTTTCCGAGTCGGCGCAGAAGGGCGCGCACTTCATCGAACTGTGCTGCCAGCGGCGCACGCCGCTGATCTTCCTGCAGAACATCACCGGCTTCATGGTCGGTCGCAAGGTCGAGCAGGAGGGCATCGCCAAGCATGGCGCCAAGATGGTGACCGCGGTGGCCTGCGCGCAGGTACCCAAGCTCACAGTCATCATCGGCGGCAGCTTCGGCGCCGGCAACTACGCCATGTGCGGCCGCGCCTACGGCCCGCGGTTCCTGTGGATGTGGCCCAACGCGCGCATCAGCGTCATGGGCGGTGAACAGGCCGCGCGCGTGCTCAGCACCGTGCGCCGCGACTCGATCACGGCCCGCGGCGGCCAGTGGAGCGCGGCCGAGGAAGCCGAATTCTCCGCGCCCATCCGCGCCCAGTACGAAACCCAGGGCCATCCCTACTACGCCACGGCCCGCCTCTGGGACGATGGCATCATCGATCCGGCCGACACACGCATGTGCCTCGGACTCGGCCTCGCGGCCAGCCTCGCTGCGCCAATACCGGACACGCGCTTCGGCGTGTTTCGCATGTAAGCCATGTTCAGGAAAATATTGATTGCCAATCGCGGCGAAATCGCCTGCCGCATCGAGCGCACGGCGCGGCGGCTCGGCATCGGCACCGTGGCGGTGTACTCGGACGCCGATGCGCAGGCGCTGCATGTGCGCGGCGCCGATGAGGCGGTAGCGATCGGCCCGGCGCCTGCGCGCGAAAGCTACCTGCGTACCGAGGCCATCATCGAAGCCGCGCGCCGCACGCGTGCCGAGGCGATTCACCCGGGCTACGGGTTCCTGTCCGAGAACGCTGCCTTCGCGGATGCCTGCGCACAGGCACAACTGGTCTTCGTCGGCCCACCGGCCGATGCCATTCGCGCCATGGGCTCCAAATCGGCGGCCAAGACCCTGATGGCAAAAAGCGGCGTGCCGCTGGTGCCCGGCTATCACGGCGAGGATCAAGCCCCGGAGCTGCTGCAGCGGCAAGCCGACCGCATCGGTTACCCGGTGCTCATCAAGGCCAGCGCAGGGGGCGGCGGCAAGGGTATGCGCCGTGTCGACCGATCGGCGGATTTCGCATCGGCCCTCTCCTCCTGTCAGCGCGAGGCCGAAGCGAGCTTCGGCGATGCGCGCGTGCTGATCGAAAAGTACGTGCTGCGTCCGCGTCACATCGAGATCCAGGTATTCACCGACACGCAGGGTAATGGCGTGTATCTGTTCGAGCGCGACTGCTCGGTGCAGCGCCGCCATCAGAAAGTGCTGGAGGAAGCGCCGGCACCGGGCATGAGTGAGGAACGGCGCGAGCGCATGGGCGCGGCGGCGCTGGCGGCGGCGCGCGCCGTGGGCTATGTCGGCGCGGGCACCGTGGAGTTCATTGCCGACCCGGACGGATCGTTCTACTTCATGGAGATGAATACGCGCCTGCAGGTGGAACATCCGGTCACCGAGATGATCACCGGACAGGACCTGGTGGAATGGCAGCTGCGCGTCGCGGCCGGCGAACCGCTGCCTTTGTCGCAGGCGCAGTTGGCGATCCATGGGCACGCCATCGAAGCGCGCATCTACGCCGAGGATCCCGACCGGGGCTTTCTGCCCTCCACCGGTCGCGTTTATCACCTGCGAACACCGTCGGCGACGGATTTCGTGCGCATCGATGCCGGCATCGCCGAGGGCGACACGATCTCGCCCTGGTACGACCCGATGATTGCCAAGCTCATCGTCTGGGCTCCGACGCGGGAGGGGGCCTGCGCTCGCATGGCGCGCTCCTTGAGTGAATACCAGATCCTGGGCGTCGCCAACAACGTGCGCTTCCTGTCGCGCCTGGTACAGACCCGCGCGTTCGCGAGCGCGGACCTGGACACGGCACTCATCGAACGCGAACAGGCGCAGCTGTTCCCGCCGCCGCAGCGCGCGCCCGATGCGGCCATCGCCGCTGCCGCCCTGGCAGTGCTGCACGAGCAGCGTGAGCGCGGCGCGAGGGGTCCGGGGCTCAGTCCCTGGCGACTGGGGGGCGGCTGGCGCCTGAATGCCGATACCACAAGACGCCTGCGATTTCGCTCCAACGGCGTCGAGTCGGCGGTGGCCGTGGGCGAAAGCGCCGAGGCCTACGAGTTGCTGGTGGGAGACGCCTCGAGCGCCACGGCTGCCGGCCGCGCGCCCAGGGACGCCTCAGCCGGCGCTGCATCCGGCACGACGCTGAGCTTCGCCTTCGATGGCCGCCAGGTGCGCGCCGATGCGATTCTCAAGGGCGAGCGCTGCGATGTGTTCATCGATGCCGATCACGTCGTCATCGAACTCATCGACCCCCTGGCACACGTCGGCGAGGTCGCCCGCGATGAAGGCGGCATCCGCGCGCTGATGCCGGGCCGGGTCGTAGCGCTGCTGGTGGAGCCCGGCGCGCGCGTGACCAAGGGTCAGCCGCTGCTGATCCTCGAGGCGATGAAGATGGAGCACACCACCAGCGCCCCCGCGGATGGCATCTGCGAGGCCTTCAACGTCGGCGTCGGCGAGCAGGTCAGCGAGGGCGCCGAGCTGGTGCGATTCAAGCCGTCCTAGCGGCGCGGCAGCTCGATGCGCCAGCCGGTGCGCGTCGCGAGGCGCGCCAGATCCTCGGGCGCATCCAGGTCGGCCAGGAAGCGGTCATTGCTCGTCTGCCACGCATGCACGAGCGAAGGCTCCCGATCGAGCAGGTCGCGCACCCCTGAGCCCGTTGCGCTGGCCAGCACGCGCTCACGCACCAACTCATCGAGCATCACGGGATTGCCGCGCTCGCCCTCGACCTGGGGCACCAGCGCATGCCCGCCCGGCCGGCCTTCAAAAGCCGCCATGAGAGCGCGCAGGTCACAGGCTTCGATCAATGGCTGATCGACCAGCGCCATGAGGATGCCATCGAAGCCCGGACCCAACGCCGCAAGCCCGACGCGCACCGAGCCGGCGAGACCCTGCGCGTAGTCGGCGTTGTACGCCACTGTCGCGGCGAGGCCGCGCGCCTCCGCTTCCACCGCGTGGTGCTCAAATCCAGTGACCAGCACGACCGTGTCGACACCGGCATCGCGCAGCGCCCGTAGCTGACGCTGTGCCAGCGACAACCCCTCGATGCGGATCAGCGCCTTGGCGATGCCGCCCAAGCGCCGTCCGGCGCCCGCGGCGAGCAGCACGGCACCGATTTTCCGCTTCGACCCGGATTGCATGTCTTTAGCTGCCACTGCGTTAAAGTTAAGAGTATGCCGCTGACTTCGACGCTTGAGACGAGCCTTCCCAACGTACGTCTCGATACCAGCCTGGAACTGCTGTTCGATTATTCACCACCACAGGATGAGCCGCGGGTGCTTGCGACCGTGGTGGCGACCGCGGGCTCCACCTATCGCAAGGCCGGGGCCCGCATGCTCATCCTCGCCAATGGCGGCCATCTGGGACTGCTGAGCGGCGGCTGCCTCGAGGCTGACCTGAAAGAGCACGCCGATGAGGTGCTCCGCTGCGGCATTCCGCGCGCCGTGGAATATGACATGCGCGGGCCGGACGATATTCTCTTCGGCATCGGAGCGGGCTGCGAGGGCGCCATGCGCGTCCTGCTGGAGCCGGCCGGGCGCGGCACTCCCGCTGAACGGGCTTTGCAGGCCGCGGGCTGGTGCGCGCGAGCCGGGCGGCCGACGGCGCTCGTGGCCGTGCACGAATGCGCCGGGCTCGCGCTCGGCACCTATACGCCAGCGCCACCGCTGACCCCCACCTTGATGGCGGCCGCGGCGCGGGCGCTGTCGGAATCGGCATCACGCGAAGTCAGGACCGAGACCGAAGGCGGCCGCACCCGCGCCTTTGTTCAGTACCTGGCCCCCGCGCCGCACCTGCTGATCTGCGGCGGCGGACCCGATGCGCAGCCCGTGGTCGCCAATGCGCGCGGCCTTGGCTGGCGCGTCACCGTGGTCGAGCATCGCCCGCTGTATGCGCTCGGCCCGCGCTTTCCGGGAGCCGAGGTGAAACTCATCGATGCGCCCTCGCTGCGCTCGGCCGTCGACCTCGACAGCTGCCATGCCGCGGTCGTCATGAGCCATCACCTGCTATCCGATGCCAGTTACCTGCGCGAATTGGCGCAGGCCGGAGCGCCGGCCTTCGTTGGATTACTCGGGCCCGCGGCGCGGCGAGAACGACTGGCGCGCGAACTCGGCGCGCATATGACGGCGCTGCAACCGCGACTGCGCGGTCCGGTGGGAATCGATCTGGGCGCGGTGACCCCCGAGGGCATCGCGCTCGCGATCGTGAGCCAGATTCACGCCTGGCTGGCTGGACGCGCCGGCTCGACGGTCAGCAGTTCTTCGTAGAAGCCGCCGATCTGGCGTGCGCGATCGATGAAGTGAATCTCCAGAATCCAGTGGCGCTGTCGCCCAGCATCGTCCGGTTCGCGCAGCAACGTCTGGCAGCCGTGACGGATCGAGAAGCGCGTCGGATTCGATGAGGTTTCATGCGGAAAGTGACCGATCAGGTGCCCGGCCGTCGGCGCGCCAAACTCCCAGCCGCGCGGTGCGGCTAATCCCGACACGAAGTCGTACAGCTCCCCGGCCGTCAGCGCCGGGGTGTTCTGGTAGAGCTTGCGGCCTGCCTCGAAGGCGACCGCCAGGTCGGCGATGAGTCGATGCTTGGCCGGGTCGCGGCCCAGCGCGTAGGTGCGGCCGAAATCCGCTTCCCAGGCCTCGAACACGGGCCCGAAATCCAGGTAAACGATGTCGTCCTCGCCGATGCGCCGATCCGCGGGCTCATCGTGGTAGGTCATCAAGGTATTGGGGCCGGCACGCGCAACGCGCTTGTGCCAGTGGCGGCGAACGCCAAAGCGCTTTTTGGCGAGTGCGTAGATATCGGCGGTCAGCTGGCTCTCGAGCTTGCCCGGCCGGATCAGTCCCGAAGCGACGACGTCGGCAAACAGCGCCTCGGCCTTGTACTGGGCTGCGAGCAGAGATTGGGCGACGGCATCCACGCGAGCTGGCTCCATAAAAATTAAGGCGCTATTAGAGCAGTACTTAGAGTAAACGTGAGAGCCGGGAGAGAACACCCTGCGGCCGACCGTGGCCCCGCAGCAGTCGCGCGCGGCACAAATCAAATTCATCGCGCAGGTCCTTTGCGTAGACTTGACCTCGCCGGAGAGGTATCTAATAAAATACATCTGATTTAGTATATAAGTTATGGATTTATAATAACTTATAGTGCAAAGTCGCTGGCACTGCGGGGCGGGGCCGGCGGCGGGCGGTTGCCGTTGCGCCGGTTCCGCATCGCGGCAGTCTGCGCGGGGTCGGATTCTTGCGGACTGGCACACACGCCCCTTACAAATTCCTTAGTACCGTGCCGGTATGGCCTTCATGTTAAAGGGCAAGCTGGGCATTCCCGACTCGCGCTATGCAGCCGAGCTGGATAAGCGCGCGGCCGAAGCCAAGTTCGCGCCCGACCTGGAAGCAGAATACGACGAGTTCTTCCTCTCCGAGCGACGCTCGCAGCTGCGCTGGTTCAACGCCATGCTGTTCGGCCTGGCCGTGTGGGCCTGCCTGCTGTCGCTCGATCGCGGACACGATGGGCTGGAGCGCCTGCGGCTGATCTTCATTGCGCTCGGTTGCGCCACGCTCACCTGGGCCGCCTTCAGCCGTGCCTACCAGGACATCTACCTCGGCGTCGCGCGCTGGGCCACGATTCCCATCGCGATCCTGGGCGGCTTCGAAACCGCTCATCGCATCGCAGGGGGCCAGGGCGAGGCGCTCGCATGGCTGGTCGCCTACAGCATCGGTTTGTACTTCATGCTCGGCCTGCGCTACGGCGCCGCCGTGCAGTCCAGCCTCGTGGCGCTGGCGAGCTTTGCGGTGGCACTGCTCATCAACGGCCAGAGCATCTCCCAGGTCGTGCACACCGCCGGGATCGTGACCATCATTGTGGGCACTGTCGCATTGGCCTACTTCCAGCAGGCCCTGCGCGTGCGCAAGGCGTTCCTCGAACGCGGGCTGATCTCCGATCTTGCCGCGCGCGACGGACTGACCGGACTGAAGAACCGGCGCGCCTTCGATGAGCACCTGATCCGCTCCTGGCAGCAGGCGCTGCGCGACCGCAAGACCATCTCGGTGATGTTCATCGACGTCGATGCGTTCAAGAAATTCAACGACCGCTACGGCCACAAGGCCGGCGATATTGCGCTCCAGCGCATCGCCGGTGTGGTGCACAGCGTGGCCAAGCGTGCGCTCGACCTGGCGGCGCGCTATGGCGGCGAAGAACTCGCGGTCATCCTCTACGATGTGCCCCGGGAGGCCGCGCTGCCGCTGGCCGAAACCATGCGCAGTGCGGTCATGAACCTGGGAATCGAGCACCTGGACGGCACGCCACTGGATGTGGTCACCATCAGCATCGGCGTGGGCATTGTGCGTCCGACCCTGGCGCGCAGCCCCGATGGCGCCGTGCAGCTGGCCGATGAAGCGCTCTACGCGGCCAAGCGCAATGGCCGCAACCGCGTTGAAGTGTTCGAGTCCGAGTACGACGCGCTCTCGACCGGCAGCTTTCGCACACGCTGAGCGCCGATACCGCGCCGCCGTCGCTCAGGCGCCGGCCAGCACCGTGGTATTCGGCGTCGGCACGTCGGAGCCACCCTTGACCTCCACCGTGACGGCGAACTGATTGGCGTTCTGAATCGGCCGCCGCGCCTTGAAGTTCACACGGCCATCGCCCGCGTCATCGACCTGCAGGATGCCGGCATCCACCGGCGTGGGATAGCGCGGATCGATGATCCAGAGCTGATAGTCCTTGCCCTTCGGCGCCGGCTTCAGATGGTGCACGATCACCACGCCGTTCTGACGTTCATTGTCCCAGACGCTCACGGCCACGGCCTTGGGATCGGCGCTCACCTGGGCATTGAGCACGGCGATGCGCATATTCGCCACACGATTACTCTGCTGCAGCGTGGCCACGGCCTGTTTGAGGTCCGCCCGCTCCGCGCGCAGCGCCTCGGCCATGCGATCGAGTTCATCGATTCGCTGCTGGCGCGCCTCGAGCTGCGTACCCAGGTTGTGCATCTGGAGGGCGAAGATCACGCACACGGCCGCCAATCCCGCCGCCAGCGCCCAGGGCAACGATCCCAGCCAGCCGCGGCCCTGCCGGCCCTGCCCCGCCGTGGCCAGCCCGCGCTCTCCCATGTCCGCGATGACGCGTCCCCGCAGCCCGGCGGAGGGCTCGAGCTGCGGCGCTCCGCCGGCCACCAGTGTGCTGACCCCACGCAAGTCGGCCACCAGCGCGCGCAGCTCCGCGTCGCCGCGCAGCCGTGCCTCGAACCCTGCGATTTCCTCCGGCTCGAGCGCGCCCAGTGCGTAGGCGGCGGCCAGCTCCTCGGTGCGTTCGTCGATCACAGCACATCCCCCAGCCGATCGCGGAGGCGCAGCATCCCGCGCCGAATCCTCGCCTTGATGGTGCCCAGCGGCTGCTCGAGCCGCACGGCGATCTCGCTCTGGCTCAAGCCGGCAAAAAAAGCCAGTTCGATGACGTGACGCTGATCGGGGGATAGCTCGGCCAGCGCAGCGCGGATATGCCCCGCGCGCTCCTCGCCGTGGAGCTGCTCGCTGGCCGATGCGGCCGGGACCGCTTCGATGCCCTCGGCACTGAGCGAAATCTCCTCGATCAGCCGGCGGCGGCGCGTCGAGGCGCGGATGCGATCGATGGCCTTGTTGCGCGCCAGGGCCACGGCCCAGCTGGTCAGCGATCCCAGCTCGGCATCAAACCCCTGGGACTTGTGCCAGATCTGGGCAAAGACATCCTGCAGCACATCCTCGGCTTCGCGCCGGTCGCTGAGGATGCGGGCGGCCACCGCCAGCAGCAGCGGTGCTGCGCGGTCGTAGAACTCCAGGAACGCGGCACGATCCCCCGCCCGAATGCGACGGATGACTTCCGCATCATTTCCACCGCCCGGTTTGTTCTCGTTCACTGGCACTCGCCACGGCAAGAGCACCCGCCATCCCGCGGCAAGCCCGCGGGAGCTGCTGTCCATTGCCGCCTGATCATTCATAACAGACAGCCAAACCTGCCACAAGTTGTCATCAGGCAGTTAAACGTACCGCCGGCCCCCGCGGATGCATCCGAACCCCCCGCGGGTGCGATATATTGGCCATGACAGTCCATCGAACAATAACGACATGGAAACCGTAGGGATCATCGGCACAGGCATTGCCGGCCTCGGCTGCGCTCACGCGCTGCAACGTCGCTACGCGCTGACGCTCTATGAGAAGGGTGGTCACGTGGGCGGCCACGCCAATACCGTGCTGGTCGATGAGCCGGCTGGCGCCATTCCTATCGATACGGGCTTCATGACTTTCAATCAGGTCACCTATCCGCATCTCACGCGACTGTTTCGCGCGCTGGAGGTGCAGACGCAGCCGAGTTCGATGTCCTTCAGCGTGCAGCACGCGCAGGCGGGCCTGGAGTTCTGTGGCTCGAGTCTGAATCTGCTCTTCGGCCAGCGCCGCAATCTGCTCAGGCCCGGCTTCTGGAAGATGCTGCTGACCATCAACCGCTTCAACCAGGAGGCGGTTGAGTGCCTGGCATCGCATCGTCACGATCATCAGAGCCTGGATGAGTACATCCGCGAGCGCCGCTACGGGGATCAATTCCGCAACCTCTACCTGGTGCCGATGAGCAGCGCGGTGTGGTCTGCGCCACCCGAGCGCATGCTGCAGTTTCCTGCCACCACGCTGCTGCGCTTCTTTCACAACCACGGTTTTCTGGGTCTGCACACCCAGCACCCCTGGTTCACGGTCACTGGCGGATCGCGCCGCTACGTGGAGAAACTGATCGCGCCTTTCCGCGACCGGATTCAGTTGCGTCGCGGCGTCAGTCAGGTGCGTCGCGAGCAGGGCCGCGTTCTGGTCACCGACCAGAACGGCGAGCAGCAGAGTTTCGATCGCGTGATCCTGGCCTGCCATGCCGATGAGGCGCTCGGCATGCTCGCCGATGCTGACGAGCGTGAGCGACGCGTGCTCGGGGAGTTCCACTATCAACCGAATCTTGCGCTGTTGCACACGGATGAAGCCGTGATGCCCGCCACGCGTCGCTGCTGGTCCTCGTGGAACTATCGCGTCGGCGGCGACGGCGAAGGCGCAGCCGGGCGGCTCGAACCCTCCACCGTCTACTGGATCAACAGCCTGCAGCGGCTGCCGACCCGGCAGAACTACTTCGTCTCGATCAACGGCGAGCAATCACTCAACCCGGCGAAGATCCTGCAGCGCATCGCCTATGATCATCCGCTCTTCAGTCTGGGCGCCGTGCGCGCGCAGCAGGAACTGCCCGAGCTCAACCGCCGCCACAGCGGCGTCTACTTCTGCGGCAGCTATTTTCGCTACGGCTTCCATGAAGATGCGCTCGCCTCGGCCGTGGATTTGAGCCAGCTGCTGGATCCGACGCTGACCGGAAACGAGCGCGCCGGGGCCCCGGCGCTCGACTACCCTGCGGTGGAAGAGCTGGGGCTGGCGGGGGCCGTGCCTTGAAGAGCTGTCTGTACGAATGCGAAGTCATGCACCAGCGCCTGGCGCCCCGGCGCTACGCGCTGCGGCATTCGCTCTTCATGTTCTACCTGGACCTGGATGAAATCGAGCCGCTGGCGCGGACCCTGCGGCTCTTCAGCCGCAACCGCTGGAACCTCTACAGCTTTCACGACGCCGATCACCTGCCGGGCAGCGGCGATTCGGGTGCGCCGCTGCGCGCGCGGCTGGCGCAGTACCTGGCCGCGCAGGGTATCGCGCTGCCGCCCGAGGCGCGGATCCGGCTGCTGACGCTACCGCGCATCGCCGGCTATGTGTTCAATCCCATATCGGTCTATTTCTGCTTTGGCGATACGGAAGGGCCACCGCTGTGCGCGGTCGCCGAAGTCGGCAACACCTTCGGTGAGCACAAGCTCTACCTGCTGCCCGCCCCTGGCCCTGAGGATGGCTCACTGTTCACACTGCGCGCGCCCAAACACTATTACGTATCGCCGTTCTCCAGCCTCACGCTGCAGTTCGATTTTCACCTGCGTGCGCCCGAGCAGGCACTGCGCCTGCGCATCGATGACTTCGACGGCGAGCAGCGCATACTGCGCAGCGGGCTGCGCGGTGAGCGCCGCGCGCTCGGTGATGCCCGCCTCGCCTGGTACGGGCTCAAATACCCGCTACTGACACTGAAGGTCATCGGACTGATCCACTGGCATGCGCTCAAGCTCTGGCTGCGCGGTGTGCCCTGGTACCGCAAGGGCGACTCGCCGCACCTGCAGCGCGAAGTGCTCCGTCCGCACCGGACGCTGGCAGCCGCGGAGCCCGAACCTGGAGTGCTGCCGCAATGATCTGGTTTCTGCGCATCGCCTTCAGTGTGGTGCTGGTGACCATGCTCTGCGTCACCGGCTGGGCCAGCGCGCACGTACCGCTGTGGGAGACCCCGCGCGCCGTGGTCATGCACCCCTGGTTCATCGCCACGATGTTCGATACCTACTTCGGCTTCCTGACGTTCTTCGTCTGGCTCGCGTATCGCGAGACCTCGCTGCCCGCGCGCCTGCTGTGGCTCATCGCGATCCTGTTGCTCGGCAATATCGCCATGGCCAGCTACGTGCTGTTGATCGTGTGGCGATTGCCGCCGGACGCGCCGGTTTCGCGCGTGCTGCTG
>Ga0181516_10000976_pt1 | contig 23189 bp, 18 predicted proteins | sample PEATcosm2014_Bin_25_FD_121104 | JGI IMG/M metagenome (GOLD analysis project Ga0181516, IMG submission 121104) | Peatland microbial communities from MTU Mesocosm Facility, Houghton, MI, USA - PEATcosm2014_Bin01_10_metaG | ecosystem: Environmental > Terrestrial > Soil > Wetlands > Peat | place... | reverse complement strand
CCCGGCCGCGGACGCGGGCTACCGGGACTCCGCGCGCGCTTTCGCCGCCGCGGGCGGCACGGTGTACGACACCGCCGCCAACTACCGCATGGGCCGCTCCGAGCGCGCCCTGGGAGATGTCCTGGGCGGCATGGACCGGGCGTCCTTCTTCGTGAGCACCAAGGCGGGCTACCTGCCCATGGCCGACGGGGTCACCCCGGAAAGCCCGAAGGCCTGGTTCCAGCGGGTGCTGGCCGGGCCCGGGGTGCTTTCCGCCGACCAGGTGGTGGACGGCTGCCACGCCATGACCCCGCGCTACCTGGCGCACCAGCTGGAGGTGTCCCTGGAGGCCCTGCGCCTGTCCCGGGTGGACCTGTTCCACCTGCACAACCCCGAGCAGCAGCGTCCCGCCCTGGGGCCGGCCGGGTTCCGCGCCGCCATGCGCCTCGCCTTCGAGGCCTGCGAGCGGATGTGCCTGGACGGGAAGATCGGCGCCTACGGGTGCGCCACCTGGAACGGCTTCCGGGTGGCTGCCCAGGCGGCCGATCACCTCTGCCTGGAGGAGTTGCTGGAGGACGCCCGGGCGGTGGGCGGCCCCGGCCACCACTTCCGCTGGATCCAGCTTCCCCTGAACCTCGCCATGCCCGAAGCGTTCACCCGGGCCACCCAGGCGTTCGGCGGCGAGCTGCTGACCCCGCTGGCGGCGGCCCGGGCCGCCGGGCTCCAGGTGCAGGTTTCCGCCAGCCTGATGCAGGCCCGGATCCTGGGCCAGCTGGCGGCCGGGCCGTTCCTGCCCGGCTGCCGGACCGCCGCCCAGTCGGCCCTGCAGTTCGCCCGCTCCTGCCCCGGGGTCACCACCGCCCTGTGCGGCATGGGCAGGCCCGGGCATGTGGCGGAGAACAGCCCGGTGCTGGCGCTGCCCAGGGCCGAACCCGGGGAGCTCCTGGCCATGGTGGGCGGGTGAACCGGGAATCAAGGGCTGGCATTTTTGCCGGGAGCGGGCATATTTCAATCATGCATGTTTTGGCCGTCACTGCGGGGGAAGGGCTGGATCGTTCCCGCTGGGAGCGTGTGTTGCGCTCCGGGGTGGATGCCTTCATGATCCGCGAACCCGCCATGGAGGCCCGGGAACTGCTGGAAGCGGCCCTCTGGGCCCGGGACCGGGCTCCGGAGCTGGAACTGTGGGTGAACGGCCGGCTGGACGTGGCGCTGGCCGCCGGCTGCGGGCTGCACGCGCCCGAAGCCTACCCCCCGGTGCCGGCCGAGGTCCTGGGCCCGCTGCCCCTGTCCCGGCCCATCCATGACCCGGCCCAGGTGCCGGACCGGGCCGGCGCCCGGCAGCTGATCCTGTCGCCGGTCTTCCCGGTGCCGGGCAAAGGGCCCGCCTGGGGGCCGGAACGGCTGGGCGCGGTGCTGGACGCCATGCCCCCGGTGGCGGGCCGGGTCCTGGCCCTGGGCGGCATCAGCCCGGCCAACGCCGCCCTGCTGCGGCATCCCCGCCTGGACGGGGTGGCGCTGATCCGGGGCCTGTGGTCCGCCCTGGACCCGGCCCAGGTGGTGGCCCGATTGCGGGAAGCCTGGCCGGCCAGGCACCCGGAACCGGCCTAGCCGTCCAGTCCCCGCACCCTGCCCATGACGTGGATCTGTCCCTACCTTTGGAGCCGTGATGAAACCAAGCATTTCCTGGCTGCTGCTGGCGCTGGCCTCCCTGGCCCTGCGGGCCGACACCGGATGGCAGGCGCTGGCGGCGAGGTTCCCCCAGTCCATGGCCGTGGTGGAGACCAGCCGGGAAGCCTTCGAGGTGGCGGCTGACGGCAAATACTTGGCCACCTCGCACTTCCGCGCCACGATCCTGCAGGAGCCCGGCATCGAGTCGCTCTCCAAGTACAGCGACAGCTACTACGAGAAATACGACAAGATGACCGTCAAGCGGGCCGTGGTCATCGGCCCGGACGGGCAGGTGACCCCCGTGGACCAGGCCAACATCAAGGACCTGCCCATGCCGGCCAACGGGCCCTTCTACCTGCAGAACGTGCGCCTGGTGCTGATCTCCTTCCCCCAGCTGCAGGTGGGCTCCACCGTGGAAGTGGACCTGGAGACCCGCCGCAACGCGCCGCCCATGGACCACGCGTTCAGCCTCATGGACACCCTCCAGGGCTCCGAGCCGGTCCTGGACTACCAGCTCAGCGTGACCCTGCCCGCGGCCATGCCCCTGGCCTGGAAGGTCTACCGCGGCCAGGCCGCGTTCCAGAAGCAGGAGCGCAAGGGCCGCGTCACCTACCAGTGGCGGGTCGCGGACCAGCCCCAGCTGGTGCCCGAGCCCGGGATGCCCCCGGCCCAGGAAGTGGTCCCGCTGCTGGCCCTCTCCACCATCAAGAGCTGGCAGGACGTGTCCCGCTGGTACGCCAGGCTGACCCGGGACGGCCAGAAGATGACCCCGGAGCTCACCGCCCTGGTGGCCCAGGTCACCGCCGGCAAGGCCACCCAGGAGGACAGGATCCAGGCGCTGCTGTTCTGGACCTGCCGCAACATCCGCTACGTGGAGACCGCCTTCACCGGCGACAAGGCCGGCTTCAAGCCGGCCCCGGCCGCGCAGACCTGGCAGCGGAAATACGGCGTCTGCCGGGACAAGGCCCAGTTCCTGGTGACCCTCCTGCGCTCCATCGGCGTGGACGCCCACGTGGTCCTGATCACCGCCGGCGTGCGCACGGACGTGGACATCCCCAACACCCAGTTCAACCATGCCATCGTCGCCATCCGCCGCGCCGGCGGCGGCTTCACCTTCCTGGACCCCACCGCCGAGGATTCCCGCCAATACCTGCCCTACTCGGACCAGTACAAGTACGCCCTGGTCTGCACCGAGCAGGGCGAGGACATCCAGTCCACCCCCCTGGCGCCGCCCGCGGACAACCGCATGGACATCACCCTGGACACCGTCCTGGGCGCCGACGGCGGCCTGGGCGCCAAGGTGGTGATGGCGCCCTCGGGCATCTACGACCTGGCCTTCCGGCAGTACCTGAACAGCCTGCCGCCCACGCGCCGGGAGGACTTCTTCCGCTCCATGGCGGCCCGGCTGTTCCCGGGGGCGGCGCTCAGCGGCCTCGAGCTGCCCGACCTGGACGATCTCAACGCGCCGGTGCGCATGGCCTTCACCCTGGCGGTGCCGGACCAGGGCACCCGGGCCGGGAACTACCTGGTGTTCACCACGCCGGGGCAGGGCGGGCGCCTGGACCTGCTGCTGCGCAACCTGCTCTCGGGCGCCTCGGCGCCGGAGCGCAAGTACCCGCTGGAACTCCCAGCCACCATCGAATCCCGCATCCGGGAGACGGTGCAGCTCCCGCCCGGCTGGGCCGTGCGTTCCCTGCCGGCGCCGCTGGAGGCCAAGGCCGGGGACGCGGCCCTCACCCGGACCTGCGTGGCCACCCCTGGAGGGCTGGCCTACACCGAGGATTTCTCGGCCGGGGCGCTCTACTATTCGGGGGAGGCCTACCAGGGCCTCCGGCGCCTGCTGGAGCAGCGGGGCCGGCTGCGCGACGGCAAGGTGATCCTGGTCCAGGGAGACGTGAAATGAAGGCGACCATGCGGCCCATCTTCCTGATCCTGGCCCTGGCCCTGCTGCCGGGGCCGGCCCTGCCCGCCGCGGACAAGGCCGCCGTGGCCGCGGCCCTGGCCCAGCCCGCCGACGCCGCGCGCTACCCCCAGGCCGGCGCCGTGGTGCTCCTGGACGAGACGGTGCTGACCCTGGACGCCAAGGGCCGCACCACCCTCGAGGGCCACCTGCTGCTCAAGATCCTCCAGGACCGGGCCCTGCGGGAGATGAGCGACCAGAAGATCTCCTTCCGCGGCGACACCCACGCCTGCGAGATCCTCACCGCCCTGACCCACCTGCCCGACGGCAGCACCCGGGCGCCCGAGGCCAGCGGGCTCATGGAGGTCTCGGACCCCGAGGCCGCCGCCGCCCCGTTCTATTCCAACGCCCGGCTGAAGGTGGTCTCCTTCCCGGCGGTGCAGATCGGCGCGGTGCTGGAGCTGAAGTACCGGGTGACGCCCCTGGCCGACGCCAAGGCCGGCGGGGAGCCCGAGCCCTTCATGGGCGAGCTGGCCTTCGGCGGCGAGGAGCCCGTCCTGGCCAAGTCCCTCACCCTGAAGGTCCCGGCGGGCACGGGGCTGAAGTACGAGTTGTTCAACGGCGCGACCGCGCCCGCCATCGTGACCGCCGGAGCCTCCGAGCAGTACGCCTGGTCGGTGCGGGACCTGCCCCAGCTGTTGCCTGAGGCCGGCATGGTGCCGGCGGAGGAGCTGGTGCCCCGGGTGGTCTGGACCGTGGCCAAGGACCGGGAGGACCTGGGCCGCTGGCTGGCCCGGCGCTTCCAGGCCGCCGCCAGGCCCGACGCCGCGGTCACCGCCAAGGCCAAGGCCCTGACCGCGGCCCTGGCCGGCCCCGAGGCCAAGGTGGAGCGGCTGGCGCTGTTCGTCACCAAGGAGATCCAGAACGTGCCCCTGGGGCTGGGGCGGGTGGGCTACCTGCCCACGGCGGCCCCGACCATCCTGGCCAACCGCTACGCCGACCCCCGGGACAAGTACGTCCTGTTCCAGTCGCTGCTGGACGCCCTGGGCGATCCGGCGCTGACGGCCCAGCCGGTGTTCGTGCACCAGGACCGGGTCCAGCTCTCCGGCCTGGCCTGCCTGAGCGAATACCAGGGCATCCTGGCCCGGGTGACCGTGGGCGGCGCGGTCCGGTTCTACGACCTGGAGCAGAACCTGGCCCGCCTGGGCGAGCTGATGCCCGCGGACGCGGGCCGGCCCGCCCTGCTGGCGGCGGTGTCCGGCGGCCAGGCCATCACCACGCCTGCGGTGGACCAGCGCACCCAGTTCATCCGGGCCCGGTGGGACATGGCCCTGGATGCCCAGGGCAACCTCAAGGGCCGCATCACCATGTCCTACGGCGGCCTGTTCGACCGCCAGGTGCGCAGCCTCCTGTTCGGCCACAACGAGGACGAGCGCCGGGTGCTGTTCCAGGAGAGCGCCAGCCAGATCAAGCAGGGAACGCGCATGGAGGGCTTCCACGTGTCCGACCTGCTGGACCTCACCCAGGCCCCGGTGGTGACCATGGACATCAGCATCCCGGAGCTGGCCTGCCGCCAGGGGGACATGATGATCCTGGACCTGCCCCGGGAGCTGAGCCTGCTGGGGGCCTCCCCGGTCCAGCCGCAGCTGCCCGCCATGAAGCACCCCTTCCTGGTGCCGACCACCTTCGCCGTGGCCGGCGAGTTCTCCCTGGACCTGCCCGCGGGCTACCGGATCGCCTACCAGCCCCCCGCCGCCGACCTGCAGCAGGGCCCCTTCGACTTCCAGATCGCCAGCGCGGCCCGCACCGGCGGGCTCCTGCTGAAGCGCTCCATCACCTGGCGGGAAGCCGTGGTCCAGCCCGCGGCCTACCCCGGCCTGTGGCGCGCCTGGGGCCGCACCACCGTGCCCGGGAACGGGTTGATCCTGCTGGAGAAGCAGCCCTAGCCGCAGAGGCAGGCCTTGTGCTCGATGTGGTGGTCGAACTCGCCGCGGAACTTCTGCAGGGCCGATTCCACCGGCCCGCAGGCGGCGTCGCCCAGGGGGCACAGGGTGCGCATGTTGATGCGGGGCGGCAGGCTCGCCAGCAGGGCCAGGTCGTCGGGACGGCCCTGGCCGTGCTCGATGCGGTCCAGGATCATCTCCATCCAGTTGCAGCCCTCCCGGCAGGGGGTGCACTGGCCGCAGCTCTCGTGGGCGTAGAAGCGGGTCAGGCGCAGGATCACCTGGACCATGCAGGTGCTCTCGTCCATGACGATGATGCCGCCGGAACCGGCCATGGAGCCCCGCGCCTTCACCGAGTCGAAGTCCATGGGGCAGTCGAAGTCCTTGGCATCGAACATCGGCGCGCTGGAGCCCCCGGGGATGATGGCCTTGAGCTTCCGGCCGGTGCTGGAGCCCCCGGCCAGGTCGTTGACGATGAAGTCCAGCGGCAGGCCCAGGGGCAGCTCGTACAGGCCCGGGCGCTTGACGTGGCCCGACACCGAGAAGATCCGGGTCCCGGTGTTGCCCGGGGTGCCCAGCTTGGCGTACTGGGCGCCGCCCATGCGCAGGATCGGCGGCACCGCCGCCAGGGTCTCCACGTTGTTGACCGTGGTGGGCTGGCCGAAGGCGCCCGCCTGGGCCGGGAACGGGGGCTTCACCCGCGGCTCGCCGCGCCGGCCCTCCAGGCTGTTCAGCAGGGCGGTCTCCTCGCCGCAGATGTAGGCGCCGGCGCCCCGGTAGGTGAGGATGTCGAAGTCCCAGCCGCTGCCCAGGATGTTCCGGCCCAGGTAGCCCGCGTCCCGGGCCTGCTGCAGGGCGGCTTCCAGCTTGCGCACCAGCCAGCCGAATTCCCCGCGCACATAGATGAAGGCGGCCTTGCACTGCATGGCCCAGCCGGCGATGATCATGCCCTCGATGAGCTGGTGCGGGTTGTACTCCAGGATGGCCCGGTCCTTGAACGTCCCGGGCTCGCCCTCGTCGCCGTTGCACACCAGGTAGCGGGTGAGCTTGCGCTCCGGGGTGTCCTTGGGCATGAAGCCCCATTTCATGCCGGTGCGGAAGCCGGCGCCGCCCCGGCCCCGGAGGTCCGAGAGCTTCACCTCGGCGGTGACCGCGGCCGGCTCCATTTTCAAGGCCATGGCCAGGGCGCGGTAGCCTTCCCAGCGGTCCCGGTAGCGGTCCAGGGTCCAGTTGTCCAGGTCCCCGGCGCCCAGGAGCATGAGGTTGGGATACGGGGCGGAGCCCAGGCCGTCGAAGCTGTAGCGCTGGGGATCGGGCTTGGTGCGGATGGCGGCCATGGTCACTCCCCCCACGGGCTGTAGTCGCCGCGGCGGCAGCCTTCCAGGATGGCCTCCAGCTTGGCTTCGTCCACGAACTCGTCGAACACCCCTTCGTTCACCTGCAGGCAGGGGGCGCTGCCGCAGGAGGCCAGGCACTCCACCTCCTCCAGGCTCCACATGCCGTCGGCGGTGGGGCCGCCGCCGGGCACCGCGCCGGTGCGGGCGGCCACCCGCTTCAGCAGCTCGTTGGCTCCGTTGAGGGCGCAGCACAGGTTGGTGCACACCTGGAAGTGGTAGCGCCCCGCCGGCTGCTTGCGGAACATGGTGTAGAACGTGGCCACCCCGAACACGTGCCCTTCCGGGACGCCCAGGGCCGCCGCCACTTCGCGCATGGCGGCCAGGCTCAGGAAGCCGAACTCCCGCTGGGCGATGTACAGGGCCGGGAGGGTGCCCGCCAGCTTGTCCGGGTACTTCGCCGCCGCCGCCTGGATCTCCGCCACCGCCTCCGGACTCAGCCGCGTGCGCTCGCTGAGCGGGAGCCGCTGGCCGGGCGCCAGGGGCGCCGCGCTGGTTTCGGGTGTCAACGGATGGTTCATAGGCAGCACTCACCGGTGAAAAGGCTCGAGGAAGACCAGTCTAGCCTGAACCGGCGCAAATGAACGGAGGTTGCACCCGCTACAGGGTCAGGGCCTTGTGCGCGCCGTCGCAGAACGGCTTGGTGCCGGAGTGCTTGCAGTTGCAGAGGGCGACCTTGGTGGTCTCGGTGAGCTCGAACTTGGTCGGGACCAGGCCGGTGCCCTTGTGCGCCCCGTTGCAGAACGGCTGGGTGGCGGAAAGGCCGCAGGCGCACCAGTAGTAGGCGCCGGGCTCCAGGGTGAGCACTTCGGGCTTGAGGGCTGCGATCTTGGGTTCGCTCATGGCGACTCCTTGGGTGGTGCGGGTTATTGTTTGTCGGCTTCCACGTCGAGGGTGATCTTCACTTCATCCCCCACCGGCCCGACCATCTTGTCCATGCCGTAGTCGGACCGCTTCAGGGTCAGGATCGCCTCGCCGCCGGCGACCACGGTGCCGGGCTTCCCGCCCGGGCCCGAGGCCCAGCCGGTGACCGGGAGGGTGATGGTCCTGGTGACGCCGTGCATGGTGAACTGCCCGGTGACCGCCAGGTCGCCATTGGCCCCGGGGGTGACGCGGTCGCTCTTGAAGGTGATCGTGGGGAACTTGGCCACGTCGAAGAAGGTGTCGGTGCGCAGGTGCTTGTCCCTGGCCTCCTCGTCGGTGCTGACGCTGGCCGCGTCGATGGTCACGTCCACGCTCGAGCTGGCGAGGTTGTTGGGATCCATCTTGATGGTCCCCTGGAACTTGGTGAACCGGCCGGACACGTTGCTGACCAGCAGGTGCTTGATCTTGAAGGCCACGGAGGAATGCACCGGATCGATGGTGTAGGTGGCGAGGGCGGGGGCCTTGGCGGCCTGGGCATGGGCCAGGGTCGGGGCCAGGGTCGGAAGCGCCAGGGCCAGGGCCACGGCGGGAAGGAAGGAGCTGACGGAACGGGAAATCATGGGGCCTCCGAAATTAGGTGTTGGAACACCCATATTTCAAATCTAAACATTTTTCTTGGGGATGCAAGACTTTTTTGAGAATGCTTCTCGTTTTGCTAATCTGGTACCCCGGGAATTATCCCACACCACCGCCAGGTTTCCGTTCAATAAGAAATGGAAATTATCGGCCTTGATCCGAATGTTCGCACGATAATTTCAGGCGCCCCGCCGATCGTCGGCACCGGAGGGGCTTCCAGGAGTTCCACATGAACCTCCGCGACGAACTCCACATCAACAAGCCCATGGAACCGGGCCAGGAGATCATCCTGGCGCTGCTCCTCACCCGCGAGCACATGGCGCGCCTGTCGGACGAACGCCTGTTCAAGCCCGCGCAGATCACCGACCAGCAGTTCAACGTGCTGCGGATCCTCAAGGGCGGCCCGGCGGAGGGCTACCTGATCCGGGAGATCCGGGGCCGGATGATCGCCCGGAGCGCGGACGTGCCCCGGCTGGTGGAGCGGATGGTGCGGGCCGGCCTGGTGCAGCGCCGGGAGGACCCCGCGGACCGCCGGGGCTCCCTGGTCAGCCTCACCGCCGAAGGCGCGGCCCTGGAGTCGCGCCTGGCTCCCATCCACTCGGACCTGTGCCGGGAGGTGGCGGGCATCCTCGAGGACTGGGAGAGCAAGGCGCTGCTGGGCCTGCTGCAGCAGTTCCGGGACGGCGTCGCCACCCGCCTCGCGGGGACTTCCAGCATCGGGGCATGACCGGCCGCAGGCCATCACCCCGCCTTCGGCGGGGCCTGGGGGATCCATGCGGGGATGGGGTCGGAGCGACTATGCCTTCTTGGGCGCGGCCTTGCGGACCGCGCCGGGCTTGCCGGCAGGCTTGGGCGACCCGGTGCGGGACTTGGACGGGGACGCTCCCTGCCGGGGCGTGGGCGATCCGGTTCCGGGGCGGGAGGGCCGGGGGGCCGAGGTGGACTCGCGTTTGGCGCGCGGGGCCCGGGGCGCGGACGGCGCACCGGTTCCGGGGCGAGGGGTCCCGTCGGCGGACGGAGGTCCGAATCGGGGAGCCTTCCGGGGCCTGGGCGCGGCGCCCGGCTCGGAGAAGCGTTCGGCGCGGATGTGGCGCTCCTGCTTGCGTTCCTTGGTGATCCGGGGCTTGTAGAGGTCGGCCTCGCCGGTGACGCCGGCCTCGGCCCGCACCACCCGGCGGGCGTTGCGCAGGGCCTTCAGCACGTTCTCCATGTCGGCGGGCATGGGCGCGGTGACGGTGATGTTCTCGTCGGTGACCGGATGGCGGAACCCGAGCAGCTCGGCGTGCAGGGCCTGGCGGTCCAGGCGGTCGCTGGTGACGCCGTAGACCTGGTCGCCCAGCAGCGGGAAGCCCCGCTCCGAGAACTGCACCCGGATCTGGTTGCGCCGCCCGGTCTCGAGCTTGACCTCCACCACGGTGTGGCCCGGGAGCCGCTCCAGGACCCGGTAGTGGGTGACCGCCAGCCGGGCCCCCTTGACGTCGTGCTTGGCCTTGGCGTTCTCGGGCACCACGGTCATCTTCAGGGACTTGCGCTCCACCAGCTTGTCCGAGAGGGTGCCGGCGTTCTCGGGCAGTTCGCCCACCAGCACCGCGATGTAGATGCGCCGGAGGTGGTGCTCCTCGAAGATGTTCTTCAGGCCGTTCAGCGCCTCGGGCGTCTTGGCGAACACCAGGACCCCGGAGGTGTAGCGGTCCAGGCGGTGAGCGATGAACAGGTGGAACCGCTTGAACCCGCGCCGGCGGTAGTGGTCGGTGAGGGCCTCGGCCAGGCAGGGGTCGTGGTGCTTCTCGGCCGGGACCGTGAGCAGCCCCGCCGGCTTGTTCACGAACACCAGGTGCTTGTCCTCCCAGAGGATCTCGAACGGGGTGTCGGCGGACTTGCTGGGCTTGGGCAGCGCGGTGTAGACCATGTCCGGGTCGAAGCTCACCGCCACGGCGTCCTCCGGCTTCAGCCGCAGGCCGTAGCTGTTCGCCCCCTGGCCGTTGACCTTGACGCAGCCGGCGTCGATCAGGCCCTTGGCCTGGCGGTGGCTGATCTTGAGTTTCGAATGCAGTTCGGTGGCCAGGGCTGCGCCATCCACCGCGACCTTCCAGGTCTCGTCCAATCGGGCCATGCTTTCCTCCAGTGCCCGGCGTCCTTGAAAACGCCGCGCGTCCCTCCAGGTGACCATCAAAGGCTTGAAAGTCCAAGCGTTATTTGTCGAGGAGGGTGGCCAGGCGGGCCTGCCAGTCGCGCTGGAGGTCGGCCATCTTCAGGCCCTTGCCCCGCCCGGGGGCGTCCTGGAGCAGGCCCTGGGCGGAGGGGTGGGGCAGGGCGTGCACCTGCCACGGGGAGGCTCCGGGCAGGTTGCGCAGCAGCCACTGGGCCCGCTTGCCCAGGGTGATCACCCGCAGGGTCCCCTGGCTGAGCTCCACGGCCCGGTCCAGGTCCGCCCTGAGCCGGGCCAGGTTGGCCGGGCTGCGCAGTTCGGCGTCGGTGGGCGCCCGGAAGCTCTGCAGGTCGCGGCTGGGACAGAACGGGAAGGCGTTGCCCAGGGCCGCGCCCCGCAGCTCCGGGACCAGGCCGAGCTCCCGGAGCACGCTTCCGTCCCACCGGGCGTACGCTTCGGCCGGGACCAGGGCCAGCCCGGCGCGCTCCAGGGCCTGGTACACCAGGATTCCCGCCCGGTCCCCCCAGAACGGGATGCCGCTCTGGTCCGCGCCCCTGGGCCCCGGCGCCTCTCCCAGCAGCATGACCCGCACCGGTCCCGCGGGAGGGAAGAGGGGGGCGACCTGGGTTTGAAGAATCCGAGACATATGGCATTAGATTGCCAGATGCCTATCTTGGGTACTGTCATTTTGATTTGAAGGAGGCAGTTATGATCGGAGCAACCATCCTGCGACCGGGCGAGAAAGAGGCCGAGGGTTGTGACCAGTGGACATCGGCGCCGGAACTGGTTCCCGCCTGGGACCAGGAAACGTCGCCCCGGCTGCATGTCTCCGATCTGGAGCACCCGGAAGCGTTCCACCAGAGGCTGGTGGACTGGATTATGAACCAAAAATAACTTCACCTTTTTGGCAGTGCGGAGGTCGGGGCTTCATTAATCTTTCACAATTCACGCCCAAGCGCTTTTCCCAATGAAGCACCTCCCGTTCCACCCCTTCGCTTTTCCTTTCCGCCGGGTTCGCTTTCCGGTTCCAGCTTTTCCGCTTCGGGATACCGGTCCGGGCCGCAGCGAGGCATGAGCGTAGGCCCGGACCGGTATCCCGAAGCCACCGATGGCCAGGAACCCGGACCTCCGGTCAGGTGGCGAAGTAGCGGGCCTGGGGATGCCAGGCCACCAGGGCCGAGGTGGTGTACTCGGGCTCCATCTGGAACTGCTCGGAGATCGTCACCCCGATGGCGCCGCCGCCCAGGAGGTCCAGCAGGGTGGCGTTGCCCTCCAGGTCCGGGCAGGCGGGATAGCCGAAGGAGTAGCGGGAGCCCTGGTAGCCCTGGCTGAACAGCTGCCGCAGCTGCGCGGCGTCGCGGCCGTGGATGCCCAGCTCCCTGCGGATCCTGGCGTGGAGCAGTTCGGCGTAGGCCTCGGTGAGCTCCGTGGCCAGGCCGTGGAAGAGGAAGTAGTCCGAATACTGGTCGCCATGGTACAGCCCGGCGGACAGCTCCGCGGCCCGGTGCCCCAGGGTCACCAGCTGCACGGGCAGGACGTCGAAGCGCCCCGTGGCCGCCGGCTCGAAGAAGTCGGCGATGCACAGGCGCCGGCCCTGGTCCTGGCGGGGGAAGGGGATCCGGGCCAGGACCCGGGCCCGGTCCGGACTGTAGACCGCCAGCCCGTCGCCCTCGGCCCGCACCGGGAAGTAGCCGTAGAGGGCCCGGGGCTCCAGCAGCCCCTCCTCGAGGATGCGCTGCTGCCATCGGGCCAGCAGGGGCTCGGCCTTGGTCTTCAGGGTCGCCGCGAAGGCCTCGTCGGTGAGCTGGCCCTGGGTGAAGGACCAGCGGTTGCGGATCACCACGAAGGTGTCCAGGTAGTCGAAGAGCTCGGCCACGGCGACGTTCGCCTCCCGCACACCCCAGAAGGGGGGGGCCGGGGGTTCCAGCCCGCGCCGCACCCAGCTGCTCTGGCCGTCCGGGGTAAGGGGGACGGCGGCGCCGCCCCGGTGCAGGACCTTGATGCCCGCGGCCTCCGGAGGCTGGGGCGCGGGCGCGGGGGCGTCGCCCCCGGCCAGGATGGCGTCCATGTGCCGCAGTCCCTCGAAGGCGTCCTCGGCATACAGGACCTTGCCGGAATAGGCGCTCTGGCACTGCTCGGCCACGAAATCCCGGGTCAGGGCGGCGCCGCCGAGGATGACCGGGATGCGCAGGCCCCGTTCCTCCATGAAGGCGAGGTTCTCGCGCATGACCGTGGTGGACTTCACCAGCAGGCCCGACAGGCCGATGGCGTCCGCGGGGAACCCCTCCAGGGCGCCCAGGATGGCCTCCACCGGCTGCTTGATGCCCAGGTTCAGCACCTCGTAGCCGTTGTTGGAGAGGATGATCTCCACCAGGTTCTTGCCGATGTCGTGCACGTCGCCCTTGACCGTGGCCAGCACCACCCGGCCCTTGGTGGAGGAGGACTCCTTGGGCAGGTGGGGCTCGATCCGCTTCACCGCCGCCTTCATGGCCTCGGCGCTCTCCAGCACGAAGGGCAGCTGCATCTCCCCGGCGCCGAACCGCTCGCCCACCACCCGCATGGCGTCCAGCAGCACCCGGTTGATGAGATCCAGCGGGGGGAAGGTCTTCAGGGCCTCGTCCACGTCGTCCAGGATCCGCCGCTTCTCCCCGCCCAGGATGTCGCGCCGCAGCCGCTCCTCCACCGGCAGGTCCGCGCCGGCGGCCTCGGCCCGGTGCCCCGGCCCGTCCCCGAACAGGGCCATGGCCACCTTCAGCGGATCGTAGCCCTCGCGCCGGCGGTCGAAGATCAGGTCCTCCGCCGCGGCGCGCTGCTCCGCGGGGATCGTGGCCACGGGAATGACCTTGGCCGCGTTGAAGATCGCCAGGTCCAGCCCGGCCTTGACCCCGTGGTAGAGCATGAGGGCGTTCAGCACGTGCCGCACCTGGGGGCTCAGGCCGAAGCTGACGTTGCTCACCCCCAGGATGGTGAGCGCCCCGGGCAGCCGCTCCTTGATCATCCGGATCGCGTCCAGGGTCGCCACCGCCGAGCCGCGGAAGGTCTCGTCGCCGCTGCCCAGGGTGAAGGTCAGGGGGTCGATGATGAGGTCGGACGGGTCGAACCCGTATTCCCGCACCACCAGGTCGTAGAGCCGCTCGGCCACGGCCAGCTTGCCCGCGGCCGAGTGGGCCATGCCCTGCTCGTCGATGGTGAGGCCCACCACCGCGGCCCCGTAGGTGCGGCACAGCTCCAGGACCTTCCGGGCCCGGGCTTCGCCGTCCTCGAAGTTGATGGAGTTCACCACGCACTTGCCGGGGGCGTTCTGCAGCGCGATCTCCAGCACCGGCACTTCGGTGGTGTCGAGCATCAGCGGCAGCAGGGTCTGGGGCACGGTCTTCCTGAGGAAGGCGGCCATGTCCCGGCCCTCGTCCCGGCCCACGTAGGCCACGCACACGTCCAGCATGTGCGCGCCCTCCCGCTGCTGGTCCCGGGCGATCTCCGCCAGCCCGTCGAAGTCGTCCCGGGCCAGCAGGTCCCGGAACTTCTTGGAACCGTTGGCGTTGGTCCGCTCGCCGACGATCAGGGGCCGGGGCTCCTGGTGCAGGCTCACGCTCTGGTAGAGGCTGGCCGCGGAGCGGTCCAGGTGCGGGGTCCGGGGGGGCTTGGCGGCGCCGGACAGGCGCTCCCGCAGCGCGCGGATGTGCTCCGGGGTGGTGCCGCAGCAGCCGCCGACGATGTCGAGGCTGAACTTCTGCGCCAGGTGCGCCACCTTCTCGGCGAAGGCGGCGGGCTCCAGGGGGTAGACCAGGGCCCCGTCCCGGTTCACCGGCAGGCCGGCGTTGGGCAGGCAGCTGATGCGGAACGGCGACAGCTCCCCCAGGGTCTGCAGGGGCGTGTGCATCTCGTCCGGCCCGGTGCCGCAGTTGAGGCCCAGCACGTCGATGCCGAGCATCTCCACCGAGGTGAGCACCGCCTGGATCTCGGTGCCCAGGAGCAGGGTCCCGGTGGTCTCCACCGTGGCCTGCACCCACACCGGGCAGGCGCGGCCCGCCTGGGCCATGGCCTCCCGGGCGGCCCGCACCGCGCACTTGATCTGCCCCAGGTCCTGGCAGGTCTCGATGAGGATGGCGTCCACCCCGCCCTGCATCAGCCCGCGCATCTGGGCCAGGCAGCTGCGGTACAGGGTGGGGTAGTCGATGTGGCCCAGGGTGAGCAGCTTGGTGCCCGGGCCCACGGAGCCGATGACGAACTTGCGCTGGTCGTAGGAGCGGGCCACCTCCAGCGCCAGGCGCGCGGCGGCGATGTTCAGCTCCTCGGCCCGTTCCGGGATCCCGAATTCCCCCAGCACCACCTCGCTGGCGCCGAAGGTGTTGGTCTCCACCGCGTCGGCGCCGGCGTTCAGGTAGGCGGCATGGATCTCCTGGATCCACAGGGGCCGGCGTTCGTTCAGCAGCTCCATGCAGCCTTCCAGGGCCAGCCCGCCGAAGTCGTCCACGGTGGGCTTGCGCGCCAGGATCTGGGTGCCCATGCCCCCGTCCAGCAGCAGCACCCGTTCCAGCAGCAGGGAGGCCAGCGTCGTCATAGGTCATTCCCCAGGTATTCCACGTCCACGTCCCCCTGCACCCGCACCTGGCAGGCCAGGCGGTGGTCGTCCGGCGCCCCCAGCCCCAGGAGGAAGTCCCGCTCCTCGGGCTCGGGGGCCGAGCAGTGCTCCAGTCCGGCCAGGATCCGCACCCGGCAGGTGCCGCAGGAGCCGCTGCGGCAGCCGAACGTTATGTCGGCCCCCGAGGCGTCGGCGATGGCCTGCAGCGGGGTGCCCGCGGGCGCCTCCACCAGCAGGTCCTCCGGCAGGAAGCGCACCCGCGCCGTGCTCATGACGTCCCCAGCAGCGTGTCCAGCAGCTCCACCTGGCCCAGGGGGGCGGACAGCTGCAGCCCCCGGACCGCCGGGCGCACCCGCTCGATGATCTCCCGGGCGATGGCCAGGCCTTCCTTCAGCTGGTCCTCGGCGGAGGTCCACCGGGCCATGCGCTCCAGCACCTCCTGGGGCACCCGGACCCCGGGCACCTCGTTGGCCATGAACTCGGCGTTGCGCAGGCTCTTCAGCGGCCAGATGCCGGCGATCACCGGGATCCCCAGGGGGGCGGCGAAATCCAGGAAATGGAACAGCGCCTCCGGATCGAAGATCGGCTGGGTGATGGACCACTCGGCCCCGGCGTCCACCTTGTAGCGGAACCGCTGGCGCTCCCGGTCCATGTCCACCGCCACCGGGTTGGCCCCCACGCCGATGCTGAACCGGGTGGGGATGCCGATGTCGCTGCCGCCCAGGTCCAGCCCGCGGTTGAGCTGGCTGAGGATGTTCACCAGGCCGATGGCGTCCACGTCGAACACCGCCGTGGCGTTGGGGTAGGGCCCGAGCTTCGGGGGATCGCCGGTGATGGCCAGCACGTTCTGCAGGCCGAGCCCGGCGGCGCCCAGGAGGTCGCTCTGGATGCCCAGCAGGTTGCGGTCCCGGCAGGCGAAGTGCATGAGGGTCTCCATGCCCACCCGGCGCTGGATGATCACCGCCGTGGCCAGGGACGACATGCGCGCCATGGCCCGGGGGCCGTCGGGCACATTGATGGCGTCCACCCCCCGGAGCTTGCAGTGCTCGGCCTTCTCCACCAGCTTGTCGGCGGAGGTGCCCTTGGGCGGCACCAGCTCCACCGAGATGACGAAGCCCCCTTCGGCCAGCTTCCGGCTGAAGGCGCTGCGGTCGGCGCTGGGCACCACCGGGTGGGGGGCTTCCGGATCGGCCCGCTCGACCCTCCCCCCCACGAAGGCCCGCTCCTGGCGCAGGGCGCCGCGCATGGCCCGGATGTGGGCCGAGGTGGTGCCGGCGTCGCCGCCCACCGCCCGCGCGCCCAGCTGGAAGGCCTGGCGGGCGAACTCGCCCAGGTACTCCGGGCTGGCCATGTAGAGCAGCCGGCCGTCCACCATGCGCGGCAGCCCGGCGCTGGGCTGCAGGATGAGCGGGCAGTCCGTGACGGTCTTGAACCGCTTGAGCAGGTCCAGCAGGGGGGCCGGCCCGCTGCCGCCGTTGACCCCCACCAGGGTGGCGCCCCACTCGGTCAGCTTGCGGATGTACCACTCCGGCTCGGTGCCGTAGAGGGTCTGGCCCTCGTCGTTGGGGGTCATCATCGCCGCCACCGGCAGGGGGCAGACCTGCTGGATGGCCAGGACGGCCTGGTGGATCTCGTTGAGATCGGCGAAGCCCTCCAGGACGAACAGGTCCACCCCGCCTTCCAGGAGGGCCGTGGCCTGCTCGGCGAAATAGCCCTGGGCCTCGCCGAAGGAGGTCGGGCCCCAGGGCTCGATGCGCACCCCCAGGGGGCCGATGGCGCCGGCCACCCAGCCGGGGGCGTCGTCCTGGAGCACCTCCCGGGCCAGCTGGGCGCCGCGCAGGTTGATCTCCTGCAGCTTCTCCCCCAGGCCGTAGCCCTGGAGCTTGAGCCGGTTGGCCGCCCAGGTGTTGGTGGTGATGATCTGGGCGCCGCCGGCGCGGAACTCCTCGTGGATGGCCCGCACCAGCTCCGGGGAGGTCAGGTTGGCCTCGTCGAAGGAACGGTTGATGTACACCCCTCGCTCATACAGGACGGTGGGGGTGGAGCCATCGAAAAGAAAACATTGACCCGATTTGAGTGCTTCAGCGAAATCCATAGTCATGAATGGACAATCCTCTCGAGGCCCTGCTCGACGCAATGGTGGTGCAGTTTGGGGACCAGCTCGGCCAGGCGGTGGTCCGGGATCAGGAAGGCCAGGGAGACCCCGGTGTCGCCGGCCAGGATGGCCGCGATGGGTTCCTCGTCCAGGGGGGCCAGCAGGCCCAGGGTGCGGCCCTGGGCGGTGCGCAGGCCTTCCCCCACCAGGGCGACCACGGCCCAGCCCCGGTCCAGGGTCAGCCCGGAGGCCACCAGGTCGCCCAGCACCGCGGCGGCTTCCGCCGTCTCGGCCCGGGTCACCAGCAGGCCGCCGTCCGGGGTGGCCAGCAGGCCATACAGGGCGGCCCCGGCCTCCTGCAGCCGGCCGGCCGCCTGGAACAACCGTTCGAACAGGTCCGGATCCTGGGCCGGGGGCAGGCGCAGGCAGGCGACCCCTTCCTTGTAGGCCACCGAGGTGATCTCGCCCGGTTCCCGGTGCGGGGCCTGGGCCCGGATCTCGGTGCGGCCGCCGTCGGGCCGGTAGATGTTGGCCACCACCAGGCGCAGGCCGGAACGGCTCACCGGCGCCAGGGAATCCGGGTGCAGCACCTTGGCCCCGAAGGCCGACAGGGCCGCGGCCTCGCGCAGGCTCATCACCGGGATCAGCCGGGCCTCGGGCACCAGGCTGGGGTCGGCGCTGAGGATGCCGTCCACATCGGACCAGATCTGCACTTCGCTGGCGTCCAGGGCCTCGCCCAGCAGGGTGGCGCTGGTGTCCGAGCCGCCCCGGCCCAGGGTGGTGACGGCTCCGTTGGGCGCGCTGCCCAGGAAGCCCTGGGTCACCCAGAGCGCCCCCCGGGTCAGGGGCCCGCGCCAGGCCGCGCAGGCCTCGCGCAGGGCGGACCGGTCCGGGCGGGCCCGGCCGTGGCGGCCGTCGGTGGCCATGACCTCCAGCACGTCCCGGAACGCCGCGGGCTGGCCGAGGTGCGCCAGGAAGGCGGCCAGCAGGTGGGCGGCGAGGGTCTCGCCCACGGCCAGGACCGCGTCCCGGGAGCGGGGCGAGGCCTCGCCCACCAGGCCCATGCCCTTGAGCAGGCCGGCCAGGGACTGGAACAGCGGCTCCCAGCGGGGCGCCAGGGCGGCCCTGATGCCCAGGGCCCCGGCCAGGGCCCAGTGGCTCCGCTCCAGGCCGGCCAGAAGCTCGCCCGCCGCGGCGCCGTCGCCCCTGGAGGCCGCGGCCATGGCCCGCAGCAGGGTGTCCGTGCAGCCGCCCAGGGCCGAAACCACCACCAGGCCGCCCTGGGGCATGGGCAGTTCCTGGCCGATGATCTCCGCGCAGCGGCGCATGGCCTCCGCGGTGCCGATGCTGGTTCCTCCGAATTTCAGGATTTTCAAAAGAATGCCTCCCGTTCATGGACAAAAAGGGACCCGATGATGCATCGGGCCCCTTTCTGTTTCCGTCCTTGCTGCAGTCCCATCAGTTCGGCATCTATCCGGCGTCGCCGCCGGCAGGAGTTGGCACCTTGCGGTCAGCAGGTTGCCAAGGTTTCACAGGGCCCGTCCCTCCACCTTTCTTGATAGCTCACTATGAAACTGGCAAAGACCCCAGAGCCCCATCATCGCTGCCGGGGCATCCGCTGTCAATGGGAGGGATCAGCCAAACCTCCCCAGGTGGGTTACCCTTGTGCCATGCTCACATCCCTGCGCATCCAGAACCTCGCCCTGGTCGAGGACCTAGCCATCGAACTGAACCCGGGGTTCACCGTGCTCACCGGCGAGACCGGGGCGGGAAAATCGCTCCTGGTGGACGCCCTGTCGCTGCTGGTGGGCGCCCGGGGCGACGGGGACCTGGTGCGCCAGGGCACCGACCGGGCCGTGGTGGAGACCGTGGCCGAGGGGAGCTTCGAGGCCTGGAAGGGCTTCCTGGCCGAGCGCGGCCTGCCCGAAGAGCAGCCGGTGGTGCTGCGCCGGGAAGTCTCGGCCAACGGCCGCAGCCGGGCCTGGGTCAACGGCGGCGCCTGCAGCCTGGCCGACCTGCGGGAAGCGGGGCGGATCTGGATGCGGCTCACCAGCCAGCACGACCACCAGTCCCTGATGGCCGAGGAACGGCACCTGGGGCTGCTGGACGAAGTGCTGGGGATCCGGGCGGACCTGGGCCCGGAGGCGGCGGAGGTCCGGGACGCCCAGGGCCGGCTGGCCGCCCGGAAACGGAGCGAATCCCAGCGGGGCGAACGCCTGGAATGGCTGGCCGAACAGGTCGCCGACCTGGACAAGCTGGCCCCCCGGCCCGGGGAGTGGGCCCAGCTCCGCTCCGAGCGGGAGCCCCTGCGCCACGCGGTGCAGCTGGAACAGGCGTTCCGGGAAAGCGCCGAGGAACTGGACCAGGCCGGGCGCCACGTGACCGACGGCCACCGGGCCCTGGCCCGCACCGCCGCCATCCTGCCCGCGGCCCAGGGCGAAGTGGACCGCCTGCGTTCGGTGATGCTGGAGCTGGACGATCTCCTGGCCCTGGCCAAGGACCAGGCGGTGCGCTGGTCCCGGGAGGGGGCGGACCGGATCGAGGCTCTGGAAGGGCGCCTGGCCGCCTTCGAGCGGCTGGCCCGGCGCCACCGCTGCGAGCCCGATGACCTGCCCCGCCGGCTGGCCGAGCTCAAGCTGGAACAGGAGGAACTGCTGGCCGGCAGCTCCAGCCTCCAGGAGCTGGGCGCGGCCCTGGCCAAGGCCTGCGAAGGCTACCGCGCGGCCGCCGAGGCCCTGCACCTGCGGCGCGCCGCCCTGGTGCCCAGGCTGGAGAAGGAAGTGCACAAGCGGCTCAAGCACCTGGGCATGGCCGGCGCCCGGCTGCAGATCCGGCTGACCCTGGCCGAGGACCCCGCCAGCCCCGTGCTCCAGGCCGGACTGCCGGTGCGGGTTTCGGCCCAGGGCTGCTCCGCCCTGGCCATCTGGATCGAGCCCAACGTCGGCGAAGGGTTCCGGCCCCTGGCCAAGATCGCCTCCGGCGGCGAGCTGAGCCGGCTCATGCTGGCCCTGCAGGGGGCCGGCATGGCCCTGGGCGGCAGCGGGGGCGACCCCCTGGTGCTGGTGCTGGACGAAGTGGACGCCGGCATCGGCGGCGAGACCGCCATCGCCGTGGGCGCCGCCATCGGCGAGCTGGGCCGGCGGCACCAGGTGCTGGCGGTCACCCACCTGGCCCAGGTGGCGGCCCGGGCCGACCACCACGGCCTGCTGCGCAAGGAAGTGCAGGACGGCCGCACCCGCAGCGGCCTGGCCTGGCTGGCCGGCGACGGCCGGGTGAAGGAGCTGGCCCGGCTCCTCTCCGGCCACCCGGACCGCCCGGAAGCCCTGGCCCACGCCAGGAGCCTGTTGAGCGTCTGAAAGGCCGATGTCAATATAGAGGCTTGGAGTAATGCCCGCTTCACGCCATCCTGGACATTCGTTTGCAACTTGGGGGATGCCCGGGCCGTCAGCTCGGCCTGCATCGATGGGGAGGTCAGGGGTATGGCGCGATTGATGACGAGGATCGGGTTTGGCACGCTGGGGCTCCTGGCGGGGTTGGGAGCGCCGCGGCTGGCCGCCCAGTCCTGGGCGCTGCCGGCCTCGGACCCGGTGGGCATCGCCCGCGGCGGAACCGGCGTGGCCTACGGCAACAGCCTGGAGGCCGCCGCGCTCAATCCGGCCCTGCTGGCCACCCTGCGCGACGGCAACAGCGCCTACGTGGCCGTGGGCCTGGAGCTGCAGGCCGCCAAGACCACCCTGCAGGCCAACCAGATCGTGCAGTACAGCGTGGACCGGAACCGGTTCCTGCCCGCCCTGGGGGCCAACTGGAGCCTGGGCCCGGCCCTGATGCTGGGCCTGAAAATAGATGAACCATTTTTGAGACATGTGGAGATGCCGGCCAACTACGCCGGGCGTTTCAACGGCGAAGCCTTCAACCTCGACACCCACCGGATGGAGGCCCAGCTGGGCTGGGCCATCACCCCCAACTGGGCGGCGGGGGCCAGCCTCGGGGTCACCCAGATCCAGTATTCCTGGGACAACATGATCCGCACCGTGGTGGAGAACCCCAATCCCCTTGCGCCGCCCAACTCCCCCATGGGCCTCATGGAATCGGACCTGCGCCAGAAGGGTTCGGCCTTCGCGCCCTCCTATTCCCTGGGTTTCCGCTGGGCCCCGAACTCCCGCTGGACCGTGGCGGGGGTATATGTGGGTTCCATAAGCGCGACCCTGCCGCTCCGGGCCTCCTACGGTTCCACCGCGCCGAGCTACTACGGCCTCGATGGGGTCAGCTCGCCGCAGGTCGGAACCAGTCAGGCCGGGGCGGCCCAGCGGGGTGTCACCCAGCTGGGGGCCGGCCGGAACACCATCACCCTCCCGGGCAAGGTCACCGTCGGCGTGCGCCAGCGGGTGAACCAGCTGTTCACCTGGGAGATGGACCTGCGCTACGTGCTGGGATCCCAGACCGTGATGCCGGGCATGCCTTCGGCCACCGTGCCCGGCGCCAGCCCGGTCTCCGGGCCCGGCGTGGGCAGCTCCTACGCCAACGGCCTCGGCCTGAGCGTCATGGGCGAGCTGAACCTGACCAAGCGCTGGGTGGTGCGCCTCGGCGCGTCCATGGACCCCTCGCTGCGCACGGACAACAACGTGGAGCCCCTCATCGGCGGCGCCAAGACCGCGGGGTTCTCCGGCGGGTTCGGGTGGAAGGTGTTCGGCGGCCAAGTGAACGCGGGCTACCAGTACCGCCAGTCCCAGAACGTGCGGACCCCCAACCTGCAGGGATCCTGGCCCTCCACCGGCTACGCCCCGGTCCAGGGCACCACCCAGGTGGAAGGCATGGGCCACCTTCTCTCGATCGGATACAAGAGGTCCTTCTAGATGAGATATCTCGGACCCCACGCCTGCGAAGAGGCCCTGGAGCGGGGCGAGCTGCAGACCCTGCGCATCACCCCGGGCGCCTGGGAGCGCTGCGCCAAGCTGCGCCTGGCCGCCCGGGAACAGGGCGTGGTGGTGCACCGGGAGCCGGTGGACAGCCTGGACCGGCGCACCCAGGGCGCCCGGCACCAGGGTGTGCTGGGCGAAGGGGAGGCCATCACCCTGGCCGCCATGGACGAGCTCCTGGCCCGGGTGCGGGAGCGGGGCTCCCAGGCCCTGGTGCTGGCCCTGGACGGCATCAGCGACCCGCACAACTTCGGCGCCATCCTGCGCTCCGCCGCGGGCGCCGCGGTGGACGGGGTGGTCTTTCCCGAACGCCGCTCGGCCCAGGTGAATGAGACGGTCATGCGGGCCAGCGCCGGCACCGCCGGCCGGGTGCCCCTGGTGCGGGTGGTGAACCTGGCCCGGGCCCTGGAACAGCTCCAGGAGGCCGGAGCCTGGGTCTACGGCCTGGCCGGCGGCGAAGGCAGCCGGGACTACCTTGAGGAGCCCTTCGACCGCGGCACCGTGCTGGTGCTCGGCTCCGAAGGCGAAGGGCTGCACCAGAAGATCCGCGAGCACTGCGACGGCCTGCTGGGCATCGGCATGCCCGGCGGCATCGAGAGCTTGAATGTCTCAAGTGCGGCGGCGGTCATGCTGTTCCGGGCCCTGGCCCAGAGGCAGGGGCGCAAGGGATGAGACCGGCCCGGAATCTTTTTTGTTGTGTCCCTCCCAAAGGGGTGCTAGCCTTATCGTTCCCGCCCAGGAAAGCTTTGCCTCACAAGGCTCCTGGTTGGGTGCTTTGACAATGCCTAGATGGCCGAGTGGTTAATGGCAGCAGACTGTAAATCTGCCGGGCTCCGCCCTACGGAGGTTCGAATCCTTCTCTAGGCACCAGTTCTTTCGCGGAAGATCTGGTCGAATGCGGGAATAGCTCAGTTGGTAGAGCGTCAGCCTTCCAAGCTGAATGTCGCGGGTTCGAACCCCGTTTCCCGCTCCAAAAGTACAGGCCCACATAGCTCAGTGGCAGAGCGCGTCCTTGGTAAGGACGAGGTCTCCGGTTCAATCCCGGATGTGGGCTCCACTTTTT